>Ga0134126_10012135_pt1 | contig 10881 bp, 5 predicted proteins | sample KB31752_FD_96881 | JGI IMG/M metagenome (GOLD analysis project Ga0134126, IMG submission 96881) | Terrestrial soil microbial communities with excess Nitrogen fertilizer from Kellogg Biological Station, Michigan, USA - KB3-175-2 | ecosystem: Environmental > Terrestrial > Soil > Unclassified ...
AACCGATCACTGATCTTCAAGCCCACGCGCCAGGTCTCCCGACTGCCGGGTGCGATGTCGGACAGGCGAAGTAACAGTTGCAACAGGATGCTTGTCTTGCCGGTACCGGGACCGCCGGTGATCAATGTGATCCTTGGCGAAAAGCGGGAATGCGAGCCTTGGCCGTTCCGTCCCCCACTTGCGGGAATGGGAGGCGGCGCTTGCGAACCGGCGTGGGCCGAGTGGTCGGGCAATGGCGGTTGCAGGGGCAGCGCACGCGCAATCAGCTGCTGCGCCAGGCGACGCTCGTAATCAAAATAGCGGGTGAGATACACGCGCCCTTGCGCATCCAGCACCAGCGGTTTGGGTTCCACCGCATCGCTTGCGTTCAACGCCCGGTCGTCGTGCACCGCGCCGCTCGCTCGCAGTGCCGCCCGCCACGCCGCCGGATCGGGCAGCATCGGCGCGTCGCCTTGTCCTTCCAGCGTGCCAAGCCACGCTTGCGCGGCATCCAGTTGCAGCGCGCTATGACCTTCGCCGATCGCGCGCCCCGCCAGTGCCGCGGCGAGTCCCACTTCCGGCGCCGATTCCGGAAACGCGCGCGCGACCCATTCGCCCAATGCCGCGTCCGCGCGGCGCAACCACCCGGCGCGAAGCAGCGTGTGCAAGTTCGCGTTCACGCGGCCAACTCCGCGCGCGTGTCGAACAGCGCATCCATCGCTTCGATCAACGCGTGCGGCGGGCGATCGCGATGCACGCCCTCACCGGCCTGCACGCCACGCACGAACAGGTAATAGGCCTCACCCATGTGCAGCTCGTAGGCATAATCGGGCAACGCCTGCCGCAACCAGCGATGCAGCGCCAGCGTATACAGCAGATATTGCAGATCGTAATCGTGTTGGTCGATCGCGGCCTGCAGCGAGGCGGCGTGGTAGCCCGACGGCAAATAATTGGTCTTGTAGTCGATCAGGTGATAACGGCCGCCGTGTTCAAACACCAGATCGATCACCCCGGTCAACAATCCGTGCAGGCGCTCGCTGCCCACCCCGTTGCGGCCACGCTGATAGCCGTAGGCGTGCAGCAATGCAAACAAATCCTCTGCGCGCGCGGAAGCGAGACGCAGATGGAATTCCATTTCCGCGCGACGCTGTGCGGGTGCCAGTTCGCACAGGCGCAGGCCGCACGCCAACGGCACATTCAATGCACCGCGCACGCAGTCGCCGGCCAGCGCCACCGCGCGCTCCATCGAAATGCTGCCGGGTTCGGGCAGGCCCTGTGCGCGCAAGCCGCGTTCGACCAGCAAGCGCTGCGTATCCGGAATATTGGCCACGTCGCGCCATGCGGCGAAATCGGCATGTTCCAGCGCGGCGTGCACCGCGCTGCCGAAGCGCGCGCCCGCCAGAACGGGTTGATTGATTGCCGGCGCCGACGCGTGCGGCGCAAGCGTTGCGTCCGAGGTGAGCGCCGCATCGCCGCTGCCCGGCGCGGGGTCGGCATCATCCGCACCGCGCGCGCTGCGCACCAGCCGGGAAAATGACCAGATGCGCCAGTCGTGCTCGATCCGGCCTTGGAAATTCGCGGCCGCGATTTCCGCGTGCGCGGCAGGCGTTGTCGACAACCGCTTGGTGCTGGCCGCCGGCAATGGCTGCACGCGCACATCACCATTGCCGCGTGCCACAACGTCGCGCAGTGCCTGATCGCAACCGGCTTCGTCGAATGGCAGCGCGGCTTCGCGGCCTGCCACGTGCAGCAACCAGTGCGCGGCGGTGTGCTCACCCTGGTTGATGCAACCCCACGGCATCACACACGCCACGCGCGCGCGGGTGACGCCGACGTAGAACTTGCGGATCTCCTCGGCGCGCAATTCATCCAGTGCGCGTCGCCCGATGGCGGGATCGGTTTCGTCGCCCACTGCGACGCAGGCGCGGTCGTCGGCGTGGTACCAGGTAAGCGCAGGCCAGTTGCCCTGCATTTTGCCGGGCGCAAAGCCGGCAGCGGCGCAGGGCAGGAATACCACACTGTATTCGAGTCCCTTGGCGGCGTGCAGGGTGGCGATCTGCACCGCCTGCCGATCGGTATCCAGGCGCAGGCGCACCGCATCCGCATCGGTATCGGCGGCGTTCTCGCGCAACGCGCGTGCATACAGCTCGCAGAGATCATCGATGCCAAAGCACATCGCGTGATCGCTCTGCAGCAGTTCCGCCAATTGCAGATAGTTGGCGACGCGGCGCTCGCCACCGGGTTGCGCGAGCAGTCGCGGCGCGGCGCACGCAATCAGACGCTGCAGCAGCGGCAGCGGTCCACGCCGCTCCACCAGCCCCGCCCACTCGGCGGTTTCCTCCAGCAGCGCATCCAGTGCCGACCCATTTTGACAAGTTTGCGCAATCGCTTGCGCTTCCGCGCCGATCAGCACCGATGCGCGCGCGGCGCGGGCACGCCGCGAGTCTGCGGGATCGCGCAAAGCTTCCAGCAGCAGGCGCATGTCGTTCGCCTCGTCACTGGCATAAATGCTGGCGCGCAGACACGATGCCGCCGGCACGCCGGCGCGGGCCAAGACGCGCTGCATGGATTTCGCCTGCGCGTTGCTGTTGACCAGCACCGCCATGTCGGCCGCGCACAATTGACGCGTGCCGCCGTCGCCCTCGCGCAATTGCACCTGGCCTTGACGCGCTCTTTCCAGCCATTCCACGATCTGCGTGACGCAAGCGGCCTCGATCGCCGATTGCGCCTCGGCCTTGCCCCGGGGCTTGGTGTTGCCGTTCTTGTGGGTGGTGCCGGATGCCGGCAGTTGCCATAGTTGCAGTCCGGGTGCCGGTTCGCCATCCACCAGCAACGCGCGCTGCCGCACCCGCGCGGCTGAGCGCACATTTCCGTGTGCAATACCGTTCTCGATGAAAGCATGCTCGCGCGAGAACAACGCATTGATCGCGGCGTTGACGCCGGTGCCCGCGCGCTGGCTTTCCTCCAGTTGCAACGAGGCGCCGTGCGCTTGCGCCTTTGCCATCAGCCAGGCGTGCACGTCGCCGCCGCGAAAGCCGTAGATCGCCTGCTTGGGATCGCCGACCAGCACCAGCGCGCCGTCCCCGTGCGCAAACAAGGTCTGCAGGATGGTCCACTGCTGCGGATCGGTATCCTGGAATTCATCCACCAGCGCCACCGGCCAGCGTGCGCGGATCGCCTGCACCGCGCGCGCGCCGCGTTGCGGATCAAGCAGCGCCGCGGACAGTTCGTCGATCGCCTGGTCGTAGCCGAGCACACCCAGCGCTTTCATGCGCACCGGCAATTCGCGTTCGAGATACGCGCGCGCATCCAGCAGCAGGCGCGCGCCTGCTGCACGATCGAGTTGTTCGAGCAGCGTGATGCCGGCATCGAGGTCGGCGACGGCCGCGAACACCTGGCCTTTTGGTATGCGCTTGCAAGATGGCTTGCTGCTCATCACGCGTTCGGACAGTTCTTCGACGGCTTTCGACGCCTTGGCCGAAAGCAAATCGGCAGCGATGCCGCTCTGCGCCCACGCGCGCACCTCGCGCAGCCCGCGGCTGCGAGCATCGCGCGCGGACCAGCCGCGCTTGTCGAAACATTCGGCCAGTTCCCTGTCCGCCGCCTGCAGCGTGCTTTCGTCCCAGCCCGCGATTGCGTTACGGATCGCATCCAGTCGCGCCAGCGCTTCTTGACGCAGTGCGCGCCGAGCCTGGGCGGACATCTGCGTGCTCTCGCCGGCAACGATGTGGCGCCCGCGCCAGCGCGGATCGCGGACCTGGAGGGCGAGCGCATCCGGCGTGCGCCAGGTTTCCGCGAGCAGCCGCGCGGCTTCCGCATCGGTGGAGCAAGTGCGCCAGAAATCCTTCACGATTTCCTGCTGCAGCGCGCGTGGGTCCTCAAGCAATTCCAGTTGGCCCAGCGCGCGTCCGGTCTCGAAGCCGAACTCACTCAAGATCCGGTGGCAGAAGCCGTGCAGCGTGCCGATCACGGCGGTATCCATCGCCAGTTCGGCGTCGCGCGCGCGGCTCGCGAGCGTGGCCACGTCGTCGTCGTTGCGATCGAGAACCCCGGCGATCACCGCGCGCGTGGCTTGGGTGTCGCCGTCGTCCTCCGCGCGCGCGCGGGCCGGATCATCCGCGCGCAGGATATCCGCAGCCAGCCGCAGCCGCTTGCGCAACCGCGTTGCAAGTTCCGCCGTCGCGGCGCGGGTAAAGGTGGCGACCACGATCTGCTCGGGCGTCAGCGCGCGCTCCAGGATCAGGCGCAGATACAGCGTCGCGATGGTGAAGGTCTTGCCGGTGCCAGCGCTGGCCTCGACCAGGCGTACACCCGACAAGGGCATCGTCAGAGGCGTCGCGCGCGCGGTCATTTGAACTGCTCCGCCCACGCGCGCGCCGGCTGCGCGAACACCGTCAGCGCGATTTCGTGCAGACGTTTCGCCAGGACGCCATCGCCGGGGCCGGGCAGCTCGCGGCCGCGCCAGGCGATGCACACCGCATCGCTTCCCAATTCGTTGTGGCCGCCGAAGCCGTTGTCGCTTTCCGCGCTGCTCGCGGCCTTCTGGAAAACATGGAAATCCATCTCGGGAACGGGCGCAGCGGCTTGGCTTTCCGCGCTGGCGCAGGTCAGCGCGTGATCCCACGAGGTGCGCACGAAGAACGGCAGCGGCGCGCGCGCGCCTTCGCGATACAGCGCGACCAGTTCGCGCAGTTGTTCGCGCGCTTCGAACTTTCCGAGCTGTGGCAACGCAAAACTGCAGACGCCGTTGCCGGTCAGTCCAGTCAACATCACCGGCTTACCGGTGCCCGCTGCGGCGCAGACCAGCGCATCCAGCCACGCGCGCAACACGTGCCGGCCGTCGATCACGCCCGGGCGCACGTGCAATACGCCGCCCGGATAAAGGTCGGCGGGCGCGCCGTGCAAGCGCGTGTCATCGTCCAAGATCACGTACAGCGTTTCGACCGGCGAGGGCGCCGCGCCGCCGGTAAACGCCGTTGCTGCCGCGCGCAGGGCATTGGCGCCCAGGTGTGCATCGCGCAGCGCCTCATCGCCGAGCGCACCCGGCGGCAACTGCCCGCGCGCGCGCAGGATGTCGCGGGTGGCCGAGGCGTTGCCCTCGCCGTACTCCAGCAAGGCGCGCGTCAGGTTCCAGCGGGTCAGGCCATTGCCCGGGGCCAGCGGCTCGTCGTCGCCATCGTCGCGCGGCGTGTACGGCAATGTGATGCCCAACCCGTGTTCCAGGAATCCACGCGCCGGGTCGAGCAGAAAACGCCGCAGTTCTTCCAGCGACAATTCCGATGGTTGCGACGTCTGAAGTTGCAGCACACCTGTCGCAAATGGCGCGGAAAGGGTGGCAGCATCGGGAGTGATCACCGCCGGCTGCCATTCGCGTCGATACGAACGCGGTCGGCCTTTCATTCCGAACAGGCGGGGATCGAACGGATGCAGCGGCTGCACCCGCGGCAGCAATGCATTTTGCGCCTCACGGGCGGTGTCGTCGCCTGCCGTCAGCAAGTAGTCCCGGCTGATGTTGTCCATCAATTCCGCGACAACCACCGAAGGCGCCAGCACCTCGTTGCTGTGTGCATCCCGGCCTACCCAGCTTACATAGAAGGTGTCGCGCGCGGTCGCGAGCAGTTGCAGGAACAGCAGGCGATCGTCATCGCGCACATTGCGGTCCCCGCGTTCGGATCTGCCGGCGCGGCGATCCGCGAGCAACGGATCCAGCCGGTCCGGATCACGGCGGGGGAACGCGGTCTCATCCATGCCGAGCAGGCAGATCACGCGGAACGGCACCACCCGCAGCGGCACCATGCCGCAGAAGGTGACGCCGCCGGAAAACAATAGCTGGCGCGGGTCGGCGTCATTCAGTCGTTCACGCAGGTACGCGCGCACGTCGTGCCAGGCAATCGGCTGATCGAGTTGCGCGGCTTGCGTGTGCTCGACCAATTCTTCGAGCGCGCCACGTACGCGCTCCAGCGCACGCGACTCGGCGAGGTCATCGGGATCATTTGCATACAAGCCGTCGAACAACGCGTTCAACTTCTCCTGCCATTGCACGGAAGTCCATTTGCGCGCGGCCAGCGCGCGCAGCTCTCGCCACACCTCCAGAAGCGCCAGCAAAGCATCCAAGCGCGCGAACGCGGCGCCTTCCATGCCGGCCAGCGGGGCAACGCCGGCCACCAGCGCGTCTTCATCATCGCCGCAGGCGAAACCCGCCAACATGCGATCCAGTCCGAAGGCGAAGGAGAATTCTCGATAGCCGCCGGTTTGCGCGCGCGCGCGTTCGTCCTCGCCCCAGCGCACGCCGGCCTCGCGCAGCCGACGCGCCAATTGCTCCAGCGAAGACGCATCCAGATCGAAGCGGCGCATCACACCCGGTACGCCGAGCACGTCCACGATTTCGCGCAACTCCCAGCGCGAAGTGGGCGCATCCAGCAGCGTCAAAAACAATTGTGCGGCCGGATGCGCGGCGCTCGCCGGCAGATCCCCTAGATTGAACGGGATGAAGCGCGAATCGCTTTCCGGCAAACCTCCGAACACCGCATCGATCGCAGGCCGGTAGGCGGCGACATCCGGCGTCATTACCGCGATGTCGCGCGGCGTGAGCGCGGGGTTGGCCGCAAACATGGCCAGCAGCGCGTCATGCAGCGTCTGCACTTCGCGCAACGGCGTGTGACAGGCGTGGAATTGCAATGAGTCATCCGGCAGCGCGGCGCGATCCTCTTCGCGGGCGGCTTGATGATTCAGGATGTCGTCGCGCACGCGACCGAGCAGGGTCTTGCGCGCCATGTGTTCATCGAACAGGTCAGCTTCCGTATCCGGCTGCGCGTATTCGTAGCTGTACAACAGCTCGATGAATTCCGCCGCTGCGCCTCCCAGCGAAACGATCAGCGGATTGCCACTGTCTTTTTCCACCAGGCGTTTGCGGATCTCCCTGCGTGATCGCGGCGCGTCGCCCAGGTATTCGCGCGACGGCAGTGGCAGATGGAAATCCAGTTCGCAGTGATGCGCGGCAACGCCGAGCATGCGCAGCACATCCGGTGAAATATTGGCGCAGGCGAACGCGTGCACATGCGCGGGCAAGCCGGGGGGCGCGGGCTTGTCGGCAAGTACCGCATCGGTTGAGGAGGCCGGATCGAAACGGCGCAACCAGTCCTCCACGCGCGCCGCACGCGAATCGCCGCCGATGCGCGCAACCAATCGGCGCCACAATTCCGCCTGCCAGCCGCTGGCGTCCGCGCCGCGCTCCCAGCCCAGCAACCGCTGTCGCCGGTAGCCCTGCATGCGCTCGAATACGTGCGCGAGCTCCGTCGCCAGCGCGTAACGACGCAGCGGGTCGCCGCCACCGGCAAGGTATTCGCGCAGCGGCGCGAGCGCCGCGCCGTCCAGTTCCCCGCCCAGCAGCGCATGTATATGCCAGCGCAGCACGTCCGGCTCGAATGGCGAACGGCGCGGCAGGTCGGGGCGCGCCGCGCGCAGCAAGTCCCAGGCGAACTCCGCCGGCGCGCGGAATTCCACGTTCGCGATCACGCCGAGCTTCTGCGCCAGCGATACCTGCAGCCAGCGCCGCAGCCCGGCTTGCGGCACCAGTATCAACGTTTGCGCCAACGGTCGCCCGCGCAACTGCGCGCGCAGGCGTTCGCTCAGGCGCCCGGCAAGCTTCGCCGCATCATTGGCCGTATAAAGGTTGAACACTCGCCGCCCTGCGCTGTCGATCGGGCCAGTATGCCCAAGCACGTCTCAGCCGGTGCGATCGCTCGAGAAATTCCTCGCATCGCTTCGGGACGGAGCAGCCCCGAAGCAATTATGTGATTGCGATGACGGAGGTCGCTAGAGGCTCTTCAGGTATTCCACCAGGTCCTGCTTCTAACCGGGATCGAGGCCGAGCTTGTCGCACTGGTTGTAGTGCTCGACCACTGCCACCAGAGTCGGGTAGCGACACTGCCGACCAAGGCTGCGTGGTTCCGGCGGCCTGGATACAAGGCCGCTTCAGCGCATCCGGGCGATGCGAAAACTGCGAAATCAGCGCCAGCTTCAGCGGCGATGAATCCATTTGGCACCGTCGCCGCATCCAACCTGCTGACAACTGCCAATGCTGCGGTTGCGCGAACCTTCCCCATCCTTGCACCACCGGTCTGCATGCAGGTGGTGCGTACGTGTAGAGGACTACGACTGATGAACAACACCTTGCAGATGGCGGCGCGTGGCCTGTGTCGAAGTTTTTTGATTCCGGCATTCACCCTTGCCGCCTTTTTCTGCGCCTCCACCCCAGCCGCTGCTGCGCCCTCGACGACTGTGCCCGACACACCGGCCGGCAGGGTCGGCAGTGAACTGATCCACCATGTGAATAGCGATACGCCCGAGCAGATACGGGCGTGGGCGCCCACGGTTCTGTCGCCTGCCATCGCCAAGGGCGATGCGGCCGACTTCGTCAACGGTCTGGTCTCGGCGGTGCGCGAAAGCGGCGGTGTGAGCCTGACTGACGCGCACGTTCAGCAAGGCATGCTGGTATTGACAGTGAAGGTGCATCGTGGAGGCCAGTTGGTCTTGTTTGTGTTGGCTGCCGATCCGGCGCAGCCAGGCAAGCTCGGGCGCGCGGAGCTGTGGCCAATGGATGATCCTGCGGTGTATGCCGACTGGCCCAAAACGGCGGTCTCGCATGCGCAGATGCAGCATTTGATCCACGTGACGCTCGATCGCCTGGTACGTACCAACGATTTCTCCGGCTGCGTGACGGTCGCTGATGGCGGCGAAACGGTGTTCGACGAATGCCGTGGTTTGGCCGACCGCGGCTTCGGCGTACCAGTCGACCACCAGACGAAATTCCGCGTGGCGTCGGCAGGCAAGATGTTCACCGCCGTGGCCATTGGTCAACTCGTCGAAGCCGGCAAGCTGTCGTGGAATTCCACGCTCGCCCAGTTGGTGCCCGAGTATCCCGATCACACCACGGCGAAGCAGATCACCGTGTGGCAACTACTGCACCACACGTCGGGCCTTGGTGATTTCCTCGTTCCGGCGTTCTTCGAACATCGTGAGCAGTACGTCAAGCCGGCCGACTACCTCGACCTCATTGCTCGCCAGCCCATGGCCAGCGGCCCCGGCAAGGAGTTCAATTACAGCAACGCCGGCTACATCCTGCTCGGTCGTATCATCGAGAACGTTTCCCATGAAGATTATTTCGATTACGTCCGGCGCCATGTCTTCGCGCCGGCAGGCATGCGCTCCAGCGGATTCAACAGCCTGGACGAGGTCACGCCGAAGCTGGCCGTGGGTTATTTCCATGAGAGCCTCTTTTCGGCGAAGTGGAAGGCGAACTGGATGAAAATACCCTTCAAGGGCAGCCCGGCAGGCGACGCTTACTCCACCAACACCGATCTCCTGCGCTTTGCCGACGCGTTGCGCAGCGGCAAGCTGCTGAAACAGGTCACCCTGGCAAGAATGTTCAAGGATCCGGTGCCCATGGGGCCGGGGGCTATTGAGGCAGGTTTCGGCGAGCGGCTCTCGCACGGGCGCCACATTCGCGGACACCAAGGCGGTATCGAAGGCGAAACCACGGACCTGGCGATGATCTGGGAAACACCGGGCGCCGTGGCCTTGACCAGCAATGAAGGACAAAATCAAACGTGGTTGCTGGGCGAGAAAATCGCCGACCTGCTCGCCGCCGAAGGCGCGAAACACTGACACCCGACAAGAAGCCAGACGCGGTATCCAGAATCCACGCAACTCATCCCGGAGTATTTCAATGGAATACATCTTCATTCCCCTTGTCGTGATGTTGGCACCCGTACTGATCGTCCTGATCCTGCTGCGTTACCGCTATCAGCAAACGCAGGCACGCTATCGAACCATGCTGCAACTGGCAGACAAGGGCGTCGAGTTTCCGCCCCAGTTACTGGGCGAGCCAAACGTGGAGTATTCCGAACGTCGCCGGGCGTTGGTATTGATCGGCGGAGGGCTCGGGCTGATGGCGATGTTTCTCGCTTTGCCGGGCCAGTTCGACAATGGCCACAGCATCGGCAGCCTGTGGGGGCTTGGCCTGTTGCCGCTGATGACCGGTTTCGGTTATCTCGCCAGCTGGTGGTTGAATCGCCGCGAGAAGATGCGTGGCTGACGGCGCCGCCGAGGCGCGCATTGATCAGGCGCTAGTGGTCCGGGCGCGATTGGGCGATGACCCGCGCGCGTTTGAACAATTGGTGCGTCGCCACCAAGGCATCGTGCGTGCGCAATTGCGCCACATGCTGCACGGCGACCATGCCGCGGCCGATGATCTGGCGCAGGAATCGTTCCTGCTGGCGTGGCGGAAGCTGGATCAGTTTCGCGGCGACGCACGTTTCTCAACCTGGCTTTACCGCATCGCCTATACCTGCTTCTTGCAGGCATGCAGGAAAAAGTCGTTGCCGCTCGATAGCGACGATGACACGACCAAGCTGTTGCCGGCGCCGGCCCATGCGCTCGATCTGCAGGTGGATATGGAACGCGCGATGCGACGCCTGTCTGGGCCCGAACGGACAGTGCTGCTGCATTGCGTGCAACTGGGCCTGAGCCATGAAGAAGCGGCCTATGTGTTGACGATGCCGCTGGGCACGGTGAAAACCCACGCCACCCGCGGCAAGGCAAAACTGAAGGCATGGTTGGCCGCGTGGCACGATGTCGATGAGGAGCAAACACCATGAACCAATCCCAAGACGAAGCGATTGAAGCGCTGCTGCGTGAGCAATTCGAGGGCCCGGTATTCGACGACGGCTTTTCCGATCGCGTGGTGCAACAGTTGCCACCGCGCCGACATCGCGCAGTGTGGCCGCTGTGGGCTGGCGTCCTGGCGGGCGCAGGGGCATCGTGGCTGGGCCTCCTGTCTGCGCCGTTGCTGCATGCCGGTTGGCAGGAATGGATCAGTGGTAAGCCGTCGGCGTCCGCAAT
>Ga0134126_10012136_pt1 | contig 10881 bp, 8 predicted proteins | sample KB31752_FD_96881 | JGI IMG/M metagenome (GOLD analysis project Ga0134126, IMG submission 96881) | Terrestrial soil microbial communities with excess Nitrogen fertilizer from Kellogg Biological Station, Michigan, USA - KB3-175-2 | ecosystem: Environmental > Terrestrial > Soil > Unclassified ...
ACAAACAGGCCGGTCAGATACCATAGCCAGCCATCTCCGGCGCGCGTGGCAGCGAGGGCCCACAACCGAATCCACTTCGGCGCAGGCCACTTGTTTACCTTGCGCATCAGCTTGTAATCGCGCGCGGCTATAAAGTGAAACATCGGCTGACGGCCGTGATGACGCGGCCCTCAGTTAACAAGTTTACCGATAGAATAGATCCGGGATTTTGCAAAATGTCCAAACTCGATCGATCAATGCGCATTTGTTGCTATCTTCTGTTTGCGCTCGTGCTTCTCTCTGCGGAGCCTTTTGGCAAGGCTTTTGGCGCCAATACCTCGGGGCGCCTTTATGTCACCAATAGCCTGGCGGACGATATCACGGTTATCGATCTCCATACTTTCCGGCCTGTGCAGGACATCAAAGTTGGAGCCGAGGTCCACGGCATTTGTGCGCCTGCCGATGGACGCAGATTTTTCACGACCATAGAATCGGAGCACAATTTAAAAATCGTTGACACCGGAACGGGCAAAATCCTCAGCGTTATTCCGCTCACCGGACTGCCGAATCAATGCGCGGCCACTCCAGACGGCCGCTATGTTGGGGTTCCCATTCGCGACGGCAACAGTGTGGATATTGTCGATACCACACTAGGAAAAGTCGTGAAAGTTCTGCCGATCAAAGTGCCCCATAACTGTTACAACTCTGGAAGCAACCGCGACCTGTACGTCTCCTCGATGGGCAGCGATGAAATCGATCGGATTGACTTGGGGTCGATGACATATAGCGAAAAGATTCCGGTGGGAGGCGTGCCGCGCCCTTACGCGGTTTCCGCGGACCAAAAGACGTTATATGTTGCGCTTAGTGACTTCCACGGCTTTGCAATTGCCAGCATCCCTGACCGCAAAGTGATTGGGCGTGTCGAACTGCCTCCGGCTCCGCCCTCACAGTGCGCGCTTGAGCCACACACGCCCACACACGGCTTAGCCTTGTCGCCCGACGGCACGCAACTCTGGGTCACGAGCCTGGCGGATCATCTTGTCTACATCTACAACACGCGCACGAAAGGGCTTTTGGGAAGCGTGTCGACCGGTGAATGTCCGAATTGGATCGCCTTTTCTCCCGATGGGAAATATTGCTGCGTAAGTAACAGCGGCAGCGACGATTGCTCCATTATCGACACACGCACCCGAAAAGAAGTTGCGCGAGTGAAAGTTGGGAAAGGCCCCAAGCGGTTGATGGTTCTGGCGCGTTGATCCGACGCGAGGGCGCGCCTAGAATGAGACCACATGTCAAATCCTTGGCTCGCTATACCCCTCGAAGATTATGAAGGGCACATGGGCTCCGAAGGAGTGGGCCAGTTGACGGCACTGGCGCAACTTTTCAAGTGCGCTCTCGACTGCTGCCGTCCGGAAAGCGTCACTGTGCTTGGAATAGCGGGCGGCAATGGCCTGGAGCAAGTAGACAACGCAGCCACAAAGAGGATCGTCGGAGTGGATATCAACCCGCAGTATCTCGATGAAGTGCGGCGACGGTTCGGCACGCTATCTGGCCTTGAACTCCACTGCTGCAACCTCGCCGAACGGGGATTCAGTCTGGCTCCGGTGACATTAGTACATGCAGCGTTAGTCTTTGAGCACATGGGATTGGGCCTCGCACTGGAGAATGCGCTCTCAGTCGTTGCTCCCGGAGGAAGCTTTTCCGTCGTGCTGCAGCTGCCAAGCGTGGAGGAAGAGGGCGTTGCGGCCACAGGCTACACATCGATGCAGGCGCTGAAGCGGGATTTCGTGCTGATCGACCCTGGCGAGTTTCAACGTTTGCTGGAGCAGAAGAAATTCCAGCTAGTTGGCGAGGAGAAACGACTGCTACCGGCTGGAAAGGCGTTTTGGCTTGGTTTATTTGCAAGCCAACGACGTATAGGTGGTTGCGACTGAACACGCCTTCACTCGATTTCATCTATTTTGACGCGGGCGGCGGGCATCGGAGCGCGGCTCTCGCACTTCAATCCGTTATCGCTTCGCGCGGCTATGACTGGAACGTCAGACTGGTGAACCTGCAGGAAATCTTGGATTCGCTCGATATCTTTCGCAAACTGACTGGAATCCGACTGCAGGATATTTACAATCTGATTCTGGCAAAGGGCTGGACTTTCGGCTCCGCACAGTTACTGCGCATGATGCATGGGATCATTCGCGTGTACCATCCGGCGCAGGTGCGGCTGCTGACCGCGTTCTGGAAACAGCATCGCCCGGACATGGTCGTGTCGCTGGTGCCGAACTTTAACCGGGCGCTGTTTCAGAGTTTGCAGCGAGCGCTGCCGGGGACGCCTCTAGTGACAATATTGACAGATCTAGCGGATTATCCGCCGCATTTCTGGATTGAAAAGCAACCGCAGTACCTGATCTGCGGAACACAGCGCGCCGTGGAGCAAGCGGCCGCAACGGAATATCCATCATCGCGTGTTTTCAAGACCAGCGGGATGATATTACGGCCGGAGTTCTATAACGCACCGGATAATAACCGCATACAGGAACGCGAGGGGCTGGGGCTGCACGCGCACCTGCCGACCGGCCTGGTATTGTTCGGCGGCGAAGGTTCGAACGCCATGTACTCTATAGCTGAGCGGCTAGGGAACAGTTCGCTGGATCTGCAGTTGATCATGATCTGCGGCCGGAATAAGCAATTGCGCGAGCGGCTGGAAAATTTGAAGAGCAGGAACACAATTTTGCTTGAGGGTTTCACAAAGGAAATCCCGCACTATATGCGTCTTGCAGATTTCTTCATCGGGAAGCCGGGTCCCGGAAGTATTTCGGAAGCACTTCAAATGAAGCTGCCCGTTGTCGTGGAGCGGAACGCCTGGACACTTCCCCAGGAGCGCTACAACGTCGAGTGGATACAGGAACAGGGTGTAGGCGTAGTGGTGCGCAGTTTTCGGGAGATTGAATCCGCTGTTCAGAAATTGCTTGCAAACCAGCATCTGGAAGCGATGAAGGCTAAGATTGCCGCGATGGAGAATCGCGCCGTCTTCGAAATTCCGCCGATATTGCAGAAGATTCTCGCAAAGGAGCCTGTTGAGAGAAGATAGAAGTCTCTATGAGCGAAATACCGGAACTGCTGGAACGATATCGCAGGGGGGCGGAGTTGGTAGCCGTTGCGATCACAGGCGCCGCCGGACCCGAGTTGGATTTCAAGCCGACGCCGGATAAGTGGAGTGTGCGGCAAATCGTCGCGCACCTGGCGGATACCGAAGCCGTAACGGTTGCCCGGCTGCGCAGCATGATCGCGGAAGACAATCCTGCCCTGGTTCCATTCGACCAGAATGCCTGGGCCGATAAAACCGATTACGCGAAGCGCAAGCCATCACAGGCACTTGATACCATGCGGCACCTTCGCGCCGATAATTACGCTCTGCTGAAGGATCTCTCGGAGGAGACGTTTTCGCGGACCGGCACACATTCCAGGCGCGGCCCCATGACCTTGCTGGATTTACTGCGACTTATGGCCGAGCATGCCGAGAAGCACGCCACACAGATTCGAAGCGTACGAGCCGAGTACAAGGCCTCGCGGCAAAAGCCCGCGTAGATGTATTCGCTCCGCCTGACCTGCCCGGCTGAAGATGTGGACCGGATCTCGGGCGAGCTGTGGGAAGCCGGAACAATAGGAATTTTCGAGGCCGATGACTCCGATGGGATCGTTTTGACCGCCGGTTTCGAAACGAATGAGCTGCGGACTGCGCTGCTGGCAGAGTTCAATACTTACACGCCAAGGTGGCAGCAGGAACAAGCGATCGATTGGGTGCATGAAACGCACCGGGCATGGCCAGCACGAGTGATAGGCGATCAACTTTTTCTTGCACCGCCGTGGAGCGAGGAAGCGACTCCGCCTGGCCGCAAGCGGGTGATCCACAATCCGGGGCTCGCCTGCGGCACGGGTGAGCATCCGTGCTCGCAACTTGCGCTGATCGCGCTGGAAAGATGCGTCCGAAACGGCTGCAGGGTAGCGGATATCGGCACCGGTTCGGCGATCCTGACAATTGCGGCACTCAAGCTTGGCGCAGAATCGGCTATAGGTATCGACACGGATGAGGCGGCACTTGCCGCCGCAAGAGACAACTTCGAGCTGAACGGGTTGCAGCCGGTACTGGCGGCTGGTTCGGCAGATTGCCTGGCCGATAGCTCCGCGGATATAACGGTTGCGAATATAAACGGAACCGTGCTGCTGCACATACTCGATGAATTGGTTCGTATTGGGCGAAGGGGCGGATGGCTGATCCTGACTGGATTTCCAGAATCGGAGGCCGCAGTATTCACGAGGGAGTTTCCGAATGCGGAGGTGTCTGCAATAGCGGAGTGGAGGTGTTTAACAGTCAGGATTTCTTGACGTGCGTATATTGGGGCAGAAGTGGCCGAAACCGCTCACTGTAATGGGATCGAGCTTGCGACAAGATAGACGAAGACAAATGGACGACCTAACACTGGAAACCAAAGCAGATTTGCCGGTGCGACTGATCGAGAACCGGATATTGTTAGTTCGTGCGGAAAAGGTAATGCTGGATGAGGATTTGGCAGAACTTTATCAGGTGCCGACGAAGCGGCTGAATGAAGCGGTTCGCCGCAACAGAAATCGCTTCCCGGAGGACTTCATGTTCCGGCTAACGTCCGAGGAAGCTCATGCTTTGAGGTCGCAAATTGCGACCTCAAACAGTGGACGCGGGGGGCGTCGTTATCTGCCTTACGCTTTCACCGAACAAGGAATTGCAATGCTCTCCTCTGTTCTGAGCAGTGAACGAGCTATCGAAGTCAATATAGCGATTATGCGCGCCTTCGTTCGCTTACGATAATTACTGGCAACTCACGAAGACTTGCGCAACGCCTTAGCGAATTGGAGCGCCACCAATTGGACCCGGACTATCGGATTGACCATCATCATCAGCAGATTGAGGCTGTTTTCGCCACCATTGAGGAGATGATTGCCGCTCCCCCTGATCCACCAAAGCGGCGTATCGGGTTTATGGCGGTGGAAGAGCCAGCTCAGTAACAGTCAGGATTTCTTGACGCTTTTGGCGGCGGCCTTTTTGACGGATTTCGCGGCCGGCTTCTCTTGAGCGGCTCCGTGCAGGTGCTCCAGCGCGCTCTCCAGAGTCTGGCCGCCCTGAATCACAGGGACAAATAGATCCCCGACTCGCTGGAACCGTTCGATTGTATTGTCGATGCGAAAGTCGTTAGCGCGGATTCCCCGCTTGACCTCTTTCCAATCCAGGGGCGTTGCGACCGGCGCGCCATCGTGAGCACGAACGACGTATGGCGCGGCGATCGTCTTGCCGGTCCCGATCTGCAGATAATCGAAGTAGACCCGACCCTTCTTTCGCTTGCCGACGCTGCGCGGAGTTGTGAAAAGATTTGGCTCCCGTTCGAGCGCCAGGTGAGATACAAGTTCCGCGAAACTGCGCACCTGTTCATAGGTGTAGACCGGCTCCAGGGGAACATATATGTGCATGCCATCTCCGCCGGTCGTCTTGGGGTAGCCTTTCAGGCCCAAGCCAGACAGCACTTCGCGAACCAGGAGCACTGCTTCGACGATCTGATCAAAACCGGTGTCAACCGGGTCGAGATCAAGCAGCATCCAGTCGGGATGCTCCAGATTTCCGATGCGGCTCATCCAGGGGTTGTGATCGATACAGCCGAGGTTCACCAGGTAGAGCAGAGTGGCCCGGTCGTTCGCAATCGGGTAATGGTTGACCTTGGGAGGATGATGCTCGGTGATGGGCTCGAGAAGCATCCAATCCGGAAAGTGACTGCCCGCGTTTTTCTGGAAGAAGTAATCTTCCGCGATGCCGTTCGGGTATCGCTTCAACGATAAAGGCCGGTCTTTCAAATGCGGTAGCAGCCAGGGCGAAACGCGATCGTAGAACTCAAGCAGATCGCGCTTCTTCCAGCCATCCTTTGGAAAGTAGACCTTGTCCAGGTTCGTAAACTTCAGACGATGGCCGTCGATATCGACGGTCGCCTCACGGCCGCTGAGGTGAAGGTGATCATTCTTCGCTTGTGCGGCGGGTTTGGGCGGCTCGACGGGTTCCTCGCGGACGGCTTCGCGCGCCGCTTTATCATCCCGAAGCCCTATAAAGACAGGGGCTCGAAGCATCCTATCCTTGGTCCATTCGAGAAAGCGAACCTCACAAACGAGCTCGGGATGCACCCAGGTGGCATCCTTGATACGAGGCTTATCCGCAAGAGGATTCGCCTTTGTGATGAGCGGCTTGAGGCGTCCATAAATTGCCTTCATCTGTTTCTGGTCGAAGCCGGTGCCGACCTGGCCGACATGACGGAACTTGCCGTTTTCGTGGAGCGCGAGAATCAGAGCACCGAAGTAATCGCGTTCTCCCTGAGTAAAACCTGCGATCACAAATTCCTGCTCATTCTGTACTTTTACTTTGAGCCAGCAAGTGGACCGGCCCGATTCATATTTACTCCGGCGATCTTTCGCGATTATGCCTTCCAGGCCCATTTTTCGGGCCGCTTCGAACATCTCTTCGCCCTTGGTGTCGAATGCATCCGAAATCCGGATGTGTTCGGCGGGTGTGACGATGTTTTTCAGAAGGCGCTTGCGATCCTCCAAGGCAACGCTGCGCAGATCATATCCGTCGGCGTAAAGAACGTCAAAGAGGAAAAGGGTCGCCGGGGCTGTTTCGGCTAAGCGCGGAACGGCATTGAGATTCGCCGCAATACGCGGCTGGATGAGTTCAAAGCGAGTCCGGCCTTCATCGTCCAGGACGCAGATTTCGGCATCAAGCCAAGCGGTTTTCGCGGTCACGTGATCCGGCAGGGATGCGAACTCGGGATATTGCTTTTCGCAGCGATTGCCGCGACGGGAATGGATTTGAAGCGAGCCGTTCTTCAGCAGGCAAAGTGCGCGGATGCCGTCCCATTTGATTTCGTAGAGCCATTGGGAACCAGCCGGCGGTTTCGTGACGGCGGTTGCGAGCATGGGCTCCAGGGCGGCTGGAACTGCGGCTTTACGCGCGCCTTTCAGATCTTTAACCTGCAGCGGTTCGACATCTTCTGCAATTTCATCCTGGGTGCGGCGCGTGGCCACGCTCCACGCGAATTCGTCGATGTCATAGTCCGGAACGGCGAATTCATCTTTCTTCTTAATGAGAAGCCACTCATTCCCCTTACCGGCATGCTTCATGTGGACAATGGCGAAAGCGCCATTCAGCTTTGTGCCATGCAGGGAAAACTTGAAATCGCCCCGGTCTAACTGCTTTTGCGCGGGAAGATCATCCAGAACTTCGTAGGTTCCTTTATCCCAGAGCATGACGCTGCCCGCGCCGTAATTCCCTGCCGGAATATTGCCTTCGAAGGTGCCGTAATCGAGCGGATGATCCTCCACCTTCATGGCCAGGGCTTTACGGGCGGGGTCCAGACTGGGGCCCTTGGGGACGGCCCAACTGACTAGAACGCCGCCTACTTCGAGACGAAAATCGTAGTGAAGCCGAGTTGCATCGTGCCTTTGAACACAGAAGAAGCCGCCTGGGCCGCCCGGTTCAGCCTTTGGTATTTCCGGCGGCGGTTCAGGAGTTTTCTCAAAGTTCCTTTTGCGAGCGTACTCTTTTAGTGCCATAAGGCAATGTATTTATACCGCAAGCGTTCATCCAGGTGAGTCCGCGGGAAATACTGCTAAGTCTGCTGCCATCTTACAAAGTGGAAGGGAATGAGCTAGGGTGGCTACCTCAAAACGATGATCTTCGACATTGAACGGCACGCCAGAACGAAACCGGATGAGCATGTACCGGCACCGGGGCAACCGGGAGCAGAGCCGCGCTGGACCACGGGCGCCAAAACCGCAGTAGGAACGGCAATTTGCGAACAGAGCCGGGTTTGGTTCACAATTTCGGGGGGCATTCTGAACGAGATCTACTTCCCGAGCATCGACCAAGCCAACACGCGCGCGATGCGGTTCGTGGTGGCCGATGGTCAAAGCTTCTTTTCAGATGAGGAGCGCGACGCAAAATACCGGGTAGAGTACCTTAGCCCGGGAGTCCCCGGTTTCCGGATCACGACCGAGTGCAATCAGGGGCGGTATCGGATCCGGAAGGATCTGCTGACCGACCCGGATCGCGATGTTTTGTTGATGAACGTTACGTTTGAACCCGTAGCCTCAAACCTGAGTCTTTACATCGTATTGGATCCGCACGTGGGCGACTCGGGCTCACACAACGAGGCTTGGGCGGGCGCATACAAGAAGATTGGAATGTTGTTCGCCCGCAGAGAGCAGACGACGATGGCGCTGGCCTGCAGCGCGGGCTTCGAGAAGATGAGCGTGGGTTTTGCGGGTGAGAGCGACGGCTGGACGGATATTCAGCGGCACAAACGAATGACATGGGCTTACACCGAAGCAAAAGACGGGAATGTGATGCTATGCGGACAGATCGGGGGCGAGGCTCTCAAGAAGGGGTTCCGGCTGGCGCTGGGGTTCGGAGGACATGGGGCGGAAGCCGGGCAGCAGGCGCGGGCCGGCCTCTTTCGCGACTTTGGGGTAACCCGAGACAGATATATCGATCAGTGGCAGGAGAAACAGCGGAAGTTGCTGGAGTTTGGCGACGCCAGCCAGAGTGGAGTGGACGTATATCGGACGAGCACGATGGTTCTGCAGATACACGAATCGAAGCGGTTTCCCGGGGCAGTTGTTGCGGGGCTTTCGATTCCATGGGGTTTTGCGCGCGGCGACGAGGACATTGCCGGTTATCACGCGATCTGGCCGCGAGATATGGTCCAGGGCGCTATGGGCAAATTAGCTTGTGGCGATGCCGAGAGCGCTCGCCGGACGCTTTTCTATTTGAGGTGTACGCAGGAAGCGGACGGGAACTGGCCCCAGAACATGTGGCTTGATGGCACGCCAAACTGGACAGGCACTCAGATGGACGGCACCAGCTACGGCGTGCTGTTGGCAGATTTACTGCGAAGAACGAACGAACTGAAAGATTGCGCGCCGTGGGAAATGATTCGCAAAGCCGCCGGGTTTCTGGTTCGAAAGGGTCCTGTGACAGAGCAGGAGAGATGGGAAGAGAATTCGGGATATTCGCCGAACACGATGGCGGTGGAAATTGCCGCTCTGCTGGCCGCAGCGGATTTCGCCGACGCGGAGCGGGAGACCAAGTTGGCGGAGTTTCTGAGGGAAACGGCAGATGCGTGGAACGAGGAAATAGATGAGCTCACTTACGCGCCGGACACAGAGTTGGCGCGGCGGCACGGGGTCAAGGGATACTACATCCGCGTCGCTCCGCCAGAGGTGATGCAGAGCGGGCTTCGAAATGACACCAGGATTCGATTGAAGAACAAACCGGAAGGATGCGCGGAAGTACAAGCGGTGAATGTGCTGGGCACGGGTGTATTGGGCCTGGTGCGACTAGGCTTGCGCGCGGCAAATGATCCGCGCATTCTGGACAGCGTAAAAGTGGTGGACGCCACTCTGAAGACGGATATTTCGAACGGCCCTGTATGGCGCCGCTACTCCGGTGACGGATATGGTGAGCATCCGGATGGCACGCCGTTCGACAAGACCGGCCAGGGCCGGGGATGGCCGCTGCTGGCAGGCGAACGAGCGCATTATGAAATTGCGCGCGGCAATTTCGCCGAAGCTGAGAGGCTGCGGAAAACGATAGCCGCCCAAACCAGCGAATGCGGCATGATTCCGGAACAGGTCTGGGATGCAGCGGACATTCCAGAGCACCAGCTTTACAATGGGTCTCCCACCGGTAGCGGCATGCCCTTGGTTTGGGCCCATGCGGAATATATCCGGCTGCTGCGTTCGCTAAAGGAACGGAAAGTCTGGGACATGCCGCCTCAAACCGTGCAACGGTACCAGGTAGCGAAGAGATCCGCCCCGTTCGCCATATGGACCTTCGGGCAACAGCGCGGGCGCTTGCCTGCCGGAAAAAAGCTACGCGTGGATTGCCTTAGCCAGGCACGCGTGCGCTGGAGCATGGACGATTGGAAGACCACGAAAGAGAGCGAGACGGTTAATTCGGGGTTGGGGGTGCATTACGCGATACTCGATACATCATCATTAAGGGCAGGCGGCGCGGTCAGCTTTACTTTCTACTGGCCGGAATACCGGCGTTGGGAAGGCCGGAACTTCGAAGTAAAAATTGAAGCGATATAGAGTGAAAGTTCTTCATGGGCTTTGAATTTTCCAGCGTTCCCGAGCAAGCGGTTGAACTGCTCTTGAATTTGGGCGTTGCGCGCGAGGCTTTTGAGAGCGGTGATATGGAGGCGTGCTCGCCGATAACTGGCGAAATTATTGCGCGACTCCCCGGCGCGACCCAAACCGACACGGATGCCGCAATCAAAGCGGCGCATTCTGCATTTCTGGAATGGCGCAGAGTTCCCGCTCCGAAGCGCGGCGAACTGGTCCGGCTGCTGGGGGAAGAACTGCGAGCGAATAAGAGCGCGCTGGGACGGCTGGTAACAATTGAAGCCGGGAAGATCATCTCCGAGGGACTTGGAGAAGTACAGGAAATGATCGATATCTGCACGTATGCGGCAGGGTTGTCGAGACAGTTATGCGGGCTGACAATTGCGACGGAACGCCCGAATCACCGCATGATGGAAACCTGGCATCCACTGGGCGTAACCGGAATTATTTCGGCGTTCAATTTCCCGGTCGCGGTCTGGTCGTGGAATGCGGCGCTGGCGCTGGTGTGCGGCAACTCTGTGGTGTGGAAGCCTTCCGAGAAGACACCCCTCACGGCTCTAGCGACTCAGGCGTTGTTTCAACGGGCGGCTGAGCGGTTTGGGAGCGCTCCAGAAGGGCTATCGTCGGTTTTGATCGGCGGCCGGGAGGTGGGAGAATCGCTGGTAAATCATCCGCTTGTGCCGCTGGTTTCGGCGACTGGATCCACGG
>Ga0134126_10012137_pt1 | contig 10880 bp, 9 predicted proteins | sample KB31752_FD_96881 | JGI IMG/M metagenome (GOLD analysis project Ga0134126, IMG submission 96881) | Terrestrial soil microbial communities with excess Nitrogen fertilizer from Kellogg Biological Station, Michigan, USA - KB3-175-2 | ecosystem: Environmental > Terrestrial > Soil > Unclassified ...
ACCCGCGGGCGGGCCGTCCGCGTGGGGCGCTCGATGTACGCCCACCCGGACACGATCGAGCAGCTCACCGCCCGCGTCAGGGAGATGGCGCAGGAGCACGGGGTCGTCACGCTGGCCTCGCTGCGGGACGAGCTGGGCGGCTCGCGCAAGTACGCGCAGGCGCTGCTGGAGCACCTCGACGCGGCGCGTGTCACGCGGCGGCTGCCCGACGACACGCGCGTGCTGCGGCGGCGGCCCGGCGCGTGAAGCCGCCTCAGCTCGACTGCCGGACGCCCGCCTCCGCGTAGATGCCGTCCTCGACGGGAGGCGCGCCGGTGCCACCGGACAGCGCGGCTCGCCGGCGCCGGAAGGTGGGAAGCAGCGGACGGCGGGCCTGCCCCTCGAGGTCGAAGGCGAGGACCGCGTACAGGGCGAGCGCCGCGAGCGCGAGCCCCAGGATCCCGGAGGCGTCGCGCCATGCGGCGGGGGCGCCCAGCTGGTAGATCCCTTCGACGGCGAAGCGCGCCGCGGCGATCAGGAACACGCAGCCCGCGAGCGTGTTGCTCAGGGCGACGGTGAACGCCGAGGCGGCGAGCACGGCCGCCGCCGACACGAGCAGGATGCCGTTTGCGCTGTTGCTGCCGGCGCCGGAGCTGATGTGGATCAGCCCGATCGCGAGCCATGTCGTCGCGAGGATGCCGAGGGCCGCCCCGCTCGCGCCGTCGCGCGCGAGGTAGGCCCAGATGCTGGCGAGCAGCTGCAGCACGAACGGCACGGCGACGAGGATCAGGCCGACCTGGGTCGACTGGCCGGCGGGGATCCAGCGCAGGTCGAGGCCGCTCTCGACGACGGAGGCGATCCCGAGGCCGGACAGCCCGAGCGTCACAGGCGCCCCGATGGGGCGCAGCACGACGTGCACATCCGGTGCGCCCTGCCTGCTGCCGGCGTCGCTCGTCTCGGTGGCCATGAACAGGGCCTACCCCGGCCGCGAGGGGATGATTCCGTATTCCCGCGGACACTCGGCCCGGGCTCGTTTTCAGCCGCGGAGCGAGGGTAGATTCTGCGTTGTGAGCCGGCCTCGCCTGATCCCCCCGTTCCTGGATCAGCTCCGCGGCGACCCGCTCGGGCTCGGACGCTCGGCGCGGTCGGAGCGCTCGCGGGAGCTCACCCCGCGCACCAAGACGGCAGACCGCGTCGTGCAGTCGATCTGTCCCTACTGCGCTGTCGGCTGCGGCCAGCGGGTCTACGTCAAGGACGAGAAGGTCGTCCAGATCGAGGGCGATCCCGACTCCCCGATCTCGCGCGGCCGGCTGTGCCCGAAGGGTTCGGCATCGGAGGCTTACGTCAACAGCCCGATCCGCGAGTACAAGCTCAAATACCGGCCGCCTCACGGCACGCAGTGGGAGGACCTCGACCTCGACCGCGCGATGGACATGATCGCCGAGCGGCTCGTGAAAACCCGCGCGGAGACCTGGGAAGAGCACGACGAGCACGGACGGCCGCTGCGCCGCACGCTCGGGGTGCACATCCTCGGCGGCGCGACCCTCGACACCGAGGAGAACTACCTGATGAAGAAGTTCTTCTCAGCCGCGGGGGCGGTGTCGATCGAGAACCAGGCCCGCATATGACACTCCGCCACGGTCCCCGGTCTGGGGACCTCGTTCGGGCGCGGCGGCGCCACCACCTTCCAGCAGGACCTGCAGAACGCCGACGCGATCCTGATCATGGGCTCGAACATGGCCGAGCAGCACCCGGTCGGCTTCCAGTGGGTGATCGAGGCCAAGGAGAAAGGCGCGACGGTCATGCACGTCGACCCGCGCTACACGCGCACGAGCGCGATGGCCGACTTCCACGTGCCGCTGCGTGGCGGGACCGACATCGCGTTCCTCGGCGGGGTGATCAACTACATCCTCGAGAACCGGCGCGAGTTCACCGACTACGTGCGCAGCTTCACCAACGCGCGCGTGATCATCAAGCAGGAGTTCCGTGACTCGGGCGAGCTGGGGGGGTTCTTCTCCGGCTGGGATCCGGAGGCCGACGTCTACGCACCCGACAGCTGGGGCTACGCCGGCACCGAAGGCGAGCTGCCGGCCGGCGAGGAGAAACAGACAGGGGACGTCTCAGGCGATGTCGCCCACGGCGCCCATGGCATGAAGCTCCGGCACGGCGAACCTCCTCAGGAGGACGAGACGCTCGAGCATCCGAACTGCGTCTTCCAGATTCTCAAACGCCACTTCGCCCCTTACACGCCCGAGGTCGTCGAACAGGTCTGCGGCGTCCCCAGGGAGAAGCTGATCCAGGTCGCCGAGACGCTGTGTCGCAACTCTGGACGCGAGCGCACGAGCGCCATCTGCTACGCGGTCGGCTGGACGCAGCACACGCACGGCGTCCAGAACATCCGCGCCGCCTCGATCATCCAGCTGCTGCTCGGGAACATCGGCCGGCCCGGCGGCGGCATCCTCGCCCTGCGCGGCCACGCCAACATCCAGGGCTCGACCGACATCCCGACGCTCTACGACATCCTGCCGGGCTACATCCCGATGCCGCACCCCAACGCGGCCGACGACCTCGACGAATACATCGAGAAAAACGGCCCGGAGACCGGCGCGTGGGGGGCGCTGAGCACCTACTTCGTGAGCCTGATGAAGGCTTGGTGGGGGGAGGCCGCCAACGAGGACACCGATTTCGGCCTCGACTTCCTGCCGCGCATCGACGGCGACCACTCGCACTACCCGATGATGGTGCGCATGATCGACGGCGCGACGAAGGGCTTCATCGTGATCGGCCAGAACCCGGTCGTCGGCTCGGCCAACGGAGGCCTGCAGCTGAAGGCGCTGCAGAACCTCGACTGGCTGGTCGTCCGCGACGTGTCCGAGATCGAGACCGCGGCGTTCTGGTACGACTCGAAGGAAATCGAGATGGGCAACGTTCGCACCGAGGACATCGGCACCGAGGTGTTCTTCATGCCCGCCGCCGCGCACACCGAGAAGGACGGCACCTTCACCAACACCCAGCGGCTGTTGCAATGGCACTTCAAGGCGGTCGAGCCGCCCGGCGACTGCCGCTCGGACAGCTGGTTCACCTTCGAGCTCGGCCGCCGCGTGCGCCGTCTGCTCGCCGACTCGCAGGACCCGAAAGACCGGCCGATCCACGCGCTCACGTGGGACTACCCGACGCACGGCCCGCAGGGCGACCCCGACCCGGAGACGATCCTCCAGGAGATCAACGGCCGCAAGGCCGACGGCTCGTTCGTCTCGAAATACCAGGAACTCAAGGACGACGGCTCGACCACGTGCGGGTCCTGGATCCACGCCGGCATCTACGCCGACGGGATCAACCAGACCGCGCGCAAGCGGCCCGGGGGCGAGCAGAACTGGATCGCGCCCGAATGGGGCTGGGCGTGGCCCGCGAACCGGCACATCATCTACAACCGCGCCTCCGCCGACGCGGAGGGCCGGCCGTGGTCGGAGCGCAAGCGCTACGTGTGGTGGGACGCCGACTCCGGGGAATGGACGGGGCTCGGCGACACGCCCGACTTCGAGCCCGAAAAGGCCCCCGACTACAGGGCGCCCGAAGACGCGACGGGGATGGATGCGATCAACGGCGACGCCCCCTTCATCCTGCATCCCGACGGCCTCGGCTGGCTGTACGCCCCCCAGGGACTCGTCGACGGTCCGCTGCCGACCCACTACGAGCCGCACGAGTCGCCGTTCGCCAACGCCATCTACGAGCAGCGCGCGAACCCCACGCGCCAGACCTTCGAGCGCCCGGAGAACCCCTACAACCCGTCCGCCTCGCAGCCCGGCGCCGAGGTGTTCCCGTATGTGCTCTCGACCTACCGGCTGACCGAGCACCACACGGCGGGGGGGATGTCGCGCAGCGTGCCCTATCTCGCCGAGCTGCAGCCCGAGCTGTTCTGCGAAGTCAGCCCGCAGCTGGCGGCCGAGCGCGGCCTCGAGCACGGCGGCTGGGCGACGATCGCCTCGACGCGCGCGGTGATCGAGGCGCGCGTGCTCGTCACCGATCGCGTCAAACCGCTGCGTGTGCAGGACAAGATCCTCCACCAGGTCGGCATCCCCTACCACTGGGGTCGCAAGGGCCTCGTCACCGGCGATGCCGGCAACGAGCTGCTGCCGCTCGTGCTCGACCGCAACGTGCACATCTCCGAGTACAAGGCCTCGACCTGCGACATCCGGCCCGGCCGGCGCCCGCGCGGCGCGGCCCTGAAGGAGCTGGTCGAGGACTACCGGCGGCGCGCGGGGGTGAGCACGTGAAGCTCCAGACCCATGCCTGGCCTTCCACCTACGACGGCGAGGCCAAGCCGCGCAAGGGCTTCTTCACCGACACCAGCGTCTGCATCGGCTGCAAGGCGTGCGAGGTGGCGTGCAAGGAGTGGAACCACGTGCCGCATTCGATCGAGGGCTTCACCGGCAACTCCTACGACAACTCGGTGGCGCTGGGGGCCGATCGCTGGCGGCACGTCGCGTTCATCGAGCAGCGCAAGGAGGTCGGCCTCGAGTCGTCGGGCGGCTCGCTCGTGCAGCAGGCCTCGCTCGAGGACCTGATGGGCAAGGCAGGCCTCGGCACCTACCAGGAGGGCGACGGCCACCGCTGGCTGATGTCGTCGGACGTCTGCAAGCACTGCACCCACGCGGCGTGTCTCGAGGTGTGCCCGACCGGGGCGCTGTTCCGTACCGAGTTCGGGACGGTCGTCGTGCAGGAGGACGTGTGCAACGGCTGCGGCTACTGCGTGCCGGCCTGCCCGTTCGGCGTGCTCGACCAGCGCGAGGAGGACGGCCGGGTGTGGAAGTGCACGCTCTGCTACGACCGGCTGAAGGACGATCGCGAACCGGCGTGCGCGCACGCGTGCCCGACCAACTCGATCAAGTTCGGCGACCTCGACGACCTGCGCGAGGTCGCGGAGGAGCGCCTGAAGGTCCTGACCGAGGCGGGCGCCGAGAAGGCGCAGCTCTACCTGCACGACGCCGCCGACGGGATCGGCGGCGCGGGTGCTTTCTTCCTGTTGCTCGACGAGCCAGAGGTGTACGGGCTGCCGCCCGACCCCGTCGACACCACGCGCGACCTCGGCACGACGTGGGCGGCGGTGGGCGCAGCGGCGCTCGGCCTCGGCGCGGCGATCGCGGTATCGGTGTTCGGAGGCAGGCGATGACGACCACCGCCGACGGCCGCCTCGACCCGCCCGCCGAGCGGGACTCCTACTACGGCCAGCCGGTGCTCAAGGAGCCGGTGTGGACGGTGGAGATCCCCATCTACATGTTCGTCGGCGGCCTCGCGGGTGCCTCGGCCACCCTGGCAGCGCTGTGCGGCCGGCGCCATTCGCGCCTCGCACGGCGCTCGTGGCTCACGGCCCTCGCGGGGCTCGCGGTGAGCCCGGCGCTGCTGATCTCGGATCTCGGCCGCCCGGAGCGGTTCCTGAACATGCTGCGGATGTTCAAGGTCACCTCGCCGATGAGCGTGGGCTCGTGGGTGCTCGCGCTCAGCGGCGCGAGCACCAGCGGCGCGGCCCTGCACGAGCTGACCGGCCGCTTCCAGCTCGTCGGGCGCCTCTCGCGCCCGCTGGCCGGGCTGCTCGGATTGCCGCTCGCGACGTACACGGGCGCTCTGATCGCGCAGACCTCGGTTCCGGTCTGGCACGAGGCGCGCCGGGAGCTGCCCGCGCTCTTCGGTGCCGGGGCAGCCGCGAGCGCCGGTGCGGCCGCGGTCGCGCTGAGCCCCGTGGAGGAAGCCGGCCCGGCACGGCGGCTCGCCGTCATCGGCGCGACGGCCGAGCTCGCGCTCGTTGCGGCGATGGAGCGCCGCCTCGGCGAGCTCGGCGAGCCTTACCACGAGGGCCAGGCGGCCCCCTACGGCCAGGCGGCGCGCGTGCTGACCGCGGCCGGCGCCGTGGTCACGGCCGGCGCGGCTCGGCGCAGCCGCGCAGCGGCGGTCGCGGGCTCGGCGATGTTGCTCGCCGGCGCCGTGTGCGAGCGCTTCAGCGTCTTCAAGGCCGGGTTCGGCTCGGCGCGGGACCCGAAGTACACGGTCGCCCCGCAGCGCCGCCGCGTAGGCGCGGGCGAGGGCCACGGCGCGAGCCGCAAGGCCGCGGCCACGGCGCCATGAAGCCGACCGACGTCGAGGTCAGCCGCTCGCTGAACGCGCTCGCCACGACGCTGCGCGACCAGCGCCCGGAGCGCTTCGACGCGGAGCGCGCCGAGCAGATCGTGACCGGGGCGCTGGCCGGGGAACGCAAGCTACGCGCGGAGGCCACCGGGCCGGACTCCGGCAGGCTGCTCGTGCGCGAGGACGGCACACTCGTGGCGGTGATCCGGCTCGAGGCGGGGGAGTGGACGGTGGAGCGCAAGCTCGACGCTCGCGGCTCGACGTGGGCGCTCCCGCAGCCTGCCCACGCTGCCGAGGCCGCGCCGGAAAGCTGAGCGGCTCACTTCGCTACACTCGCCCCCTCGCCGCGACTGGCGCTCGGGTGGAGTCAACCACCGGGAAGCGGCGACGACTCACCTGCCGCGCGCCTGGGCACCCTTCACAACAGCGACCATCCCCGAGGTCCGAAGGAAGCGAGGAGCCCACATGACGACGAGCACCGAGCCACAGAGCCTGACGATCCCCGCCGAGCTGAAGCCGGCCGACGGGCGCTTCGGCTGCGGCCCGTCCAAGGTGCGCCCGGAGGCGCTCGCGCGTCTCGCCGGCGAGGGCGCCGCCGTGATGGGAACCTCTCACCGCCAGAAGCCCGTGAAGGCGCTGGTCGGGCGGATCCGCGCGGGCCTGGGCGAGCTGTTCTCGCTGCCGGACGGTTATGAGATCGCGCTCGGCAACGGCGGTGCCACGGCGTTCTGGGACGCGGCCGCGTTCGGCCTCGTGCGCGAGCGCTCGCTGCACCTCGCCTACGGCGAGTTCTCGCAGAAGTTCGCGACCGTCACGAAGGGCGCGCCGTTCCTGGGCGAGCCGACGGTGATCGCGGCCGACGCCGGCACGGCGCCCGATCCGAACACGATCGAGGCGCAGGGCGCGGACCTCCTCGCCTGGGCGCACAACGAGACCTCCACCGGCGTCATGGTGGGAGTGACCCGGCCCGGCGGCGCCGGCGATGCGCTCGTGGCGATCGACGCCACCTCGGGCGCCGGCGGCCTCCCGGTCGACGTCACGCAGGCTGACGCCTACTACTTCGCGCCGCAGAAGGGATTCGCCGCCGACGGCGGCCTGTGGATCGCGCTGCTCAGCCCGGCGGCGCAGGAGCGCATCGCCGAGCTGGCCGCCTCCGAGCGCTGGATCCCCGAGTTCCTGTCGCTGAGCACGGCGCTCGAGAACTCGGTCAAGGACCAGACCTACAACACCCCCGCCGTCGCGACGCTGTTCCTGATGGCCGACCAGGTCGAGTGGATGCTCGGCCTCGGCGGCCTCGACGGATGCGTCGCGCGGACCAGGGCGAGCTCCGAGGCGCTGTACGGCTGGGCGGAGGCGAGCCCGTTCGCGACGCCGTTCGTCGCGAACGCCGCGAACCGCTCGCTGGTCGTCGGCACGATCGACTTCGACGAGGCGATCGACGCGGCCGCGATCGCCACCGCGCTGCGCGCGAACGGCATCGTCGACACCGAGCCCTACCGCAAGCTCGGCCGCAACCAGCTGCGCATCGGCATGTTCCCCGCGGTCGAGACGTCCGACGTCGAAGCGCTCACAGCGTGCGTCGACTGGATCGTGGAGAGGATCGGCCGATGAGCGCCCCGGCGCCGGAGCGAGAGGACCAGGGCGGGCGGGCTCGTGTCCTCGTCAAGGAGAAGATCGGCGACTCGGGCGTCGACCTCCTGCGCGAGCACTTCGAGGTCGATGTCGGCATCGACTGGGACGACGCCGAGCTCGGCGAGCGGATCGCCGACTACGACGGCATCGTGATCCGCTCGGCGACGAAGATGACCGCGGAGCTGATCGACAAGGCCGACCGGCTGAAGGTGATCGGCCGGGCCGGCGTCGGCGTCGACAACGTCGACGTGCCCGCCGCGACCCGGCGCGGGATCGTCGTCGCCAACGCGCCGGAGTCCAACGTCGTCACCGCCGCCGAGCACACGATGGCGATGCTGCTCGCGCTGGCCCGCAACATCCCGCGCGCACACGCCTCGCTGATCGACGGCCGCTGGGAACGCTCGAAGCTCTCTGGCGTCGAGCTCTACGAGAAGACGCTGGGCGTGCTCGGCTTCGGGCGCATCGGCCAGCTCGTCGCGCTGCGCGCGCGCGGCTTCGGCATGCGGGTGCTCGCCTTCGATCCGTTCGTGAGCGCGGAGCGCTACCGCGAGCTGGGCGTCGAGAAGGCCGAGCGCCCGGAGGACATCTACGCGCAGGCCGACTTCATCACCATCCATCTGCCCAAGACGCCCGAGACGGAAGGGTTCCTCTCCGACGAGGAGTTCGCGGCGATGCGCGACGGCGTGCGCGTGCTGAACGTCGCGCGCGGCGGGCTCGTCGACGAAGCCGCGCTGGAGCGCGCGCTGGACTCCGGCAAGGTCGCGGGCGCCGCGCTGGACGTGTTCCCGAGCGAGCCGATGACCGAGAGCCCGCTGTTCGGGCGCGACGAGGTCGTCGTGACGCCTCACCTCGGCGCCTCCACGGCGGAGGCGACCGACCGTGCCGGCTACCAGAGCGCCGAGCAGGTCGTGGCGGCGCTGGACGGCGGCGTCGTCTCCACGGCCGTCAACATCCCGGCGATCGGCGCGGAGGACATGGAGGTGCTCGGCCCGTTCCTGCCGATGGCCACGCGGCTCGGTCACCTCGCGATGAGCCTCGTCGAGGGCAGCTCGGTGGAGCGGATCGAGGCGGCCTTCTTCGGGCGTATCGCGGAGTTCGACACGAGGCTGCTCGGCCTCGCGGTGATCGTCGGCGCGCTCGAGGGGCGCACCGAGGAGCAGGTCAACCTGGTCAACGCTCCGAGCATGGCCCAGCAGCGGGGGATCGTCTTCGAGGAGAAGGCGGTGTCCGAGGCCGAGGACTACAACGAGCTGATCCGGGTGACGGTCGTCTCGGGCGACGAGCGCGTCGCGGTCGCGGGCACCGGTATCGGGCCCCACCAGGTTCCGCACCTCGTCGAGGTGCAGAACCGCCGCCTGACGATCGAGCTCGAGCGCTACGTGACCGTGTTCCGCTACGAGGACCTGCCCGGGATGATCGGCCGCGTCGGCACGATCTTCGGCGCGCACGGGATCAACATCTCCTCGGCCGCGGTCGGGCACACGCCGGACACGGTCGACGGCGACGAGCGCCGCTTCGCTGCGATGGTCGTCACGACCGACGCCCCGGTCGGGCCCGAGGTGGTCCGCGAGATCGTCGCCTCCGGCGGCTTCGCCGGCGGCTGGTCGGTGGATCTGGGCTAGACGGCGGGCGCGCACGGGCCGGCGCCGGCCCGTGTGCCTCCGATCACACATCGCCCCAGCCGCGATCGGTTAGGCTCGCCCGCGGCGATGCGCGCGGTCGTGATCACCAAGCACGGGGGACCCGAGGTGCTGCAGGTGCAGGAGCGCCCCGACCCGCCGCTCGGCGCGGGCGAGGTGCGGATCGAGGTCGCCGCCGCGGGCATCAACTTCGCCGACGTGATGGCGCGCATGGGGCTCTACGCCGACGCGCCGAAGACGCCGTGCGTCGTCGGCTACGAGGTCGCCGGCACGATCCTCGAGCTGGGGGAGGGTCTAGGAGGTCCCCACCCACCCCTGATGGCCGGCCAGCGCGTGCTCGCCGGCACCAAGTTCGGCGGCTATGCCTCCCAGGTGGTCGTGCCGGAGGGCGACGTCGTGCCGCTGCCCGAGCAGCTGAGCTTCGAGCAGGGCGCGGCGGTCCCGGTCAACTACGCCACGGCATGGGCGGGGCTGATCGGCTACGGCAACCTGCAGCCGGGCGAGCGCGTGCTCGTGCACTCGGCGGGCGGCGGCGTGGACATCGCCGCGACGCAGATCGCCAAGCGCTACGGCGCCGAGGTCTTCGGCACGGCCTCGCCGTCGAAGCACGAGCGCTGCCTCCAGATCGGCGTCGATCGCATGCTCGACTACACGAAGCCCGGCTGGGAGAAGGGCATCGGCAGCTTCGACATCGTCCTCGACGCGGTCGGCGGCAAGAGCTTTCGCACGAGCTACAACCTGCTCGCGCCGGGCGGGCGGCTGGTCGCCTTCGGCGCGTCCTCTGTCGTCTCGGGCGAGCGCAAAAACGTCCCCGCCGCGCTGAAAGCGGTGCTGCGCATGCCGCGCTTCAACATGATCAAGCAGATGCAGGAATCGAAGGCCGTGATCGGGCTGAACATGCTGACGCTGTGGAAGGACCGCGGCACGCTGCGGCCCTGGATCGAGCCGCTGACGGCGATGCTCTCCGACGGCACGATCGACCCCGTCGTGGCGGGCGCGTTCGAGTTCGAGCGCACCGGCGAGGCGCAGACGATGATCGTCGAGCGCCGGAACGTCGGCAAGGTCGTGCTGACGCCCTGAGGGGCCAGCCCAGCGAGGCGAGCGCGACGGCGAGAAGTGCGGCGGCGGCGCGGGCGCGCATCGTGCTCACGCCACCGCCCGGTGCTAACCTCCGCCGTGAATGTCGCAGCAGTTCTCGCTTCTCGCCCTTCTCCTGCTCCCCCTCCGGGGGGAATAGCGCGTGGCGGCCGCGTAGCCGCATACCCACAGCAGAGAGGAACGGCAAGCGAGAAAGAGAAGGAGCACGAGCGGCATGAGCATCCACACCGATAGCGACGGCAAGCGCGACCCGGCGAACCGGGTCCTGATCTTCGACACGACCCTGCGCGACGGCGAGCAGTCGCCGGGGATCTCGCTCAACCGCCAGGAAAAGCTCGAGATCGCCCATCAGCTGGCGCGCCTGGGCGTCGACGTGATCGAGGCGGGCTTCCCGATCACCTCGCCCGGCGA
>Ga0134126_10012138_pt1 | contig 10879 bp, 16 predicted proteins | sample KB31752_FD_96881 | JGI IMG/M metagenome (GOLD analysis project Ga0134126, IMG submission 96881) | Terrestrial soil microbial communities with excess Nitrogen fertilizer from Kellogg Biological Station, Michigan, USA - KB3-175-2 | ecosystem: Environmental > Terrestrial > Soil > Unclassified ...
ACCATAGGCTTTCGCATCTACCCGTCTTACAAAGGCGCCTACGTCAACATCAATAAGGCGAAGAGCGGGGCCGAACTCGCGCGCAAGCTCCTCAATCTTAACGACCACAATTTCCTTTTTTGGGGCGCTGACGACACAGGCGACGTCTTTGCAGGCTACACTTTCACTTTGGAGAACGGTTTCCCGGACAAGTCCATCGAGATCATCCTCTATAGCATAGTCCCGCTCGATCAGTACGTCGGGCAGATACGCCCGTTCATCGAAGACAGCAGCGTTCCTTAAAAGGGGAGGCAGCTATTCTTTCGAGGCTTGTACTAAAACGGAGGCATAGATAGTTGATGGTGATGTCGTTCGCTTTTACTTTAGGCATAGGCGTTCCTTCTTATGATAGCGGTTTCTTTAGAGCGCTACTTTATCAATCAATAATGTCTACGGCTTGAAGGTCTGCCGCTCTTTCTCCTTCGCTGCCTCCCTACGATCTTCAACAAGTCGATGTGCTGATGTGTCTTGCACTCGCACCCAATTTTCTCCGGCGCCTCTAAGCGCATATACATCAACTGCGAAGCCATTGCACTTTAACGACTCTTGCGATTCGCCAACTTGTTCCCAAGCTGCGCTGTCGGGCAATCCAAACACCTCCGACAGTTTTGCCGCAAACTGACCAATATTCTTCCATTCGGGACCTGCGTAAGAAATGTGGAAGCTTGTTACGCGTTCATCAATCATTTCAACCGTGATGTAATTGACCTCAGTCAACCTCGGATTAACTGTCTTGCTATCTGCTCGCAGATCAAATCTGCCGACGCCGTATTGATCAACTCGCTTCGACCGCTGGATAGCCTCGTTGATTCCGAGGCGATTAACCTCTTCAGGAAAGAGGGTCAGTAGTTGCTCAGAGGTCGTTCCGAGTCGAATGCCGCGAATCTCCGGAGCTTGCGCCAGCGGTAAGCTGCATCCGGCGTTTGCAGTCGAAGTGCTTTGCGTTTGACTGACTGATATTAAAGCGACAAAAGCCGCAAATGTTAGAAGCGATGCATACTTCATCTGATTAACTTTCCTCGCTGTTTGAGGCTGTCGAACGTTGGGCCTTCAGCTGTGGCGTGCGATCAGCAGCTGCAAGGCTTTGTTCGACGGCGCCCCCGGTTCAGATAGCTCTTTCAAATATTGGGGTCATATTCAGTTGAAACGCCGGAAACGCAACCCCTTCGAACCATTCGCCGAAGCTCTCGCATCCCGGCAAATACTCGGGCAACTTTTGGACGAGAGAATCCCAACCGCTCATCTCTTCATCCACCTCAATACTGTTGCCATCTTTTGACAAGATCTCCAAGCAGATCCGATCGACGGCAAAAAGATCTCTCTTGAAGGCTTTGATAGAAATCGTTTCATCCCACATCAATAATCTGCTGCCAGTTTCATTCTCCATTGTCAGCCATGAAACACTCATGTGGTTTCCATCATGCACAATCTCACACACCGTGCCTCGCCGGCCTTCTCGATAAGACCTGCTTCGCTGATGAACTCGATTTAGATATCTTCTAATCGCGCCAAGCATGTCTCTGACTCTCACTCAGGGAACCGCCGAACTACGGCAGCTGCAAGACCTTGTTATGCCGCGGTGCCCGCGATTTCTTCAAACTTCGCAATGTGCTTTGCCAGACGCTCGCGATCGCATTCTTTGCACAAACTCGGCTTGCCCTTACCCGTAAGCATTAGCTTTTTGTTTCTCTTGCACTTCGGGCAATCAAATGGGAGTTCGATAAAGGGTCGGAACCAACTGCATTCCGTGTTTCTCAGCCGCCCTGAGAGCCACGCAACTTCTTCCATGGGATAGAAATTCGCAATTTCCAGCAACTCCAGCTGATGTAACTCAGCCAGGGGTTTAAGCGACTCATCTGCCGGTTTGATATTCGAAAGATGAAGATATTTGAGATTCCGCAATGCCGACAACGGTTTTAGCGATTCAATCTTCATTCGTGTCCAGATACTTCCCGCGACAGCCAGTTGCTGCAAGTTTACTAACTGTGATAGCGGATCGATCTCATGAACGTTCTTGAAGTTTATGATTGCCAATCCTGCCAGACCATGAAGAGTCCCAATCTCTCTCAAAGAATCGATCTTCGAATTACTGTCAATACTCAACACTTTCAGGAGACTAAGCCCATGGATACAACTAATGCGGTCGGATTTAAGGGTGTCAATGTACAGTTCTTCTAACGATGAGCAACTACAGATGTAGCCGAGCGATCGAGAATTAATGTCAAAGCACCAAAGAGCTTTCAGTCGCGTAAACCGATCGAGCCGTTCCAATCGTGCCCCAGTGACAAGCCTGATTCGACTCTTGTCACTCGGGAGAGGTCCTAAATCACGCACCGCCTCAGACCAGTCGAGATCCGCAGGAAATATGTTTTTAGTTATCATTAGCCAATCTGGCCGCCTTGCGCTCGAGTTGAGCCGCAGCGCGCACAACTCCACGATTCCTCTCCGCAGCATAAGGTCTGAGTTGGCCGGGCGGCGCGAATTCACGGTAAGCTGCGCCGGACGAATCAAGTTACAAAACACTCTACCGCTGCGCCGGTCCAACGATGTGTTCGGCGTCGGCGACAGGTTTCCTAAGTCTCTTCCAAAGTGTCGCGCCAAGGAAAAGAACAATCGCGAAATATATACTGTTTACAATAACCGCAATTAGGAGGCCTGCAAGAGGATAGCTGGAGTGGAAGCCTTCTGCCCAAAAGTATGCGATCCCGGGCAACAAAAGCAGACCGACTGCGTTGCCAATTGGTAGGTCGAAAGACCGTCCGGTAGTTCCAATGGCGATTGCCAGAAATATAAGCGGAAACTGAATAAGAAAGCCGCTCGCCAGGAGCAGGAGGAACTTTATTGTCTTGGTCATGGTCACCCTTGCTGCCCTACCATTCAACCAGCCGCCGCCGAACACTGGCCTTCGCTGCGGTGCGCGATCAGCATTCAAGCTGCTATCGCGCCGTCAGCTGCAAGCCTTTGCGGGCAGCGCTCAGGATTCTTCAAGCCAACCCAAACCAAAACACTTGCTACACAGAAGACCTTCGCTCTTGAAGGCCCGACGAAACACTTCTTGATGCACCCGGCCACCACCCTGGCACTCTTCACACGACGGCGCATTTGCCGGTTTCTTTGGAAGCAAACCAGCGAGTTGCGGCATGTACTTCGAACTCAATACTAATGCCGCGATTTGAGCCAGACGGCTACGATCGATGGTCGGAGGTTCGTCGCTGCCAATATCGTACTCTTCGATGAAGATGTCTCCTTCTGGCGAGAAATAGCAACCGTAGCCAAGACTTCCGTGAATCATGACCGCCTCACGATCCTTAGAGAGGCTGGATGGATACAGTTCTCTTGCTCGCTCAAGACGCGCTCGAATTTCCGCAGCGATTTCTGGTGGAAGATTCAATTAATTCTTAAGCCCAAATTCGTACCTTCGTCATCTTCAATCCAAGCCCGTTGAGGTAAAAACCGATCCGATCGTTCCATGTCATGGACCCAGAAGAACGGCACCCCTTGCTGTACGTTAAAGATCGGCTTTCCGACGAGTAATAGCGTTGCCGATGTATCTGCCGATGAGGTAGAGGATCGAGCTGTTCATAAGCACAGACGCGAAGAATACTGCATCAAAGACCTCCCCTTCTATAGCTGGCTGGTATTCTGGCAAATAGACATCAGCAAGTGATAGCAATACCCAAGTCCAGGGGAACCCAGCAACCACATATCCGATCGCAAAACATCGCGCTGGTCTCTTCACAGTGTTTCGCATCTAGAAACAATATGAGGACGATGGAAAGGTAAAATGCTACTGACGTCAAGCCAGCCATTGATACTACTTTCCTCACCAAGCCACTCCGTCGTGATTCCGATTTTGATAGCAACCTAATGCCAGGCATCAGCGCCGCGCACAGTGGGCTACGAGCGCGCCCGCGCAAGCAACCACGTGCCCCTTGCGCCATGGTGGTTTGAGAGTTCTTCCGAGCGAGTTCAAGCGTCGCTCGAGAGTTGCAGACTTGAGCCCGCGGACTTGTGCCGCCAACTCGAGGATTTCGGACTTGTCGAAATGAAACACGCGCAGGTCGAGTTGCGCCGCGGCGCGCGTGAGGGCTTGATGGTAGATCATGCCGTCGGCCCGGCACATGACAAAGTAATTGGCGTGGACCTCGGCAACCTTGGCGGGGAGTTTCGCGAGTGGCGGCGTTCGGATGGCGATGGCGCGACAGGTGGCGGGCGCAAGTTCGGTGACGAGGGTCGCAAGAGCGATCCGTGCCCGTCGATTGGCGGATGCCTTTACGGCTCTCACGAGTTTCTCGGCCTCTGATGCTCGCATCTGCAGTGTTTCGTGATGGTACGGAGACGTCGCCAGGTTCGGCTCGATGAGATCCACTCGACGCTTATCAATGACGGTGATGTCGGGGCCGGAAGCTGCGACGCTTACCAGGTTCGCCCAGCCGTAGTGGTCCTCGACGCCGATTGTGAAGTATGTCATTGCGTGGTTAGCGGACCAACGTTGCCCTTCAGCTGCGACGTAGGAACAGCATTTAGGCTCAGGCGGAAAGGTTACTAAAAAGCATACTCGCGCTGTCCCAGCCGCAAGGCTTCGTTATGCGCGGCTTACCTATAACGAGAGTGGCTGGAAACATACTTGCTCATCAAGATGTCCCCAACCTTCAAATCTTCCACTTGCACTTTTGCAGTTCTTTTCTCAACCGACAATATTTCTCCCCCGCTTGACCACAAAAACGGCTCTTGTTCTTTGACAAGTAATTTCATTCCGACCTTCAATCCGTCCTGGCTTCCTCTGTTGATTGTGGCGATTTGAGTTTTGTCTTGAGGTTGAATACTGACAATCTTCGCTCTCACGGGCTTGCTCAACAAAAAAGTTTGCCATTCAGGAGGAAGCGATGGTTTTCCACTGACGCTTTTCTGCAAGTCGCCCTCACGGAGAAAAAACGAACCGTAGTAAGGCTCTGAACGCAACTCGGGCCGGGGTTCAAGACCAAGATTGACGGCATTAGAAAAATCTCGCAGATCACTTTCATCAATCAGATAAACACGTTCGCCCCACTTCACGACCAATAAAGTAAATTCGGTCTTAAGCGGGTCAACCTTCTCGTCGTCCCTATAACCAAAAAATTCTTTGCGGGCTTCGGGATTGAGAAGGTCGATTTCTTTTGATTCGTCGGAGAATTGCACGCCCGTATATTTCAGAATCGTAAAATGAATAACGCCGTCAGCGAGGAAATATTTGCCAGACTCTCTTGTAGCCATCGTGCAGGCACCGGAGCCTTGATCATAGGTTCCGTCAGCTTGAAGATTTATTGAGCTACCGCCAAAGGTGTGCCCAGCAAAATAGATCCCGGCAAGTTCGCTTGGGGTTAGAATTTGTTGTGCCGAAAGATTGGCCGTGAATACCAGGCAAACGATAAACAAGAGCGAGGACTTAATTAGTTTTGTAGGCATGACCAAATTCCTTTTTCCCAAGCGATCAACATGACGCTGGCCTTCAGCTGCGGCGCGTGATGAGCATCCGAGCTGAAGGGCAAGGTTACTTAAGAAAACGCTATCGCGCCGTCAGCTGCCAGGCTTTTGTTATGTGCGGCGCTCGAATAATGATCGGTTCTGATCTAACTCGCTAAGCCTTTCAGCAACATAGCGCGAGCGCGCCTCCCCATTAATTTCCAGACCTCGTTCATTACACCAGAGGATCAACGCCTCGCTATCAACATCAACCTTCTCGACCCGAAATCCGCTGGACCGAAGCTCCTGAAGCCGTTCTTCCGCTGACAGCAACCACTCTATATAACTATCGTGCAAGTCATCTTCGTCAGTCGAAATTTCCCGAACCCGCTGCCACTGGTCAGGTCGGTACCAGGCAAATCCAACGATCATTGTGTCGTGCGAATCGCTCAAGTTTTCCATAGCTACATCAGATATCAATTAAAGCGGGCCTTCAGCTGCGGCGCGCGATCAGCGTCCCAGCTGAGGGAACAAAGTTGAGAAGAACGCTGTTGCGCCGTCAAGCTGCAAGGCTTTGTTATGCGCGCCTTGTATTCAAGGCATCCTCCCGATAGGTAATCCGGGTTCATTTGAATTAACCTGAATGTAAATCAGATTGTCATGTCCATGATAGAAGCGCAATCGGATTTCAGTCTCTGTCTTTGGTTCAACACGAACGTACCCAGCAACAAGCAATCGCCTGAGATCGAGTTCATAGATGCCAATAAGCTGGGAAGAATCTTTGGGAGTCTGTTTCCAGGAAAGGCGCAATTTCAGCGGACTCTCATTCAAACTAAACTCGGTTATGATAATTCCGTGCGCTTTCATCGTTACCAGTCCAATCACGATCAATTTCAGACACGTCAGAATTCTGAAGTCTGCGAACAAGATGAGCCATGCCAGGAGAAGGATATTCAGGGCTCATGATAGTCTTCCTCTATCAACCCAAAGGACAGCAGCATAACGGTTGACTGACCGGGTGCGGGCGATCGCATCGAATCATTGAATAAGATGGCTACGCTCAACGAGCCGCAAAGCGGCGGGCACGTGAACCCAGAAGAACGGCACTGCTTGCTGAACGTTGGCTTCAGCCCTTTTTGCGACTGTCATAATCCGCGTCGAGTTACCGAATGTCGACCGTTAGGTCAAAACTAGATTGCCCACCACAATGGTTAACAACAGCCAGCCAATTATCACCAGTAGCTGTTGTGAAGTTAATAGTCGGCGAGCCGGTGTTGAAAACGACGCAACCGTTCGCGGCGCTGAGGGTTGCTGATAGGTACTGTCCACTTTTCGCGCGAAGAACATAATTTCTGCTACGAGCAACGCTCCCGGAAATGGTTTCTCCTACGCCACCGCGGCTAAAGCTGATTCGCGTCGGCGGATCAACTGAAGTTTCGGTCGCCGTCAGCTTATCGATTACAAGATTTGAAGAGACGGTTTTTCCTTGGGCAGGAGAGGACAGGTGAAGGTGAATCTCAAATACCTTGAAAGAGAAAAGACTCGCGGAAAGAATTGATACGGTCAGTACTCCCATTCTAAGGAAACTCATTTTCATCGCTACCTCCTTCGACTCCGAACGGTTGAGTTGATGCGGCGGCGCGAATCAAGGCACCTTTCGCCGCACCAGGTTATTTTCGAAATACGCTCCTGGCACTCCGGTCCAACTACCTCCGGGTGTAAGCTGAGGAAACGGAGAAACCTGAATCACGCTCTACTTCACGATGTACTTGACTCACGAATCTTGCGAAGTGCTCCCTTAATTCGCGGACTCGGATGTGAGCCGTGACCACGTCGCAGGGCATCATAAAGGGAACTCGCAATCCGCAGCGGTTTCTTGCCAGGCGTCCGGATCGAGGCGGCCATAAGTGAGTCACCGTTACTGCGGATAGCCGACTCGAAATTTGTTGCCGCCGCTTTCGTAGACCACATACCTCTCTTGAGTGTTTCATCATGAAACTCGTAGGTTACCTGGTCGGCTGCTCGGGGCGCCTGATGGATAGAGATTTTGATTACATAATAGTCTCTGTCCTTCTCGGGTTTACCACCAACTACGTTGAATTTTGCCCGAATCTCCGGACCAGTCTGGATTGTAAATAGTCGAGCCGGTAACGCCTTGAAAAGGTCCACCCACGGGGTACCGCGTCCGGTTGTAAAATCGATGTAATGAAGGTAGCTCAGCCTGGTATGGAGGTCGGTTCGCTTTTTCAAGACGGGTATGACAGGAACACCCGCACCGAGAGCGAACGCCCATTCATATGTGACATATTGCGACTTAATGGCTTGTGGTGACATGACGACGACAAGGGCTTCGGCACTGCGAAGAGCATCATCGATCCTGGGTTGCCAATAATCTCCACCGCGGAGGTTTCGCAGGTCCTGCCACGGGACTCGGTCTGAGTCCCAGAGTCGCTTATGTAGCTCGCGTGCGAAATCCTTATCCTCACGAGCATATGACACAAAGATGTGTTTCATCGACCAATCCCCTTTCAGTTAAGGACAGAAGTCCGACGGTTTCCTAACCCTATGCTCGGATATTTAACTTGAATTTGGCCGCGGCGCACCCACAACTTGAGTGGTCTAAGATTGAGTTGACTGGGCGCGGCCTTCACCTTCAACCTTCGATTCAATCAATCAAGTTGCGAAACACGCTTCCCGCGCTCCGATCCAATACTTGTTATGCCGCACCCGTTGGGTTTCCAAACCCCCTAACGGAGATCTTGGAGGCAGCGGTCTTGCCTTCGGCCCTCATCGCTTGGCAGAACGCCAATGCACACGTGAGTTTGTGCTTTGCCTCGGCCGGTGCCTCTTCAAACGCGGCGCGTAGCTTGGACTCACGAGAGTCATTCCATCCAACATCGAAGCATGTCCAGTTGACTGCATTCGATAAGGGTGAGTTGACTGGAGGCTTGAGCGGGACGGGATAGTGCACGAGGAGGCCTGATTTCATGAGTGCTTTAGACTCTTCCGGGAATCGGTTCATGGCCGCGTCTCCTACGATGCAACCCACCCAATCCTGGCTGGCCTCGAGTTCGTGTGCGGATACAATCGCAGTACCAAGGTACACTTCGAGATCCGAGAGCGAGTGAAACGACCCGAAGTCAATGCCGCCGCGAAATGACCAGCCAGCTTGCAGCCCGACGTCTATTAGAAGCGCTACGGCAGTGCACACTGATGACAAGGGCGTTTCGGCAAACCGTTTCGGGTAGAGCACAACGGTGTCAGAGAAGATACCGAACGAGACGTTCCAAAGATCTGAACCTAAATCTAGATCACCCGATTCATCGAACACCACGGCACCAGTAGATGCAATCCCGGCAAGGGCCAGGCTCCCTGATAATGCCCGCCGGTAGCGCTGCTCAATCGCGTCCAGTGACTCGCGAGCTATGATATCCCGTAAGCCCAGGAGGTCCATCACCGCGACTACGTTTTCGTCCCTTCTTTTCACTCTGTCACAACCCTCAAGACACCCAACAACAGGGCACCGTCAGGCCGCTCCGCCAGAACGTGGGCCAGATCGCGGCGAAGCTCGGCCTCACCCTCAACGCCGGGTAGTTCCAATTCCATGTCAAGTTCGGTTGTGTAAACGGCGCCCTGTTTGATAAGCGGCAGACCCCGCTGAGTAAAGTCGCCCTCGAAGGGCATATCGGCCTGGATCAAGAAGCTAATCCTCGGCGCGTCGCTAGACCCCTCAAGAAAAGTCCGAAAGTTTTGTTGCTCCGCTTTTTCCGGGAACACCTCTGATAAATCTGTAGCGTCGAAATACTGGCGGTTCCCACGATTCTCGACGAACAAGATCTGCTCCGCGAGAGAGGCTCGCGCTCCGGGAAGCAGATAAGTGATCAGCCTGATCGTACCCATTTGCGACATCCAAGCTAGGTACCAGAGGCGCACTCGCCGCCTCCCGAAGGCTTAGCGGACCGCCCTTGAGGTCCCGAACACAAAATCGAAAATGCCATAAGAGTTCAACCGCTGAATTCGTCCATCGGGTAATCGACCCGAGAAATCACCGGAAGCCGCGGCGCGTTGAAACGGACTGGTGATATCGAACAGCGTGAATTGGAGTTCAACGGCGCCGTTGAACTTTTTTCCGCCGCGACCTGTCAGTCCGTTTTCCGGTATGCGAATGCGCGACGACCCGAGCTCTATATCGAGTTCGCGCGAAGGATCAAACCTGACCCGATAGGCAATCGGCCAAATTACTATGGTATTGCCCGCACCTGCCCTTGAGTCGTACACCCTGGTGTTTGATACATATCCCTCGGCGACGAAGGTAATCGCCACGCGGGTTTCAGCCTTTACCAGGTTGACTGAGAAAGCCCCGTCATTCCCAGACTCGGCAACGATTTTTCCTTTCAGAGAAACTTTTACTTTACCGACCGGCCGCCGGTTATTATCCAGCACATGACCTGAAATTATGGATGCCATCTTTCTATCCTCCTGTTTGAGTATCTGCTCTAAATTGCGTAAGCGGTCTAACGTCGCGCTTCAGCGGCCGGGCGACAACTAATCAAGCACTCAAGCCAGCGGATTGGAGACATGCTCGCGGGGTATTAACCTTGAATTCATTTTCGCCTCGAAATGAGATGAACACTCTTTTTGGCATGGTGAGAACCTCCTGAGAATAGTAGTGGTCGGCCTAGTCAAACATTATACAGCCGATCTGCGTGATTAGCGCGGTGTTCGTGGTATTATCCGGCACCGCTTTACATTCCTATTTGCCAACTGTTAAGGAGCGCCAATCATATGTCGCAGACCTCGCTCGGTAAGGGTCAACGCTTTAGCTACGTCCTGTTTGTCATCCTGTTAGTCGCAGCAGGTTCTTTGAGCGTGCAGCAGATAAGCGCGCAGCAGACGCCGACGCCAACTAGTTCTCCAACAGCGGAACCAGATCCCTTGAAAGCCATTCAGTGGCGTTTGATCGGTCCGTTTCGTGGCGGGCGTTCGACAGCAGTCGCTGGTGTGGCGAGTCAGCCGATGGTCTACTACTTCGGCGGCACAGGTGGCGGCGTTTGGAAGACAACGGACGGTGGCATCAATTGGGAGCCAATCACTGACGGCTCAGTTTTTGGCACCGGCTCCGTCGGTGCGATCGGTTTGTCTGACTCTGATCCCAATACGATCTACGTAGGCATGGGCGAGTCGGCGATACGCGGGAACGTATCGCATGGCGACGGCGTCTATAAATCAACGGACGCAGGCAAAACCTGGAAGCGCGTCGGCCTTGAAGACACGCGTCAGATTTCACGCATTCGCGTGAACCCAAAAAATCCGGACATCGTTTACGTCGCCGCGCAGGGGCACGTCTGGTCCTTCAATGCCGAACGCGGTGTGTATCGTTCTAAAGACGGCGGCAAGA
>Ga0134126_10012139_pt1 | contig 10878 bp, 1 predicted proteins | sample KB31752_FD_96881 | JGI IMG/M metagenome (GOLD analysis project Ga0134126, IMG submission 96881) | Terrestrial soil microbial communities with excess Nitrogen fertilizer from Kellogg Biological Station, Michigan, USA - KB3-175-2 | ecosystem: Environmental > Terrestrial > Soil > Unclassified ...
GTTTGCGGCGGGCGCGAGCAGGCGGCCAAAGAACCGGTCTTTCCCTCCGATTCGAAAGACCAGCCGCGCATGCGGCGCCAGACGCTCGACAAGACGATCTCGCTCAAGCTCGCCGCGCAATTGCCCCGGGGCACGGCTGCGCTGTCGGTCGTCGACGCATTGCGACAACCCGCGCAGATTCGCGAAAAATCGGCGACGGAAGCGGCGTTCGACGCGCGTTTGCCCAGCCTCGTCGGCGGCGCGGAGGGCCGAGTGCGGCTCGATGCGCTCGTCCGCCGCGGCCCGGCCGAGGGCGAACTGCCGGCCGGCAAGCCCTGGGAGCAGGTCTGGTTTTACCGCGGCCATCGGCAGACGAGCGAGTTTTACCCGCGCCCCGCGGGCAAGAGCATCGAGTTGGTTTACCGGCCATCGACGGGTCCGGCCAGTGTGACGGTGGGAGGAGAAGCCAAGCGGCCGGGTTCGGTGGTGTTCATTCTCGATTGTTCGGGAAGCATGGCGGAAAACCGCCGCATGGCCCAGGCCAAAGACGCCTTGAATAACATTCTCCGCAGGCTGGCCGAAAACGGCCAGTACAAAGTCGGACTCTGGTTCTACGGACACCGCATGGGCTTCAACCGCGACGGCAAACTACAGGCCCAGGAGTGGAGTCGCCAGCGCCAGTTGTGGTGGCGCGATCTGCCCCCCGGTCTGCATCCGAGCGACGATTTTCAGCGCATTGTCAGCCCGAGCCCGCTCGACCGACAATCCCTCGACGATGTTCAGGAGGCGGTTGGGACCGCCCAGGCTCACGGAGAAACGCCTCTCTACCGGACAGTTATCGAAGTCGTGAACCAAGATCTCGCGGCGCAGCCGCGAGATCTGCCTCGGCGGCTTGTCGTGATTACCGACGGAAAAGACCAGACGAGCAAACCCTCTGTCGACGAGGAGGACGTCGAGCAGTGCTTTGCCAACGATCACCGCAACGACCAGGCGAATCGGATTCGTCTGGACATTTTGGGCGTCGAAGTGAAGGCCTCGGACCAGGGCAAGATGCAGGCCATGCTGGGCGACAAGCGGGTCCAGGGAAAATATTACGACGTGAGGCGGGTCGAGGAACTCGAGCACGTGCTGGAAAGCGCTCTGGGCCTCTATCAATACTCCGTCGCTCGCGCCGAGCGCTACGGACCCGCGGAAGAATCACTCGGCAAAAAAACGCTGGGCGAAACCTTCGACATCGAGACCCGCGACGACGTGAAAGAACGCTATCGCGTGCGCCTGCTCGGAATCAAGCCTGCCGTGCAAAGCGACGTCGAGGTGCAATCGGACGAGGCGCTCGACATGGCCGTCTCGCAAGCGTCGGGCCAATGGCGTCTGCGGCACAAGCCCTATGAACGCAGCGAGCAAACCGAGGAGACCGCGGTCAGCCCGCACACGCTGAATCCGGGGGCGGCGCCAGGGACCGTCGACGCCGATTTCAACCCGGCCGAGTTTTACGTGGCGGCCCACCGCCCGGAGGTCCGCGCGGCTGCGCAGCAGCAGGGCAAGACGGTCGCATTTCCCATTTCGATCCAGAACGCAGATCGCGAGCGCTTCAGTCCGCGCCCCGCCGAAGCTTGGGTGGAGATCGCGCCGGTCTTCGCGGCGCCGCGGCCGCTAGGCGAACCGTATCGGATCTTCGATTTATCGTTCGAACCGCACCAGCCGGTCCCTGTGCTCGATTGCGTCGCGCCCGACTGGCCCGTCGAGGCCCGCGCCGCCCAAATCCGCATCTGGTTCAAGCTGGTCAAGACGAAGCCGTCCAAAGAGATTTCATTGAAAGATTTGGAAACCGAGCCGGGCGAACTGCTCAAGCTGGAGCTGCCCGGCGCGGGGGATGTTCAATTCGGCTTGCAATTCGAAGAAATGGGGGGCGGTTGTCGGGTCTCCGTCGATGAAGAGCATCCGCTCGACGCGCCGAGCGCCGAATGGGTCCGAGTGGAAACGCGGACCCCCCCGGATGAAATTCGGCGGAGCTACGACCAGGAGGGGCGCGCTGCGCGCCACGTGTTCCTGTTTCGAGGCAAATCCTTGTCGCAGATCTTGGGCGACAAGCTGCAATTGACCTCCCAGCGCGATCTGCAAGCAGGGGCGGCCGTCCTCGCGGCGCCGTTGCGAGTCACGATTCACGACTGAGATCGGCCGGTTTCGAACTCGCCGGTCCGCGGAGCGCGCGGCTGCACGCCATTCGCCGCGCTTTTTCCTTGACTTTAATGCCTCTCCAATAAAAATAAGGCTTCATGCTCGCTTGTACTTATGGGGGGGCGGGCGCATAAGACGGCCCGGTGCTGGCCGGTTCGGCGGGCCTTTCAAACTCGGAGATGCACGGTCATGCCAATTCGATTGCCTTCCCGGAATTCCGCGCGCCGTCGGGCTCGGCCCTCTCGCCTCGGCCGTTTGATCGCCGACGGGGGACGACGTCCAGGAATCGAAGCGCTCGAGCAGCGTCAGTTGCTTACGGTGACGGCCGTGGTGGACGGGTCGAACGTGCTTCAGGTGGCGATCTCCGGGACCGACACGGCGAAGATCACCAGCGACGCTGCGCACGACCTGGTGGTGCGCGACGCCTCAGACACGATCGTCTTGACGGGCGTCGCGGCCAACTCCGTCGCCGGCATCCACGTCTCGCCGACCGGCGCGAACGACGTCGTCGATTTGACGGGCGTCGGCGCCACGAACGATTATTCCGCGCTGCAAACCATCGCCGTCGACGCCGACGCCGGCGGCGCGGCCGCAATCTGGCTGTCGGGAACCTATGCGACCAGCGGCGCTCAAGACTACGAGGATCCGGTGGTCCTGAAAGGCGCGACCTCGCTCGACGCCTCGTCCGGGGGCGGGGCCAACATCACTTTCGGCGACGCCCTCGATAGCGACGGCGCGCTGGCGCGCGATCTGTCGCTGACGGCCGGCGCCGGCGATATTGCATTTCAGGGGGACGTCGGAAATGCGGCCCCGCTGGGATCCGTCCAGGTCGCCAGCGCCGCCAACGTGACGATCGACGGGGCCTTCAAGGCCGGCTCGTTCGACGTGGCCGATGCCACGGGAACGTTGACGATCAGCGGACCGATCACGCCCGACGCCGCCGGAGCCGTCAACGTCAAGGCCGCCGCCATCGACATCGAAGCCGATCAAGACTTCGGCGCCGCCGACGCGACGTTCATTACCAGCAACCTGACGCTGAACGCCGATCTCAAGGGGACCGGTTCGCTCCATTTTCAGGCGCACGACGACGGCGACGACATCGCGATCGGCGCCGCGGGGGCGGGGTTGAGCCTCTCCAGCGCGGCGCTCGCGCATCTGCAGGACGGCTTCACGTCGATCATCATCGGCTCGAGCGCCGCCACGGGCGCCTTCACCGTCGGCCCCGCCACGTTCAGCGACCCGCTCGTCCTCGAACAACAAGCAGGCGGCGGCGGCAAAGTCGTCGTGGCCGGAACGCTGCAAGGGACGGGCGATGCTTCGATCACCATCGACGGTTCGGGCGGCACGACGACGTTGAACGCCTCGATCGTTACGGCCGGAATGCCGATCGCCATCCACGACAGCGTCGTGCTCGGCGCTCCGGCGTCGATCTCGCTCGATACGACGAACGGCGGCGCCGTGCCGGCCGGAGCGGACATCACGATCGACGCTCCGGGGACGATCGACGACGATGCGGCGGACAGCACCGCGCTGGCGCTCGATGCGGGCGCGGTTGGAACGATCGCGTTGGACGGCGTCGTCGGGGCGATTCCGATCCGGAGTCTTGAGGCGACCGCCGCGGCGATCTTTCTGAACGGCGGCGCCGTGACGACGGCCCACGACCAGACCTACAACGGCCCCGTCACGCTCGGCGCCAACGCTGCTCTCGCGAGCACGGCCGGGAACATCAAGTTCCTCAGCACGCTGGATGGAACGTTCGATCTCAGCACGACGACCGTCGCGGGCGAGGCCACGACCTTTGCCGGAGCGACGGGAGTCGGCGCCGCGCTCAATTCGCTCACCGTCAACGGCGCCGCCGATCTGAACGGCGGCCCAGTCAAGACGGTCAACGATCAGACCTACAATGGCGCCGTCACGCTCAGCGCAAACGCCGCTCTGACGAGCACCGCCGGGAACATCAAGTTCCTGGGCGCCCTGGACGGAACGTTCGATCTGACGACGAACACCGTCGCAGGCAAAGCCACGACCTTCGCCGGGGCGACAGGGGTCGGCGCGGCGCTCAATTCGTTGACCGTCAACGGCGCCGCCGACCTGAACGGCGGCCCGGTCAAGACGGTCAACGACCAAACCTACAACGGCGCCGCCACGCTCAGCGCCAATGCCGCTCTGGCCAGCACGGCCGGAAACATCGAGTTCCTCGGCACGCTGGATGGAACGTTCGATCTCAGCACGACGACCGCCGCGGGCAAAGCCACGAGTTTCGCCGCTGCGACGGGAGTCGGCGCGGCGCTCAATTCGCTCACCGTCAACGGCGCCGCCGATCTGAACGGCGGCCCGGTGAAGACGGTCAACGATCAGACCTACAACGGCGCCGTCACGCTGAGCGCCATCGCCGCCCTGGCGAGCACCGCGGGGAACATCAAGTTCCTCGGCACGCTGGACGGAACATTCGATCTGACGACGACCACTATCGCAGGCAAAGCCACGACCTTCGCCGGGGCGACGGGCGTCGGCGCGGCGCTCAATTCGCTTTCGGTCATGGGCGCGGCCGACCTCAACGGCGTCCCAGTCAAAACGCTCGGCGGCCAGAGTTACGGCGGCGCCGTCACGCTCAGCGCCAACGCCGCCTTGACGAGCACTTTAGGGAACATCCAGTTCCTTAGCACGCTGGATGGAACGTTCGACCTGACGACGACGACCGCCGCGGGCAACGCCACCACCTTCGCCGGCGCGACCGGCGCGGGCGCGGCGCTCAACTCGCTGACGGTCAACGGCGCGGCCGATTTGAATGGCGATACGGTCAAGACAGTCAACGATCAACTCTACAACGGCCCCGTCACGCTTGGCGCCGACGCCGATCTGACCAGCACGGCGGGGGACATCACGTTCGGCGGCGCGCTGGACGGAGCTTTCAATCTCAGCACGAACACCGTCGCGGGCGAGGCCACGATTTTCGCCGGGGCGGCCGGCGTCGGCGCGGCGCTCAATTCGATTGCGGTGGTCGGAGCGGCCGATCTGAACGGCGGCCCAGTCAAGACAGTCAACGATCAGACCTACGACGGCGCCGTCACGCTGAGCGCAAACGCCGCCCTGGCGAGCACCGCGGGGAACATCAAGTTCCTCGGCACGCTGGACGGAACATTCGATCTGACGACGACCACCATCGCGGGCAAAGCCACGACTTTCGCCGGCGCGACGGGAGTCGGCGCGGCACTCAATTCGCTCACCGTTAACGGCGCCGCCGACCTGAACGGCGGCCCGGTCAAGACGGTCAACGACCAAACCTACAACGGCGCCGCCACGCTCAGCGCCAATGCCGCGCTGGCGAGCACGGCCGGAAACGTCGAGTTCCTCGGCACGCTGGATGGAACGTTCGATCTCAGCACGACGACCGCCGCGGGCAAAGCCACGACCTTTGCCGGAGCGACGGGAGTCGGCGCCGCGCTCAACTCGCTCACCGTCAACGGCACGGCCGATCTGAATGGCGGTACGGTGAAAACGGTCAACGATCAGACCTACAACGGCCCCGTCATGCTCGGCGCAATCGCCGCACTGACGAGCACCGCGGGGAACATCAAGTTCCTCGGCGCCCTGGACGGAACGTTCGATCTGACGACGAACACCGTCGCAGGCAAAGCCACGACGTTCGCCGGGGCGACGGGCATCGGCGCGGCGCTCAACTCGCTCACCGTCAACGGCGCGGCCGATCTGAACGGCGGCCCGGTCAAAACGCTCGGCGGTCAGAGTTACGGCGGCGCCGTCACGCTCAGCGCCAACGCCGCCTTGACGAGCATTTTAGGGAACATCCAGTTCCTTAGCACGCTGGACGGAACGTTCGACCTGATGGCGACGACCGCGGCGGGCAACGCCACCACCTTCGCCGGCGCGACCGGCGCGGGCGCGGCGCTCAACTCGCTGACGGTCAACGGCGCAGCCGATTTGAATGGCGGCGCCGTCAAGACAATCAACGATCAGACCTACGGCGGCGCGGTGACGTTGGGCGCGAACGCGACGCTGACCGGTTCGGCAATTACGTTCGACGGCCCGGTCGCTGGCGCCGCCCATAGCCTGGCGATCGTCGGCAATGTGGTATTCGGCAATGCCCCGACCGACGCCGTGACTGGCCTGACGACATTGGATGTGAGCGGGACGACGGCGATCAACACGACCAACATCACCAGTTCCGGCGCCCAGACCTACGGCGGCGCCGTCACGCTCGGCGCGAATACGATATTGACCGGTTCGACGATCACTTTCGACGGCCCGATCCTCGGCGCCGCCCATAGTCTGGCGATCGTCGGCAATGCCGTTTTCGGCGATGATCCGACCGATACCGTGACCGGCCTGACGACATTGGACGTGAGCGGGACGACGGTGATCAATACGACCAACATCACCAGTTCCGGCGCGCAGACCTACGGCGGGGCGGTGACGCTCGGCGCGAACACGACATTGACCGGCTCGACGATCACTTTCGACGGTCCGGTCGCCGGCGCCGCCCATAGCCTGGCGATCGTCGGCAATGCCGTTTTCGGCAACGACCCGACTGACACCGTGACTGGCCTCACGACGTTGAGTGTCAGCGGCACGACCGCGATCAATACGACCAATATCACCACTTCAGGCGCGCAGACCTACGGCGAAATGGTGACGTTGGGCGCGGACACGACGCTGGTCGGCTCGACGATCATTTTCGACGGCACGGTCGCCGGCGCGGCCCATAGCCTGGCGATTGTCGGCAATGCCGTTTTCGGCGATGATCCGACCGATACCGTGACCGGCGTGACGACGCTGGACGTGAGCGGGACGACGGCGGTCAACACGACCAACATCACCAGTTCCGGCGCGCAGACCTACGGCGGGGCGGTGACGCTCGGCGCGAACACGACGTTGACCGGCTCGACGATCACTTTCGACGGCCCAGTCGCTGGCGCCGCCCATAGCCTGGCGATCGTCGGCAATGCCGTTTTCGGCGATGATCCGACCGATACCGTGACCGGCGTGACGACGCTGGACGTGAGCGGAACGACGGCGATCAACACAACCAACATCACCAGTTCCGGCGCCCAGACCTACGGCGGGGCGGTGACGTTGGGCGCCGACGCGACATTGACCGGCTCGACGATCACGTTCGACGGTCCGATCCTCGGCGCCGCCCATAGCCTGGCGATCGTCGGCAATGCCGTATTCGGCGATGATCCGGCCGATACCGTGACCGGCCTGACGACATTGGACGTGAGCGGGACGACGGCGATCAACACGACAAACATCACCAGTTCTGGCGCGCAGACCTACAACAGCGCCGTCACGCTCGGCGCGAACGCGACATTGACTGGCTCGACGATCACTTTCGACGGCCCGATCCTCGGCGCCGCCCATAGTCTGGCGATTGTCGGCGACGCCGTGTTCGGCAATGACCCGGCCGATACCGTGACCGGCCTGACGACGCTGGACGTCAGCGGCACGACCGCGATCAACACGACGAACGTAACCAGCACGGGAGCGCAAAGCTACCAAGGATCCGTGACGCTCGGCGCGAACGCGACCTTAACCGGCTTGACGGTGACGTTCAATGCTCCGATCGTGGGCGCGGCCAACAGTCTGGCGATCGTCGGCAACGCCGTGTTCGGCAATGATCCGACCGATACCGTGACTGGTCTGACGACATTGGACGTGAGTGGAACGACGGCGATCAACACGACGAATATCACCAGTTCCGGCGCGCAGAACTACGTCGGCGCGGTCACGCTCGGCGCCGCGGCAGTCATCCACTTGACTTCGACCGCCGGGGGCGACATCGCCTTCGATTCGTCCCTCGACGGCGATTTGTCCGGCATCCGCAATCTGTTCGTCAATACGAGCGGCGCGACGGTATTCGGCGACGGCGCCGGCAACGACTTCGTCGGCCATCTGCGTCCGCTCGCCAGCCTTACGACCGATGCTGGCGGGACGACCAAATTCAATGTCGCCGGCAGTTCCACCGTCGATCCGACCGTAACGACCACCGGCGGCCAATCCTACGGCGACGACGTGGTCCTGATCGCCAGCGCCGTATTGGTCAGCAACACCGACAACTCCGCGATCGTCTTCAACGGAAAGGTCGATTCGGCCGCGGCCGGCGCTGGTGCGCTTGCCGTCGATACGACTGGCGGGCGACTCTCGGGCAAATTCGGTCCGGTGGAATTCAACCAGAACGTAGGGACCACCGCCCTCGCGTCGTTGACCGTCACGACGGGCGGCCCGTTCGCGATCAATTCCACCGTCAGCGTCACGGCCCAAAACGACATTCTCGTGACGGTGGCCGAGTCGACGCCCGCCGCAACAGGCGACAATCTGACGGTCGACGGCCAGCTCGCGTCGCTCGCCGGAAGCATCGAACTGCGGGCGGGAGACGATATTTCGATCAACAGCGCCGCGACGATCGCCGCTCCGGTCAGCGTGACGATTCCAGGCGACGACGGCAACAACGACTCGTCCGCCGGCACGACCATTTTGTTGGCCGGCACGATCGCCTCCCCGTCGGTCCTCGTCTTCGGCGGCGACGGCCCCGACACGATCAACGTTCGCCAGACGACAGGGGGGAGTTCGACGACGATCAATGCCGGCCTCGGCGCCGACGTGATCAATATCTCCTCGACCGCGCCGAACGCCGGAGGCGTCGTTTCCGCGATCTCCGGTCCCGTGACGGTCATGGGCGGCGATGGCAGTGATACGTTGAACGTCTACGACGACGGCGATACGATCGCCAATACGACCGGCGAATTGACCTCTTCGACGATCACCGGCTTGGGCATGGGCGGCGGGATTACCTATTCCGCGCTTGAAAAAGTCAACGTCCTGCTGGGCAACGGCGCCAACCTGACGTTCAACGTCAAGAGCACATTGGCGACGACTCCCGTCGATATCACGGGCAAAGGCGTGGGCACGGTCAACGTCGGCGATGCCAATCGCTTGGACGAGGTTCAAGGCGTGCTGACGGTCCAAGGCGTGCATTCGCTCAATCTGAATGACCAGGCAGCCAGCCAAAAGCAGACTTACGACATCAGCAACACCGCCGTGGCCCGACCGGGAACGACGCCCCACGTGCTGGTCGTCTACGTCGACGTGGCCGTCGTGGCGGTCAATGCGGGCGGCAATGACGATACGTTCAACCTGTTCTTACCGTCCGTGGTCGATCAGCCGCTGTTTTCCACGTTGCAGCTCAACGGCGGGGGCGGCGCGCAGAACACCGTCAACGTCGTAGCCCCGCAAACCGGTCCCGCGACCGGCTTCACGTATTTCGCCCACGTGGGCGGCATCGGCGGGGCCGATCGGATTCAAGTCGCCGGCGTCCAACGGCTTTACATGTACGGCTCGCCGGTCGACTCGAACGACTTCGCCAACGATACGGCCGTGCCCTCGGTTTTGATCGGGGGGGAGAATACCGATAAGTTGCTCGGCGGCGCCGGGCAGGACGTGTTGTTCGGCGGCGGCGCGCCGGCGGGCCCGGTCGGCGACCACCTGAGTTCCGGCGGAGCGGTTGGCGGCGTGCAAGACTTCGTCTTCGCGGAATTCCGTCCCCAGTTCAACGCCGATGGCACGGTGAGCTTCCCGACCTTTCCGGGCAACGGCAATACCGTGATCGACGCCGGCGCCGGCAGCGCGGTGGCGCTGACTCCAGGCAGCACCATCAACAACGCCACCACGGTGGTCCAGATCAACGGCCAGATCGACGTCTTGACCTGGCTGACGGCAAGATTCGTCTCGCCTCAAGCGGTCAGCACCATCTTGAGCGACGCGCTGGCGAACGACGCTCTATTGAGCGTGCATCAGCCCCAGGCGCCGTTCCCGCTCACGCGGCCGGCCGATCTTCCCGTCGCCCCGCTCACGTCGGGACAACTCGATCCGGCCTTGGCGGCCTATGTCAAGCACGCCTTCGAAGACGCCCTGGGCCGCGATCCTACCGCGCCCGAATTGGCGGCCCGCGTCGGCCAACTCAGCAGCGGCGGCTCGCGGGCTGCGTTTGCCGCCGAGTTGACCCACAGCGACGAATACTACGGCGAGATCGTGACGCGCGCCTACAGCACGTTCCTGGGCCGCGTTCCCGATGCCGCGGGACTGAGCTACTGGATCGGCCAGATGCGAGATCACGGCCTGACCGACGAACGGCTGGAAGCGGGCTTCATCGGATCGGCCGAATACTTCGCCCATGCCGGAGGGACCAACGTGGCTTGGGTCGATCGCATGTACATGGATCTGCTGGGCCGATCGGCCGACGCCCAAGGCCAAGCCTACTGGGTCGCCCAATTGCAAGCCGGCGCGGCGCGCGCCGACGTGGCCTTTGGCTTTGCCGCCAGCTTGGAGCGCGAGCGGCAGCACGTCGCGTTCGACTATTCGCACTACCTGGGCCGATTGCCCGATCCGCAGGGCATCGATTTTTGGGTCATGCAGTTCGCCTTGGGCCAGACCAACGAGAATTTGATCGCCGGGTTCTTGGCTTCCGACGAATACTTCAGCACGCATTCCAGCTAGCAGCGCCCTGCTCGCTCCGCCGATAGCGGGGGACGGGCGGCGAATTGCACAGCGATTCAAGCGCCGCTCGGCGCCAGCACCGGCTCGTCCGCGCTGGAAATGTTGCGCGGCGCTTTGCTTGCTTGCGAGAGCTTCGTAAGATGGAATCCTTGCGAATGATGGCGGTCCACTCGCCGCGTCGGCGAGCCGCAGCAAGAGGAAGGCGCCGGA
>Ga0134126_10012140_pt1 | contig 10878 bp, 12 predicted proteins | sample KB31752_FD_96881 | JGI IMG/M metagenome (GOLD analysis project Ga0134126, IMG submission 96881) | Terrestrial soil microbial communities with excess Nitrogen fertilizer from Kellogg Biological Station, Michigan, USA - KB3-175-2 | ecosystem: Environmental > Terrestrial > Soil > Unclassified ...
CCCATCCAAGATTATTAGCGCGACATCTAGAGAAGCACAAACGGCCACCGCTTCCTCTCGGTTGAGAGGACCGAGAATGCGTAGTTCCGACCCTTTCAGGCGGTCGTTCAATTTATGAAAAAGGCTCAGTGAACAGCCAACGCAGAGCACTCCCGGAGACTCATTCCTGCGCATCAACAACCCCGTCCGAATTGAGATGGACAAATCGAGCGGCCCGGTTTGCTGCACGACCCGATTAAGATCCTCGAAACATCTTCTCAATCCAGCAGGTGTGATCGTAACAGCAGACAAAATGTACCACGATTTCCAATTGATGGTCGACTCCAACGCGACTCGCGCGAACACGCTCGCTTACGATCCAAGGTTCCCGCGCACCCCGAATTGGAGAACTGCTGAGCGACGTGGCACGCCAAGAAGCGCCACGGCGAATCGCACCAAGATGCAGCCAATCTGAAACCCAAGCGCATCCCTGGCTTGCACCCGCGAATTCCACCACAACGGCTAAATATGTTCACGCTATTCCTCAACACGCTTGGAGATTTCCTGAGGCTGAAAGCATTCAAGAAGCGAATGGAGTAGAGTTAAGGGCAGCAAACATCTATTTGTTTGCTCAATGTATCTCTGTATGAACGCGCCCGACACTGCCCAATATGGCTGATCTTCCGCATATTTTGTTTGTTGACGATGAAGATGGCGTCCGTATTACCCTCTCCATGATGCTGCAATCGAACGGTTTCAAAGTCACGCCAGCGGCGACGGTGGCCGAAGCGCTTCGCCTTATTACCCAGCAGAAGTTTGACGTCCTCATTGCCGATCTCAATATTGGTCAGGCGGGCGATGGGTTCACTGTCGTCAGCGCAATGCGCAGGACTCACCCGGAGACCATCACGTTCATCTTGACCGGTTATCCGGCGTTCGAAACCGCGCTCGAGGCGATTAGACGACAAGTCGACGACTATCTGGTCAAGCCTACGGACATTGAAGAACTCGTCACGACGATCAACTCGAAATTGAGGGGTCGAAAGAGTCCGACACCGCAGGTTGAACGCAAACGATTGCCAGACCTCGTTGACACAAATCGAGACTGGATACTGCAGAAATGGTTGCAGGCAGTAAAAGACGACCAGGAGTTAGCCTCTGTTCCGCTGTCCGACACTGATCGCACGGACCATGTTCCTCGTCTGTTGGAGCAAGCTGTGGCCATGAGCCGCGGTGAGCGACGCCCCAAGTCGGATGGCGACGCTTCCAGGCTTCACGGGCAAGTTCGCTATGCGCAGGGTTATAAAGGATCAATGCTCGTTCGCGAAGCTCGTATGTTGCAGAAGGTGCTGACCGAACTTGTCGGAAGAAACTTGCTGGCCGTTGAAATCAGTTATCTCGTCAGCGATATGAGTAAGATGAATGATACAATCATGGCCGAATTGGAAGAGTCCTATCGCTCGTTCGAACAACAAAAGAAGTCGCCCTCACAAAATCGCTAGCCGTTTTGGCTGGCGCTGCGTTTGAGTTTTCGGATCACCTCGAGCTGGACAATATCAAGCCCGTGATACGTCGAGTCGACATCACAGATTCGAGAAGAAAATAAAGATAACAGGCCGTCACGGAGATCAATTCGACCCGTAACCTACTCTCCCAAGATCGCAACCATCACGCGATTGGTTCTATACGCTCGAATTCGGCTCTCAGAGAAAAACGACCTGACCTGGACAATATGGAAAAGGGCCGCCTCCACAAGGCGGCCCAGTTTCGAGCGAGTCAGTGTGTCTAAATTACACGCACAAAAGATTATAAGCCGCGTGGGAACAGCCGTTCTAAAAAAATTGGAAGTTATTGGCCACTGCGAAGCACAAACAGCACCGCTTCCTCTTGATTCAGAGGACCGAGGATGCGTAGTTCTGATCCTTTCAGGCGGTCGCCTCAATTTCTAAAAGAGCTGAGTGAACAGCCAACGCAGAGCACCCCCGGAGACTCATTACTGCGCATCAACAACCCCTTCCGAATTGAGATGGACAAATCGAGCGGCCCGGTTTTTACGCATACGCGTTTACGCTGTTATGACCGCTTTATGCTCCCGGAAACGTCTTCTGAATCCAATAGGTGTGTTCGAACAGCAGACAAAATGTTGTGTTTCATCAGCTTGATTGTCTAGGCACTCTATCAGTTCCGGTCGTATACTCGTGGACGCGCAGGCATGAACCTCGCCGAGCCAGCAACAAGTACCCCAAAACTCGCGCATGCCGCAGTTTCCGGGTGAGAATACTCCCACAAAAAAGCAGGAGAAGAGCCAGAATGAACGTGCATCTCATTAATCCTAGCACCGTCTCGTTCGGAACCGCGGTTATCACTCCGCGCTGGCAGTACGTGCTTGCCGGCGCGACACCGAAGAGTTTTGGCGACCCGATCCTTGTCGACGAGACATTGTTTCAGATCGACCCTGCCCGAATCCAGTCTGGGGATGTAGTAGGAATTGGCATCCATACGGCCAACGCTTTGCGCGGTTACGAAATCGGCAAAATGGCGCGAGAACGCGGCGCTTACGTAGTTTTCGGCGGGATTCATGCCACGCTCTATCCGGAAGAGGCACGAAATCTCGGCGGCGCTCATTCCGTGGTAAAAGGCGATGGAGATATTGTCTGGGCCAAGGCGCTAGCAGATTGCCGTGATGGCGCTCCACAACCGCTCTATCTCGGAGGCAAGATAGAGGGCCGCGATTTTGTTCCGGCGCGCTGGGACTTGATTCCGCGCAACCGCTACATGTGGGCATCGGTACAGACGGTACGAGGATGTCCCAAGCACTGCTCGTTCTGCTCGGTCTGGCGCACCGATGGCCAGCGCCCGCGTCAACGTTCTTCGGATGTCGTGATCCAAGAAATTGTGCAGCTGCGCCGGCTTGGCTTTCGCTTCATCGCGCTGGCGGATGATAACTTTTATCCTGTCACTATCACCGACCTTAAGCTGGCCACCCAGCAGAACAACAGTTCAAGAGTTAGCGAACTAAAGGCGCTCCGCGCCGAACGCTTCGAGCTCATGTCGCGTTTGGCCAAGCTTCCCGACGACATGGTTTTCTTCACCCAGATCACCATGGAAGCTGCCGAAGATATCGACTTTTTGAATGCCATGAAAGCCGCCCGTATCAAGGGTGCTCTGGTCGGAGTCGAATCGGTGACTCCTGCCGGCCTCAAAGACGTTTACAAGGATTTCAATCTTGCCGGGGAAAACCTGATCGAGCGCCTCCAAACTTTTCGCCGTCACGGTGTTCATGTGCTCGGATCGTTTATTTTTGGATTGCCCAGCGATCGTCCGGAAACCTTCGACGCGACCGCAGCCGCTGCTATCGAAGCCGACGTCACTTTCGCCCAGTTTGTCACGCTAAGCCCTTACCCCGGCACGGTGGATTTCAACCGTTGGGAAAAAGGTCTGGGCGCAAACCCGCCCACCATCGCGGGAATTCCCCTCACTCGCCGCTGGCTCATCCCGCAAGCGCTGCGGCCCAAACTGTATTGGGACCACCCGGTGATGTCCGCCGAAGAAATCCGTTCGCGCACTCAGCAGGTGTGGGACAATTTCTACAGCCTCGGCCCTATCTGGAAACGGTCTCGATTCATTCGCTCCAGCCGCGGCCGATTGGCATTTCTTCTCATATCAAAAATTTATCGCCAGATGTATGCCGATACCGGCATCGCTACCGACAGCGCACGAGTGTCGCGCTCCACTCGGTGGGTGCGCCTGTTAGGACGACCCTGCCGGCGCCTCTTTTCCGGACGGCCAATGCCGCATCTGCAAGTTCCCACGTGAAGCAGCCAGCTCCGCGTTCGCGGATTTCGCTACAATGTTGGTCTCTTTAAAGCCCCTAACGTAGCCGCTCAAAAGCTTTAACTTTATCGACACATCTCAGATTTCAGGCCAAATGAGCCGCGAAAACGGATTTTGTGGGATAACGCGGGCTCCGCTCCAGCGCCTCGACTGCACTGCAAGGCGGCAACGCGTATGAAGTGTTCATACGAGGCGTGATGATCTCAAGGAAACAACTCTGCAATCGTCGGCAGTTTTTCTTGGGTGTTTCGATTGCAGCTATTCCTCGATTGCCCCGGCACAAATTGCTCGCCATCGGTGCTGCCGAGATCCAGCCAGTAGCCACACTCCTTGAAGAGACAAATTGCTTTATGGAAATTGGCGATACATGTTGCCACCCTATCGTGGGAAGTTGCCATGCCGAGATGTGCCACACGCTGCTCAATCATGGAAATTGCGAGACGACAAGTTTACAATCCATCGAAGGATTGGCCGAAAAGATCATCCAACCGGAAGGGTTTTATTCGCGTTCAAAGTTGGTGTGAGCATGATTAGGTCGCTACAGTCGTGGAAAGAAATCGCAAACTATCTTGGTCGAAGTGTTCGGACTGTTCAAAGATGGTAATCGATGGGCTTGCCGATCCGAAGGGCACCAGCCGCAAAGCGAAGAGGACCCGTTTATGCACTCTCCCATGAGTTGGACGGTTGGCTGCTCAGCAATCCCCATAGCGCCCACGCGTCTACATCCGGCACAGATGCAATGGCCTTTGGCGACTCTGATCTAGAACGATTGAAAAGCGTGCTGATCACCGATCAACTTGCTCAAAGGCCCCTGAGATCACAGAAAGTCGATGATAGATTAACTGTTTTAAAAGCTTTGGCAGAAGAGATCACCGGTCCGCCGAAGCAACTGCTGGGGGTCCTGGTGCACGAAGCCTTGAATTTGTGTTATGCGGGATCAGCCGGTTTAAGCCTGTTGCATGAAGAAGACGACCGGCAATTCTTCCATTGGGATGTGCTGGCTGGCTGCCTGCAGGACTTTATTGGTCAAACGACACCGCGTAACTTCAGCCCTTGCGGCATCACTTTAGATCGCAGATCTCCTCAACTCTTCTCGTATCCGGCTCGGTATTTTACATATTTTGAATCTTGCCCCATCAACATTGTTGAAGGCTTGGTGATACCCATTTTTGTGAACGGCAGAGGTCTGGGAACTATTTGGATCATTTCCCACAATGAAGCATGTAAATTCAACAGTGAAGACGTGAATATCATGAGCAGTCTGGCCGCCTTCTGTGAAGCAGCATTGATGTGTAGTTCACGCCAATGGTTGACACAGATTCCTGGACCACAATTGGCGCACCCATCGTAAGCGCATATACCGGGTTCATACTTTGGGGGATCGGCGTAACAATCTACTGGCCCGCCAAAGATACGTCTTCGATGCCCGGCAATAAAAAGAAAAGCGCGCGAATATTTTGGAAATGAAAGCCGCGCACGTTGCCCACAAAACGAAGCGCAGACGAACAAAACAACATGGCTCGTCGCAACTCCCGAAGGTCGTACACCTTACATTTTCAGCCAGGCCCGTCGCCAGAATCCGAGCAACAACTTCCTAAAACCAAGCCGCCTGAGGGAGCAGTGCAAGGTTTGGCTCGCACTACTCACGCTCACTTACGACCCATACTTTCTGCCCAGCCCCCGATCGGATCAACTACTGAACGGGTAGGCCGGCCAATGAAGCGACGAACGGGTAATGGTGCCATTCTCCCGTTGCCCAGGTTGACGAAGCCACCGTGGTATGTAATCTCGCCGTGCCGAAACAGCCGCGCGAGCATCGCTAGTGAATGATATGCAAGCGTTTGATTAATGAACGGCTCTTGGCGATTGAGCGCCTCTACAGCACTACATCGCGGCAACGTGTCTGCCTTATCCAAAAGAGGAGTCACGATTTCGGGAAATAATTCCGCGACTGTGGGAAGCCTGCCAAGTGTCTTTCGATTACGACTATTCTTCGGTTGTCCAAGTACAAATTGGCCGCCATCGGCGGTGTTGCCGAGATCTAGCCAGTAGACACACTCCTTGAAGAGAGGCGATTTCATAATTTGGTAACGCGCTGCACGGGTGTCCACGCACGAGATGATGATGTCGGCCTTGCCTTGGGTGTCCTTGGTTACATATTCCGTCGATGCCTCCCAATTCAAACCCCAAAACAAATTGATCCGATTCACCAGCACGACCGACTTGTACAGACCTATCTCTGATTCTGAGAACGGCTGCCGAACACAGTTTGTCGCTGAAACTTTGTCGCCATCTGCCACAATTACCTGGAGACCAGGCTGACCGGCCGCCAGCAGAGCCTGGTCCAGGAACGGCAGCCCGCCGATCAGGGCCGACCCGGTTCCACCGCAGCCAATGACAACGACCTGATGCAGCGAGCGCGAGCGGTTGAGCTTATGAACAACCTCAGTCATCGTTCACCGCCCAAGAACGAATTGTTCAAGTGTTTGCCTGCATGACACCAGATAAGCGGCGGGAAATTGATCCTTGCCCATCAACTCAGTCCACAGACCGATAAAACCGCCAGCGTGAGACGTGAGCTTTCCGATTCCGCTCGGATGCGTGAACAGGCTGTTGAAGAATCCCTCCTCCCACTCAAGCATCGTTGCGACATCAGTATCCTTGGGGCGACGCATGTCGCCTTCGCACACATCACCGTTGTCGGCCGCAGTGTTCCAATACGGCGCAACCATCAATCTTGTCTCAGGCCTGGGACGAGCGGAAATATCCAGCGCCCTTAAAAAGAGACAGCCACGCTGTACTTTCCATACCAGGGCAGGATGGGGAAAGATCGCACCGTTGATTAGTCGCCGGTCCTCGGCGCCGTCAGAAAAGAACATTCGATGGAGGCGCAGTGGCGTCCACCAAGCTAGAAGATCGGATGTACAGGCGAGAACATTTTCTGGTAGTAAGACAGCCCGCGGAGCCCGTTCCAGACCGCGATACAGAGATTCGAGAAATTCGCTGGTGAGCAGGCTTCCGGGTCCAAGAGAGGCTGGTTTTTGTGGTGCTTGTGGGATGACTGGGTGGACAGCCGCGAACTTCTCTCGTCGCGTGATCTGATCCTCATAGATCAGTACCGCCTGTTTCAGCTGAAAATCCCGGCTCTTCCCGATCTGTATAGTGACTTGCATTCTCCAACTCCTCGGCGAAATGCACCCACTCACTCAGAGCCGCGGCCGTTCGCGCCATCCGTGGCAAGGCTGTCACGATTCTCAGAAAGAAGTTCGTGTTTCTTGGAGGAAAGCACAGGAGAATGGGAGCCCGTGGGGTCTCGCCCGACTCGAACTGATCGCGGCAAAACTCATCGAACCAGGCCACGATCGGGTCGTCGCGCCAATGGCTAATGCCTAGGGCGGGCAAGGGTGTACTCTCCATATAGTAGGCGGCATCGTGTGCAAGCTGTGCGCATTTATTGGACATCTCGGGCAAGCGGATTGAGCGCGACTCCCGATACATGGCATAGGCCTTTTGAAACGCATCACGCATTTCGGAATCGGTAATTGAGGCAATCGCCGCGGCGATGTCACTGCTTTTGAGCCTGAGCATGTGAGAATTGCGGATGTACTCGACCACCTTTGATGGGTCGGCATACTCGACTTCACCCTCAAGATCCACATCTTCGCCCGCCTCGCGCTCGGAAAGGTATGCTTCACGCCTCCATTGATAGATCTGCTCTGCATCAATGAAGCCGAATGGAGCGAAAATCCGCGCTGCGGTTCTGTATAGCCAGTTATAAAGGCTGGCCATGAGCTGTTCGCGACGGGGGTTACCTTCTAACCGTTCATAGATCGGCAGGAGAGGAATGTATTGTGGGTCGGCTGTGTTGTTCCAAACAAAGAACAGGACATCTTTTTCCGGCTTTCGGTACTCATCGAGGGCGTCGGTAATACCGATCTCAATCGAAAATTTGTCAGGTCCGTTTTTGAATGCAGGGATTACAAGATCACTCAGTGAGGCTTGGATCGCGTCCACTGCAGAGCCGGTTTGTTCGAGGTGTTTTGTCTGGAGCAGCCTTTGATCAACAAGTGATCGCGCCAGCGGCAATATCGGCTCGGTCCCGGTGGAAAATTGAAACCGCGTACGCACTCCGTCCAAGTTCGGCAATCGAAATGAGTGCGCAGGGGCGATCAGACGAGCGGATGAATCCAGCTTGCATCTGGGCAGAGTCGTCCGTCGTGCCTGGACCACCGAATGGAATGAGCGAGGGCATCGGACAGAAGCGCGGTAGCTTTGGATGACTCGGGGCATTTTAATATCTCGCGAAGCATCTTGAGGTCAGAGCTGTCGCCCGGTTTAGAAAGCATAGTTAACTTTCGCAAGAGATCCTGCCTTGCTCCACGCGGCCGACTCATGCATTCACCCCTTCGCGCCAATCGCGCGGGTGAAGGTGTACCGCATCTTGCCATCCACCGGCTCCGGGCCGGTCACCGTTGCAGTCGTAATCTCGGGATGTGCGGGGATGTACATCTCACGTACCTGCTCGACTGCCATTTCAGGGTTTGGATCGGGCAAAGTTTTGCCGTCAAAAACAAACTCACGTTCAAGTTTTTCGATCTTCACTGTCATCGCATCACCCTTTCGCAACACATCGCTTACGAACGCTCCAATAAATCATTCGTATCGTTCGGCAATTCCTGCCCGAGGGCAGGACTGGAATCGAGCCTTATTTACGGGCTGAATTTCTCTGTGGGCACAGGTTGAGGTCTCGTACAATTTGCAACCCGGCCCTGTATAGCTGATGGGACGGAGCGTGGAATTGCGTCTCGCGAACTTACCTCGGAGCCGTCCAGCATTGCTGGATGTCATCTGGTCTAGGAGTGTCTCGGCAAACGAAACTCTCTCAGCGCTTCTTCTATTACGTCGTAAACTTGCTCGAGGTCCTCCGCCGTGATGACGTAGGGCGGAAGCACGTAAATAACATTTCCAAGTGGCCTTAGCAGGACTCCATGGTCCAGAAAGAAGCGATAAAGCAAAGGGCGCTGACGCGAAAGATAGCCAGGGTCTGGGGTGTCCAGTTCAATGGCGGCGACTGTCCCAATCTGGCGGACATCGCCCACCCCGGGAAGTTTGCGCAGCTGTTCTAATCGGGTTTGGTGCTGCTGGGCGATGCGCCGAATCCTACTGAACACATCTTCCTTTTCAAAGATTTCGAGGCTGGCAATACCAGCCGCGCAGGCCAAAGGGTTCCCTGTATAAGAGTGGCCATGGAAAAATGCTTTGCCTTCACCAGAAAACTCCCGACGAATGGATGAACTGCAGGCGGTTGCTCCTAACGGTAGCACGCCGCCGGTGATCCCTTTGGAAAGGCACATTAGATCCGGCTCAACGTTCGCCAACTCGCAAGCAAACATTTTGCCGCAACGACCAAAACCGGTGAGCACCTCATCGGCGATGAGCAGCACATTGTGTTCTCGGCAAAGTGCGGCTATCCGCTGCAGAAATTCGACGGGATGGACGATCATGCCGCCAGCCCCCTGAAGCAGAGGTTCGACGATCACGGCGGCAACTGTTTCGGCCTCGTTCCGCAATAAAGTCTCAAGCGACACCGCACAATCAATCGAGCAAGAGGAGCGCGTTTTTCCAGCCGGACACCGATAGCAATAAGCCGAATGCGCTCTGCGGATCGGGAAGCGCAGGCAATCAAAAGAAGCAGTAAAGACCGAGTCGGCGCTGACTGACATCGCTCCGCAAGTGTCTCCGTGGTAAGCATGCTCCAGAGCGATGATCCTGCTTTTTCCGCTCAGTCCACGATTGTGCCAATACTGCACGGCAAGCTTCAAAGCTACCTCAACCGCCGTTGACCCGTTGTCGGAGTAAAACACATGCTCCAGGTTGGAGGGTAGAATTTTTCCGAGCCTGGCAGTCAGCTCCTCGACAGCATGATGCGTGGCTCCAGCCAACAGCACGTGGTCAACGACAGCGCCCTGCCTTGTCAGTGCTTCGACAATGTGCGGGTGACAATGCCCATGCAGGTTCACCCACCAGGATGAGATCGCATCAATAATCCTGCGACCATCCTCGGTATACAGGTACGCACCTGACGCCGAAACGATGCGTTCGGGCGGCGGGTCAATGTGCTCCTGAGTGAACGGGTGCCAAATATTTACGGCACTCATAGGCAAAATGCTTGCGGATCAAAAGATTGTTGGAATGTTCGTTCGAGCCCGGCGCGATCAATAATCGGCAGCGGAGGTATTTTGCCAATGACAGCCGTGTCCCCATAACGTTCGATCGCCGCCTGATTATCCTTATTAATAGGACCTATCATAACTACCCCGCGAATCGGGAGTTTTGCCGTCCGTAATGCCAGCAGTGACATCAGCGTGTGATTGATTGTGCCAAGCGTACTGCGTGCGGCCACAACTACAGGCAATTGAACATATTGCGCTAAGTCGGTCATAAACTTATCGGCGTTGATTGGGACCAGCACGCCTCCCGCACCCTCCACTATGAGCGGCTTGGTCCTGAAGGTTGGAACCGGGATACTCTCCAGCCGAATCGGCACGTTCGCCCATTGCGAGGCTAAGTGCGGTGAAACAGGCTCATTAAACACATAAACCTCGTCAACTGCATCTTCAACTGGCAACCCCCAGGCAAGCAGTTGCTGCCGATCAGTCCCTTCGGTTGCGCCAGTCTGAATTGGTTTCCAGTAGCACGCTCTTAGGGAGAAGCACAGCAAGGCCGAGAGCACCGTCTTACCCACTCCAGTATCGGTTCCAGTGACGAAGAAGCCCTTATTTTCTGGCACCAACGCACTCCTCATGCTTGCAGGAAAAATAGGAATTGATGGAGTCCGCCAGGCGATCAACATCAGCCTCCGAAATTCGCGTGGTCAATGAGAAGCGTAAGCGAGCGGACCCTGCCGGAACCGTGGGCGGACGAATGGCGCGAATGCCAAAACCCCGGCCCTCAAGATAAGCGGCCAAGCGAGAAGCAGTTTCGTTTCGTCCCACAATGAGCGGCACAATCTGCGAGCAGCTGTTGGCAGGAATGCCGACCTTATTCAGATGAGCACGAAGGCGG
>Ga0134126_10012141_pt1 | contig 10877 bp, 10 predicted proteins | sample KB31752_FD_96881 | JGI IMG/M metagenome (GOLD analysis project Ga0134126, IMG submission 96881) | Terrestrial soil microbial communities with excess Nitrogen fertilizer from Kellogg Biological Station, Michigan, USA - KB3-175-2 | ecosystem: Environmental > Terrestrial > Soil > Unclassified ...
CCCGATGCCGCAAGGCGGCGATGCTTAAGAGCGCGCCGGCGAGACGGCGCGCGAAGAAGAGGCAGGAATTCCCTTGTTCGCCTTGACCGAAGACGCCGCCGGTGCCGTCCCCATCCACCGCGTCGGCAAGCCAAAGCTCGGGGACTGGCTCGCCCGGCGCAGCGCCGCCGAGCGCGCCTGGGTCGAGGCGCAGGCCTATGCCGGCGAGCCCGGCGCGCTGCTCATGCTGCCGGGCGGCGATGGCAAGCCGGCCGGGCTCCTGATCGGCATCGACGAGGAGGCCGACGCGGCCGAGCGCGATCTCTGGTGCCTCGCCGGCCTGTCCGAGAGTTTGCCGCAGGGCATCTATCGGCTGGCCGAGGCTTGCGCGCCGGAGACGGCGACGCGGCTGGCGCTCGGCTGGAGCCTCGGCTCCTACGCCTTCACCCGCTACAAGCCGAAAAAGCGTCAATCGGCCGAGCTGGTCTGGCCGGGCGAGGCCGATCGCGGACGTGTGACGCGCGAGGCGGAAGCGATCTTCCTCGGGCGCGATCTCATCAACACGCCGGCCGGCGATCTGCTGCCCTCGGGCCTGGCGCAGGCGGCCGAGGATCTGGCGAAGCGGCACGGCGCCGAATTTCGCGAGATCGTCGGCGAGGATCTGCTGAGCATGGGCTATCCCGCGATTCACGCGGTCGGCCGTGCCAGTGCCGATGCGCCGCGCCTCATCGACATCGGCTGGGGATAGCTCGCCCATCCGCGCGTGACGCTGGTCGGCAAGGGCGTGTGCTTCGATTCGGGCGGGCTCGACATCAAGCCGGCCTCGGGCATGCAGCTGATGAAGAAGGATATGGGCGGCGCCGCCGCCGTGCTGGCGCTCGCCCATATGATCATGGCGGCGAACCTCAAGCTGCGCCTGCGCGTGCTCGTGCCCGCCGTGGAGAATGCCATCGCCGGCAACGCCTTCCGGCCCCTCGACGTGCTCGGCACGCGCAAAGGTCTCACGGTCGAGGTCGGCAACACCGATGCCGAGGGTCGGCTCATCCTCGCCGATGCGCTGGCCGAGGCGGATTCGGAGAAGCCGGCGCTGCTGATCGATTGCGCGACATTGACGGGCGCGGCGCGGGTGGCGCTCGGTCCCGAGCTGCCGGCCCTGTTCGCGCGCCAGGATGCGCTCGCCGACCGGCTGCTCGCCTGCGGCCGCGCCGTGGCCGACCCGCTCTGGCGCCTGCCGCTCTGGCCGGGTTACCGCAAGACGCTCGACAGCAAGGTCGCCGACCTCTCCTCGACCGGCGAATCGGCGCTGCACGGCGCCATCACCGCGGCCTTGTTTCTCGCCGAGTTCGTCGATCCGGCGACGCACTGGGTGCATCTCGACATCTATGCCTGGAACGCGAAGACCCGTCCCGGGCGCCCGGAAGGCGGCGAGCCGAGCGCCGTGCGCGCCCTCTACGAGCTGGCCGCGAGTCTGCAGGCGTAAACGAGCCTAGGGCCGACGGTCGGTTAATCGCGCAGCTTCGCGAGCAGCTCCTTGAGGGTCGCTTCCGCCTTGTCGTTGGCGATCTGGCAGGTGCCGGCGGCCGAGTGGCCGCCGCCGCCATAGGTCAGCATCAAGGGGCCGATATCGACCTTCGAGCTGCGGTTCAGGATCGATTTGCCAACCGCGAAGACCGTGTTCTGCTGGCGCACGCCCCACAGCACATGCACCGAGATGTTGGTCTGTGGGTACAGCGCATAGATCATGAAGCGGTTGCCGGCATAGATCGGATCCTCCTTGCGGAGGTCGAGCACCGCGACATTGCCGTGAATCTGGGTGCAGCGTTTCAGCTGCTCCTTGAATTTCGCCTCCTGCTCGAAGAACAGGTCGGCACGTTCCTTGACATCGGGCAGCTCGAGGATGCGATCGATTGTCTTCTCGCGGCAGTGATCGATCAGATCCATCATGAGCTGGTAGTTGGAGACGCGGAAGTTGCGGAAACGGCCGAGGCCGGTGCGCGAATCCATGAGGAAGTTGAGCAGCGTCCAGCCCTGCGGCGAGACGATGTCGCTGAGCTCGTATTGCGCCGAATCGCCCTGATCGACCGCCAGGATCATGTCGTCCGGAATGGTCAGGAAGGTCAGCTTGCCGCCGTAATGGTTGTAGATCACCCGCGCCGCCGAGGGCGCGTCCGGGTCGATGATGTAGTTCTCGCGGTCGCCGACGCGCACCGTCTCGCTCATATGGTGGTCGAAGGCGAGATGGCAGCCCTCGACATAGGGCAAGTTGGTGGTGATGTCGTTCTCGGTCACCGGCACCAGCCCGTCCTGCATATCCTTCGGATGGACGAACTTGATCTCGTCGATGAGGTCGAGCTCCTTGAGCAGCACGGCGCAGACCAGGCCATCGAAATCGCTGCGGGTGATCAGGCGGTACTTGCGGTTTTCCATTGTCGCGCGTCCTTGAAGCTCGGCTTCACCGCCGGATGTTTCTTCATCTTAGTTAAAATTGCAAGTATTTCCAGTGCTTTGCAGGCAAGAGAGATTATAGGCTCGTCGAAGGCTCAAACGCGCCTATTCGACGTTCACTAGCGCGAGATCCTTCAGGATCGCGCACGATGCCGCGCGCGACCGGGCTCGCCGATACACGCCCGGGTCGCCCGACGGCTGGCGCAGAGGCCGCTCATGCCCGACCGGACTCTGCTGGCAGGAGATGACGGAATGTCGGAGAACCGGGTGCTGCTGTTGGTCGAGGACGACCCCCTTGTCGGCATGGCGACGCAAGGCCTGCTCGAGGATCTCGGCTATGATGTGCTCGGGCCTGCCGCCGACGCCCCCGAGGCGCTGGCGATCGTCGATGGCGAGCGGCCGGACCTCGTGCTGACCGACATCAATCTGCGTCGCCACGGTGACGGACTCGAGCTTGCCGCCGAGCTGCACAACCGCCTCGGCCTGTTCAGCCTGTTCCTCTCCGGCGATGCGCCGGAGGCCTCGATTCTCGAGCGGACCTACACCGCCGGCTATCTGCAAAAGCCCTACAACCGCGCCAAGCTCGGCGATGCGGTACAGGCCGCCCTCAGCCGCATCGGCGCGGTGCGCGCATGACTGGCATGAAGCGCGAGCAACCGCGCGAACCGCCCCCGCGGTCCCTGGCACCTTGACGGCTCGGGAGGGCGGTTCCTACATTCACCGGCTCCAGGCATGGCCGAGGTCAGACAGATGACGACCCCAGTGACGGATGCGAGCTTCGAGGCGGATGTGCTCAAGGCCAACGAGCCGGTGCTCGTGGATTTCTGGGCGGAATGGTGCGGACCGTGCAAGATGATCGCACCGGCCCTCGAGGAGCTCGCCAAGGACATGGCCGGCCGGGTCACCGTGGCCAAGGTCAATATCGACGAGAATCCGCAGACGCCGCAGCGTTATGGCGTGCGCGGCATTCCGACGCTGATCCTGTTCAAGGGCGGTCAGGTGGCGGCGACCAAGATCGGCGCGCTGCCGAAGAGCCAGCTCTATTCCTGGGTCGAATCGGTCCTCTAGGTCGCCGCTCCGGCAGACGCGCATTTGCGATAGCCGCTAGAGCCTTTCGGAGGTGCGCGCCGGCTTGACGGCGCGCTCGGCCCCTGGCGGCCGCGCGGCAAGCGCGGCGTTGCGCAGCGTCCCTTCGACGCGCGCGGCGAGCTCATGGATGCGATAGGGCTTGCGGAGCAGGCTGACCCCTTCGAGCCCTTCGACGAGATCGCGCGGCTCGGCATAGCCGGTCATGAGCACCGCCGGCAGGCCGGGTCTCACAAGACGCACGGCGCGCAGCAGCTCGGCGCCGTTCATGCCCGGCATCGCATAATCGGCGAGCAGGAGATCGATGGCGACGCTGCTGCGCACGATGTCGTGCGCGGCCTCGCCGCTCGACGCCTCTATCGTGCGATAGCCGAGCGTCGCGAGCTGCGCCATGGCGACCGTCCGGACATCCTCCTGATCATCGACCACCAGGATCATGCCCTGGCGGCGCTCGAACACATCCGCCACCGGGCTAGGCTCGGCCGTGGCGCGGACGCTGATGGCGCGCGGCAGGACAATCTCGATGCGGGTGCCATGCCCGAGCGTGCTGTCGATCACGACGGTGCCGCCCGACTGGTGGGCGAGGCCGTAGACCTGGCTCAAACCGAGGCCGGAGCCCTTGCCGACCTGCTTCGTCGTGTAGAAGGGCTCGAAGGCATGCGCCTTAACCTCCTCGCTCATCCCTTCGCCCGTGTCCTCGACCGACAGGACGACATAGTCGCCGGCCAGGAGCTCGCGGTCGCGCGGCACATCGGCGGCAGCGAGATTGCGTGTCGCGACCAGGACCGTGCCGCCGCTCGGCATGGCATCGCGCGCGTTGATGACCAGATTGAGCGCGGCCAGCTCGATCTGCGTCGGATCGATGAGGGCCGGCCACAGGTCGGGCTCGAGATCCTTGGCGATCTCGACGGTGCCGCCCAGCGTGCGGCCGAGCATCTCGGCGAGCGCTTCGACCGTGGCGTTGAGGTCGACCGGCACCGGTACCAGATGCTGCCTGCGCGAGAAGGCGAGAAGCTGCTGGGTCAAGGCGGCCCCGCGCATCGCCGCGCGTGAGGCGGTTTGTACCATGGCGCGCAGCCGCTCGTCGCCGAGCCGCATCTCGACCAGCTCGAGATTGCCCAGCACGGCCGTCAGCAGATTGTTGAAATCATGCGCGACGCCGCCGGTGAGCTGGCCGATCGCCTCGAGCTTCTGCGCCTGCCGCAAGGCCGCCTCGGCAACCTCGCGGCGCCGGATCTCCTGCTCCGCCTGGATGACCGCGGCCTGCGCGCGCTTGGTGCGGCGCAGCGCGGTCAGGGTCAGGAGGAAAAGCGCCGCGGTGGTCGGCAGGCCGTAGGAGAGCTCGCCGAGCATGTCGCGTTCCCACTCCGCCTGGATCGAGGCGATCGGCCGCCCGATGACGACATAGGCGGGATAGCGCAGCACCTTGCTGAAGGCGAACAGGCGTGGCCTGTCGGTGCTCGAATCGTCGCGGTAGACGTTGCCGGCGGGCCGCGCCGCGATGGCGGCGAACAGCGGATTGTCCGCCGGCAGGCTGCGTCCGGGCTCGCGCAGGGGCGGATAGCCGATGATGAGCTGGCCATCTTCGCGCACCAGCCGCACCACGCCGCCTTCGCCGATCAGCGTCTGGTCGAAGCCGGAAAAATATTCAGGCGAGACGCCGACGCTGACGATGCCGCCGAAATGGCCGTCCGGTCCCATGCGGCGGCGGGCGACGCTGAAGGCGGGCGCCTCGTTGTAGCGGACGACGAAGATGGCGCTGAGGTAGATCTCGAGCGGCGTGTCGCGAAGCGCTTCGAAATAGTCGCGATCCGCGACATTGAAGGCGTGCGCGATCGGATGGATGCCGGCGCTGACCAGCGCATCGCCGTCGCGGCCGACCAGCAGCAGCGACTGCACCTGCGGCAGCTCGTCTATGATGCCGCGGAAGCGCTCGTGCAGGCTCGCCTCGGAGGCGACAATCGCCGCCTCGTCCATGCCGCGGACGATGTCGATCGCATGGTCGGCAACGAGCTTGTCGCTGTCGAACACCTTGGCGGCATGCTCGCGCGCCACTTCGCTCGCCCGCGTCAGCTCGTGCTCGGCCTCGCGGTAGGTGGCGCGGTAGTCGTACCAGGCGACGCCGATAAACAGCAGCACCGGCCCGACAACCGAAGCGACGAGCAAAAAGCGGAGAGGACCGAGTGCGGTTCGGCCAATGCCGATCAAGGATGATTCCCCGAAGACCGCGGCTGACGGCCAGCCGAGCAGAGCAGGCTAGCGCCGCTGCCCCGGCGGTGCCAGCGAGTCGGGGCGCTCCGGAGGTTTGTCCTAGGTAATGTAGAATTTGACGCGTATTTGCTTCGCGTTTCGCGGGCAATCAGCCGTTCTGTTCCAGGATCTTGCCGGCGAGGCGCAGCGCGCCGCATATCAGGATGCAGGCCGGCGCGCCGCGCGCGGCGCACTCACCCACGGCCGTTTCGATCGACGGCGCCGCGGCCGCATCGCGATGCAGTGCGGTTGCCACGGCGGCCAGGCTCTCGGCGGAGAGGCCGAGCGGCTCGGCGGGGATGGCGACGGTGCGGATCATTTCGGCGAGCGGCGCCACCTGTCGGAGAAAGGCGTCGGGGTCCTTGGTGTTGAGCGATCCGTAGACCACACGCAGCTTGACGTCGCCCCACTCGCGGAGCGTGGCAGCCAGCGCACGGCCGCCGCCTTCATTGTGCGCGCCGTCGAGCCACAGCGCGATGCCCGGCCCGAGCTGTCGCTGCAGCGGCCCGCGCGTGAGACGCTGCAGCCGCCCCGGCCACACGGCGCCGGCGATGCCTTGCGCGATCGCCCGATCGTCGAGCGTGAAGCGGTCGCGCAAGCGCAGGGCCGCGGCGACGGCGCTCGCGGCATTGTCGTACTGATGCAGGCCGGCGAGTCCGGGCGCCGGCAGGTCGAGCCCGATGCCGCCGGCGGTGAAGCGGAATCCCCCGTCATGGCGCGCCAGATCGAAGTCCGTGCCGAGCCGGTGCAGGGGGGCGGCGGCACGCGCCGCAAACTCGGCGATGACGGACGCCGCCTCCGGCGGCTGGCGGCCGATGATCGCCGGCACGCCGGGCTTGAGAATGGCGGCCTTCTCGGCGGCGATGAGGGCAATCGTCTCGCCGAGATAGGTCACGTGATCGCGCGAGATCGGCGTGATCGCCGACAGCGCCGGCCGGTCGACCAGATTGGTCGCGTCGAGCCGGCCGCCCATGCCGACTTCGAGCAGGGCCACATCGGCGCCCGTCTCGGCGAAAGCGAGGAAGGCGGCGGCGGTGGTGATCTCGAAGAAGGTGATGGGCTGCCCGTCATTGATGCGCTCGACGCGCTCGAGGATGGCGCTCAGGGGCATATCCTCGATTTCGCGTCCCGCGACGACGATGCGCTCGTTGAAACGGACCATATGCGGCGAGGTGTAGACATGCGGCCGGTAGCCGGCCGCCTCGAAGATGGCGCGCAGATAGGCGACCAGCGAGCCCTTGCCGTTGGTCCCGGCGACATGCACGACGGGCGGCAAGGCGCGCTCGGGATGGCCGAGCGCCGCCACGACGCGCCGCATGCGGTCGAGCGAAAGATCGATGCCTTTCGGATGCAGCGCCATCAGGCGCTCGAGGATCGCGTCGGGTGCCATCCCGGCAACCGCTAGCTTGCCTGGGCGGCGCCCGTGTCGCGGGCGGCGCGGCCGCCGGTCAGCAGCGCGATCAGCCGCGCGATGGTCGCTTTGAGCTCGCCGCGCGGCACGACGCGGTCGACCATGCCGTGCTCCTCGAGATATTCGGCGCGCTGGAATCCGTCGGGCAGCTTTTCGCGCAAGGTCTCCTGAATCACGCGTGCGCCGGCAAAACCGATCACGGCGCCGGGCTCGGCCAAGGTCACGTCGCCGAGCATGGCGAAGGAGGCGCTGACGCCGCCCGTCGTCGGGTCGGTCAGCAGCACGAGATAAGGCAGCCCCGCCTCCTTGATCATCTGCACGGCGATGGTGGTGCGCGGCATCTGCATGAGGGAAAGGATGCCTTCCTGCATGCGGGCGCCGCCGGAGGCCGGGATGGCGACCAGCGCCGCGCGGTGCTGCACGGCCTCGCGGGCGGCCGCGATCAGCCCGTCGCCGACCGCCATGCCCATCGAGCCGCCCATGAACTGGAAATCGAAGGCCGCGACCACCGCCGGCTGTCCGTCGATGCTGCCCTGACCGACCAGCAGCGCATCGGACTCGGCCGTCTTCGTCTGGTTTTCGCGCAGCCGCTCGGAATAGCGCTTGCGGTCGCGAAACTTGAGCGGATCGACGATCGGCCGCGGCCATTCGATGCGCTGCCAGCCGGGATCGAGCAGCAGATCGAGCCGCTGCTTCGCGCCGATGCGCATGTGATAGCCGCAATGGGTGCAGACATGCAGATGAGCCGCGAGCTCGCGATGGAAGATCATCGCGCCGCAGCTCGTGCATTTGATCCACAGATTGTCGGGAACGTCGTGCCCGCGCGAGACGAGGGCGCGAATCTTCGGCCGCAGATTGCTGAACCAGTTCACGGATGGGCTCCGGCCAGCGCCTGGTCCATCTCCTGCCGGATGGCGCGGGCGGCGGCGGCGGGATCGGCGGCAGCGGTGATCGGACGGCCGACGACGAGGACGTCGGCGCCGCGGCGGACGGCGTCGCCCGGCGTCGCGACACGCTTCTGGTCGCCGACGGCCGCATCCGCCGGCCGGATGCCCGGCACCACCAGCAGCGCCTGCGGCCCGAGCAGCCGGCGGAAGCTCGCCACCTCGGCCGCCGAGCCGACGATGCCGGCAAGCCCGGCAGCGCGCGCGAGCAATGCCAGGCGTTCGGCCTGTGCCGCGACCGGGCCCGTCTGTCCGACTTCGGCGAGCTCGGTCTCGCCGAGGCTGGTGAGCACGCTGATGGCGACGACGGAAGGCGGCTCGATGCCGGCCTCGGCGGCACCGGCGCGCACGCCCTTCAGCGCCGCCTCGAGCATGGCGCGGCCGCCCGAGCCATGCACGGTCAGGATCTGCACGCCGAGCATGCCGGCGCTGCGCGCCGCGCCTTCGACCGTGTTGGGGATGTCGTGCAGCTTGAGGTCGAGAAACACCGGCAGGCCCAGGCGCTGCAGCGTGCGCACGCCCTCGGGTCCTCGGGCGGTGAAGAATTCGAGCCCGAGCTTGACGCCGTCGACGGCGCCGGCGAGACGCTGTCCCAGTTTTTCGGCGATGGCGAGATCGGGCGTGTCGAAGGCGCAGAACAGCGCCGGGCGGCGAAGAGCGCTCATGGCGCCGAGGGTATAGCAGAGGAGACGGGCCGGGTGCCAGTTTCGCGGTTCCGCTGGGGACCGTTCGCCTCCATGCTGAGCCCCGGGCCGACCGGAGGATGAGCGTGGCCGAGTTCGAGTACGATGCCGGCAAGACGCGCGACTGGGTGCATGCCCATTGGCGCCAATGCCTGCTGCTGGCGCGGGCCGGCGCCGGCGGCGGCGCGCTCGGCATGATGGAAGGCTTCGAGGAGGAGATCGCCGCGCTGGCCGGGCGCATGACGCCCGAGGATGCGACCCGCTTTCGTGCCGCGGTCGCCGAGGAGCAGACGGCTCTCGCCCAGCTCCACGCCAAGGACCATGCCGCGCTCTATGCGCGACTAGGCCTCACCGAGCAGCAGCTCGGCGACATCGACCGCCAGCGCCGCGCCCGCCGCGGCCTCGAAGGCCAGAGCGGCTGTGCGGTGCTGCTCCTGGCGATCGGTGTCGCCGGCGCGCTCGCAGCACTCGTCTAACCCCTCTCCCGCAGCGGAAGAGGGGTTGTGCGACCGTCAGTTGCGGAAAATCCGCGCCGCTATTTGGGCGCGATCACCATGGTCATCTGGCGGCCCTCCATGCGGGGGACCTGCTCGACCTTGGCGACCTCCTCGAGATCCGCGCGCACGCGCACGAGAACCTGCATGCCAAGATCCTGGTGGGCCAGCTCACGACCGCGGAACCGCAAGGTCACCTTCACCTTGTCGCCTTCCTCGAGGAAGCGGATCATGGCGCGCCGTTTGACCTCGTAATCATGGTCGTCGATGGTCGGGCGCAGCTTGATCTCTTTGATCTCGATGACCTTCTGCTTTTTGCGTGCTTCGTTCTTCTTCTTCTGCTCCTCGTACTTGAACTTGCCGAAGTCGAGGATCTTGCACACAGGCGGCACGGCCGTGGCCGCGATCTCCACCAGATCGAGGCCGGCTTCGGCGGCTCGATCGAGGGCTTCACGAAGCGAGGTCACACCCACCATCTCGCCGTTCTCGTCGACGAGGCGGACCTGCAGGGATGTGATCTCATCATTGACGCGCGGACCTTCGCGGCTCGGCGACAAATCAAGAGGCAGTCTGGCTATCTGGGTCTCCTAAAGCAGTTGTCAGGATGAAAACGCCCGCCGTGCCGAGTCGGCACCGCGGGCCAGATGATTTTCCGCCTTCCTTCAAGACGAGGGGGCGGACGCTTCTAGTTTGAGTTTTTGCAGGGCAGAGTCAAGGGCGAGCACCTCCTGTGCCTCGCCGCCGAGCCGGCGCACGGCCACTTGCCGGTTCTCCGCCTCACGCTTGCCGACCACCAGCAGAACCGGGACCTTGGCCAAGCTATGCTCCCGTACCTTATAGTTAATCTTCTCGTTGCGGAGGTCGATCTCGGCGCGCAAGCCGGCGTCCCGCGCCGCCTGGAGCACCTCGCCAGCATAGGGGTCGGCCTCGCCGGTGATGGTGGCGACCACCAGCTGGACGGGCGCCAGCCACAGCGGGAAGCGGCCGGCATGCTGCTCGATCAGGATGCCGATGAAGCGCTCGATCGAGCCGAGGATCGCGCGATGCAGCATTACCGGGCGATGACGTTGCCCGTCCTCGCCGACATAAGACGCATCGAGCCGCTCGGGCAGCACGAAATCCATCTGCAGCGTGCCGCATTGCCAGTCGCGGCCGATTGCGTCGCGCAGCACGAATTCGAGCTTGGGCCCGTAGAAGGCGCCCTCGCCGGGGTTCAGCGTATAGGGCAGGCCGGCCGCCTCGACGGCGTCCTTGAGCGCCTTCTCGGCCTTGTCCCAGGTCTCGTCGGAGCCGGCGCGCACCTTCGGCCGATCGGAGAATTTGACGGCGATGTCCTCGAAGCCGAAATCCTTGTAGACCGAGCGCAGGAGATCGCAGAAGGCGATGCTTTCTTCCGTCACCTGATCCTCGGTGCAGAAGATGTGCGCGTCGTCCTGGGTGAAGGCGCGTACGCGCATGATGCCGTGCAAGGCGCCCGAGGGCTCGTTGCGGTGGCAGGCGCCGAACTCGGCCATGCGCAAGGGCAGGTCGCGATAGCTCTTCAGCCCCTGGCGGAAGATCTGCACATGGCCGGGGCAGTTCATCG
>Ga0134126_10012143_pt1 | contig 10876 bp, 11 predicted proteins | sample KB31752_FD_96881 | JGI IMG/M metagenome (GOLD analysis project Ga0134126, IMG submission 96881) | Terrestrial soil microbial communities with excess Nitrogen fertilizer from Kellogg Biological Station, Michigan, USA - KB3-175-2 | ecosystem: Environmental > Terrestrial > Soil > Unclassified ...
ATCCGCCATGTAGCGCACCTCGAGGTGCCGGTCGTGGCTCACGTCGCGCAGCGCATCGGTCAGCGCATCGGCGAACTGCGTGGCGCTGGTGATGCGGTTGAAGTCGCCGTTCGCGAGCCGTGCCTCCAACTGGCGGTGCAATTGCGCTGCCATGGCGGGGAACACGTACGCGCGATCGAGATTGGCCACCGCGGCGTCCACCACCGCCTTGCGCGTCGCCGCGTCGATCGTCATGTCGGGCTGGCTCGGGCCGGCCTGGGCATGGAGCATGTGCACGCATGTCGCCGCCAGCACGCCGCAGCCGCCCAGCGTCAATGCGATGCGCATGCGGCGGGATTTCCTGCTCGGGTCCATCGGTCACTCCTTGCGTATGCGTCGGGATTCGACGGCGCGCAAGGTGACGCGCAATTGTGGAGAAATTGTGTGGCGACGGCGCCGCGTCAGATTTCCAGGCGATAACCCACGCCGTACACCGACTGGATCGCTTCCACATCCGGCAGCACGGCGGCCAGTTTGCGCCGCAGATTCTTGATGTGACTGTCCACGGCCCGATCGGAGGTTTCGAGGTTGTTCTCGCGCATCAGGTCCAGAAGCCGCGCGCGCGAAAAGATGGTTCCGGGACGACGCGCCATCACGGCGAGCAGTGCGTACTCGGTGGCCGTGAGCGTCAGCGGCCGGCCGTTCGCCTGGACGCGCATGGCTGCGTCGTCGAAGGTGAGGAGCGACGGCGTGGCGGTGCCGCTTCGGCGCAGCACCGCTTTCACGCGGGCGACCAGTTCGCGCGGGCTGTAGGGCTTGCACAGGTAATCGTCCGCGCCGGTTTCCAGCCCCAGCAGCCGATCTATTTCCTGCACCTTGGCTGTCGTCATCACGATCGGCAGGTTGGAGAACGTGCGGATCTCGCGGCAAAGCGCCAGGCCATCCAGCGAGGGAATCATCAGGTCCAGCACCACGAGCCGGGGCGGCGCGCGGCGAAGGGACTCCAGCGCCGCGGCGCCGTCGGCGCACATCTCCACTTCGTAGCCGGCCGCGCGCAGGTAGTCGGCGGCGAGATGTGCAAGGTCGGGCTCGTCTTCCACGATCAGCACCGGCGAGGACACGTCAGCGCTCCAGCGGGAGGGAAACGACGGCGCGCAGGCCGCCCAGGGGCGACGCGGCAAAGGCCAGACCGGCTCCCTGCGTTTCCAGCAGACGCCGGCAAAGCGCCAACCCAAGGCCTGCGCCGCCGTGCGCGCGGCTGCGTGAAGGCTCGACGCGGAAGAAGCGCTCGCCCAGTCTCGCCAGCGCCGCGGGCGGTACGCCGGGCGTGCTGTCATCGAGCACCACTTCCAGATGATCTTCCGTGACTCTGCCCGAGAGCCGCACCTGTCCGCCCGATGTGGTGTAGCGCGCGCTGTTGCCCAGCAGGTTCGACAGTACCTGGCGCAGGCGCAGCGGATCGGCGAGCACGTGCGCGCTTGCGGGCGCATCGCCCAGCGTGGCAGTCAGCCCGGCTTCGCGGAAACGCTCGGCAAAGCCGCTCCACACCTCGGTGGCGAGTGCCCACGCGTCGAGCGAGACCGGCTCCATGTTGAGCGCTCCAAGATCGGCCTGCGCCAGGGCATCCAGGTCGTCCACCAATCGCGACAGCGCATCCGCATGGCGGTGAAGCAGTGCGAGATTTTCGGTTGTCGGCGGGCGCACGCCATCCTGCATCGCTTCCAGTTGCGCGCGCATCACGGCCAGGGGCGTGCGCAGTTCATGCGAGGTATCCGCTACCCACTGCCGGCGCGACTCTTCCGAATCCTCCAGCCGTTCGGCAAGCATGTTGAAGGCGCGCGCCAGGTCGCCAAGCTCGTCGCTGCGGTTGGCGGGAATGCGGGTCTCGAAGCGCGCGGCACGCAGCAGATGCGCACCGCGGGCGAGCGCAGCGATCGGTCGGCGGAAGCCGGTTGCCACCAGTGCAGCCGCGAGTGCGCTGAGTGCGAAACCCGCCGCCGCCATCCATGCCAGCTGGCGCTGCCGCGAGATCATAAAGGCCACGGCCAGCGCATCGTCCGGATTGCGCGGCACGGCCAGCACGAGCGCGCCAACCGGGCGGCCGTCCACGAGGATGTCGCGCCGCACGCGATCGATGGAGGCCAGGGCGACCAGCAAGGGATGCACGCGCGTGCCCGCCAACACCTGTCCGCCGGCGTCGAGCAGCGCCAGCCGCGGCGCGACCGTCGAGCCGGAATCCGCCGGGGATGCCATCCATTGACCAAGCCATTGCATGCGTGTCGCCCGATCCGCCGGCACGAACGACCAGCCGCCATGGGTGCGATAAGCGACGGACAGCGCGCGGGCAGCACCGGCCAACAGCGCTCTTTCGCGATTGGCTGAGCCCGTCGCTGCTCCCGCACCGAAAGACCAGCGCACCAGACCGAGACCCACGCCGGCCACCACAGCCATTGAAATCAGCAGCGCGAGAAAGAGGCGGACACCGATCGAGAGCTTCAAGCGTTGTACCCAGGTGGCCGGTGCGCTCACGCTAATGCAGGCCCCGGGGCATACACAAGGATGGCAGCATCTATACTGCCTCCCTTTGGATCCAGAACCTCGAATGAGCGATACCATCGCGCGCGACACGCCCGCTGCAGGAACACTGTTCATCGTCTCGGCCCCTTCCGGTGCGGGCAAATCCACGCTGGTCAACGCGCTGCTCGCGCGCGAGCCGGGCATCGCGTTGTCGATCTCGCACACCACGCGTGCGCCACGCCCGGGCGAGGTGAACGGCATGCAGTACCACTTCGTGGATCGCGCGACCTTCGAGGCAATGGTCGGGCGCGGCGAATTCCTCGAGCACGCTGAAGTGTTCGGCAATTTGTACGGAACATCGCGCGCGGGCGTGCAGGCGCAAATTGCCGCCGGCCAGGATGTGCTGCTGGAAATTGATTGGCAGGGCGCGCGTCAGGTGCGCACCGCGGTGCCGGGTTGCGTCTCCATTTTCATCCTGCCGCCTTCGCGCGCGGAACTGGAGCGACGCCTGCGCGCGCGCGCCTCGGACAGCGAGGCGACCATCGCCCGCAGGCTGGCCGAGTCGCGCGAAGAGATTTCCCACGCCGCTGAATTTGATTGCATCATCGTCAACGATGTATTCGATAACGCGCTCGCGCAATTGCAGGCGATCGTGCGAGCGGTACGCGCGGACAAACCAATGCCGCGCGAGCGGTACGCTGCGCTGATCGCGCAATTGCTGGCCTGACGCAACGCTTGGCGCATTCCGGATGCTGCGCTAACGTAGCGTGCTTATGTCGAATGCTTCCGTCCCTACCGAAACTCCGGCGATGCACACCGCGGGGCGCGAGGCGCTGGTGCAGGTGCGCGATCTGCGCACCCGGCTGGGCGACAAGATCATCTTCGATGGCCTGAGCCTTGACGTGCCGCGCGGCAGCGTGACCGCGATCATGGGCCCGTCCGGTACCGGCAAAACCACCTTGCTGCGGCATCTCACCGGCCAGTTGCGCGCGGACGCCGGCAGCGTGCTTGTGGACGGGCTGGACGTCGCAGGATTGCGGCGCAATGCACTGTTCGGCTTGCGCGAACGCATCGGCTTTCTGTTCCAGAATTCGGCCTTGCTGACCGACTTCAGCGTGTTCGAGAACGTCGCGTTTCCGCTGCGTCAGCACGCGAGACTTCCGGAAACATTGGTCCGCACCATCGTGCTGACCAAGTTGCAGGCGGTCGGTTTGCGCGGTGCGGCGCGGTTGATGCCGAGCGAGTTGTCGGGCGGCATGGCGCGACGGGTGGCGCTGGCGCGCGCGATCGTGTTCGATCCCATGCTGATCCTCTACGACGAGCCGTTCGTCGGGCTGGATCCGATCGCGTTGAATCAAGTGTTGCGGCTGATCCGCACGCTCAACCACACGCTCGGAATCACCTCGATACTGGTCGCGCACGAGTTGTCGGCGATCCGGCAGGTCGCCGATCGCGTGTATCTGATCGCCAACGGCAAGCTGGTCGCGCAAGGCGCGCCGGATCAACTCGAACACCAGGACTCGCCGTGGACCCGGCAATTTTTCGGCGGCGAGGCCGATGGCCCGGTGCCGTTCCATTATCCGGCACCGGATTACGCAACGGATTTGGGGTTCGCGCCATGAACGCGATCGTGCGCCGCAACTGGTTGTTGAACGGCATCGCGCAAGTCGGCGAATGCGGCCTGTTCTTCATCGCGATCCTTGCGGCGCTGCCGAAGAGCTTGCGTTATTTTCGCGAAACCTGCCGGCAACTATGGTTCGTCGGCGCGATGAGCCTGATCATCGTGATGACCTGCGGGCTGTTTGTGGGCATGGTGCTGGCGCTGCAGCTGTATTACACGCTCTCGATCTTCGGCGGCACCGCGGCCCTCGGCACGGTGGTCGCGCTCAGCCTGTTCCGCGAACTCGGGCCGGTGGTGACAGCGCTGCTGTTCGCCGGTCGCGCCGGTACCGCGGTCACGGCGGAAATCGGTTTGATGCGCGCGACCGATCAGCTCGACGCGATGGAAATGATGGCGGTGGACCCGATGGCCTACATCGTGGCGCCGCGTTATCTGGCCGGCGTGATCGCGATGCCGCTGCTGATGTGCCTGTTCAACGCGCTGGGCATTCTCGGTGCGCATGCGGTCGGCGTGAGCTGGCTGGGTGTGGACAACGGCACCTTCTGGGGCAACATGACCTCGACGGTGGATTTGTGGAGGGACATCATCGACGGTGTTTGGAAAAGCCTCGCGTTCGGCGGCGTGGTCACGCTGATCGCGGTGTTCCAGGGCTACAACGCGCCGCCGACCAGTGAAGGCGTGGCCTACTCGACTACCCGCACGGTGGTGTTTTCGTCGATCGTTATTCTGGCGCTGGATTTCGTGATGACGGCTTTTCTTACGTGATTAAACACTGCTCGTCATCCCGACCAGGGATTGGTCGGGCTCCAGTGCGATGAAAAACAGAGACTGGATTCCGGCCTGCGCCGGAATGACGAGCAGAGCAAGATCAAAATGGCTCCCGGCTTCCGCCGGGATGACGACGGAAACGGAAATATGAACGCACGTCCAAGTTACGCCATCGGCACCGGCTTGTTCATCCTGCTCGGTTTCGCCGCGCTCGCCTATCTCGCTACCCAGACCACATCGGTCGCGAACGTGCATCAGGGCAACAGTTATTTCCTGAAGGCGCGTTTCAGCAACATCGGCCAGTTGAAGGAGCGCGCACCGGTGAAGATAGCCGGGGTGCGCGTGGGCTCGGTGCAATCCATCCAGCTCGAGCGCGGCAAGATGGATGCACTGGTCACGCTTGCGATCAACGACAAATACAACGATATCCCCGACGACACCGCCGCGGCGATATTCACCAGTGGTTTATTGGGCGACCAGTACGTTGGCCTGCAACCCGGCGGTTCGCCGGATTCACTGAAAAACGGCGACGAACTGGTGCTGACCCAATCGGCGATGCAACTGGAAGATCTGATCGGCAAATTCCTGGTCAATGGTGGGCCGAAAAGCGGTAGCAGCGACTCGACGCAGCCACCACCAAAAACCGAAGCAAAGCCGGAATCCAAGCCGCAATCCGCGGCTTCCGGCGGCTGAACACCTGAACATTCCCGGAGCCCACGCATGACCCGCATCATTCCTTTCGCATTCGCCGCAATCGTTGCATTCGTGGTCGGATTTGCCGCGCCGGCATCCGCGCAATCCGTGCAGACGCCGCAACAGATCGTGCAAGGCATCGTCGATCAACTCGGCAACGCGCTGGACGGCCACCGCGAGGAACTGCGCCAGCATCCGGAACAGTTGATCAAGGTGATCGACAAGATCCTGCTGCCGCATTTCGATATCGATTATGCATCGCTGCTGGTGCTCGGACGTCACGCACGCGAGGCCACGCCCGAACAACGCGTGCGGTTCTCGCGCGCGTTCTACAACTCGATCACCCACCGCTACGCGGAAGGCCTGCTCAACTACACCAAGGGCAAGGTCAAGGTGCTGTCGAGCGAGGGTGACCTCAATGCCAAGCGCAGCGTGGTGCGCACCGAGGTGATGCTGGACGACGGCAAATCGCTGTCGGTGGATTACGTGTTCCGCAAGACCTCGAGCGGCGACTGGAAAGCGTACGACGTGGTGATCGAGGGCATTTCCTATGTCACCAATTATCGCAACCAGGTGGATGCGGAAATCCAGAAGGAGGGCATCGAGGGTCTGATCAAGCGGCTGGAAACGCAAGGCGCCGCGGCGATCGATCAGTTGCAGCAGCAGTCGCAACAGCCTGCGGGCCATTGAGCCACTCGATGAGATCTTCGCACTTGCCCGAAACGATCGCGCATTGCGCCAGTCCCGATCGCGATACGCTGGCGCTTTCCGGCGCGCTGACATTCGCCACCGCGGCGGTCGCATTCGCGGAAGCCGGGCGCTCGCTCGCCCTCGGCACGCAGACGCGGTTGGATCTGGCTGGACTGGACCGCACCGACAGCGCGGGCCTCGCTTGCGTGCTGGCGCTGATTGCCGAAGCCAGCCGTGCCGGGCGGCGGCTCGTCGTGGTCAATCTTCCGGAGAGCCTGCGCGCGCTGGCGGACGTGTGCGACGCCCGCGCGCTATTGCACGCGATTTAATTGTCATATCGGCGCAGGCTGGAACCCGATTTTTCTCTCTCTTCCGCATCGGCGCAGCATCGGGAATTCTGCGCAAGTTCTCCCAAACAGTCGCGCGTTGCCCGCGCTTGGCGCTGCGATGCTCGGCAGCGTGTATGGCTTGGAATGCTCGCTCGACACGGCCATCCATGGCCGGCATCTGCTGTGGTCGAGCAACCGCTAAAAGCTGAGATCAGCCAGACGTCGAAGCCGGCGCGGGCGTCGATCCATCCGACTTGATTCCGTGCGCTTTCTCGTATGCGTGCTGCTGATCAAGCAATTTGTCGAGATCGTCGCCGCTATCGTTGATGCCCTGGAATTGCTCGATCACCGAGGCCGGCGGATTGCCGTGGTAGATCTCGTAGATGCGGCGCTGCCGGTAGGCGTCGCGTTCGAAGATGTACGGATCGTAGGCTGAGTTCAGGAATTGCTCGGCATCGATGCCGCGCGAGCGCAGCGTGACCAGGTAGGCGAGGTTGGGCACGTACTGCGCATGCAGCTCGAAATCGTGTTCGCGCGCGTACCACGACAGCGGATCGAAATAGCTGTCCACCGGCAGCCGGAAGATGTCCCGTGCCGTGGACGGGCCGACGAACGGCACCACGATGAACGGGCCTTCCGGTACGCCCCAGCGCGCCAGGGTCACGCCGAAATCGGTTTCGTCCAGCGGCAATTTCATCTCGCTGGCGGGGTCGAAAATTCCCAGCAGGCCGACCGTGCTGTTGACCGCCAGCCGCCCGGTCGATTTCAGCGCGTCGACCGGATGCGCCTGCAGCACGTCGTTGACGATCGTGATCGGCAGCCGCACGTTGGAAAAGAAATTGCTGACCAGTTCGCGCGATTTCGGGGTGGTCACCTTGCGATAGGCCACCGCGACCGGGCGGATCGCCACCTTGTCGAGCGTCTTGTTGAACGCGTAGGTCTTGCGATTGAGGTGCTGCAGCGGATCATCCGTACGCGGCGGCGCGATCGCGCAACCGGCCAGCAGCGCGATCGCGGCGATCATCAGCGTGCCGCGCAAACCAAGGGCGAAGACCCGACGCATACTTTTCCAGGGCGAACGCGCTGCCGCGCGACGAGAGGCGCGATTCTACATGGTGGTTGGCGAGCCGGGATCAAGCGGCGGCACCGCCGGGCCGCCTCGCCGCCGATCTGCTACAATCGCGGGTTTGCAAATCCAGCGAGACAATATACATGGCACGCATCACCGTGGAAGACTGCCTGAAGGTGGTCGACAACCGCTTCGAACTGGTGTTGATGGCGACGCGCCGCGCGCGGCAGTTGGCCAAGGGCGCCGAGCCGGTAATCGACCCGGAGAACGACAAGCCCAGCGTGGTCGCGCTGCGCGAGATCGCCGAGCGCCGCATCGACATGGGCACGATCGACGAGATCGACCGCATCGAGCGTGAGCGTCGCGAACGCGAGGCGCTGGAATGGGCCGCCGCGGAAGTGGATGAGGATATGAGCAAGGGCGGCGACGACCTTTGATTTCTGCTCCAACGTGCTCCAGCCCCAGCTGAGCACTTCAACGCTGCCGCGCCTGGTTTTCGAGAGCGGGCTGAAAGGGTTGCCGGCGAAGCAGCGCCCGCCCCGGACTTGATCCGGGTTGGGTGTCGCGCTCAAGCGCGGCGGATCTTCCGGTTGACTCCCGCGCGCTGCCTGTCTAGCTTGCCCACATGGCGAAAGCGAAAGCCAAGGCGAGCGTGCAACCCGAGCCGGTCAGCGACCATCATGCGCTCGGTGCGCCCGCGGACGTTACCGATATCAACGCGCTGGCGGCGCGGCTTTCCGAATACTTTCCGCCTGAACAGATCACCCGCGTGCGCGGCGCCTACACGGTGGGCGAGCACGCGCACGGCGATCAGAAGCGCAAGAGCGGCGAGCCCTACATCACGCATCCGCTGGCGGTCGCGGGCATTCTCGCCAGCCTGCATCTGGATGCCGAAACGATCATTGCCGCGATCCTGCACGACACGCTCGAGGACACCGGCCTCACCCGCGTGCAACTGGAAGCCGGCTTTGGCCCGACCGTGGCAGAACTGGTGGATGGTGTCACCAAGCTGGACAGCATCGACTTCGCCTCGCGCCAGGAAGCCGATGCCGAGAGCTTCCGCAAAATGCTGCTGGCGATGGCGCGCGACCTGCGCGTCATCCTGATCAAGCTGGCCGATCGCCTGCACAACATGCGCACTCTCGGCGCGATGGAGCCCGAAGCGCGCCGCCGCATCGCGCGCGAGACGCTGGAGATCTACGCGCCGATCGCCGCACGACTGGGCATGAACGCGTTCAAGGCGGAACTTCAGGACATCGGCTTTCGCTCGCTGCATCCGGATCGCTATCGCGTGATCGCGACACGCATCAAGAGCGCGCTCGGCAATCGCCGCGAGGCGATGACGCGCATCGAGGGGGAACTGCGCGCGCGGCTGGCCGCCGACGGCATCGAGGCGCGCGTGGTCAGCCGGATCAAGTCGCCCTACAGCATCTGGTCGAAAATGCGCGGCGAGCGCAAATCCTTTGCCCAGTTGATGGATGTGTACGGCTTTCGCGTGGTCACCGACAACGTGGCGCATGCCTATCAGGCGCTCGGTTCCGTGCACGCGTTGTACAAGCCGGTCGAGGGTCGCTTCAAGGATTTCATCGCGATCCCGAAAGCCAATGGCTATCAATCGCTGCACACGGTGCTGTTCGGACCATTCGGCGCACCGATCGAAATCCAGATTCGCACCAACGACATGGATGCGGTGGCCGAGCGCGGTATCGCCGCGCACTGGACCTACAAGACCGACGCCACGCCTTCCAACAGTGCGCAACTGCGTGCCCGCGAGTGGTTGTCGGGCCTGGCCGATCGCCAGGCAACCACGCCGTCGTCGCTGGAGTTTCTGGAGAACGTCAAGATCGATCTCTTCCCTGAAGAGGTTTACCTGTTCACGCCGCGCGGCGACATTCTTTCCCTGCCCAAGAATGCGACTGCGCTGGATTTCGCCTACGCGGTGCACACCGACGTTGGTCATCACGCGGTGGCCGCGCGCACCGACGGCGTGCTGGCACCGCTGCGCGCGCTGCTCACCTCCGGCCAGACCGTGGAAATCGTCACCGCGCCTTCGGCCACACCGAATCCGCAGTGGCTGGATTTCGCCGTCACCGGCAAGGCGCGCACCGCGATCCGGCATTTCCTGAAACGCCTGCAACACGAAGACGCGGTAGAGTTCGGCGACCGCATGCTCGACCGCGCGCTGGACAGTTTGGGCTCCAGTCTCGATTCGATTCCCTCCGAAGCGCTGGAAAAATATCTGCATCAGCACAACCAGCGCCGGCTGGAGGAACTGCTGTCGGATATCGCGCTCGGCAACCGCATGCCCGACCAGGTCGCGGCCCAGCTTGTCACGCTGCACGGCGCAGTTTCCGGCGCCACGCCGCGAACTCGCGAGAAAATCCGCATCAGCGGCGCCGAACGCGGCATCCTGAGCTTCGGCAACTGCTGTCACCCGTTGCCGGGTGATGACATTGTCGGTTATCTCTCGCCCGGCAAGGGCATCGTGGTGCATCGCGCCGAGTGTCCCAATCTCACCGAGCTGTCCAAGATTCCGGAGCGGCGCGTCGAGATCGAGTGGGATCGCGACGTGCAGGGCGACTACAAGGCGCAATTGCGCGTCGAAGTGGTCAACCGCCCCGGCGTACTGGCAACCGTCGCCGCAGCCATCGCTTCGGCCGGGTCCAACATAGAAAACGTTGAATACAGTGAGCGCAGCCCATTCGCCGCAACACTGTTGTTCACACTGGAAGTGAAAGATCGCAAGCACCTCGCCGATGTGATGCGGCGCGTGCGGCGCACGGGCGTGGTCAACGGGGTCTATCGGTATCCAGTATGACTTGATGACTTGGGATTCGGGATTGATTCGGGATTGATTCGAGACTGCGTGAGAAGCCGTCATTCCTGCGCCCTTCGCGGTTTGACGTGACGGAACATGGATTCTGCTTTGTAGGAGCGCGCCTGCGCGCGACGAAATGTCATCCGTGACGAAGCGCTTGGTGGTTCCGCGCTACACGCCGCCGCGGAATGGCGAAGGTTGCTATGCTTCCGCTCACCGCTCACCGCTCACCGCTCACCGCTCACCGCTCACCGCTCACCGCTCACGGAATTCGCATGTCCCGCCAACCCATCCATTCCCCCAACGCCCCGCAAGCGATCGGTCCCTATTCGCAGGCGATCCGCGCCGGAAACACCTTGTATTTGTCCGGACAGACGCCGCTCGATCCTGCC
>Ga0134126_10012144_pt1 | contig 10875 bp, 5 predicted proteins | sample KB31752_FD_96881 | JGI IMG/M metagenome (GOLD analysis project Ga0134126, IMG submission 96881) | Terrestrial soil microbial communities with excess Nitrogen fertilizer from Kellogg Biological Station, Michigan, USA - KB3-175-2 | ecosystem: Environmental > Terrestrial > Soil > Unclassified ...
AACACTTCGGCGGTAGCCAAAGGTTTCACCGCTTACCAAAAAACAGTCACGCAACCCGGTGACCGCTATTTCGCGGATGTCAATGGAGACGGCACGGTGAATGCCACCGACGAGGTTCCCCTGGGAAGCCCCATACCTAAATTCTTCGGCGGTCTCAATCTGGACGCCACCTATCGCGACTGGGACTTCAATGTCTATTTCTATGGCATGTATGGCAACAAGATCTTCAATTTCGCAGAGAGCTCGCTGGAAAGCTTTCAGAACCGCAGCTTTGTCGGTGTCGAGAATATCAGTCAGGAGTACCTGCAGAATGCCTGGACCACAAAGAATCCCTCCAACCGGTATGCGCGGATCACCTCCAATGACGACGGCATAGGGAGCAACGTTGCGTCAAGTACTTATGTCGAAAATGGCAGCTATCTGAAGGTCAAGAACGTGACCGTCGGTTACACGATCCCTCAACGGATCGTCGACCGGGCCATGCTATCGAAGGTCAGGATCTACGTCTCGACACAAAATCTGTTCACCGTCACCGGGTACAAAGGACTCGATCCAGAGATCGGGCTGCAAGGTGGGAACGCGACCCAGAATGGGCTCGACAACGGCACCTACCCGTCTTCCCGGTATTTCACAATCGGCCTGAACGTAGCATTTAAATAACATAACACTGAAAATATGAAGCCTTATACAAAGATAATTGGTGTTGCCGTCGTCATCGGCGTGGCGTTCAGCCCCCTGGCCTGCAAAAAGAGCTTTTTGCAGCAGACGGACACCTATGCAGCGGATGCCAATGCCACCTTTACCAAACCTCAGCAGGTGGTGGCGCTGGTCAACTCCATCTATGATACCTACCAGAGCAGCGATCTCCTGAAAAAGTCGATCTGGTATTACGCCAACTTCCTCACCCATGACTGGTTCAACAACGGCGCGGACATCGTCTGGAACTATTATGGCATCGGCGCGGACTTCGGCGCCCTCCCTGTCTTCTGGAACAATGCCTATATCGGAATCGCAAGAGCGAACGCCGCGCTGGAGGTCATCGCACATACAAGGACCAATGGTGTGCTCACCGATCAAAACCTTGCAAACCGGCTCGAAGGCGAGGCCTATTTCTTACGCGGCATGACCTATTACTATCTCGCCGGCACTTTCGGCGGGGTACCGCTTGAATTAAAGGCGGAGACCAATGGTCTGACGCCGAGATCTTCGCAGGATTCCGTCTTCATGCAGGTGGTCAGCGATATGCACCAGGCCGAACACCTCTTGGTCTCTAAAACACAATTGGCTTCCACGGACATCGGCAGGGCAACGACGGGTGCGGCCTATGGTTATGAAGGCGCCGCCCAAATGTGGCTGAAACACTATGACTCGGCGCTCCTTGCGTTCAACAATCCCGAACTCACCAGTAATTATTCGCTGCTGCCGAACTTCGTGAGCGTCGGTGAATTCAGCAATCAGAATAACAACGAATCCTTGTTTGAGGTCCAGTTCAACGTTTACGGCTCGCAAAGCTGGGACGGCGGTTGGAACGACGGTGGCGAAGAAGGCTGGATCGACGACTTTAGCTGGCCGCAGGAGATCAGCGGTTTCGGTTACGATTATGGAAACCCGGGTCTCTGGTATTCCTACCAGGCCGGCGATCTGCGCCGGGCTGCCACTATCTGTGGTCCCGGTGACTCCCTGGTAAGCCCTGACATCATCGCCAAATGGGGAGGCATCAAGGGCTACGCCGTCACGCAATCCAATTTTGCAACGGCAAACACTACCTACCCGACCGGCAAGGCCTCCACCGATTCAGGAATCATTACTGCACGTAAGCTCTACACTACCGGTGTCAACAACGTATACACGGCCGCCAATACCAATTCGATAACCAATACTTGCGGTAGCATATACTACCCCTGGTATGGTACTGACGGCACACCCCGCTCCGGTTATTACAATTGTAAAAAATGGCGCGACCCGACTCTCACCGGCGCCAATGGCACCTCTGCCATATTTGGCGGACAAAACCAGATCCTGCTCCGCTATGCGGAGATCATCCTGGACAGGGCCGAGTGTAAGGTCCATACCAACGACATCGCCGGAGCGATGGCCGATCTCAAACTCGTCAGAGACCGCGCCTGGGGAGGCGCCGGCAAAGCTCCCGCAACCATGCAGGACGGTCTCACCTGGGATGGAAAAGCTACCCAGCCGATCACCGATCCGCTCCAAATGGTCCTCAGCGAATACCGGCATGAGCTGACAGCCGAATATTCACTGATGTACGACCTGCGCAGGGCAGGTACGGGCGTAGCGGCAACCTTCATCCAGAATGCCTATGGTACGACCAGCAATACCAACCAGATCACCTATCCATATGGACCTACCAAAGACGGAAAGCTCCATGGCGTATGGCAAACCAGCCTGCCTGCGAACAAAGACATTCTGCCCATCCCCATCAGCGCAATTGCCCTAAACCCCAACTTAAAGCAAAACCCGAGTTACTAAACTCGTCGGACTCCAGGACAAAAGGCTCTCCTAAAGAGAGCCTTTTGTCTTAAAAATAACCGACCTTAGATCCGGACTACGAAAAATGAAACATCTCCGACTACTCTTCTTCGCACTCTCGTCTCTCTGGCTTTTTGCCTGCAACCATCCGGACACCCTGTTCCAGCATATCCCATCGTCACGCTCGGGTATTACCTTCAACAACAAGATCACCGAAAACGATTCCATCAACCCCCTCGACGTCGTCAATATTTACAACGGCGGAGGCGTCGGTATCGGCGATCTCAACAACGACGGTCTCCCCGATATCTTTTTTACGGGCAATATGGTACCCTGCAGGCTATATCTCAACAAAGGCAATTTCAAGTTCGAAGACGTCACCGAAACCGCCGGCGTCGAAGGACTGGGCAGATGGGCCCGCGGCGTCTCACTCATCGATATCAACAACGATGGCCTGATGGATATCTACATCTGCAATACCATCTATAAGGATTCGCTCCGCAGACGGAATATTCTTTACGTCAACCAGGGTATCGACGCCAAAGGCATACCGCATTTTAAAGATATGGCGGCCGAATATGGTCTCGATATCCGCGTGCAGTCGACCATGGCCAGCTTCTTCGATTATGACAACGACGGCGATCTGGATATGTATCTCACCGTCAATGAGGCCAACAACGGTGTGAATCCCTCCGATTTCATCCACCGCAACAGCAACGGCGCCGCCCCCAGCATCGGAAGGCTCTACCGCAACGACTGGGATAGCACCCTCAAACATCCCGTCTTCCATGATGTCTCCCAACAGGCGGGGATCATCTATGAAGGGTTCGGACACTCGGCCACCATCTGCGACATCAATGGCGACGGATGGAAGGATATCTATGTGTCGGATGATTTCTTATCGAACAATATCCTCTATATCAACAACCACGACGGTACGTTCACCAACCGGACGAAGGAATATTTCAAACATACGTCGTTCAATTCCATGGGCCAGGACGTCACCGATATCAATAACGACGGCTTCCCCGATGTCGTCGAGCTCGACATGAACCCTGAAGACAACTACCGGAAGAAAATGATGCTGGGCGCCAACAATACCTATACGTATCAAAACTTCGATCTGTACGGGTATCAGTACCAATATGTCCGGAATACGCTGCAGATCAACCAGGGTCCACGCGTCAAAGAGCAGACCGACGAAGGCTCGGGCAACAACCCGCCGGATTCACTCGGCCCTCCCGCATTCTGCGAGATAGGGTTCCTCAGCGGCATCGCGCAGACGGACTGGAGCTGGACACCCCTCGTGGCGGATTTCGACAACGACGGCTATCGCGATCTCATCATCACCAACGGTTTTCCCCGCGATGTGTCGGATCATGATTTCACCGCCTATCGTCAGAAAGCGAACGGTCTCGTCAGCAAACAATCCCTCCTCGACCTGATCCCCCAGATCAAGCTGCACAACTATGGTTACCGGAACCAGGGAGATCTAACCTTCGATGACGTCACCGGGTCCTGGGGCCTCGGGCTCCCCACCTTCTCCAATGGCGCGGCCGTCGCCGATCTCGACAATGACGGTGCGCTCGACCTCGTCATCAACAATATCAACGATGAAGCCCTGGTCTATCGCAATACCGGCAGATCGAATGACAATCCGGATCATTTTCTGAATATCAAATTCAAAGGCGGCAAACAAAATATCAACGGCATCGGGGCCATCGCCACGATCTATTACGATTCCGGCAAGATCCAGACATACGATAACAACCCTTACAGAGGCTACCTGTCTACCGGACCTTGCTACGCGCATTTCGGTCTGGGCAAAACACGCCGGATAGATTCGGTCATCGTCAAATGGAACACGGGGCGACACCAAACGATCCGCAACGTAGCGACCGACTCCACCCTTACAGCCAGCATCGACGATGCACTCGAAGAAGACAGCGTTTCCCGGCCTGTCTTCGACGAACATGCCTTGTTCAAAGAAATAACCTCCGAGGCAGGTATTAACTATGTCCATAAGGACCTCGAACGCATCGATTTCACCATCCAAGCGCTGTTACCGCATAAGTTCTCCGAATATAGCCCCGCGTTGGCCGTAGGCGATGTCGACGGCAACGGGCTCGACGACCTGGTCATCGGGGGCAATCAGAACGTCCCGGCGACGCTGCTGCTGCAACAACAGGACGGGAACTTCCTGCAACGTGACCTCCTGCCCGGCGCGCCACCCGCATCCTCCTATTATAAGGATGAAGGCATCCTGGTATTCGATGCCAATGGCGACGGAAAACCCGATATCTATATGGCCCGAGGGGGCTACCGCTCCGCTGCGGATACTTCAGGATACCAGGATATGCTCTGCATCAACGACGGCCATGGCAATTTTACTCCCGATCCGTCTGCTTTGCCTGTCAACCACACCAGCAAGCTCTGTGTAAGAGGTTTCGATTTTAACAACGATGGAAAAACGGATCTCTTCGTTTCCGGCAGGGTACAGCCGGGGAAATATCCAAAACCCGTCAGCAGCTTTATTTTCCGCAACGATTCGCACGACGGTAAGGCAAAGTTCACCGATGTCACCGATCAGGTAGCTCCCGGACTCAAAGATATCGGCATGGTCTGCGACGCCCTGTTTACCGATTTCGATGGCGACGGTCACACCGATCTCATCGTAGTGGGCGAATGGATGCCCGTCACCTTTTTCCACAACGACCATGGAAAATTTACCAATGTCACCGGGAAAACGGGCATCGGCGACAAAACAGGCTGGTGGAATTCCATCGCGGCAGGAGATTTCCGGCACACGGGTCGCACTGACTATATCATCGGCAATCTCGGTCTGAACTCGCTCTACAGGGCCAGCGACCGGTACCCGGTCTGCGTCACCGCCGGCGATTTCGGCAACAGCGGCACCTATATCGCCATACCCTCCATCTACCTGCCGGACGTCAAAGGAGAAAAGAAAGAGTTCCCCGCGATGGGACCCGACGACATCGCGCGGCAAATGCCTGGGATCAAGAAAAAATATCCCACCTATAAACCTTTCGCGCTGGCCACCATGGACGATATCCTCTCGCCCGAACAACGGAAAAGCGCCATCCGGCTCTCGGCGAACGAGATGCGTTCCGTGTATCTTCGCAATGACGGCAACGGACGGTTCACCATGATCCCGCTGCCCATCGGGGCACAGGTCTCGGTGATCAATGGCATGGTCGTGGATGATTTCGACGGCGATGGCAATCCCGATGTGCTGCTCAATGGCAACGACTACGGCACCGAAGTAGGAACAGGCCGGTACGATGCCCTCAATGGTCTGCTTCTGAAAGGCGATGGGACAGGACATTTCACGCCGCAATCTATCGCGGCCAGCGGCATCTATATTCCCGGCAATGGCAAGGCACTGGTAAAACTACAGGGTGCCCGGGGGCAATATCTCATTGCTGCCAGCCAGCATCGGGGGCCGCTGAAGCTGTATCGCCTGAACAAAGCGCCTTTCGTAATTCGAATGACCCCGGATATCACCTACGCTATCGTCCATTTTGCCGATGGGCATATCCAGAAAACCGAAGCGTACGATGGCTCGTCGTTCTTATCTCAATCGGGCAGATTCCTGACCGCAGGTAAAAATGCCTCCTATGTCGAGCTCTTCAACAGCAAGGGCCTTGCAGCAAAAATAAAGGTCCCCCAATGAGAACCGCGATCCTATGCACCGTGGCCGTATTCGCCGGCATCCTGCTATTCTCCCGCTGTCTCGACTCCGGGGCCCGCGATCCCAGGGGTAAGGCCTATGCCGACCCTGCCTCCTGCACGTCCTGCCATGCGTCCATCGTCAACGCTTATGGACATACGCCGCATTTCCATTCGGCCGCGCTGGCCTCCTTCAATACCATCCAGGGCAGTTTTTCCAGGGACTCCAACACCTTCGTGGTAAATGACTCGGTCCGCGTCGTTATGGAAGATCGCGGAGGAACTCCCTACCAGGTCCTGTATGTCCGGAACAAGGAAGTCCGGGTGCAACGTTTCGATATCGTTTTCGGTTATGAGAAGGGACAGGGCTATCTGTATTGGAAGGACGACCAGCTATACCAGCTGCCCATCTCTTATTTTACCGATCTGCATCGCTGGACCACCAGCCCCGGCTATCCCGCTGGCATGCCTTTTTTCGACAGACCCGTTCTACTACGGTGCTTCGAATGCCACACCACCTATATCTCCCCTTCCTCCCGCCGCTCCGGCTCCCCCTCCGATCCCAAAAATGTCAATGCACTCGACGCAAACTCGCTGATAGTAAACATCGATTGCCAGCGATGTCATGGCCCCGCCGCCAATCACGTCGCTTTCCACACCGAAAATCCCGGCGAAAAGATCGGAAGATATATCTCGTCCTATAAGAACCTTACCCGCCGGCAAAAGATCGATCTATGCGCTGTATGCCACGCGGGCAGCAATAATATCCAGCTGAGGTCCCTGTTCGCCTTCCGGCCCGGAGATTCGCTTTCGCAGTTTGCGGTGTCGGCGCATGTCGGGTCCAACCAGCCGGATGTCCATGGCGATCAGCTGGCGCTGCTGGCTTCCAGTAAGTGTTTCCGGGGCAGCGAAATGGACTGCTCCACCTGTCACGACACGCACGTCAATGATCACGGCGACTGGGCCGCGTATGCCCGACGCTGCCAGACCTGTCACTCCGAAACCAATCATAATTTTTGCAAAATAGCCGATGCTTCGAATATCGGTTTCTTAAAACTGAACTGCTCCCGCTGTCATATGCCGTCGCAGCCATCCGAGGTCATCAGGGTCAGGACCGGCGAGACCGGCGCCCATACCCCCATCTTCATGATCAACCACCGCATCGCCATTTATCCCGAAGAGTCGCGCCGGATTCTCGACAGTTTAAACTCACAAATGCGGCGGACCGGGCTTATTCGGGGCTTCAAAAGGATTGCAACCCCTCACTCGCAGCCGTCGTCTGTAAACGCGGCCTCCGCAACTCGCATAAAGAACATCAAAATCCCTGCCGCCGAAACAGCAATTGGAAGCCTGCCCGGATGGCACCGGTAAGATCGCGTTGACCCTTCCCAAAGGATCGAGCACCTGTATCCCCAACCGGGTCGCTACATATAACCTGCCTTCGCGATCGCATTTCATCCCGTCGGGCCATGCCGTCTCCTGGTCATCGGGGGTATGCAGCCAGCCAAAGCGCTGTTTATTTCCCAGACTGCCATCGGAAAGGATGCTGTAGATCCAAATCCAGTGAGAGGCCGATTCGGCGACATACAATTGCGACTGATCGGGTGTCATACAAAGTCCATTGATGAACTTCAACCCCGAATCCACGACCACCGGCTGGCGGCCGGGCCTTATCAGGTACAGTTTACTGGGCTTTTCCGTTCCATCGGGAGCCGTCACATATACATTTCCGTTCCGCGCGACGAGCAGATCGTTGCCCGCGATATTGTCCGCGATCACGGAGACCTTACCTCCGTCTTCATATCGAAGTATCTGGCTGCTTCCTGTTGCTACCTCATATCGGCTGCCATCGGTGGTGAAACAGGTACCACTCGCCTTTTTTGCCTCCTTCGATATCACGACAGGATGCCCGCCGGGTTTTACCTCGTAGGTCGCCGAAGCGGGAATATCCTGAAAAAAAACATTGCCTGTCGCATCCGCTGCCGTCCCTTCCGTAAACCCATAACCTTCTCCCACCAATTCCCAATCCTCACCCGGCGCCAGGATATCGTGCAGGACCTGGTTTGCGCTGCTCCCTTTTGCCACCGGCCGCGGCCAATCCTTCCAAAGCCACCGCATGGCTTCCGGGAAAAGCGAGGTCCCCTGTGCGCCGCTATGACCTCCCTCGCCCCAAACATGCCGAACCTCATAGCCGGCAAAGATCAGCGCGCGCTCCATGGTCTGGTTCGCCATCCACCAGTCTCCCCCGTAAATGTTGAGATCATTGGAGCCGTCCTGCATAAACACGCGTATCGGTTTGGGCTCGTATTTCCGGATGAGGATAGGGTACCGATCCGCGCCTCGTAAACCCACATAGGTGCCGATCGCGCTGAACACCCGCGTGAACGCATCCGGCCGCTGCCATGCCACGGTAAATGCGCACACGGCTCCACTGCTCGATCCGCCGATAGCCCGGTCATTTCCATTGGGAGAAAGACGGATGGGCCTTCCGTCGCTGGTATGCTGCTTCTCCACTTCCGGCAGCAATTCATCCAACAGCATCCGGGAATAACCGTCTCCGATGCCATCGTATTCGAAGCTGCGGTTAAACCGATCCAGCTCGGCCGCCGTATCCTGGGCGATGACCCGACCGGGCTGAACAAAAATTCCAACGGTCACAGGCATCTCACCACTATTGATAAGATTGTCGAATACCGTCGGAGCCTTCCATTGCACACCATCCTGGTTGACATAGACGCAGGCCGGCTTGTCCGGTCGATATTGCGCCGGCACATATACCCAATACTCCCGGCGGGTGCCGGGAAAAATGTTGCTTTTGTTCAGCGTAAAATGAAGCAGCTCGCCTTTTGGTACTCCTGCATGCTCCTCCGATGCGGCATCGACGGAATATTTTTCGGGGGGTGATTGCCCGGCTGGGGGATGCCCGGAGGGCGGTTGCCCGTGAACGCCGGTCCCAATCAGGCCGGCTATCATCGACGCGACTAGCCATTTTCTCATAGTCGGAAGATACACAATAATCCCCGCCAAACCTGTCGATCCAAATCCAATTTTACAACAGATTCTCGACGATCCTTCTGGCCCTTTCGGCATCCTCAGATGTCCGATACATCGCTCCTACGGCTATGCCTCCTTCGAGTAACAAAAAGATCGTATTGGCCAGCGTATCGTCATCCACCAAATGCCGGTGCCAGGTTTCCCGGACCATGTTGCGGATCAGATCCCTAAACCGTTCCTTATGCGCCTTTACCCGCAAAAACACCTGCTCATCCTCACACGTCTCCGCCGTGATCTTGCTGAAATGGCAACCGCGATAACCGGAACTCCGCTGGCGGTGAATGCGGAAATCAAACAGCGCAAGCAATTTCGCGCGCGACGTATGGTAAGGCTGAAGGTATCGATCGAGATCCCGGAACCATTGCTCATTCGTCCGGTCCAGGTAGGCCAGCAACAGCTCCGTCTTGGAGGCAAAATGGTTATAAAGAGAGGCCCGGGCGATGTCCGCCTCATCGATGATTTGGTTTATTCCCGTAACATGATACCCCTGGTCATAAAACAACCGCGAGGCAGTGTCCAATATCCGGTCTTTGACCGCCGATTCCTTCATAATGATAAATATATGATTATTTTATCGAATATAGACAGACCGGTCTATTTTATTGGCATCTGTTTTTTTCGTACCTTTAGGTCTATCGTTCACCAAAAAAAAGGAGGTATTCATGCTATCTACAGATAAATCATGGAAACCTTCGGTTAATTTCGCTTAACCGGGTTGCTCCAAAAATAATCTGCCGGCGAGGCCGGAAGGAGGCCAGTTCATTTATGAACGGCCTCTTTTTATTTCGTCCAGCGCGGTTAGATCATTGATTATTTGCCATTCTTCGACTTTTCCGACATTTATGATATAATCATCCATATACCATGCAATTTAGAACATTGGGCAACACAGACGTGAAATTACCAGCCATCGGCCTCGGGTGCATGACCATGAACCATGGTTACGGACAACCGGACGACAAAGAATCGATCGCTACGCTGGAAAAAGCCATCGGGATCGGCATTACCTTCTGGGACACGGCCGATGTATATGCAAACGGAAAGAATGAGGAGCTGGTGGCCCGCGTGCTCCAGCCACACCGCAAAAAGATCTTCATTGCAACCAAATTCGGATTCCGGGCAGACGCCTCCGGACGTCTCAATAGTTTCGATGGCTCACCCGCCTATCTCAAACAGGCCGTGGAAGGAAGCCTCCGTCGTCTCCGTACCGACGTCATCGATCTGTATTATGCCCATCGCATCGATCCGAATGTTCCGGTCGAAGATATGGTAGGCGCCATGGCCGATCTTGTACGGGAAGGAAAAGTGCGCTTCCTGGGGCTTTCCGAGGCCTCTCCGGCCAGTATTCGCCGCGCCCACGCCGTACATCCCATCAGCGCGCTGCAGAGCGAATATTCCATTCTTACCCGCGATGTCGAAAACGAGATACTGCCGCTATGCGAAGAGTTGCACATTTCTTTTATTCCTTTTAGTCCGCTCTCCCGCGGACTCATGACCAATACGGTCGATCCGTCGACGCTTGGAGAGGGCGATTTCCGGCGCAATCTGCCCCGCTATCAGGGAGAGCACGCGGACAATAACGTCCGTCTGGCCGCCGGCTTTGCCGATATCGCAGCCGCCAAAGGATGCACGCCCGCACAG
>Ga0134126_10012145_pt1 | contig 10874 bp, 12 predicted proteins | sample KB31752_FD_96881 | JGI IMG/M metagenome (GOLD analysis project Ga0134126, IMG submission 96881) | Terrestrial soil microbial communities with excess Nitrogen fertilizer from Kellogg Biological Station, Michigan, USA - KB3-175-2 | ecosystem: Environmental > Terrestrial > Soil > Unclassified ...
GTTTCGGCATCGGGCCAGAGCAGCACCCCCAGGTGCTCGCAGGCCTCGATGAGGGCCGTGGCGGCCTCCCGCGTACTGGCATCCAGCCTCCGGTCATGGGTCAGAAGCCAGGTGAGGCGCGCCCTGCGCGAGCGGGCAGAGGGTTCGCTGTCGAAAAGCGCCGGAAACAGCCCCAGGGCATCGACGAACTCCCGCATTGCGGCAGTGGTCGTCGTATTCGGCAGGGGGGTCAGCAGCAGCTTGAGCCAAGTCACGCAGCGCTTGGCGAGTCCCGCGCGCGTCACCCCCATGCTGGTCCGGCGGCGCGATTCGCCATCCGCCAGGGAGTCGGCGAGATTGCGGTAGCGTTCGACCGCGGATTCGTCCGCCGGCAGCGCCGGGCTTGCGTCCGAGAGAACCGAGCGCAGCAAGTCGGCCAGCAACAGCGACAGCGACTCCGCCAGGAAGCGCTGAGATTGCTCGGAATCCGGCCGTGCCAACTGATCCCAAGACAGCGGACCACCCACCCGTCTGGCATTCGGTGACTTTGACATGGCTCCCAGTGTAGCGGCTCCGTGGTTCATGGCAACTATCTCAAATTGGTATGGCAAATTGCGACGGCAACCGTTGACACACCCTATGATGTTCGCCCATGCAAATCGGCAAATGCGAAACCATCGCCGCAGGCGTGCGCCGGCTCGTCGCCCCGAATGCCGGCCTGATGACGGGGCCCGGAACGAACACCTACTTGATCGGACTGCGCCAGGTAGCGGTACTCGATCCGGGGCCCGATGACGAAGCACACCTGGCGGCGATTCTAGGAGCGGTGGGGCCGGCCCTGCACTCCATCCTCGTGACGCACACGCATCCGGATCACTCACCGCTGGCCGGCCGCCTCGCCGCGCTGACGGGTGCACGGGTCATCGGATTGCCGCCGCCCGACGACGGCCGGCAGGACAGGACATTCGCGCCTCGGTATCTGCCCGGCGACGGCGAGCGCCTGGCGCCGGGTGACGGCGGACTGATCGCCATCCATACTCCGGGGCATGCGTCGAATTGCGTGTGCTACCTGTTGCCGCGGGAGCGGCTGTTGTTCACGGGCGATCATGTGCTCGAGGGAGTTTCGCCGGTGATCCTGCCGCCGGACGGGGACATGTCGGCGTATTTTCACTCGCTCGACAAGCTCAAAGCGCAGGATTTCGAGCGCATTGCTCCGGGGCACGGCCGCGTCATGGAGCGCGGCAAGCAGGCCATCGAGGCTCTGCGCCGACATCGGCTGGCCCGGGAGCGGAAGGTTATGCGCAGTCTGCGCCGCCTGGCCGCCGCCACCCTGGATGATCTGACCCCCGTCGTGTACGAGGACGTGGCGCCGGTGCTGCATCGCTGGGCGCGCCTGACGCTGGAAGCACATTTGATCAAGCTTCAGCGCGAGGGCCGGGCCTGCGAACACGGCGGTCTCTGGCGGCCCAGCCTTTCGTGACGGACCGGCTGTCCATTCTGCTGCACTCGTTGAGCGTGCGGCGCGGCGACAAATGGGCGTTGCGCGGCATTTCCTGGCGCCTGCGGCCAAAGGAGCGCTGGGCGCTCCTGGGCGAGAACGGCGCCGGCAAGACTCAGCTGCTCAAGCTGCTGAGCGGGGATGTATGGCCGACGCCGGGTGGCGGCGAGCGCAGGTATCGATTGGGCCGCGCGAGCGTGGAACTGATCGACGTCAAGGCGCGCATCGCGTATGTCGGCGCCGAACAGCAGGACAAATACGCGCGCTACGGCTGGAACTTGTGCGTGCGGGAGTTGGTGGCGACCGGATTGCATGGAACCGATTTGCTGCTCGAGACCGTGGCGCCGTCCGAAGCGAAGCGGGTGGCCGCCACTTTGCGGGCTTGCGGCCTGCAGCGTCACGCCGGGCGCAAATTCCTGTCTTTGTCGTATGGCCAGAAGCGCATCGTGTTGTTGGCGCGCGCCCTGGTGCAGGATCCGGACTGGCTGCTGCTCGACGAATTCTACAACGGGCTCGACACCGAGTATCGCCGGCGCATCGATGCGCTGCTCGATGCGGCGCGGCGCCGGGGGCAATCTTGGGTGGCGGCCGCGCATCGTGCCATCGACGTCCCCAAGGGAACCCGGCACCTGCTGGAACTCACCGCCGGACGCGTGCGCGCGGCCAGGCTCATTCGACCCGCCGATCTTCGCGGCCTCGACCGCGCCCAGCATGCGCCGGGCAGGCGGGCGGGCACCTCCAATGCGCGCGCGGGCGAAGCCGTGCGCGCCGACAAGGGCGTGCGCCACGAGAAAGCCCTGCGAGTCGGCAAGGGCGCGCGGCTGAGGAAGGCTGCCGCGCTCCTCTGCCTGTCCAAGGTCGATTTATACGTCGACTACCGGCCGGTGCTGCTCGACGTCGAATGGCAGCTGCGCAAGGGTGAGCATTGGGGCGTGTACGGAGCCAATGGCTCGGGAAAATCCAGCTTCTTGAAATTGCTCTACGGCGATCTGGCGCCGGCTCTGGGCGGGCAGATTCGGCGCGCCGGCCTGGCGCCGGGATCGCCGATCGCGGCTTGGAAGCGTCGCGTCGGCTTTGTTTCGCCGGAGCTGCAAAGTGATTACGCCATCGACGTCAGCGTGTCCGACCTGGTGGCGAGCGGCCGGTATGCCAGCATCGGACTCGTGGACCAGCCGACCCCGCGGGACCGCCGCGAAGCGGCGGGTTGGCTGACGTTTTTCGGCCTGTCGCGGGCCGCGCAGCGTCGGCCGCGCGAACTATCGTACGGGCAGCTGCGCCGCGCGCTGCTCGCCCGCGCGCTGGCGGCGCGGCCCCGCATCCTGCTGCTGGATGAGCCGCTGACCGGCCTCGACCCCAGGCAACGAGCGCTGATGAAAGGCTTGTTGGAGCGCCTGATGACGCGGCTGACGCTGATCATCGCCGTGCATCATGCCGAGGACCTGCCGCGCGGCATGACGCATGCTCTGCATTTACATAATCGGCGCGCGCGATCGATAGATTCCCATTCTGCGACCTGAGTCGGCGGCAAGATCACGCCGGGACGGCAAGACTCTCGGTGCTTGAATCCAAGGAACCCGAGGAAGAGATTATGTTGCGTGCCGCGGCTTTGGGATTGACGCTGGGCGCCTCGGCTTTCGGCGTCTTGACGCTGGCAGCGTGCGGGCATTCGGCGTATGCCGTGCGCTCGGTGCCGAGCATTGCGGCCGACACGGTCGGAAAACCGGTGAGCCGGTTGCAGGATGCATTCGGCGAGCCGCGCAAGATAGACCGGGCCACGTCGAAATGGTCGTACGTCTGGTTCCTGCCGGAAAACCCCGCCGGCGCGCCGACCGGTTTTCACGGGTGTGAAATGGAAGTCAGCGTCGATCCGCGCTCGCAGCGGGTGCTGGGGTATTCGCTGTCGAACATCGGCTGGTCGAACTGCCGCGAAGTACAGCGCAAGATTCGCATCGCCGAACGCTAGCCCGCCACGGCCGGGTTGCGCGGGGCGGCTCCTTTTCCCGATACTGACGACTCGCGCCCGCAAGGGCGTTGCGCAGCCGGAGATCCTCTTTTGTATCTCATTTCGATTTTGTCGATCGCCGTCCAGGTCGGGTTGATCGTGCATGCGATCAAGACGGGGCGGAACATGTTGTGGATTTTGGCCATCGGCTTCCTGCCGCTGGTCGGATCCATCGCCTACGTGGTGGTGGAGATTTTGCCGCAGGTTCTGGGCGGCAGCACCGCGCGCCGCGCCAAATCGGGCGTCCGGCGCATCATGGATCCGGACCGGGATTTGCGCCGAGCCAGCGCGGAAGTGGAGATTTCGGGCAATGTGGACGCGCGCCGCCGGCTTGCCGAGGAACTGTTCGAGCGCGGCCAATACGCTGCCGCGATCGATGTCTATCAGGGGGGATTGAAGGGCATTTTCGAACATGATCCGACCCTGTTGCTGGGGCTGGCGCAGGCGCAATTCGCCGCTCGCAATTTCGCCGCCGCCCGCGCGGCGCTCGAACGCATGACGCAGCACAACCCCGAGTTCAAATCCGCGGATGGGCAGCTCTTGTATGCCCGCACTCTCGAGGAGCAGGGCGCGCTCGACGAGGCGGAGCGCGTCTATGCCGAATTCGCCCCCGGATATCCCGGCGCGGAAGGCCGGCTGCGCTACGGCTTGCTGTTGAAGCGGCGAGGCAAACTCGAGGACTCCCGCCGAGTACTACAAGATTTGCTGGACGGCGCCAAACTGGGTCCGGCGCACTATCGCCGGGCGCAAGCCGAGTGGCTGACGCGCGCCAGGCGCGAATTGAGCTAGAATAAGCCACGAGTTTATGCAAACAGGCGAGGTGTCACCCATGCAATTGGTCCAAAGAGTCGGTCGATATGCTTTGATTTCCATGGCCGCGATCATCCTGACGGCATGCGCCGGCCAGAAGGAGCCGGCGCAAAAGCTCATCGGCGACATCGAATCGACGGTAACCGCCGCGTCGGCGGAGGCGGCGAAATACGTGCCCGATCAGTTGGCTGATGTGCAAGCCAAGCTCTCGACCTTGAAGGCGTCCTTCGACAAGCAGGATTATGCTGCCGTCGTGACGGGGGCTCCGGCGGTGCTCAGCGCGGCTCAGGCGCTGGCGACGGCCGCGGCGGCCAAGAAGGACGAAGTCCTGAAGGCGCTCAATGATGAATGGACCGGCCTGTCCGCTTCCTTGCCCGGCGATGTCACGGCCATCCAGAACCGCATCGAGCTGCTGAGCAAGAAATCCAGCAAGAAAATGGCAGCCGGCATCGATCTGGCCGCGGCCAAGGTCGGCCTCGGCGACGCCACCTCGCTGTGGTCCAAGGCGCAGGCCGCGTTTGCGTCCGGCAATCTGGACGAGGCGGTGAGCAGTGCCAAGGACGTGAAAGCGAAGATCGAGTCGCTGGCGAGTTCCTTGAAAGTGGAGTTGCCCGCCCCTGCCGCCGCGCCGGCTGCGGCGCCCTCGACCTAAGTTGAGGCAGGCCGCCTCGAGAGCAGGCGGCCCTTAGGGCATGAGGTAAACCGGGCCGGTCATTCCGGCCCGGTTTTTCAACGGGCGAGTCACGAGGCGAGAGTATCCTCGCCGCGATTTCGAGCAGCCGCATCACAGGGCCAGGGTACCCTCGCTGACGATGACCGCGGCGCCTCCGATATGGGCGGCTGTCAGGCTGCCCTGATCGACTTCGAGCCTCACGCTCACTTCGCCGGGGCGCTTCATCTGCCGGCCTTGGTGGCCGACGAAGGTGAGCGAATTCCTGCCGAATTGACCGAGATCCCACAGATAGGCTGCCAGCATCGCGTGCGCGTTGCCGCTCACCGGATCTTCGGCAATGCCCAGCGCCGGACAGAACATGCGCGACTCGGTCGACAGCGCGTCCGGGCTTCGGTTCAAGGCGAAGACGAAGAACCCTTCCGTGCCCAGCTCATTGCCCAGCGACAGCAGGGTATCGAAATTCGGCGCCAGCGCATCGAGATGGCGCGGGTCGGCGACCGGCACCAGCAGCCGGCTGCTGCCCTTGCGCGCGATGCGCGCCGGCATGATTTCATGCAATTGGGTTGCGGGCAGCCGCAGAGCCTCGGCGACGCGCAGGGTGGTCTTGAAGGGCAAAGGGGTTTCCAGTTCCGGCGTGGTCTGGCGAAACTCGATGAGAGTCTCGAAACGGGGTTGCCCGCTGTGCGCCGACACCTCGATGAGGCCTGCGCCGCAATGCTGCCGGCTGACCCCCGGTCCGCGCCTGCCCAGAGCCAGCAGCACCGCGTGGGCGGCGATGGTGGGGTGGCCCACGAAGGGCATCTCTTTGCGGGAATTGAAGAAGCGCAACCGCACATCGTGGTCGGGCGCGTTCGCCGCGAGCACGAACGCGACCTCGGCATGCGAGAACTCGTTCGCGACGGCCAGCAAGGTCGCATCGCTCTGCCCGTCGGCGTCGAGCACCACGATGGCCGGATTTCCCGTGAAGCGCGTGGGCGTAAAGGTATCGACTTGGAAAATTTGCAAGGTTGTCTCCGCAGCCTAGCGCGAGAGTTTTGCACGCATCCGCGCCTCAAGCTACACTTCCGTGAACCGAAGGGGTGGCCATTGCCGAGGCCTGAGACGTGGGATATCGAATCCTCGATTGACCTGCGAACCCGTTGAACCTGACCCGGTTAATGCCGGCGTAGGGAGCAGGTGATCGATACCATGCGCGCCGCCGTAGAAATTAGCATGTATCCGCTGACCGCGGATTACCGCCCGCCCATCCAAGCCTTCATCGATCGACTGAACACCCATCCGGGGCTGCGGGTGCTGACCAATTCGCTGGCGACTCAGATTTGGGGCCCGCTCGAGGAAATCATGGCGGTTCTGACCGAAGAGATGGAGCGCTCCGGCGCCGCTCCCGGCGCGCCGCAGCTGGTGTTCGTGATGAAGGTGCTTCCCGGTCTGGCGCCGCCCGATTCGCCGCCCGCAGGCTAGCCTCCCTCCGTGAGCGCTTGGCGCGGCACCAGCGGGGTCGAAATCGCCGCCGCGACGCTGGCCGTGGCGTATCTGCTGCTGGCGATACGCCAGCGGCTCGAGTGTTGGGCCGCCGCGTTCGTCAGTTCCTGCCTGTATGTATGGGTGTTGTTCGGGGCGCGCCTGTACATGGAGGCGGCGCTCAATGCCTTTTACGCGGCCATGGCGATTTATGGCTTTCAGCAATGGCGGCGGGGCGGCGGCGGTGCGGGGCTCGCGGTTTCCCGCTGGCCCTTGGGAAACCACCTCGCGGGTCTCGCCGGCGTCGTCGGCGCATCACTGGTGAGCTCGCTTTTTTTGAGGCGCTTCACCCCGGCCGCGTGGCCCTTCATGGATTCGATGGTGACCTGGTCGAGCGTATTCGCCACTTTTCTGGTCGCGCGCAAGGTGTACGAGAACTGGCATTGGTGGCTGGTGATCGATACGGTCAGCCTCTGCCTGTATTACTCGCGCCGTTTGTATCTCACCATGCTGCTGTTCGGCTTGTACCTGGTCTTGATCGTCATCGGCATGCGGCAGTGGCGCGGCGCCCTGGCGCCGAAGGCTCATGCCGCCGAATGAACTCCTGACCGAAGCGGCGCGCCACGTGCCGGGCAGCGGCGCTGTCGGCATTCGTCCGTTGGGCAACGGTCTGGTCAACGAAACTTACCGGGTGCTGCGCGACGGGGCCGCCTATGCGTTGCGCCTCGCAGCCCCGAATCCGCACGCGCTCGGACCGGATCGCGCCTGGGAGGCGCAGGTGCTGGAACGTGCCGGCGCCGCGGGTGTCGCCCCCGCCCTGGAGTATTGCGACGCGGCGCGGGGGATCCTGATACTGCGCTGGGTCGAAGGTCGGACATGGACCGCGCCACAGGCGCGGCGGCCGGCGAATATCGCGAGAATGGCCCAGCTCCTGCGCCGCATCCATTCGCTCCGCCCGCCGTTGCCCGCGCGCGTGATGAGCCCGATGGATTGGATCCTGCATTATTCCGCGGCGGCATCGAGCCGCAACGCCGCCCTGCGAGGCGCCGCCACGGCGCGCGCGGCCGCGCTCGAGGGGCTGGGCGGCGCCGACCGCGTGCTGTGCCACAGCGACTTGCACACCTTGAATTTGATCGATCGCGGCGGCCCCTTGATGCTGCTCGACTGGGAGTACGCGCATGTCTCGGAGCCGCTGTGGGACTTGGCGGGCTGGAGCGCGAATAACGATTTCGAGGACGAGCCGCGGCAGGCCTTGTTGGCGGCATACCTCAACCGGCCTGCGTCGCGCGACGAGCGCCGACGCCTGAGTTTGCTCGAGTGGCTGTATGACTACGTGTGCCTGCTGTGGAGCGAGCTTTACCTGGATCAATACGCGGACGCCCACCAGGGCGATTCCGCGCCGAGCAATGCACCGCAGGCCGGCTCCGCGCCGGGCCCTGCGCCACAGGGCGATTCCGCGCCGGGCCGTGCGCCGCAGGGCGATTCTGCGCCGAGCCATGCGCCGCAGGGCGGTTCCGGGAGGGATCATGCCGCGGCGGATCCGGCCGGGCCGGAGGGCGTTGCCGCGCGCGCGCGGCTGCTTGCGGCACGCCTCGAGGCCACCCTCAAGTAGTCGGGGCGGTCAAGTTCCGGCACACTAGCCACCCTTTAATGCGGCGAACCCCACCAGGGGAGTAACGGAGAGTTCAATGGCGCGGATGATCGTAGTGGACCGGGACGGAAAAGAGCATGAGATCGAGGCAAAGCCCGGTTTGAAGGTGATGGAGATTCTGCGCGAACTCGACTATGGAGTGGCGGCGATTTGCGGCGGTCTGTGCTCTTGCGCGACCTGTCACGTGTTCGTCGACGAGAATTGGGTGGCCCGCCTGCCGAAGCCGCAAAGCGACGAACTCGAGTTGCTCAGAGAATTGCCGGACTTCAAGGACGCCACCTCGCGCCTGTCCTGCCAGGTGGACTTCACCGAGGCGCTCTCCGGGCTCAAGCTGTCCATCGCGCCGGACACCTGAAGCCGCGCCGGACACCTGAAGCCGCGCCGGACACCTGAACCCGCGCCGGACATCTGAAGCCGCGGCGGACGGCTGAAGCCGCGCCGGCGGCAATCGGCGCCTTACTTTTTCTCGGTTTGCCGGCGTACCGCATCCTGCGCCGCGGCGATCGCACGGCTGTCGCCGAGAAAGCGCCGGCCCAGAGGCCGCAGCTGTTCGTCCAACTCATAGAGCATGGGGACGCCGGTCGGGATATTGAACTCCACGATGTCGCTCTCGGACATCCTGTCGAGCATTTTGACCAAGGCGCGCAGCGAATTGCCGTGCGCAACGATGAGCACGTTCCTGCCGCCACGAAGTTCCGGAACGATGCGCGATTCCCAAAAGGGCAGCACCCTCGCCAAAGTGTCCTTGAGCGACTCGGCCGCGGGCAGCAAGGCTGCATCGATGCCGGCATAACGGGGATCGAAACGCGGATGCCGCGGGTCGTCCGCCGCCAGCGCCGGAGGCGGTACATCATAGCTGCGGCGCCAGATTTTCACCTGGGCCTCGCCGTGCTTCTCGACGGTCTGCGCCTTGTTGAGCCCCTGCAAGGCCCCGTAATGCCGTTCATTGAGGCGCCAACTGCGCTCCACCGGTATCCACATGCGGTCGGTGGTGTCCATGATCAGCCACAAGGTGCGGATGGCGCGCTTCAGCACCGAGGTAAAGGCAATGTGCGGCTCGAGCTTCTCGCGCCCCAGCTCACGTCCCGCCTCGATGGCTTCCAGGCGGCCCTGATCGCTCAAATCGACGTCGTGCCAGCCGGTGAACAGATTCTCGACGTTCCAGATGCTCTGTCCGTGGCGGACCAAGATCAGTTTTCCGGGCACAGTACCTCCTATCGCCGCAGGGCCGCGACGAATTCACCCTCGAACAACGCGGCTATGATGTGATCGCGGCCTACTTCCACGCGCAAACGAATGCGGCCGCGGCCGGCACGCTGCAGCATTTTGCGGAATTTGTCGATCTGCACCTCAGAGGGCGCCGCTGCCGTGGCGCGCAGCTCGCCCTCGACGGGCGCAAGGAAGCGCGTGCTCGATTCTTGAATCACCGCATCGGCGGCCACTCCACGCGAGGCCAGATAGCGCGTCGCCCAAGCCCAGCCGGCGAGCACGGCCACGGAATACAGGCTGCCGCCGAATGCCGTGCCCTTGTGATTGGCATTGGGCGCAAGCGGCGCGCGCAATACCACGGCGGAATCGTCGGCCGACTCGACCACGATACCCATGTGCTTCGCGACCGCGAACTCCCCCACGATGCGCTGTTGCAAATACTCCCGGCCGAAGCTCGCGATTGCCAAGGTCATTGGAGGTCAATCCTGCGCGAGCCGCCGGACGGCCTGCAAGGCCACCGACAGAGTCGCGAAGTCCGGTGCCGAGCCGGTGCGCAAATCGACCACCACCCGCTTCAATGCATCGACCGGCGCGGCGCGGCGTGCGATCCACTGGCCGACGCGGGCGCCGGCGTCGCGGCCCTTGCAGGCCAGCGCGGACCCGGTGATCTTGCGCTGCAGCTGATACAAATTGTCGCGCAAGGTGCCGCGCGCCACCGCCTGCCAGTGGCCGTCCGCGGCCAGGCTTTCGATCTGCTCCTTGATCCAGGTCAGGCCGAGGCGCTCGCCGATGTCGAAATAGGCCCTCGCCGCGTAGCCTATGTTCATGCGCGCGGCCATGGAGACCTCGACCAAATCCAGTGCCGAATGCAGTATCTCCAGCGAGGCAATGCGCGCGGCCAGATCCTCGGGCACGTGCTGCCCGATGAAGTGCGAGCGCAGCACCTTGAGACGCGCGTGTTCCGTGACGCCGAGCACCTCGTCGAGTTCGTGGAACAATTCCCCCACCTTGGCCGCGTAGCGCAGCACCCCGCGCTCGATGTCCAGATCGCCGCGGCGATTCTCGAGCAGCCAATAGGTCATATGCCGCAGCAGGCGTGCGGTCTTCGCCATGGCCGTGTATTGCACGGCCGCCGGGATGCGGTTGTCGAGCGCTTCGATTTGCGACCAGATGTGGCGGGCCGCGAACACCTCGCGTGCGATGCTGTAGGCGCGCGCAATGGCGGCCGGATCGGCACCCGTGTCGTCCTGCGCGCGCACGGGGAAAACCGGCCCCATGCGATTGATCAAGCTGTTGGTGATGGCCGTTGCGATGATCTCGCGGCGCAGGCGATGCTTTTTCAGGCGCAGGGCGAAGCGCTGCTGCACCGGCAGCGGAAAATAGCGCTTCAGTTCGCCCGACAGATAGGGGTCCTCGGGAACGTTCGAGCGGATGAGCGCCCCGTACAGCCAAATCTTGCCGTAACTCAAGGCAATGGCCAGTTCCGGGCGCGTCAATCCCTCGCCGGCCTTGCGGCGCTCGGCGATCTCCTCCTCGGTGGGCAGAAACTCCAGCGAGCGGTTCAAATCCCCGGAACGTTCGAGCGCACGGA
>Ga0134126_10012146_pt1 | contig 10874 bp, 8 predicted proteins | sample KB31752_FD_96881 | JGI IMG/M metagenome (GOLD analysis project Ga0134126, IMG submission 96881) | Terrestrial soil microbial communities with excess Nitrogen fertilizer from Kellogg Biological Station, Michigan, USA - KB3-175-2 | ecosystem: Environmental > Terrestrial > Soil > Unclassified ...
ATCCCGGCGGCGGCGATCGTGCTGGCGTTCGGCTGGCGCCTCGCGAGTGCCTCGTGGCCGGCCTTCGGGCCCGGGCTCGCGTTGCTCCTGCTACCAAGCCTGATCGCGACCTGGTACGGGCATGGGTGGATCCGGCCCGCATTGCTCGGCGTGGCCGCGGTGGTGGTAATTCTGATCGGCGCCAAGCAGCGGCTACAAGCCCCGCTGGTGATCGGGGTCGTCGTGGCGGTCACCGACGCCGGTTACCAGTTCACCACAGCGCGGCTGATCGAGCTTGTGCCCGGCTGGGTGCCGATCGCGATCTGCGGCACCGTGCTGCTCTGGACCGGCGCCACGTACGAGGCCAGGCTTCGCAATCTCGTCAGCATCCGCCGCGCGCTCGCGAGCTGGCGCTAAGCGGACCGCCGGGTCACATCTCCCTGAGCAGCGCGCGCATCGTCTTGAGGCTCGCGGTCGGCGTCACGGCCTCGACGGCAAGCCGGTCCATGACCATCAGGTAGCTATCGACGATCTCCTGCTTGTCCAAGTAAAGCGCGCTGGCGAGCTGCTCCAGGTAAACCACGTCAGGCAGGTCGTACTCGGCGAAGCGCAGGATGCTGAACGGGCCGCCAGCGGCCGCGTGACCGCCCGCGTCGAACGGGATGACCTGCACGGTCACGTGCGGTCGCTGCGCCAAATCGATCAGGTGCCTGATCTGCGCCCGCATGATCGCCGGGCTGCCGATCGGCCGCCGGAGCACCGCCTCGTCAAGCACCACCCAGACATTGGGCGGGGTAGGCCGGGTGAACAGCACCTGCCTGGCCAGCCGCAGGCCGACACGCCGGTCGATCTCCCGTGCGGGCGCGTTCGGATAGCCGAGCAGCGTCACCGCGCGTGAGTAGTCGCCGGTCTGCAGCAGGCCAGGGACGAACTGAACTTCGTAGGCGCGGATCTGGGTTGCCGCTTCCTCGAGCCCGACATAGGCCTCGAACCAGTTCGGCAGCACGTCGGAGTAGTCGTGCCACCAGCCCTGGGCGTTGGCACGAGCGGCCAGTTCCCTGAGCGCCTTCCGATCGGCCTCGTCGGTCACTCCATAGAGAGTCAGCAGATCGGCGACATCGCGGTCCTTGAATCCCACTCGACCGGTTTCAAGCCTGCTGATCTTCGAGTGGGACGCTCGGATGACATTCCCAGCCTCTTCGAGCGAGATGCGCTTGGCTTCGCGCAGCCTCCTGAGCTGGGCACCGAGCAGGATGCGGAGCACCGTCGGCCCAGTGCCGCCCGGCTCAGCGATCAAGCTGCGTACTGGGCTGCCCTCCGTGCCGGGTGTGCTCATGCGTCCTCTCCCGCCGTACCTTAGGAGTCCTCAACCAATGGAGTGTCCCACGGAGACTGGCCATTGGGCTACAAGCAAGGCTCAACCCACCGCAGGACGCTGAAACTCCCTGGCCCAGCGGGAAGTTGCCCCGGCTTATCCGGCCTCTGTCCTGTCGAAGTCGCCATCCCGGGCCCCGAGCAGAAAGGCATCCCACTCCGCCCTCGTGAAAACAAGGGCAGGACCGTCAGGGTACCGCGAGTTGCGCACCGCCATGGCGCCAGCGGGCAGCTGCGCCGCCTCGACGCAGTTGCCGCTCGGGTTGCTGTAGCGGCTCTTGCGCCATGCAGCCCGCCGCAACCGCGACGCCTGCACCCCGTTGAAAGCAACGTCCACCTTAATCCCTCCGCTGTGGTGATCAGCGCGACCCTTGCGGAGCGCTGGAGCGTCCTGTGCAGAAGCACGTGCTGATGCCGTTCTGTGCAACAGCACTTGCATGTGCACGATAATAATGGCATCGTAACGGACGAACAGGCTCGCATGGGTTCCGTCGGCATCGGTACAAGCCCGCAGATCGTGTCGGCATAGCTCATGACATATCGCACTAGGGACGTCAGGTGACATTTGCGCAGACCTGGGACGTGGGCTACGGCACCGATGAGGACGCTCTCGCTGCCCCCAGGCAGCTAGCCGCCACAACCGGCCCGCGCCTCGCGCCACGATGCTCTGGTTCGCTCGGCCAGGTGCCTCAGCGTTGCCCAGGGCCCGAGTATCCGCCCGACATGATGTCTGACACGCAGGCGTTGCGGCAGGCCTTGCTGTCAATCGGGCCTGAGGCGGCCAAGGCGGCACGCGACTTCACCAGCACCACGTTGCGAGAGTGGCAACTCGACGAGCTGGTACACGAGGCCGTGCTTATCGCCTCCGAGCTGGTGACGAACGCGATCAGGCACGGCCTGGGCGGGACCAGCGACGGAGTAGAGCTTGCCTGGCGGCGGCAGGCTGCGAGAGTCATCTGCATGGTCACCGACCGGAGCCCGCTGCCGCCTGTGCTGGCCTTCGCCTGCCAGGAGGCTGAGTCAGGCCGCGGCCTGCTGGTCGTCGAGGCGGTCGCGACCGCCTGGGGCTGGATGATGCTCAGCGCCACCAGCAAGGCGGTCTGGGCCGCTCTCACGATTCAGCGCTAGACGCGGACCCGCGCCCCGCAGCGGGCAACGGACCCTCGTAGGCTAGTGATGTGCTGGGTCTCCCGGAAAGCGTGCGTGGCTGCCTATTCGATATTGACGGGGCGCTCACCAAGACCGCTCAGGTACACGACGCGGCCTGGAAGCAGATGTTCGATGAGTTCCTACGCAAGCGGGCGGAGACGACGGGCCAGCCGTTCGTGCCGTTCGACCCGGTCGCTGACTACGACGACTACGTGGATGGCAAGCCCCGCTTCGAAGGCACCAAGTCCTTCCTCGAGTCCAGGGGCATCGAACTGCCCGATGCCGAGGTAGGCGCGCTCGGTGACCGCAAGAACGAGACCGTGCTCCGGCTGATCAAGGAGCATGGCGTGCAGGCCTACGAGGGGTCGGTCCGCTATGTCAGGCTCGTCAAGGAGCTCGGCCTGCCAAGAGCGGTGGTGTCGTCGAGCAAGAATTGCGCCGAGGTCCTTTCCGCCGCTGGCATCGCCGACCTGTTCGATGAGCGGATCGACGGGCACGTGGCGGAGGACAAGCACCTGTCGGGCAAGCCAGCCCCGGACACCTATCTCGCAGGCGCGCGCGCTCTCGGCATCGATCCCAAGTCGGCCTCGGTCTTCGAAGACGCGCTCGCCGGGGTGCAGGCCGGCCGGGCGGGCGGTTTCGGCTTCGTGGTTGGCGTCGACCGTGTCGGACAGGCCGACGCGCTACGCGAGCACGGTGCCGACGTTGTCGTGCGCGACCTGTCCGAGCTGCTGCGATGATCAAGCAGAGCAGCTTCGCTGTCGAGCCTTGGTGCTTGCGGGAGACCGAGCTTGACCTGAGCTGCCTAGCCCAGACCGAGTCGGTCTTCGCGCTCTCTAACGGGCATGTGGGCTGGCGGGCGAACCTCGACGAAGGGGAGCCGCACGCTCTGCCTGGCAGCTACCTCAACGGACTCTACGAGCTCAGGCCCCTGCCGTACGCCGAAGTCTCCTACGGTCAGCCCGAGTCCGGGCAAACCGTGATCAACATCACCAACGGCAAGCTGATCAGGTTGTTCGTCGACGACGAGCCGTTCGACGTGCGGTACGGCGAGCTGCGGTCGCACGAGCGGGAGCTTGACTTCCGCGCCGGCGTGCTGCGCAGGAATGTCGAGTGGATAGCGCCGACCGGCCGTGGCGTCCGGGTGACCTCGACCCGGATGGTCTCGTTCGCCCAGCGGGCGGTGGCGGCAATCAGTTACGAGGTGACACCGCTTGACGCGGAGGTGCGCGTCGCCGTCCAATCCGAGTTGCTGGCCAACGAAGACTTGCCGAAGGTCTCAGGTGACCCGAGAGTGGCGGCGGCACTTGAGCATCCGCTGGAGAGCGAGTATTTCAACGCCGACGGCACAATCGCCGTGATGGTGCACAAGACCAGGCGGAGCGGGCTGCGGGTCGGCGCGGCGATGGACCACGTCATCGAAGGCCCGCCCGGCGTGCTAGTCGATTCCCGAGTGGTCGCTGACACCGGCATGGTCACCGCGGCGACGCCGCTCAAGCCGGGCGAACGGCTCCGCGTCGTCAAGTTCGTCGCCTACGGCTGGTCGGGCGAGCGGTCGCTGCCGGCCATCCGCGACCAGGTATGGGCGGCGCTGACCGGCGCCAAGCAGGCCAAGTGGGAAGGTCTGCTCGCGGACCAGCGCGCCTACCTCGACAAGTTCTGGGAGCGCGCCGACGTCGAGGTCGACGGCGACACCGAGGTGCAACAGGCCGTGCGGTTCGCGCTTTTCCACATGCTGCAGGCGGCCGCGCGCGGTGAGAACCGGCCGATCCCCGCCAAGGGTCTCACTGGGCCCGGCTACGACGGGCACGCGTTCTGGGATACCGAGATGTTCGTGCTGCCAGTGGCCATGGCGACTGTGCCAGACGCCGCGGCCAGCGCCCTGCGGTGGCGGCACAGCACGATGGCGCTGGCCAAGGAGCGGGCCGCTCAGCTCGGATTGGCTGGTGCTTCCTTCCCCTGGCGCACGATCGCCGGTCAGGAGTGCTCAGGTTACTGGCCGGCCGGCACGGCGGCGTTCCACGTCAACGCCGCTGTCGCCTACGCCGCCGCGCTCTATGTGGACTTCAGCGACGACCGTGACTTCGAGCGCGGAGCCGGAATGGACCTGCTCACCGAGACGGCCCGGCTGTGGCGCTCGCTCGGGCACCATGACTCGCAGGGCAAGTTCCACATCGACGGAGTGACCGGACCCGACGAATACAGCGCGGTCGCCGACGATAACCTCTACACCAACTTGATGGCCAAGAAGAACCTGCTGGCGGCCGCCGAGGCAGCCGACCGGTATCCCGACCGGGCCAGGGAGCTTGGCATCGACGCCGAGGAGGCCGCCAGCTGGCGGGACGCGGCCAAGGACATGCACATTCCCTATGACGAGATGCTCGACGTGCACTCCCAGGCCGAGAAGTTCACCCGGTACCAGGCCTGGGACTTCGCCGGCACTAAGCCGGGCCAGTACCCGCTGCTGCTCAACTTCACCTACTTCGACCTGTACCGCAAACAAGTGGTGAAGCAGGCCGACCTGGTACTGGCGATGTTCGTGTGCGGCCGGGCATTCACCGCCGAGCAGAAGGCGCGCAACTTCGACTACTACGAACCGATCACCGTCCGCGACTCGTCGTTGTCGGCATCGACGCAAGCGATCATCGCCGCCGAGGTTGGCCACCTCGACCTTGCCTATGACTACCTGGGCGAGGCGGCCTTGATGGATTTGCTCGATCTAGAGCACAACACGCGCGATGGTGTGCACATCGCGTCGCTGGCCGGTTCCTGGCTGGCGCTGATCTGCGGTTTCGGCGGCATGCGGCTTGAGGACGGCGAGCTTTCCTTCACTCCCAGGCTCTCCCAGGGCCTGGCCAGGATCTCGTTCAAGCTGCGGATCAAGTCGGGGCTGCTGCGCGTCGAAGTCACGCCAGCGACGGCCAGCTACACGCTCATCGAGGGCGATTCGCTGACCTTCACCCATCACGGCGCCGAGCTGACGGTCACCACGAGCAGTCCGCAGCATCGGCGGATCCCGGCAGCGACGCCGCGGCCGGCGCCAAGGCAGCCGCCGGGCCGCGAGCCGATCCGCCGTCGGCCACCCATGTCCACTTAGAGCCTAGGGTTCACCGAAGTTCTTAGTAGTCCAGATCCGCTCGCGCAGGTACTTCTTCACGAACGCGATGTATTGCTCGGCTGGCTGTGTGTGCCAGCGCCCGGCGAACCAACGTCCGACGCAGCCCCACGCGTCGCCTGCCCGGTACTTGCCGTTGTGCGGCACGGTGTTGAGCCAGGTCTCGTACCCGTCGTAGCAGGTACGCCAGATCGCGTAGGCGAGGTCGGCGTTCATCGCGGTTGACCGCATGATGCCGGGCCAGCTCGACTGCTCGAACGGGTACCGGTTCTGCAGGATGCCCCAGCTCTGCGGGCACAGGCCCGGCTTGCCGTCCACGCCGGGGCCGTGGCCAGGCGGGCATCCGTTCGACTCCCAGTCGCCCTTCGTGGTCTGCCGCCACCAACTCTCGACGGCGGCCTGCGCGAACACGATGTTCTGGTTGATGCCCCACTTGCAGGCCGCCCAGCGCAAGATCTCGGCGGTGGTCCCGGTGAAGTCGCCGTTCACCCTCGGCGCGATGAGCTTGTTGGCCTGCCAGGTGTCGCCGTTGAAGAAATGGCGGCCGATGTGCTGCCCGGTCCTGCGGTTGTACTTGCGGTTGACGCCCTTGTTCTCCTTCATCGGCCGCGATCGCACCCACTTGGCGCACTGAGCGCCTGACGGCAGCTTCTTGCCTGGCTTGATCGTGTAGAAAAAGGCGGGGCCCATTGGCTTAGCCGCCCCGTGGCTTGACGCCCCGTGGCTTGACCCCCCGTGGTTGGATGCAGAGCGGGAAACCGCCTGCGCCGGACCGACAGAAACGAGAATGAGGGCCGCCACAGCGGCGGTTGCGGGGATCCGCGCGAGTCGCATGTCTGGAATGTCTACTACATCCGGCCCGGCAATGTGCGGCCAACGACAGTAACTGTCCAACGCCGCAGAAGGGACTACAGCAAGGGTTCGGCGCTGTTGTTGCCGGCCAGCGGCCAACGACAGTAAGGGTTCAGCGCCGCTGTTCCCGGTCGGTGATGACGGTGAGGTTGGAGTCCTTGCGCAGCACCTCAACCGTGTGCTGGCCGGCCGCGTCCCTGGTTACCTCCAGGTCTACGCTCGCGGTGCCGACGGTCAGGCCGTCGAGCCGCACTTGCGTCAGCCAGTCAGGCAGCGCGGGCCGGAGTCGCACCACTGGTCCCGCATCCCCGGTCGCGTCCGCGTCGAGCCCGAGCAGGACCGCCAGCAGGTGGATCACCGCGCCAGACGCCCACGCCTGCGGGACGTTGGCACCCAGGTACTGCACGGGGAACGCGCCGTCGTCGCGCGGCAGGCCAGCGAACAGCTCTGGCAGCCGCCGCGAGGAGAACAGCTCGGCCGCGTCGAACAGCGCCCGCGCGACGACAGCCGCCTCCGCGTCGAGCCCGTAGTTGCGGAAGCCGGCCGCGATCAGCGCGTTGTCGTGCGGCCACACCGACCCGAGCTGGTAGGAGAACGGGTTGTAGGCCACATGCCTGTCCGACAGCGTCCTGATGCCCCAGCCGCTCCACATGTCGTCGGCGAGCAGCCGCCTGGCCACCCGCGCCGCCCGCCCGGCGTCGACCGCGCCGGTCCACAAAAGCTGGCCCGGGTTGGACGCCACCGACATGATCGGCTGCTTGGCGCCATCGAGGCCCAGGTAGTAGGTGCCCTCCGCGTCCCACCAGAACTTGGTCTCGATCAGCTCGACCAGCCTGGCGGCCTGATCACGCAGCCTGGCGGCCCCGGCCGCGTCCAGGTAGACCTGCTCGAGCACGTCGGCCCAGGCTCGCTTGGCCATGACGACCAGGCCCTGAACCTCGCACAACGCGATCGGCAAGTCCGCCAGCTCGCCGTTGTCGTACAAGATCGCGTCCCCAGCATCTTTCCAAGCCTGGTTGTAATAGCCGTGTGGCGCTCGCGTTTTGTATTCCTGCAGGCCATCGCCGTCGATATCGCCGTCTTTATCGATCCAGGCGAGTGCGCGCTCGACGTTGGGACGCACCCGGTCGAGCGCTTCCCGGTCGGCGTGCCACCGCCAGGCGGCCGCCGCGACGAGCACGTAGAGCGTCGTGGCCTCGTGGGTGCCGTAGTACGGGGTGTGCGGGATCAGCTTGAGCGTCGCCAGCTCGCCGTGCCTGATCTCGTGCGAGATCTTCCCAGGCTGGGCGTCCCTGGCGTCGTCGTAATCGTCGGCCTGGAGGGCGGCGAGCGCGTTCAGGCTGCCGACGGCGAACCGCGGCGAAAGAGCCAGCGTCTGCATCGAAACGATCAGTGAGTCCCGGCCGAACAGCGTGACGAACCATGGCACCCCGGCGGCCGGCACCCATGAGTCAGCCGACTGACCCTCCCCTGAGGCGTGTCGGTCGTGCCTGTGCATGCGCAGCCCGGCCAGGTCGTCGACGGCCTGGGCGACGGTTTGCGTGACGACCGGCGAGCTTGTGATGAACGTGGTCGCCCGGCTGACCCAGTCTTTCTTGGCGCTGTGCTGGTCGGAGTCCCCGTGCACGTCGCCGCAGCGTCGTGGCGGGTTGCCGGCGCTGCCGTCTGCGGCAGATCGCCACAGCAGGCAGGTGTGCCAGGCCTGGCGAGGCTCAACCGCGATGCGGAACAGCAGCCCGCCGTTCACGTAGCTGGCCGGCGTGTCCGATTCGGCTGGCTCGATGATGAGGCGCCGCGCGAACGCATCGTTGTGATAGTCCACGGTCAGCCGGCCCGACTCCCACGAGCTGTGCAGCCAGCCGCGCAGCACCGGCTGGTGTGCCTTCACGTCGAACAGGTCAGCGAAGTCCGATTCAAGGCTGATCTCCAGGTCGATCTCGACCCGGCTTCTGGAGTAATTGGTGAGGTCGTAGTCCTCGTGCACGCCCCGGCCGATCGTCCGGTCGAGCCGCAGGTGCAGGCTGCTCTCGGCCAGCGGCGTGCCGTTGGCTTGCTTGGTCGCTGGGTTGGTGAACTCGAATCTGGCGCAGTGGTGCCCTGTGGCCGCCGAGTTGAGCAGCACGGGCCGCACCCGCCCGAGCTTGACCCGGTAGCCGGAGACCAGCCTGGTATCGGCGGCGAAATAGCCCTGCTCCAGCGTGCTCGACATCTCCGCGTTGGTCGCGCTGACGCAGAACTGGTCATCGGCGTGAATGGTGATCGTCGGCGGCCCGACCCTGATCTCCACTCCAGCCCGCCCCTTTACGCCACGGCAGACCAATCCGCGAAGCCTGAAGGATCGTGGCGGCCCATGCTGGCGTGCTCGAACATTCCCCAGCCCTCCTCGCCGTCAAGCGACGCGCGAGCGAGGTGATCGGTTACGCCGAATGGTATCCGGCCAGCGACCGCCGGGTCGGCCAGATCGTAGACGGCGGCTCCGCTCCACTCCCGGCCCATCCACCGGCCGTGCCCCCAGTCCGGGTCGCCGCCGTAGCCGGCACCGACGTGCAGCGGCAGCGAGGTCAGCGTCTCGACTTCCAGCTTGACTGGCTGGCCCGACGGATCGGTCAGCCCGAACGAGGCCGACTCCGGATGCCTGCTGCCAGGCCGGTACTGGATCTTCACGGTCGGCCAGCCAAGCTGCTCCACCCGGCCGTCCGGCCAGACCCGTTTGGCCGTGTTCAGCGTCCGGTACCCGTCCGGGCTTTCCTGGACGATCACGATCAGCGCGGACGAGGTGAACCGCAGCGGCATGTATACCCACCAGAACCCGAAGCCAGGATCATCGGCCGGCCGCCCGGCTGGCTCTGACTCACCTACCGGCCTGATTCCCCACGACCGGTCGCGCGCACCCGACCACCGATCGGCGGTGACCGCGTACTGCGTGCCGCCAACCCGCAGGCTGCCCTCCCAGGAACCAAGCTGAGAGAACCTGGACGCGTCGAGCACCGGGCGGCTGGCGGCAAGCAGCAGGTGCGGCTCCTCCTGCACGGCGGGGAACGAACCGGTCCAGTGCAGGTCGAAGTCCAGGCTGCCGTCCGGCGACTGGCAGCGGACGGCAAGTTCGGACAGCGGCTTGACCACGTCGATCGAGTAGCCGCCGACCCGCTGATCCAGGCTCCGCTCGGCCAGCGCGTCGGAGAATTTCACGCTGTAGACCTGATCGCCGACCCTGGCCGCCGCGTAGGCGTCGATCACGCCGAGATTCGGGTACACCCCGAGCCCGGTCACCAGGAAGATCTCGCCGGTCCCGTCGTGCGCGTTCAGGTAGCACCGGTCATAGAAGTTGCGGTCACTCGTGATCACCCGGTTCATCGGCAGCGGGCTCTGGTGAATGGGGTACTCATCAAGCGCTATTGGTGGCACAACTCAGTCCCATCTGTAGGTGCCGTCGAGCATCTTGTCCAGGCTCGCCCTGTGCAGGACGTAGTCGTCGATGTCGGGCGGTACTTCGTCCTCACCGAAATGGATCGACCTGCGCTTGATCCTGGCCATTATGATCGCGTGCCGCAGCGCGGCGTACAGCAGGTAGAAGTCCATATCGCGGAGGGTGTGGCCGCTAAGTTCCCGATAGGTGCTCTCTACATCGGCCCGGCGCAGGAAATCGGGAATCCCAGGCAACTCGAAGAACTCGGCGATGTCCTGGAAAAACCGATGGAGAAAAATGAACCAGGCGACATCGATTTCCCTAGGGCCGATCCCGGCCATCTCCCAGTCGAGCACGGCCACCGGGGTAAAGCCGTCGTAAATAATATTGCCGATCCGGCTGTCCCCCCAGGACAGTACGTCGGGGCCAGGATCGGCCGGCCAGTGCTCGTCAAGCCAGGCGAAACCGCGCTCGATGATCGGTATCTGGATGCCGTCGTCAAGCAGCGCCCACCGGTAGTACTGCCGCTGCCCTTCTACGTGCTCGCGCAGGCCGCCAGGGCACAACGAGGGGAAGGCCTGCCGTGGCTCTTTGATCGCGTGCAACTCGGCCATGATCGCGATGCTGTCCCGTTGCAGGGCCGCCCGTTCCTCCGGCGTCGCGTCGAGCAGCCAGCCGCCGAACACATAGGGCGGGTTGTCGAGCGGTACCCGGCCGGTGACCTGATCCATCACGAAGAACGGTGTCCCGATCGGCCCGCCGTCTGGTTCGTTCCAGCGCAGAGTCGGGAGCGGGACCGAGCAGCGCTGCGCCACCTGGGCGATCAGCGCGTACTGGCCAGGCAGGTCGTAGCGTGGAAACACGGGTACCGCGCTCGACGCAGGCGCCAATCTGGCGACGTAGGAACCTGAGCCCTGGTTTCCATCGCCGCTCCACTGGGCTTCAAACAACACCGAAGTGCTCGACAACCCGCCGTATTCGGGCACCCGCACGCCGGTG
>Ga0134126_10012149_pt1 | contig 10873 bp, 11 predicted proteins | sample KB31752_FD_96881 | JGI IMG/M metagenome (GOLD analysis project Ga0134126, IMG submission 96881) | Terrestrial soil microbial communities with excess Nitrogen fertilizer from Kellogg Biological Station, Michigan, USA - KB3-175-2 | ecosystem: Environmental > Terrestrial > Soil > Unclassified ...
ACCAGGCGACGTGGCGCGCTTTCAGCGACAAAGCCGCTCACCGCTTCTATCTAATTAGTTCTCGGCCGAGCAGCCAGTCGGTCGTCGCCTTGGCGGCCGCCATCGGTGTCTCGATATGGCCGGCGCCGTTGGTCGCGTACCGGCTGTACGGGTTCTTGGCGGCGGGCTTGTAGATCAACGCCTCAGCGCGGCCGTGCATCGGGTCCTTCTCGCCCACCACCATCAGCAGCGGCGTCGAGGCCGGCAGGCGGGGCGCTTCGTGCGGCATCGAGGCGATGCCGGCCGGGTTCTGCCACGAGTAATAGACCGTCGCGCGCACCGACATGGTGATGTTCGAACCCTGGTTGCCGTCGCTGCCGGCCATCGTCTCGTTGCCCTTGCCCTGCTCGACCAGCGCGCGGGCATGGTCGACGTCCCTGCGCGCCTTGTCGTTGCCGCGGTAGCGGCCGGCCGGATTGTGACCGGGCGCCAACATCACCAGTCCCGCGAGATTGCCGCGCTCGACGGCATAGGCGAGGCCGACGCAGGCGCCGAGGCTGTGGCCGATGATGACGATGCGGTTGGCGCCCTGCGCGCGCAATTGCGCGGCGTAGCCGTCGAGCTGGCTGAGCGCCTCCTCGACCGTGACGTTGATGGTCTCCCAGGCGCCGCGGCCCCACGGCGCTGACGGCACGATCACCTTGTGCCCCGCCGCCTGCAGGTTCGAGGCGATCACGCTCAGGCCCTGGTTGCCCGTCGGCGTGCCCTGCTTGCCGTGCAGGATGATGATGCCGAGCTTGTCCTGCGCCAGCGCGCCCGCCGAAAAAGCCAGGCACGCCAGCAAAATCACGAAAACGCGCCGGATCATGGGCTATCCCCTTCCCTGAGGCTGGAAGATAGCGCACGGACTCCCTGACCGTCACCGGCGCACGATCTTGCCTCCGCCGGTCACGACCACTGCCGCCGCGATGAGATCGACCGCCGCGGCGAGCAGCAACGGCACGCGGTAGCCGGCGAAGGCATCGTGCAGCAGGCCGTAGAAGCTCGGCCCCAGGCCGGTCGCGAGCTGGATGATGCAGGAGGCGATGCCGTAGACCGCGCCGAACGACGCGGCGCCGAACTCGCGGCGAACGATGATCGGCGACAGCGTCGTGACGTTGCCGATGGTCAGGCCCATCAGCATGCTGCCGGCGACCAGCACGACCGGTCCCGGGATCAGCGCCTGCATCGCCAGCGATCCGGCGGCGATCACCATCATGACCGAGGCGGTGAGCCGCGCGCTGATCTGGTCGGCGAACCGCGCCAGCATCAGGCGGCTGCATAGCGCGGTGATCGCCGTCGCCGAGACGGTGATCGACGTGCCGGCCGCGCCGAGCGCCGGTGACAGCAGCGTCACCTGGTGGGTGACGAAGCCCACCTGCACCATCATGCCGATGCCAAAGCCGAGCGTGACGCTGCGCAGCGCGGCGGTGCGCAGCGCGCCGCGCCGGTTCCACAACGGTGCCGCACCGGTCGTCGCCGCGCGCGCCACGGCCGCGCCGTCGGGGTGCAGGCCGAGATCCTGCGGCCCGCGCTTCATCACGAACAGCGCCAGCGGCACCAGCACGACGAACGAGGCGATGGCCGCGATCGTGGTCGTCGCCGTGAAGCCGGCGCGGTCGATGCCGAGCAGCAGGATCGGCGTGCCCGCCATGCCGCCGACGCTGGCGCCGAGCGAGGCGATCGACACGGCGCGGCCCTGGAAGCGCTCGAACCACGGCGCGAGCGTGGTCGCTACCGCAGTGGTCGAGAGGCAAGCCCAGCCGATGCCCATCACCAGGAACACCGCGTAGGCCTGCCACGGCACGGTCACGTGGCCGATCGCGGCGACGCCCAGCGCGAGCGCCGTTCCGCCCAGCGCAAAGATCGGCTGCGGGCCGGCGCGGCCGATCACGCCGCCGACCGGGATCAGCAGCAGCGCGCTGGTGACGTAGAACAGCGTGATCGCGCCCGAGACCAGGCCGGTCGGCCAGCCGCGCGACTCGACCAGCGCATGCAGATAGACGCCGGCCCCGAACAGGCCGAGCGCGTTGGCGAACACGGCGGCGATCAGGCACACGCCGACGATGCGCCAGCCGTAGAAAAACCGGGACATGGTCCGTGCTAGCACATGGCGCGGCCGGGACTGTTCGGCCATGGCCGAAGGAAGGATCGGGGCCGCTGGACTCGGCGGCCTGCCCACCCTATCTCAAGAGCCAAATTTCGAGGATTCCCATGGCTCAACCCCAAGTTCCCGTCACGGTGCTGACCGGCTATCTCGGCGCCGGAAAGACCACGCTGCTCAACCGGATTCTGAGCGAGCAACACGGCAAGAAGTACGCCGTGATCGTCAACGAGTTCGGTGAGCTCGGCGTCGACAACGACCTCGTGGTGAACGCCGACGAGGAAGTGTTCGAGATGAACAATGGCTGCATCTGCTGCACCGTGCGGGGCGATCTGATCCGCATCATCGAAGGCCTGATGAAGCGCAAGGACAAGTTCGACGGCATCCTGGTCGAGACCACCGGCCTCGCCGATCCGGGGCCGGTCGCGCAGACCTTCTTCACCGACGACGACGTCAAGGCGCGCACCCGGCTCGACGCGATCGTGACCGTGGTCGACGCCAAGCACTTCCTCGGCCAGCTCGAGCAGGGCGACGAGGCGGAGGAGCAGGTCGCGTTCGCCGACGTGATCCTTCTCAACAAGACCGACCTGGTGAGCGAGGACGAGCTCAAGAAGGTCGAGGACAAGATCCACTCGATCAACCGCTACGCCCGCATCCATCGCACGCAGAAGAGCAGGATCGAGCTCGACGCCATCCTCGACAAGGGCGCGTTCGACCTCAAGCGCATCCTCGAGTTCGAGCCCGACTTCCTGCATCACGGCCACGACCACGATCACGGCGACGAGGTCGCGAGCCTCTCCTTCTCGAGCGAGCGGCCGGTCGATCCCGACAAGTTCCAGAAGTGGATGGGTGCGCTGCTGCAGCTCAAGGGCCAGGACATCCTGCGCAGCAAGGGCATCCTCGCGATCGACGGCGCGCCCAAGCGCTACGTCTACCAGGGCGTGCACATGATGATGGACGCCGACTGGGGCACGCCGTGGAAGGACGGCGAGAAGCGCTCGAGCAAGCTCGTCTTCATCGGCCGCAACCTCGACGGCGAGAACCTGAAGCGCGGCTTCGAAGACTGCCTGAAGTGAGCAAGCTCGATCTCGGCAATCCGGAGTGGCGGTCGCAACTGCCGCCCTCGCGCAAGGTCGCGGCCGACGCGCCGGTCGCCGCCTGCGCCTTCGGTCGCGACGGCAAGACCGTCGCCTTCGCCCTCGGCGACGGCCGCGTACGGCTGCTGCCGGCCGACGTGAAGGCAACCGAAGGGGCGGCACCGGAGCCCGTCCATAACGGCGCGGTGCTGTCGCTGATCGCCGATCCCAACGGCGACGGCTTCCTGAGCGGCGGCGACGATGGCCGCCTGCTGCGGATCGCGCCGGACGGCAGCACGACCGAGGTCGCCAACCAGAAGGGCAAGTGGATCGACAAGCTCGCCGCCCATCGCAGCAACGGCAGCTTCGCCGCGTCGGTCGGCAAGATGGCGCTGGTGGTCGACAAGGCTGGCGGGTGCCGCGAGTTCGGGCCGCACCAGAGCACGGTCGCGGCGATCGACTTCAGCAAGGACGGCAGCCGCATCGCCACCGCGCATTACGGCGGCATCACGGTGTGGAGCATCGGCCAGGTGACCCTGCCGCCGCGCAAGTTCGCCTGGGCCGGCAGCCACGTCGCGCTGAAGTGGAGCACCGACGGCAAGTTCATCGCCACCGGCACGCAGGAGAACGACATCCATGTCTGGCGCATTGCCCAGGCGAGCGACATGCGCATGCAGGGCTATCCCGCCAAGGTGAAGTCGCTGTCGTGGTCGGCCGACGCGCGCTGGCTCTACACCTCGTCGCAGCCGGTGTTCACCGCCTGGCCGTTCGCCGGCAAGGGACCCGAGGGCAAGCCGCCGCTGCAGTTCGGCGACGAAGGCGCCGGCCTGATCACGGTGGTGGCGGCGCATCCGGCGGCCGAGTTCGTCGCCGGCGGCTACGATTCGGGCGAGCTGCAGCTCGGCGACATCAAGAGCCGCCGCTCGGTGGTGCTGAAGCTGTCCGACGGCTCGGCCGTCAGCGCCCTCGCCTGGTCGCCAGACGGCCTGCAGCTCGCCGCCGGCAACGACAACGGCGACCTGCTGGTGGTCGACCTCAGGCGGTAGGCCATGGCCGGAACCGACCCCGCAAGCTGGTCGACGTCGGCGCTGATCGAAGCGGCGTACCGAGAGCAGCACGAGCTTGATGACGACAGCCCCTGTCCTGCGACGGTCGCATTGCATGAGCGCGGCAGCCGCGAGGTGCTGGATGCGGCGCTGACCCTCTGCACGTCGCTCGATTCCAAATGGCGATCACTCGGCGCGCGCCTCCTGGGCGAGCTCGGCTCGCCCGAGCGGACATTTCCCGAGGAATGCTGCGACGAGCTCGTCAGACTGTTGCGCGATCCCTCCCAGTCGGTGGTGATCTCGGCGATCTATGCGCTCGGCCATCTCGGCAATCATCGCCGCGATGCCGAGCTGCTGGCGCTGCAGGACCATCCCGACCCGGCGATCCGCAAGGGAGTGGCCTTTGCACTGTCGGGTACGAGCTTGCCGGAAGCCGTCCCTATCCTGCTGAAGCTGATGGAAGATCCCGACGTCGAGGCGCGCGACTGGGCGACCACGACCCTGGGCCAGGCTCCCGGCTTCGACAGTCCGGAGATTCGCGCGGCGCTACTGGCGCGCGCGACCGAGGACGACGATGAGATCGTCAGGGGCGAAGCTCTCCATGGACTGGCGCTGCGGGGCGACAGGCGCTGCCGCCCCCTGCTGGCCGTCGAGCTGGAGCAGCCCGGCGACCACGCGCACCTGTTCGCCGACGGGGCCAAGCTGTGCCTCGGAATCGAAGAGAGCGAAGAGGTCGCTGTGCACGACCTGCTGGCGGGCCTGCGCGCCGACCGGCACTAGAGCGCCTCGCTCCACTTCGGTTCGTTACCAGTCGCGGGCTTGGTCTCGCGAATGCGCCCGTCGAGCTCGATGTGCAGCTCGGCGAACGCGCCGTGGCGCCGACCCAGCACCTCGAAGTGCCTGGGCTTGCGGCGCGGGACGCCGACCGGCGCGTAGCCGGCGCCGCGCGCCGCCCGTAGCACGACAGCCGGATCGGCGGGACAGTGGTCCCCGTGTCCACCCTCGTGATGCGGCTTCTTCTTGTGCTCGATCTCGATCGTGCGGCCGTCGCGCGTCAGGCGATGGACCTCGAGCTCCGACGGCTTGCGTTCGCCCTCGAGCGCGACGCGGTCGCCGAGCCGAAGGGCGATCTGCTCGAGACCCTTCGGCGTGATGTCGGCCAGCACGACGCCCCCGCCGGTGTCGACGGCAAAGCGATGAGCGAACAGATGCAGGATCGTGCCCGAGACGCGGGCGAGAGAGTCGGTCATGGCTCGGTGCCGCCCTCAGCGTGGCGCCGGAGGCGGCGGGCGGCGGCCGGGGCCGCGATCGGCCTCGCGCGGGGGCCGGCGAGGGCCTGGCGGGCCGAAGGCCTGGGCGCGGCCGTCGGCGTGCGACACGAGCTGCGCATGAATGAAGCCGCGCTCGAACAGGCCCTGTACGGTGACCGCTTCGCCCCGGGTGACGACGGCGCCGCCCTCGCCCTGCGGCCCGAGCTCGACCAGCGCGCGGCCGGTATCGTCCTGAAGGATGAACTTGTTGCCGAAGATCTCGGCGACCGTCCCCTTCACCGCGACGACGTTGTCGGCCTGCAGCCGGTCGATCGCGACCGGCGTCAGCAGCAGCACCGGCTGCGGTTGGCCGGGCGCGGCGGCCGGAGGCGGCGGCGGGGGTGGCGGCATCTGGGCGAAGGCGGCCGAGGCCGTGCCAAGGACGAGCGCGGCCACGGTGGCAGGCAGAACGCGTTGGATCGACATTTTCGTCTCCTTTGAAGCGTTGCGAATGCCGGACACGTTACCGATCGGTTGCCAACCGGCGCTGAACCGAACCGTTCAGCACGCGTTAAGGTTCGGTCCGTTACCGATGCGGGCATTCGCAACCCGATCGAGGCCATGAAGGTTTTGCTGGTCGAAGACCACGGTCCGCTGGCGCTCCAGATCGCCCAGGCGCTGCGCGACGAGAGCTTCGCCGTCGACATCGCCACGAACGGCGAGGACGGCCAGCATCTCGGCGAGACCGAGGCCTACGACGCCGCCGTGCTCGATCTCGGCCTGCCCAAGGTGCCGGGCCCGGCCGTACTGCGCGCCTGGCGGCAGGCCGGCCGCCGGCTTCCGGTGCTGATCCTCACGGCGCGCGGCGGCTGGAGCGACAAGGTCGACGGCTTCAAGGCCGGTGCCGACGACTATCTCACCAAGCCGTTCCGGGTCGAGGAGCTGATCATGCGGTTGCGCGCCCTGGTGCGGCGCTCGGCCGGTCATGCCGCGCCGCGCATCGTCTGCGGCGCCCTCGCCTTCGACGCCCAGACCGGCGTGTTCGAGCGCGACGGTCTGCCGCTCCGGCTCACGGCGCTCGAATGGCGGGTGCTCGAATGCCTGATGCTGCACAGGGACATGGTGGTCGAGCGGCTCGCGCTCGCCGACAAGGTCTACGAGGGCGATGCCGGCACCGATTCCAACTCGCTCGAGGTGATCGTCGGCCGCCTGCGCCGCAAGGTCGGCCGCGAGGCGATCGAGACGGTACGCGGCCGCGGCTATCGGCTGGTCTGCGGCGAACCGCGATGAGGGCCCCCGCCTCCCTCGCCGGCCGGCTGCTCGCCGTCGCCGCCCTGTCGATCACCGCCGCCCTGGTGGTCGCGGGTGTCGCGATCGGTTTGCTGCTGCATCACTTCGTGCAGCGCACCGTCGACGAGCGGCTCGATACGCAGATCGTCTTCCTCGCCTCGATGCTGCGCACCGATGCGGCAGGCCACCTGTCGCTCACCGGCAATGCCGACGGCCCGCCGTTCGATCGGCCGGGCCGCGGCTGGTACTGGCAAGTGCGCGGTCCCGACAACACGCTGCGCGCGCGGGCGCTGCGCGACGAAGCGCTCGACGTCTCGGGCCTGCCGCTGCCACCGCCGCGTCCGGGTGCGCCGCCACCTCCGTTTCCGCCGCCACGGCCGGCGGACGGTCCGGGGCCCGGCGGCGAGCCGCTCCATTTCCGCATGAAGACCGTGACGGTCGGCGGCATCCCGGCGGAGATCGTCGCCGCAGCGCCGCGCGCCGCCGTGCGCGATCCGCTGATCGGCGCGCTGACGACACTCGGGCTCTGCCTCGGTGCGCTCGAGATCGTGCTGCTGCTCGCCATCCTCCTGCAGGTACGCCTCGGCCTGCGCCCGCTGGCGCGGCTGCGCGCGGCGATCGCCGACATCCGCGCCGGCCGCCGCGAGCGCCTGCCCGACGACCAGCCGACGGAAGTACGCCCTCTGGCCGACGAGCTGAACGCGCTGCTCGGGCAAAATGCCGCCACGCTCGAGCGCGCCCGCGGCCATGTCGCGAACCTGGCCCATGGGCTCAAGACGCCTCTCGCCACCCTCGGCCTCGCATTGTCGCGCGACAAGGCCGACGCGCGGGAGCTGGCGCCGCTGGTCGACGTGATGGAGCGGCGCATCCGCCATCACCTCGGCCGTGCCCGTGCCGCCGCTCTCGCCGGCCCCGTGAGGGCGCAGACCGCGCTGGCGCCGCGTCTGGAGGCGCTGGCCGCGGTGCTGTCGAAGGTGAATGCCGATCGCGTCATCGCGCTCACCATCGAGGTGCCGCAGGGCGCGGCGGTCGCCTGCGAGCAGCAGGACTTCGACGAAATCGCCGGCAATCTGCTGGAGAATGCCTTCACGTGGGCGCGCGGCACGGTGTCGGTGCAGACGCGCGACGACGGTCGCCGGATGATTCTCACGATCGACGATGACGGCTGCGGCCTGCAGCCGTCCGAGATCGAGCGCGTGCTGCGGCCCGGGCAGCGCCTCGATGAGACGGCGCCGGGCTTCGGCTTCGGACTGTCGATCACCCGCGAGCTGGTCGAGCTCTACGGCGGCACGCTCGACTTCGCACGTGCCTCCCTGGGTGGGCTGCGGGCGATCGTGACCCTGCCCCGCGCTGACGCGAAATGAGCGAACACGTCGTGGATCGCCACGTCCGACACGCCCTCGAAGGGCTGAGCTTCTTCATGGCCGACATCCAGGCCGGGATCGGGCCGTTCCTCGGCGTGTTCCTGCTCGCGCACGGCTGGAAGAGCGGCATGATCGGCACCGTCATGACGGTCGGTGGGCTTGCTGCCATGCTGCTCACCACGCCGATCGGCGCGCTGATCGATGCGACGACACGCAAGCGGCTCTATGTCGTGCTGGCGAGCCTCTGCGCCGTCGCCGGCTCGGCGATCGTTCTGCTGTCGCAGGATTTCTGGATCGTCGCGGGCTCGCAGGTCGCCACGGCGATCGCCGGCACCGCGATCGCGCCGGCCGTCGCCGGCATGACGCTGGGCATCGTCGGGCAGGCCGGCTTCAACCGGCAGATCGGCCGCAACCAGGCCTTCAATCATGCCGGCAACATGGTCGGCGCCGGACTGTCGGGCCTGCTCGGCTGGCGATTCGGATTTCCGGCGGTGTTCCTGCTCGCGGCGGTCTTCGGCGTGCTGGCGATCGTGTCGGTGCTGGCGATTCCGAAGCGGGCGATCGACGATCGCGTCGCGCGAGGGCTGTCGCATGACGAGACCGACAGGGCAGGCGCATGGGACATCCTGTGGCGCTGCCGGCCGCTGCTGGCGCTCGCCGCGGCGTTGCTGCTGTTCCATCTCGGCAACGCGGCGATGCTGCCGCTCTACGGGCTCGCGGTGGTTGCGACCACGCACGGCAACGGGCCGGGCTTCGTCGCCATGACCGTGGTGGTGGCGCAGGGCACGATGATCGTCATGTCGATCGTCGCCATGCGCATGGCCGAGACGGAAGGCTTCTGGCTGGTGCTGCTGGCGTCGTTCCTGTCGCTGCCGATCCGCGGTGTCGTGGCGGCGGGCTTGATCGAGGAATGGGGCGTGTTCCCCGTGCAGGCGCTCGACGGCATCGGCGCGGGCCTGCAGAGCGTGGCGGTGCCGGGGCTGGTCGCGCGCCTGCTCGACGGCACCGGCCGGGTCAACGTCGGCCTGGGCGCGGTGATGACCGCGCAGGGGATCGGCGCCGCGCTCAGCCCGGCACTGGGCGGCTGGATCGCCGAGCACATGGGATATCCTGCTTCCTTCCTGGTGCTCGGCACCCTGGCGGCAGGATCGGTCGCGATCTGGATCGGCTGGGGTGCGACACTGCGCGCGGCCTGCGCAGGCAGCGTGCGATGACGGCTGTCCCGATCGCCACATGGTGCATCTCGGCCGTCGCAATGGCCGGAGTGATCGTGCGGCCTTTCCGATGGCCGGAGGCGGTTTGGGCCGTCGCCGGCGCCGGCGCGCTCGTCCTGCTCGGCCTGGTCACGCCGGAGATGGCGCTGGCCGGCATCGCCAAGGGCACCGACGTCTACCTGTTCCTGGCCGGGATGATGCTGCTTTCGGAGACGGCGCGCGACGCCGGCTTGTTCGACTGGCTGGCGATGCAGGCGGCACGACAGGCGCGCGGCTCGGCGAAGCGGCTGTTCCTGCTGGTCTACGGCGTGGGCGTCGTCGTCACGATCTTCCTGTCGAACGATGCGACGGCGGTCGTGCTCACGCCAGCCGTAGCCGCGGCGGTGCGGGCCATCCGATTGCGCAATCCGCTGCCCTACCTGCTGATCTGCGCCTTCACCGCCAACGCCGCCTCCTTCGTGCTGCCGATCTCCAATCCGGCGAACCTCGTGATGTACGCCAGCCACATGCCGTCGCTCGGGCGATGGCTGCAGCAGTACGGTCCGGCGGCGGCGGTATCGGTGATCGCAACCTACGCCTGCCTGCGCTGGGTCGAGCGCGGCAGCTTCGACGACGAGGTGCCGAAGGAGGTACCGGATGCGCGGCTATCGCGCAGCGGCCGCATCGCCGCGGCAGGCATCGCACTGGCTGCCCTCGTCCTGCTGGGGGCTTCGGCGTTCGAGCAGCAACTCGGTCTGCCGACAGCGCTCTGCGGCGTGCTCACCCTGCTGCTGGGATGGGCCACTGGCGGCGTCTCGCCGCGCAAGGCGCTGGGCGGCATTTCGTGGAGCGTGCTGCCGTTGGTCGGCGGCTTGTTCGTTCTGGTCGAGGCGCTCGACAAGACCGGTGTCATCGGATTGCTTGCCGGCGTTCTAGCAGACGGCACAGCAACCTCGACGCAGGCAACGGGCGGCCTGGCCGGTCTCGCCGTCGCGCTTGCGAGCAACCTGGTCAACAACCTGCCGGCCGGCCTCGTCGCGGCGAGCGCCGCGCATGCCGCCCTCGTACCCGAGCCCGTGATCCGCGCGCTCGTGATCGGCGTCGATCTCGGCCCCAACCTCTCCGTCACCGGCTCGCTGGCGACGATCCTCTGGTTGGCGGCGCTGCGCCGCGACGGCTACCAGGTGGACGGCTGGCAATTCCTCAAGATCGGCGCGGTGGTCATGGCGCCAGCCTTGGTGCTGTCGCTCGTCGCGGCGCTTGCCTTGGCGTAGGCGTGCGAGGCGGCCGGTGTGCCCTGGCGGCCGCTTATCCCCAGGATTTGACAGGAAGGGCAGGGGGAAGATGCGAAGAATCGCCCGAAATATAAGTGGGCCGCCGTTTTACGCTTCCCACGGGCGTGCACGGGCGTGGAAAGCCCGGAAGCGCTAGCCGGGGCGAACAGCGCGCCGAGGCCGAACTGCATCACGCCCATCAGCGACGACGCCGTGCCCGCCACGTGCGGATAGCGCTGCAGCGCCATCGCCATGGCG
>Ga0134126_10012150_pt1 | contig 10873 bp, 9 predicted proteins | sample KB31752_FD_96881 | JGI IMG/M metagenome (GOLD analysis project Ga0134126, IMG submission 96881) | Terrestrial soil microbial communities with excess Nitrogen fertilizer from Kellogg Biological Station, Michigan, USA - KB3-175-2 | ecosystem: Environmental > Terrestrial > Soil > Unclassified ...
CGCCAGCAAACCGGCGAATTTGAAAGGTTTCATTTTTGGTTTTCTCAAAATAATATTTGGACTCAGGAACCGCGTCCCTCAGGTCCTTTCCCCGTCCGTTACTTTCCGGGCGGAGTCAGGACCACGAAATCCGCGCGGCGATTCTTCTTCCACGCGGCCTGGTTATGCCCGGCATCGACGGGCTTGTCTTCACCGTAGCTGATGGTATCCACGCGGCCGGAATCGATGCCGAGACCAACGAGCGCTTCACGCGCGGCCAACGCGCGGCGTTCCCCGAGCGAGCGATTGTATTCTTCCGTGCCGCGTTCATCGCAATTGCCTTCCACGCGGACGGCGGCATTCGGATTCGACCTCAGGAAATCCGCCACCGAGGCGATTTTCGATTTATCACTCGTCGGCACCGCCGAGCTGTCGTAGGCGAAATGCACGGTGTAATCCTTCAATTGATCCGGATTTTCAGCCCAGTTGGTGTGGCCAGGGTATTCTGTTGGAAACGGCACCATGGTGGGCATCTGCTGTTCCGTGAAGGGGTTCGGAGTCTGAATGGACGGCATCGGATTGACCTCGGGCGGAGGATTCACCGACCCGTAGATCGGCTTCATGTTCTGCGGATGCGTGCTGCATCCGGCGGCGATGAAGCTCAGCGCCATTCCGAGCGCCATTAAAGTGGTAAAGCAATTTGCTTTCATAGTTTTTTTGGGAACGGGCTAATTCGCCCAGCTGGGTTGAGAATTACTTCCCGTAATCCGGGAAATATCCTTGTATTGTTTAGTGGGCACGTCAAGCAGAGACAGCACACGGCGCTCGCCCTGGCGCCGCGCATAAACCAACGTCCGCGAATTCGGCGACCACGACGGATCTTCGCCCGAAACCAGCTCCGTCACCGCGCCGCCAGCCGCCGGCACCACACAAATATCAAAGCCGCCCGCTTGCGTTGTGAACGCAATCCATTTTCCATCCGGCGACCAGCTTGGTTCGCTGGGCGCCATGACTCCCGGCGTGGACACCACTTGCGCAGCGCCGCCGGTGGAAGGAATTTTTTCGAGCACCCGCCGTTCCCGCACCTTCGTTGCAAAACAAATCCATTGGCCATCCGGCGACCAGCACGGCGAGGATTCGTCCTCGCGCGTCTTCGTCAACCGCAGCAAACCGGTTCCGTCCGCCCTGCACACATAAACATCCGGGCTGCCGCCTTTGCTCAAAATCATCGCCACGCGCCGGCCATCCGGAGAAACCGCCGCGCTGGTGTTCAACCCGGCGTAGCGCGAAAACACGCGGCGCTGGCCCGAGGACAAGTCATGGTAAAAAATGTCCGGGTTGCCGAGCTTGTAAGACGTGTAATAAACCGCGAGCCGGCCCGGCACCCAATCCGGCGCCGCCACAATCGTGCGGTCCGCGGTCACCGCCTGCTCGCCCGCGCCGTCGAAATCGGAAACGGCGATCTCGCTGGTCGAGCCCAGGTCTCTCTTGAACGCAATCTTTGTCCGGGAAATGCCCACGCGGCCGAGGGCCTTCATGAATTCATCCACGAACAAATGCGTCTGCCGCCGCAACGACGCGCCGGAATACGCCTTCGCCAGCACCGTGCTCCTGTTGTAACGATCCGTCACGCGGCCCTGGAAATTCCCGTTGTTGCTGCCGGCGATGAGATATTGCGCGTTGTCGGCGTTCGTGAAATTGAAGCCCTGCACATAAAGGTCAAAGCGCAGCACCGATTCCGCCTCGCCGGTGAAACCGGAGAGCGAGACCCAGATGGGAGGTTCCGCGCCGGGATGGCTTCCCTTTATGACTTCAATTGGCTGGTCGGCCAACATTGAGAAGCTGATTCCGAGCAGCAGTCCGGAAAACAAAATGCGTTTTTTTAGTGAATCCATTTTCATCCTGTTGTTGTCGATTGAATTGTAAATTTAATGAGCACCTCACGCTGATCCTCAGTGGCGCTTTCGGGCAGTGGAGCAGCAAATTTCACTCGGTCAATTGTCTCTTGCACAGAGTTATCCACGGTTGAATTTCCTGAAGGAGTAACAATGTGTGCGGAAACAACTGTTCCATCCCGAGCTATGGTGACGGAAACTTCCGCGCTAACCTCGGGAACACCGTCCGGCTGACGCCAGGCGTTGTAATAGACGGTTCGAACCGCTGAAGCAAAATTCGCGTAAGGAATGCCGCCGCCGCCGGGTCCTTTTAATTTTACTTCCGTGCTCCCGGCAACTCCACCCTTAATGCCGGCAATCGCGCGGCCCAGCGCGGCGTCTGCCCGGCGTTTCTCCGCCGCGGCTGCTTTGCGCGCGGCATCCCGCGCCGCTTTCACATCGGCGGAACTGTTCATCACGAGCTTGGTGCTCACCTCAATCTTATGCGTGCGCGGTTTTGCTTCCACCACGGGCGTATCATTTTTTGGCGGCTTCACTTCTCTCGGCCTTTCACGAGGCGTGGGCGCTGAAGTTTTTTCCACCGGCGGCGGGGTTCTTTCGGCCACAGGCGGAGGAACCGGCGCCGACGGCGCGACCTGAGCCGGAGGCGCCACGGGAACTGGCGGCGCGGTCAATTCAGCCGGAGGGGATTTCACCGAGTTATCGCCACCCCCGGAAATCGCCGCATCCACCGTCTGTGCCGCGATAAAATTGAGCGGCGGGGTCGCATCTCTGGAACTGTTCGAAAGAAAAGCCGGCCCCACGAACAAAACCACCACCAGCACCAGGTGGATGCCCACCGAAACGATAAAACATTTTTTTTGCAACCGGTTCATCGCTGGTTCTCCGGTTGTTCGCGGAAGGAATACCGCGTGATATTGTTCCGCGTGAGTCCGTCCAGCAGCGCGGCAAAATCCTTCGTATGACTGTTGCCGTCCGCGCGGATGTAAACGATCAAATTCGGGTTGTATTTATAGTCCTGGACCAACTGCGCGATGACCTGGTTCAACGCCATCACGCGATGGTTCATCGCGTAAATCCCCTGCGCCGTGATTTCGACCACGCGCACGTCTTCCTTCCGGATCTGTTCCTTGTCCGGCGGGCCGCTGCCTTTGGGCAGGTTCAAATCCAGCCCCTTCTCCAGCAACGGCGTCGTGATGACGAAGATAATCAGCAACACAAACGCGAGGTCGAGCAGCGGAGTGATATTGATATCACTCAGCGTCACCAGCGAATTGCGTTGTGAGAACCGACGCATAAATTCAAAGTATCAGGTGCGAGGCGTCAGGTGTCAGGCAAAGGCGACAGCCACCTGATACCTCGCACTTGGCACCTAGTCTTCCAAATATTCCGTTTCAATTTTCGACATGATTTCCTGCGCGAAATTATCCAGTTCGACCGTCAAAACGCGCAAGTTATGTACCAACCAGTTGTAGCCAAACATCGATGGAATGGCCACCAACAGGCCCGCCACCGTCGTAATCAAAGCCGCCGAAACACCCGGCGCCATGGCCGCCAGCGAGGCGCTGCCTTGCTGGGCAATGTGCCCGAAAGTGCTCATAACGCCCCAAACCGTGCCCAATAGCCCCAGAAACGGCGCGCCGCTGACCGCAATGGCCAATAGGATTAGACCGGATTCCAGCTTCAAAGACTCCTGCGCCACGGCATTTTCCATGGTGCGTTTAACGTGCTCGATGCCTTTGAGGGAGACCTGGCGCTTGCGGCTGTTATCGGGGTTCTTCACGCGTGCATCCAATTCCGTGCTGCCGGCCTGGTAGACCTTGAAAAGGGGGCAGGCATCGGCCTGGACGCGGCGGTCGAACATGTCGAGGACGGCTTTTTGGGAGCGGAATTCGGCGGTGAAGTATTGGTTGAGCTTCCTGGCCTGGCGCATCTGGATGTTTTTGGAAATCATCACAAACCACGCGACGACCGAGAGGATAACCAGACAGAAGATGATGACCTTGGCTTCCGGGGTCGCTTGATCCCAGATATAAACCAATTCAAACTGGCTTTTGCCAGCAGCAGCAAAAAAAATAGGCACTTTCATTATTCCAGCACGAAACCTCTCCGCAAACTTGGTCGTGAGGAACCGAAGCGCCCAGGCGGAATATCAACAAATAGACGTCTTTTGCCGATTTCAACAATCGACAGAACTGTTTCTAGCAATCTCTTCAAAAAAAGCAAAAACATTTTGCATTAAATTTTACGTGAATTTTTGGTGTCTTGTCTAGTGAGTTATGGCTGATATACTGAATTCATGGCCACGCTGACCATAAAACTGCCTTCTCAACGCGCGCAGAACGAATTTAACCTGCGCCGCTGGGACGAAGTGCTTGCTGACCCAGAAATGGCCAAAATTGAAGGCCGGGTTGAAACAGACCGTTACGGTTATGTCATCATGAGTCCTCCCCCGATTTCCAAACATGGACGATTCCAAGCGCGGATTGCTATTCTGCTTGATCACCACATGCCAGGGGGCGAGGTGCTCACCGAATGCCCTATCTCCACCGCCGACGGCGTGCGCGCGGCTGATGTTGCATGGGCTTCGAGAGAGCGCATGAGAGAATTAGGAAATCGAAGCTGTTTTTCACATTCTCCCGAAATCTGCGTCGAAGTACTTTCTCCCGGCAACACCGACGCCGAAATTGAAGAAAAAATGGCGCTCTATTTTGATGCCGGAGCTAAAGAAGTCTGGCTGTGCGAAAATTCCGGCGCGATGAAATTTTTCTCCCGCAGCCAATCCATCCGCACTTCAAAGCTCTGCCCCGGTTTTCCGAAGCAAATCGAGCTCCGTTAACGTAGCGCAGGCGTCTTCGCCTGCGAGTTCCGGCACCGTCCCGGTGCCAGGAATTGCCGCTGCTCATCACCAGTGACGCCAGCCTCATTCCACTTGCCAGAACGTCGTCAGCCATAGCACACTGCCCTCGTCCGTCAGGTCGTCGTTCGTGCCAAAATTATGGAAGGTGGCATTGTACTTCTTATCCTCCTGATTTTCGGGGTTCCTCTCGCCGTCGCTATTTGGCTCATCGTCCGTGCCATCAACGCTGGGAGAAAGATTGAAGAACTCTCCCGCCGGATCAATCTCCTCGAAAAAGAACTGCTGCGCCTGGAACAGGGGCGCGAACAAACGGCTAAAGTACCCGAATACCGTCCCGTCGCTCCGCCGCCGCCTCGTGTCGAATCCCCTCCCGAGCCCACAAAACCGTTCGTGCCCTCGACCGCACCACCACCCATTTCCACACCGCAACAAAAACCGCCTGAGCCAGTCCGCACGCCCCCGATTGCAAAACCAGAACCCATTGTTGCCCAATCCACGCCGCCCCCAATTCCAGAAACCGCACGCGCGCCGCAACCTGCCCCTTCGCGTATCAATTGGGAGCAATTCCTAGGCGTCAAAATGTTCGCATGGGCGGCCGGACTCGCGTTGTTCCTTGGTGTGGCGTTCTTCGTCAAATATTCCTTCGATAAAAATTATATCTCGCCCGAATTACGCGTCGCGATCGGCTTCATCGTCGGACTCGGGCTGCTCGTTGGCGGTGTAATGACCTCGCGTAAAAATTATTTCGTGCTCTCGCACACGCTCTGCGCCACGGGTGTCGTCATCCTCTACGCGGTCACATTCGCCTGCCGCTCGATTTATCATTTCGAATTTTTCGGACCGCTGCCCACGTTCCTGCTGATGGTGCTCATCACGACCACGGCGTTTCTGCTCGCCGTGCGCCTCAACGCCCTCGTCGTCGCCATCCTCGGCATGCTCGGCGGCTTTCTCACGCCCATCCTGCTCTCGACCGGCGTCGACAACCCTGGCGGCCTGTTCGGTTACATCGCCATACTCGATATCGGCCTCATCATCGTCGCGGTCTATCGGCGCTGGTTCTTCCTCACCATGCTCGCCGCGTTTGCAACGATGCTCATGCAAATCGGATGGGCGTTGAAATTTTTCGTGGCAGGAAAATATTTTGAAGGCGATAAAATTTTCATCGCGCTCGCCGTGTTGCTCGGCTTTAACCTGCTGTATCTCGCCGCCGCCGGATGGCTCAAGCGCCGCGGCCAGACGGATCATTGGCTCTCCGGCTCCATGCTCGGACTCGCCGCCGTCGCACTGGGATTCACGCTCGCATTCCTCACCTTCGCTCCGCTCGCACATCGTCCCTGGCTGATGTTTGGTTTCGTTTTCGTCATCGATGCCTGCGTCATCGCGCTCGTGCTGCTCGACAGCAAAGTGACCCTCGCCCAACCGCTCGCCGGGCTCGCTGTTTTCGGCCTGCTGACGTTCTGGACCGTCAATTCGCTCACCAACGATTTCCTCAACGCCGCCCTTACATTCTATTTCATCTTCGCCGTCGTCCACGCAGTGTTCCCAGTGGTGCTGCAACGCCTGCGCGGCGTCACAACCGCACTTTGGGGAAGCCAGATTTTTCCACCGCTCGCTTTGGCGCTCGTGCTCGTTCCGATTCTGCATCTCGCCGAAGTCTCCTTCATCGTCTGGCCGTTCGTCCTGCTGGTCGACATCCTCGCCATCGCGCTCGCGGTCATGACGGCATCGATTTTGTCGGTGGTGATCGCCCTGCTGCTCACGCTCGCCGCCACCGGCGCGCTGATTTTCAAAATCCCCGAAACACTCACCGGCCTCCCGACTTCATTTTTATTGCTCGCCGCCTTCGCGATTTTCTTCTTCGCCATCAGCATGTGGCTCATTCGCAAATATTCGCCCGCCGCCTTCAAAACCGGTTTGAAGTTCGGCGAAAATCTCGCCAACCCCGCGGACGTCGCCGCCCTCCTGCCTGCGTGCTCAGCCGTTCTCCCGTTTCTGCTGCTCATCATGGCGACGCTGCGTTTGCCGCTGACGAATCCCTCACCCGTCTTCGGCCTCGCACTCCTGCTCGTCGCGCTGCTGCTCGGCGTCACCACATTGCTCTCGCTCGATTGGATGCCCGCCATCGCTCTCGTCTGCGTGGCCGCGCTCGAATGCGCCTGGCACTTCAACCGGTTCGAAGTCGGACATCCAAACATCTCCCCTCAACTGCCGCTCATTTGGTATTTGGTTTTCTACGGTGTGTTCGTGCTGTTCCCCTTTTTGTGGCTGCGCAAGTTCGCGGACAAAATCGTTCCCTGGGCTGCCGCCGCGATGGCCGGGCCATTGCAATTTTTCCTGATTTATCGCCTCATCAAGATCGCCTACCCAAATCAAATGATGGGTCTCGTGCCCGCCGCCTTCGTCCTTCCCGCCCTGCTCAGCCTGGTGGTGACGCTGAAAAAAATTCCGCCGGCGAATCCAGCGCGCATCAGCCAGCTCGCCTGGTTCGGCGGTGTGGCGTTGTTTTTCATCACACTCATTTTTCCCATCCAGTTTGACAAACAATGGATCACCATCGGCTGGGCGTTGGAAGGCGCGGCGTTGCTATGGCTGTTCCATCGCGTGCCGCACCCGGGACTGCGCCTCGTCGGTTTCGGCCTGCTAGTCGCAGCGTTCGTGCGACTCGCCTTCAACCCATACGTGCTCGAATATCACCCGCGTGCCGCGACCGCGATTTTCAACTGGTATCTCTACGCGTACGGCATCGTGACCGTCTGCCTGTTCGTGGGCGCGGCGCTCATTTCGCCGCCACGAAATAGAATCCTTAACATAAACGCCCAGCCGGTTTTATTCACACTCGGCACCGTGCTCGCGTTTCTGCTGCTGAATATCGAAATCGCCGATTACTTCAGCCCGCCCGGTTCCACGCTCACGTTCCAGTTCAGCGGCAACTTCGCGCGCGACATGACCTACTCCATCGCCTGGGCAATGTTCGCACTGATACTGCTGGTCGTCGGCATCTGGAGAAAAATTCCCGGCGCGCGCTACTCGGCGCTCGGCCTCCTCAGCGTCACCATCTTGAAATTATTTTTCCACGACCTCGCGCGACTCAACCAACTCTATCGCATCGGCGCATTGATTGGCGTGGCCGTGATTGCCATGCTTGCCTCGTTTGCCTATCAACGTTTCTTCGCGGCCACCGCGAAAAAAGAAGAACCCAAAAATGAACCGGCTCCGTAGTCATCTCACAGTTTTTTTCTTTAGCTCGGCGCTCGCCGTCAGTGCCGCCACATTGCCGTCCGATTGGCAGCATCAACAGCCATTCACCGTCTCCACGCCCGGCCTCGTCAAACTCAGCATTCCCCTCGAAACGCTCGACGCCGCGCGACCCGGGCTCGATGATCTGCGCGTCTACGACGACGTTGGCAACGAACTTCCCTACGCCATCGAACATCCTGCACCCGCGAATAAAATCATCCGCCGCGTGCAATCCTTTCAAACATCGCTCAACCCCCAAAGCACCATCATCACGATCCAAACCGGCCTGCAGCGGCCCCTCAGCGCCATCACTCTCGAGACTCCCGCCAACAATTTCATCAAGTCCGTCCAAGTGGAAAGTTCCCTCGACGGGCAGAACTGGCAGAGCGTCGCGCAGGGCAAAGTCATCTTTCGCCAGCGCAGCGGCGCGAGCCTGCTGACCGTCGAGTTTCCGCCCCATGATGGCCCCTGGTTTCGCTTCTCGGTGGTCGCCGAACCATTACAAAAAATTCCATTTACCGGAGCGATGGTCGAAGCAGCCTCAGGCAAATCCGCTCCCAGCGAAGACGTTCCCGTCACCATTCGCGACCGCCAGGAAAGCCCCGGCGAAACGCGACTCACGTTGACGCTGCCCGCCGCGAATCTCGATTTGTCCACGATCCAAATCGATTCGCCCGATGCACTTTTCACGCGCCAGGTGACAGTTGCCGTTCCGCGAATCGCCGAGGATTCCATCAGCGAACAAAATATCGGCAGCGGCGTGATCTACCGACTCACGCTCGAAGGCAGGCCGGCGTCCGCCAATCTGGGTGTGCCAGTGCAGGTGCAGGTGCGCTCGCGCGAATTGCTTCTCCTCATCCACAATCTCGACAGCCCGCCGCTCACCATCACCGCCGTCCACGCGCAACGTCGCCCGGTTTACCTCGTGTTCCTCGCCAAACAATCCGGCGCACATTATCTGCTGAGCGGAAACACTCACTGCGCCGCGCCGCAATATGACTTGGCGGCGTTCGGAGTGAATCTGAAATCCGTCGCGGTCGCGCCCGTAAAATTTTCTTCACTGGCGGAAAATCCCGCTTACCGCGCGCCGGAAGTCCTGCCAAATGTGGAGGAAACCGGAACCACGCTGGATGTGTCCGCGTGGAAATTTCGCAAGCCAGTTAAAATCGCTCAGACGGGTGCGCAACAACTTGAATTGGATCTCGACGTGCTGGCGCAGGCGCAACCCGATTTTGCGGACGTGCGCCTGATGCGCGATGACAAACAGGCGCCTTACATTCTCGAGCACACTTCCATCAGCCGCAGCATTTCGCCTTCCGTCACCGTCACGAACGATCCGAAAAATCCGAGCATTAGCCGTTGGATCCTCAAGCTCCCGAAAACTGGCATTCCCATCACCCGGCTCGTTTGCGAAAAGGGCACGGCCGTTTTTCAGCGCGACATGCTCCTTTACGAACTGGCTTCTGACGAACGCGGCGAAACTTACCGCCGTATTTTGGAGCAAACCACCTGGACCGAAACGCCTGATCACACCAGCAAAGCATTGGTGCTTCCGGTCACGACGCCACCGCAAAGCGATACACTTTATTTGGAAACCCGGAATGGCGACAACCCGCCAATCCAGTTGGAAAAATTCGCGGTCTTTTATCCCGCCACGCGCGCATTGTTTAAAGCGAACCCCGGCGACCCCATCTATCTGTATTATGGAAATCCTGATGCCGCTGCTCCTCACTACGATCTCAGCCTCGTCGCGAACGAGTTGCTAACCGCAGACAAAGCCAATGTGTCGTTGGGCGGGCAGGAACAATTGAAAAACAATGCGTGGCGCACAAATCAATCTTCAGGCAAAGGCGGCGCGGTGTTCTGGGGCATTCTCGCGCTCGTGGTTATCGTGCTCCTTGTGATTATTTCCCGCCTCCTGCCGAAATCCGATTCTCAACCACCGCCCAAATAAGCACTCCTCACCTGCGGATTCTGGCGAAGCGCCGCCGATTGGTCCTGCAAAATAATCCGCCCGGTTTCCAGCACGTAACCGTAATGCGAAATCTCCAGCGCGAGGTTCGCGTTCTGTTCCACCAGCAAAATCGTGATGCGCCGCTCGCGGTTGATTTCCACGATCTTTTCAAAAATTGTTTTCACCAGCAGCGGCGCAATTCCCAGCGATGGCTCGTCCATCATCAAAAATTTCGGCTGGCTCATGAGCGCGCGGCCAATCGCCAGCATCTGCTGCTCGCCGCCGCTCAATGTCGCCGCGACCTGGCCCTCGCGCTCCTTCAAACGCGGGAACATCGCGAACACAAAATCCAGTTCCTTCCGAATGACGCCTTTGTCCCGCTGCAGATAAGCGCCCATCATCAAATTCTCGCGCACCGTCAGGTTCGCAAAAACCATTCGCCCTTCGGGCACATGAGAAACGCCCAGCTTCACGATCTGATGCGGCTTGAGTCCTGCAATATTGCGGCCATCGTAAAGAATTTCGCCCGAGCGCACTTTGAGCAGCCCCGAAATCGTCTTCAACGTCGTCGTCTTCCCCGCGCCATTCGCGCCAATGAGCGTGACGATATCGCCATCCTTGATCTGCAAGGAAATCCCGTGCAGCGCGTGAATCGCGCCGTAGCTTACGTTGAGATTTCTTATCTCCAGCATTTTAATTCAATGCAAAGACGCAGAGACGCGAAGAAAACAAATCATGCCTCCGCGTTTCATTTGTTTTTTTCCTCGCCCAAATAGGCTTCGATCACTTTCGGATTCCTGCGCACTTCCACGGGCGCGCCCTCGGCAATTTTGATTCCATAATCCAGCACGGCGATCCGTTCGCAGATGCTCATCACGACCTGCATGTCGTGTTCCACGAGCAGCACCGCGGTTTTATATTGATCCTTGATGAACTGAATAAGCTTCA
>Ga0134126_10012151_pt1 | contig 10873 bp, 5 predicted proteins | sample KB31752_FD_96881 | JGI IMG/M metagenome (GOLD analysis project Ga0134126, IMG submission 96881) | Terrestrial soil microbial communities with excess Nitrogen fertilizer from Kellogg Biological Station, Michigan, USA - KB3-175-2 | ecosystem: Environmental > Terrestrial > Soil > Unclassified ...
CGTTTACGGGCCGCGTCGCCGGATTCGATAAGCAGTCCGCCGGCTCCTCCGCTCAACAGGTAGCGAGCTTCTGGTTTCTCCACGCCGTCAACACGGCGCTTGCATCGCTGCGCCATGAATACCTTACCGCGCAAAGCCATCCGGAACGTCTCTTCACCGAATATTTGAAGTTGGGCGGAGCGCTCTGTACGTTCGGCGTCGGCTCCCTGCCGGGCGAATTGCCCGTCTACGATCACCTGAATCTCGAGGCCTGTTTCGGAGAACTCGACGAGCATATCCGGCGCCACCTGGAGCTGGTTGTGCCGACCAACTGCGTTTCCATAAAGCTCGAGCAACGCGACAAATACTTCTGGGAAGGCGATCTGCCGGATTCCCGCTATTTTGGCAACGCGCGCTGGTTCTTCTCAATCGCCGCAAATGTCGGTGAAGCGGAACTGATCCTGCTGGCGCCCCGCATCGTCAAATTCTGCTCGGCACGATTCGTACCTGAACTGGTCCGGCGCGCGCTGCCCGGCATGACGCTCACGCATGTCCAGAGCCCACCTGCTTCCATCTCGCCGCGAATTCAGAATCAGTATTTCTCCATCAGCCGGTCGGGGCCGTGCTGGGACCATCTCATCGATACCAAGCGCGCCGGCATTTACGTGCCCGGCGATCTGCCGAACGCCACACTGGAGCTTTTGATTCTGCTCGAATCCTAGACGAAACATGTCCTCCCCATTGCCGAACGCGGCTGCCGCAGCCCACCCGCCTCGCGCGGAGAACCTGGCGTTGATTTTCCAGGAAGTGTTCACCGTGATTGAGCGGCTGCGTGCCAACCGCCAGCGGGTCAACGACGCCGAAACGTTTCGGACGCAGATCCGAACCGCGCTAAAAGCGGCCGAACAGGAAGCCTTGCGGCGCGGCTACAACCTCGAAGATGTTCGGGTTGCCGTGTTCGCCGCGGTGGCCTTTCTCGACGAATCCATTCTCAACATGCAAAGCGCGGTTTTCGGGGATTGGGCGCGTAAGCCGCTGCAAGAGGAACTGTTTGGCGTCCAGTTGGCCGGGGAAATATTCTTCCGGAATTTGGACCGCCTTTTGGGCCGACCCGATTCGGACCCCCTGGCCGATATCCTCGAAGTCCACCAACTCTGCCTGCTGCTCGGTTTTCGCGGCCGGTTGAGCGCCAGCGGCATGGCTGAAGTCCGCTCGATCGTTGCCCAAATCGAAGCAAAAGTCCGCCGCATACGGGGCGCGCTCGGCCCGCTTTCTCCTCCATGGGAGCAGGCGGCGGCGCGTATCTCCCGCCCACGCGACGGACTGCTCGGCGCTCTACGTTGGACGGCGATTGCCTGCTGGGCTATCGCGGTTGGTCTGTTCGTGGCATTCCTGCTGACGCTTAGCGCGGGCGAAGGCACATTGCAGTCGATTGCATCCCGGATCGGCCTCTAGGAGCGGCCAATGAAAATCTCCAAAGGCATCGTCGCCGCAATCGGATTACTGATCGTTTGGCTTGTCCTATCGTGGCTGCTGGGCACATGGCTGCATCTGGCAAGCCCCGGGTTGTGGATTCTTCGGGTCGGCCTGATGGTGCTCGGAATCGTCGGTTTTCTGGGATACACACTTCTGAGCAGGCAGCCGACGGCGGCATCTTCCCCTGGCGCGCCTGCGGCCGCCGGAACGGCTTCCGATATCGATTTCGCGTTCACCGAAGCATCCAACCGGCTGCGGACCGCCAATCTCATGAAGGGGTCGACCATCGCCGCGCTCCCGGCGATCTTTGTGTTGGGTGATTCGAATGCGGCCAAGACCAGTGTTCTGGCCCACTCCGGCCTGGAACCCGAGCTTGTCGCCGGTCAGGCCTACCTGGACAACGCTGTCACGCCTACACGCGCGGTGAACGTCTGGTTTGCGCGGCGGACGATCTTCATCGATCCGGCCGGCAAAATCGTCGCCGATGAAGGCGCAAGAAGAAAGCTATTCCGCAAGTTCGCACCCGCCGCGCTTGGCTCAGTTTTCGGAGGCGCCGCTCCCCCGCCCCGCGCCGCGGTGATCGCTCTAAGTTGCGAAACCTTGCTGCAGGCGGGCGGGGCCGAAGCGGCCGCGCTGAAATCGCGCCAGATGCAGACCATATTGGGGGAGTTGGCGCAGGAACTGGGCGCCGGATTTCCGGTTTACGTCCTCTTCACGAAATCGGATCGCATCCCCTATTTCCGCGAGTTCGCGGAGAACCTGACGGAAGCCGAAGCCGCTGAACCCTTCGGGGCCACGCTGCCCTTACAGCCGGCTCAATCCGGCGTTTACGCGGAAGAACAGACCCACCGCCTCAATGAAGCGTTCCAGCGGCTGTATTACTCGCTTGCAGACAAGCGCACCGCGTTCCTTGCTCGCGAAAACGATAGCGCGAAGCTACCCAACGTTTACGAATTTCCGCGCGAATTCGGCAAGCTCCGCTCGCTGCTGGTTCCTTTCCTGGTCGATGTTTGCCGTCCCAGCCAGTTACGGACGAATCCATTCCTCCGCGGCTTCTTCTTCACGGGTGTTCGTCCCATCGTCGTCAGCGATTTAGCTCCCTCCGCTCCGCAGGTCCAGCCGGAACCGGCAGCTTTCGATGCGGGGGCCACGCGCATCTTCGGCCGCCAGCCGGCCGCCACGCCGTTAATGGACATGCCCCAAGGCTCGTCCCGGAAGGTGCCCCAGTGGGTCTTCCTCAGCCATCTGTTCAGCGGGCTCATACTCGCGGACAAGCCGGCGCTAGGCGTCGCACAACATAGCATGAAGGTGAGCTTTTGGCGCCGCGCGGCGATGGCCGCCGCGGCTGCGATCGCTGTGGTGTTGGCAATCTTATGGGTAGTCTCGTTTACCGGAAATCATGAACTCGTGTCCGGTTCCGTGGGCGCGGCGCGTATAATGCCGGCGCAAGGTTTACCATCCACCCAAATGGCCTCTCTGGACTCCTTGCAGCAGCTTGAGCAACTGCGCGAAAAGCTCGCGCTGCTGGATGAATACGACCGGACCGGCAAACCCTTGCATTTACGGTTCGGACTCTACTCGGGCGATGCCATCCGCGACCCGCTGCGGCAGGTCTACTACGGTTTGTTCCGCCGTGTCCTGCTTGCGCCGACGCAGGACACCTTGATCGCGGTGTGCTCGAATCCTCCCAAATCGAATGACATCGCAAACTACGGCGCCGTCTACGACGCATTGAAAGCCTACCTGATCACCACGCAAAATCACGAGAAGAGCTCACGCGATTTTCTAAGCCCAGTCCTGATGCGCTATTGGCTGAATGGCCGGCAGATTGACGACCAGCGCCGCGGCCTCGCGCAGAAGCAATTCGACTTCTATTCTGGAGATCTCGCGAACTACAACCCGTATCCGCATTTCGCTCGTTCGAACGAAGAAGCAGTTGCATCCGCGCGAGTCTACCTGAATGCGTTCGGCTACCAGCAGCGCGTCTATCAGGGAATGCTTGCCGAAGCCTCCAAACAGAATCCGCCCATCATTTTCAACCAGCAGTTCCCTGGCTCGGCGGCCGTTGTCGTCAACAACTACCGTGTCGATGGCGCCTTCACGAAGGTAGGTTTTGCCGCTTTCCAAAAGGAATTGCAAGATCCGGATAAATATTCAAGAGGCGAAGAATGGGTGCTTGGCCCCGCGTCTAATATTCCGCCGAACAAAGCTGAATTGATTCAGGAGTTGCAAAAGCTTTATCAAGACGGATTCGTCAATGCGTGGCGCAACTACGTCAAAGAGACCTCCGTAGTCCCGTATCACAGCGTTCAGGACGCGGCCAATAAGCTGGCGCGCCTCACCGGCAACGGGTCGCCGCTTTTGCTCGTGCTTTGCGTAGCCTCGCAGAACACGGCAGTGCCCGACAAGGACATCGCCGCTCTATTCCAGCCCCCGCAGATCGTCACGCCGCCGCAGGGTTGCCTGGAGAAACCGTCTTCGACCGCGAATGCGCCTTACATGGACGCGTTGACAAGACTGCAGACGTCCATCAGCCAGATTGCAGCGAACCCAACTAACGACTCGGCAAAGATGCAGACGATTGCCGACGCTTCACAGGCCACTGGGATCGCACGAGACCTCGATCGCAACTTCCCCCGTGACGGTCAAAACGTCGATGAGAACACGTTTCGAATTCTGCTTGCGCCCATATCCAGCATCCCGGCGCTTGTCGGCGGCCTCGACAAAAACGCCGTGAACGGGCAGGCCAAGGCGCTGTGCGCGCAGATGCACTCTCTTCTGATCAAGTACCCGTTCAATCCCAAATCGCCCTTGGACGCGACGCTCTCGGAGGTTGCTTCGATGTTCAAGCAACCGGATGGGGCGCTGTGGGCAACGTATAATCAGAACTTCCAGAAATTGATGGTTCGCCAAGGTAGCCAGTTTGTCCGCGTCTCCGGACAGACTATGACGGTCACGAGCGCTTTTCTGAATTGGTTCAGCCGCGCGGCGGTTGTATCGGACGCTCTGTTCCGGAGTGGCGCCCAAAGCCCTAGCTTCACGTTTGCCATCAAACCCGCTGCTTCGGACGATATCGAGGGCGTCTCGCTCGAGATTGACGGCCAGTCCGCAAAATATCCGAAAGGCGGCGGCTCGTTCCAGCAATTCACGTGGCCGGGCAACGTACAGAATGTCACTCTGCAGGTTCAATTCGTCAAGGGAACCGCATTCAACTTCCCCACGGGCCAGCCTGGGCTTTGGTCGCTCTTTCGCTGGCTGGATTCAACGGAACACTGGCAACAGCAGGGGACCACTTACACCTTCGAATCCACGGTACGCACCAACGCAGGCCCTGTGACCATTCCATCGAACGGACATCCGGCGACTGTGAAATTCATCCTCGACCCAATGGGTTCGCCGGTCCGGCCCGATTTCTTCAGCGGTTTAAGCGCCTGCCCTTCCGTGGCCGTCCAGTGACTACCTGGGCACTGGAACTGCAGCGGATGTGCCATCGCACACCCAAAGCGATGAAAGTTATTGAAAGGGGCGGAGCCGTACAAGTGCTGACTTTTTCCGAAATCGCCACTTGCCGAGAAGTGAGCCAAGATTCGTAAACGCTAGGCCGTTACTCACGACCTATCCCAGCCAAGTCACCGAATGGCCGCTCGGCTCTTCCGTTTCCGAGCTTTCTAGTCCACGCGAAGAGCTGTCATCGGATCCAAGTTACTCGCCCGTCTGGCTGGTAACCAGGCTGCTAATGCCGTTACCGCTGCGACCACCGCAAGCGCGCACAAAAAGATTTCGGGATTCGCTGGGCTCACGGAAAAGAACTGCCGCTTCACGAGCATAATAGAGCCTACAGCAAGTGGCGCTCCGAAGCCGATCCCGATGAGTAACAGAACGATGGACTCGCGCAGAACCATCCATCTGATATCTGTGGCCTGTGCTCCAACCGCGAGCCGAATGCCGATCTCGCTGCGACGTCGCACCACGTTATGACTCATGACTCCGTACAACCCAATGGCGGCGAGCAACAACGCCAGGCCGGAAAAAAGACTCGTTAGTGTCGAGATCAGTTCATCGTGTGTCATCAGGCTTGAGACTTGTTCCTGAATGGTGCTGACGTGCAAAAGAGGCAGATTGCGATCGACTTCGCCCACAGCGGATTGCAATTCGCCGGCTATTCTCTTCGGATCCCCTGTTGTACGGACCAGCACAACGTTGGCGTAGCGATCCTGGTTTTCTTCTCGCAGTATCTGTGCTGCCGCGGTATGTTCCTGAACTTGCGAGGGCGGCGGCGCGGGAAGGAAAGGATCGATCTGCTCCAGAGGAATATAAACCATCCGTATCGGGTCGGTGTTTCGGGGATCGCTCGCTTTCGTGTCGCGAACGACTCCTACTATGCGCCACGGCCCTTTGACCGAATCAATGTCGAGGGTAAGCCAGCGGCCGACGGCATTGCCATGTGGATAGTAACGCTTGGCAACCGTTTGATTTACGACCGCTACTTTGCCGGAGTCGGCCGTATCTGTGCCATTGATGGTGCGGCCCGCGACGGCCGAAATTCCGACCGTATCGAAGTAGTTGGCCGACACGCGGTTGAGGCTGGCGGCCATATTCTCTTTCGGCGCTGGAGTGTAGCCGGCCGGGGAAATGGTCGAACTCCAACCTCCGGGACTGATAGGCGGAGTCGCCGCAAGTGCGACCGACCGTACGCCGGGGATCCTGGACAAGCGCTCGATGAGGCGTTGATGCAGGGCAGCAGTCTGGCTGGGCCTGTAACCGGCAAGTCTTGCGTCGAAGTCGGCGATTACTAGGTTGGTGCGTTCGAATCCATAGTCCTGGTTCTGGAGATTGCGAAGACTTCGAAGAAAGAAGCCGGCGCCAATCAGAAGCGCGAGAGAAAGAGCCACTTGGGCGGTCACCAGCGCTTTCGGCCAAAAGCGTGAAGAGCCAGCTGCCGTACCGTGGGCTGTACGAGTGTTGAACCCGAGGCTGAGTGTGTTACCAGACCGGCTGGCGGACAAAGCCGGGCCGAGGCCGAACACAAGTGAGGTTGCGAGAGACACGGCAACCGCGAATGACACCACTGCCATGTTCGGCGTTGGACTGAGCGCGATCGTGAATGTTCCTGCGCTGATGAACGCGATGAGGGTTCGAGTAGCCAGGAATGCGATTCCCAGGCCCAGCAAGCCACCGGTGAAAGAAAGCAGGGTTGCTTCCGTGAGGTGCTGACGGACAATGCGGGCGCGGCTGGACCCCAATGCGAGGCGTGTCGCGATCTCGCGTTGGGCCGCCGCGGCTCGTGTCAGCAGGAGGTTGGCCAGATTGGCGCAAGCGATCAGCAGAATCAGTACCACGACCGCCATCAGAATGCGCAAGGACTCCGCGTATTGCGTGCGGACCAAAGATACGCCATGGGACGCGGGGACGAGTGGCACGACCTCGCGGTTGATCTCCTGCTCACGGGCCAGATTTCTGGTGGTTCCGTCTGTCTCGCGGATTCCCGTATGGATCTGGTAATTCAGCCAAGCCTGCGCCTGCAGAAAGTCAGATCGATGCGTTGCCGCCGCCGCGCTGAGCCGACCGAAAAGGTGAAGAAAGTAAGGTCCTGAATGGGGCGCTAAAAAAGACGGCTGTTGAAATATTGCGGGCTGCATCGTGACCGGCGCCCACATCGCCGTCGGTTCGAGTTCCAGTTTGATGCCCTGAAATGATTTCGGCATAACACCAATAACTGCGAACGGAACTCGATTGAGAATGATGGTTTTTCCAACAATCTTAGGATCGGAAGAAAGCGAGCGCCGCCAAAAATCGTAACTCAGAACAACAACTGCTCCGCTTCCAGGGATCGCGGCATCTGAAGGACCGATCGCACGGCCCAGAAAGGGCTGCGTGCCCAAGACACGAAAATAGTTTCCGGAAACCACGTTAACCGGCGCTACGATCGCCGATCTGCTTTGTTCCGAAGCGCCTTCGGACGCCGGCAGCCGGACGCTCGCTTTATACGAGAAGCTGGCAAACGCCGCAATACGCTGGAAGGGGCCGGGGTTCTCTTCGAGTTGCCGAGCGAAGTACCAGGGGTAATAACCGAACTGGCCAAGATCAATACCGCCAGCTACGCCTTCGCTGTCTGAATTTCCGAACGTGACCAGTTGTTGCGGATTTTTCACAGGCAGCTCCCGCAACAGCAACTGATCGAGCAGAGTAAAAATGGCAGTGTTCGCGCCGATGCCCAATGCAACAGAGAGCAGAGCGATCGAAGTGAATCCGGGGCTTTTGGCGAGTCTGCGAACGCTCAAGCGGAGATCTTGCAACAAATTCTCGATGCTGGACTCCCATCGTGAGTTCCAGACCTGTTGCTTGACCGCGCTTCGGCTCCCCGCTGCAACCAAGGCAGCGCGGCGCGCGGCTTCGGGAGTCATACCAAGGCTTCGCCTATGCGCAGCTTCAGCTTCGATGTAGGACGCAATTTCTTCATCGACTTCCGCTCTGGCTCGCTGCCGATTAAAGAGCGCTTTCACACCCGATAGAAAACCGAGCCAAGTCATTTAATTCCTAAGCCTCAAGAATGCGGGCTATCGCCGCGATCTGCCTATACCACTGTTCCGTCTCGGCGGTTAGAGCTTTTCGCCCGCTCGCCGTAAGCGAGTAGTACTTCGCGCGACGGCTATTCTCGGTTTCCCGCCACTCGGATCTGACGTGGCCACCCCGTTCCATGCGGCTTAGGGCAGGCAGAAGGGATCCGGCATTCACGCGGAAGACTCCGTTGCTGATCTGCTCGATGCGCAAAGCTACGCCGTAGCCATGCATCGGCTCAAGAGCCAGGGTCTTCAGAATGAGCATCTCCAGCTTTCCCTGCACTAGTTCGCCGGATTTCCGAACCTGGGCATCTGCAACGGGAGTTTTCTTGGGCACGAATATGTTCGCCTCCTCCTCCAGACAATCTAGAGTAGACTCGTTCATACAGATTGTCAAGAGGAGAATGCATCGGCGGCGCAATGTCAGCCGGACCGCCCCACGGCATAGGTCGCTTCGGTACAATTCGTGGGATGTGACTCATCGGATTGGTCCGGCTAACCGCCAGCGTAGAGTCATCCACTTGGAAACGTCGTCAAGTCTGCCGGTCTAGCCTTTTGAAACTACTCGCAGGTAGTCGCCAACGGTAGATCTACCCATGGCCGTTAGTGAAGTGTTATCGTGGTTCACTTCCGGCGCCGCGACACAACCGGTGCGGCACGGACAAACTCATTCGCGACATGTTCCTCCAGCATCCACCGGCCCATAGCCCGATAGGAGACGGGCCACCAGGAGTTGAGAGTGCCGTCCCACTCCGCCGAAGCCACAGGCCGCTCGTCTTTACCGCGGGAATTGACCCCCGCGCGGACAAGTGTCCAGCGTAGCGTAGAGAACGCGCCGCGACCCAGAGCATTGACTACGGCTTGCTGTTCGGCGGCCCCGCGCCCAATGGTACCGGGAAACCACGAGAAGAAGCGCATGGCATGGCTCGCAGACTTGCCAGGCGCTGCGGCGAGAAGCGTGTTGATCACAAAGATCCGGTCGACGCCGGAGGCGGTCATCGAAGCCTCAACGGTGGCCATATTAGCGGAGAGCAGGGCTGAGCGGTCGTTGCTTGCTCGCGTCACGCCGATCGCCGCGATGACGGTGTCTGCCCCCGAAAACGCCGCTGTGAGCGCAGCGCGGTCGGCAAGAGACGCGACAACGACAACGCGAGACTTGCCCGGCACGTCTGTGACGCGCTCCGGCCGCGAACGAACAATTGCCGTGAAGTCGATGTTCTCTCCCCGGCACACACTGAGAATGCCCTGGCCGAGACCACCAGCGGCCCCGATGACCGCAACGTGACGAGGCAGCGGGCGAGATACGTTAACGGAAGATCGTGTCGGCATGCGAGACACCTTATGATGATTGGGCGAACATTCCTGACGGTTCACCGGCAACACCGAGTCCTGAGAAAAACAACAGCTACGATATCACTGTTCGTAAAGCAAGACCGCTGCGATCGGTCATAAGTTTGAGGCGCGGCATCCCGCTGCGCGCACCCAGTTCGGGTTCGCTCCTGAGTAGTCGCGAACGGTAGATCTACACATGGCCGTTAATCACGATCTACCCCAGCCGCGCGGCAAGTTAGATCAATGGGCGATGGCTGGGAGCTTGGCTCATGTAAATTAATGGCTTTGCTCTGCCGTCGCACATATTTCTGAGTCCGGCCGACCGAAACGCCGGCGCTAATATGGCCTGCGAAAGTTGCTGCTAAAGCTCAATATTCCGCGGCCACTGCCCTGTCTGAACCCAATCCGGTTGGAGATCCGCAATAAAGCTTTCGATTGCTTTGCGAAAATCGACGAGCGCCTGGTTCGCCGCATCATACTTGCCCGGATCAAAAAACAACTCATCCTCGGGGCCTTTGTAAGGAACCAAAGGCACGTAGGGAGCGTTATAAGCAAAGATGTAATAAAAGGTAATTAAGCTGCCGAGCGTGCCGATGTTGGGAAGGTATTTCAGCAGGTCTCGCATAGGTACAGATGTCGACGGATCAGGAATGGTGGTGCTTTGGAGGCACGGCGGATAATTTGGCGCGAACGGTGGAACCGGCGCACCAACATTCCGGAGCCGCCCAATGCCGTGGAATGTAATTCGATACAGGACGCTGGTAACGACCGCCTTTAGGGCTGCCTTCGAATTCATTTTAGGAAGTCCGGCCACGTTCCCAGTTGTATTGGCGCTACCGATCCAACTCGCGAGATCCTTGTCCGCCGTGACCGCAGCGTCATTAGCATACCCGGCATCAACGACGGCGTCTACATAAGCGGCTACGGTAGCCCAGATCTTCTGAACGATCTGCACGTTCGGATACAAATTCCACGCTTCCTTGTCGATAGTGGCATCGGTGAAATCCTCTGGGCTCAGTGTGGCGAGCATATTGGCCGGGTCGGTCGAAAAGAAGTCGTGACCGGCGGAGAATGCATTGCACAGAGACAGAAATTTCCCTGTATCGCTGATGGAGGTGGGCGGCGAAAGAGACGACCATGCGAGCATCAGAACCAAGTCGAACGGGACCAGATAGTTGGATTGCGGTGCGAACAACTGATAAATGACATTCGTTGGTGGCAAGGTGTTGAGGGCGGTCATTAACATGGCAGCCGTCACAATGTGCTGGGTATAAACGTGGCCCAGCCAGATGCCATAAACCGTCATCGATGTCTTGGCGGCGATGAGGGCGTAGATCCAGGCCGGTGACTTTGGCGTATAAGTCTGGGAATTGTTCACATCTTGCGGATCGCCGACATAGACGGCAATAGGCGTCAAATTCTTCTTCCCGTCCATGGCCAATAGCACCATGCTGTTCGGCGTGAAGCGTACAGTGTTGTCGCTGAGATTTTCGGGCGCCAGACCGGAAAAGAACGTCATGTCGATC
>Ga0134126_10012153_pt1 | contig 10871 bp, 7 predicted proteins | sample KB31752_FD_96881 | JGI IMG/M metagenome (GOLD analysis project Ga0134126, IMG submission 96881) | Terrestrial soil microbial communities with excess Nitrogen fertilizer from Kellogg Biological Station, Michigan, USA - KB3-175-2 | ecosystem: Environmental > Terrestrial > Soil > Unclassified ...
GTAACGGTGGATCGGCCTGGAAAAAGCGAGTGGAGGGCAGTACCCGGTGAGCCGTACGTCCGGCCGTTCTGCCTCCCGGCTCGCGGCGATACTCGACGCGCTGCCGGACGCGCTGCTGCTCTCTGACGCCTCGGGCCTGGTGGTCAACGCGAACGCTGTCGCCCTTGAGCTGTTCGAGGGCGAAAGCGCGGAGCGACTGCTCGGCAAGCCGATCGCGCTGCTGTTGCCGGGGCTGGGGCGGGCGGTGGCCACGGGCCCGGGTCCAGCTGCACTCCCCCCTGGACCTACCGCAACGATGGGCGCGGTACCGCAGGGACCGATGCGTGGACCGGCCGAGCGGCTTGCCGCTCGGCGCACGGATGGATCGTTGTTCCCGGCCGAGGTGAACACGGCGAAGCTGCCGGATGACGGCGATGAGCTCACGCTCTACGTCGTGCGAGACCTCAGCGGCGTGCTCGACGTCGAGGCAGAGCTGCGCAGGCAGCAGCGGCAGATAGAGCTGATCCTTCGGGCGGCTTCCGAGGGCATCATCGGGGTCGATAACGAGGCACGCATCGTGCTGGTGAACCCCGCGGGCGCTCGGATACTGCGACACCGCGCGAGCGACCTGGGCGGCCAGGACGTGCACGAACTGATCGCGCACTCCGCCGCGGACGGCACGCCGATATCGGCGGACAAGGTCCTCATCGTGGACAGCCTGCGCAACGGCACGAAGCACCGCTCGCAAGACGAGGTGCTGTGGCGCAGTGACGGCACCTCGGTGACCGTGGACGTGACCACCGCGCCAGTATCCGAAGGCGATGTGATCATCGGCGCGGTGATGACCTTCTCCGACAACAGCGAGACTCGAGCGGCGACCCGGCGGGCCCGCGAGCTGGCCGAGGTGCTGGAGGACGAGCTGCGCGCGCCGCTGGCCGCGGTGCTCACCGAACTGCGCAACGTTGCTGAGTACGGCATCGGCGAGCTCGGCCCCAACGTGCGGCAGTCGCTCGGATCCGCCTCGTCCGATCTGGCCGAGGTAGCCCGGCTGGTGGACGACATCGTGGACTACCAGCACATGGTGGTCGGCGATACGCCATGCGAGCCGCAGAGGATAGCGCTCTCCGCGGTAGTGGACGCGGCGGTCGAGGCCACGGACGCGGACGCGGCGGCGCTCGGCGTGGACCTGATCGCGCACACCGCCGACGTCGAGGTCTCGGTCGATCCGCAGCTGTTCGCGACGATGCTGGCGCATCTGCTCGCCGACATGGTCAACGCCTCGCCGGTCGGCGGGAAGGTCGTGGTGACCGCGGCGCGGCGCGGCCCGGTGGCCCGGATCGAGATTCGCGGCCCGCACACCGGCGGCGGCCCGCTGCACCTTCCGATCGCGCGGGCGATCGTGGCGCAGCACGGCGGCACGCTCACTACGCACCGGATCGCGGGCAAGGGCAACACGCATGTGGTCGAGATCCCGCTGGAGGGTTCGGGGGGTGGCGGAAGGGGTGAAGCGCGCGCTATCGCGGCCGGCTCGGCGACGTCGAACCCGGCCGCGTCGAATGCCGGCGGCTCCGCGGTTTCCACGGTGAACACGCGCTCGGTGCGCCCGGCGCGCATCGCGCCGGTCTCGCGGGTGCGACCTCCCTCGGCAAATACGCTTGAGTCCGCTGTAGAGCCGCCCGCTGCGCCAGGGCCGGTCAATCCGGTCGGCCCGGCCAATCCGCCGACTGCGGCCGGCGGTCCTTCGGCCAGCGCCGGCACCACGCCCGCGGCGACGAGCCAGGTCAAGCAGGTCGAGAAGACCAACGGCCATCACACAAGCCACGGCGCGGATGCGCGGCGACCGGTTGCCGCGGCGTCCGGAACCAATGGCCAGGCGCGTATTCCGGCACAGGTGCGTTCGTCGCTGTCACGTTCATCCGGATCGCTGCCGATCGATCTCACGCCGAGCAAGCCTTTGCCCACGAGTGATGTATGGACCCGGCCGCCGCGCAACCCGTCGGACCCGCCTACGCAGGAGATGAATGCCGTCGGGACGGCTACTCCTAACCCGTCGTCGGTGCGCGGTAACGGCACCGCTACGGGTAGTGGCGCTGCTGCGGTGACTGAACCGAATGAGCAGCCGTGGCAGCCGCAGGCGGAGCCCGAAGAGGAAGCGCTCGTCGAAGAACGTGGCGTCGCGAAGCAGAGCACGGCGACGACCGAACGGCCTGAGGAGGACGTCCAGCCGCGCGGCCGTAGGCGTGCGGCTCCCGCCGAGCCGCCGGCCCAGAGTCCGAGTGCGGCTGCGGTGCCGCGCACACCGGTCGCACGCCCGGAAGCGCCACCTCAGGTGGATACTCGGCGACCTGACCTCAGTGCGGTCGATGCCCCGACGCAGGCGATGCCACCTGTAGTCGTTGCGGACACCATGACCGTGGCTGCGGAATCAGTGGTCATTCAGCCGTCGGTCGGGTCAGCGCCGGAACTGCCTGCTGCGGACTCGGGAACTGTGACGGACGCGGCGCTACAGGACTCGAAGTTCAACCCAACCGTGCTGCTGTGGCCCGATCCCGACGACTCGACACTCGACGTGCTCGAGGACCGCGGCTACGAATCCGTCTCGCTGGACAACTTCGACGCGCTGCCGCGCACCGTGGACGAACTGGCCGCCGAGCACTCGACGAAGGCCAGCGCCGTGCTGGTGGATCCGATCGCGGCCCCGATCACCCGGCGCGGGCTGCGGATCCTGCGCGGCGCCGCGATCAACGCGGGCCTGCCGATCGTGGTGACCGCGGGCATCGGCGGCGGGCCGGCCGAGACGCCGCAGGGTCCTGACCCTTCCTTGCTGCTTCAGGCGCTCACGCCGCCAGCGGTCTCGCTTCCCCGGGTGCTGCTGATCGAAGCCCGCGACGATCTGGCCGAGGCGATGACGCACTCGCTGGAGCGCCAGGGCATGCAGGTGCTGCTTGCGTCGACTGACGCAGAGAGCATCGGGCGCGCTTCGGACGGCGTGCCCGACGTGGTTCTCATGGATCTGATGCAGGTGCGCCGCCGCCGGACTGGCATCGTCGAGTGGCTACGTGACCATGAGCGGCTGACCACGACGCCCATAGTCGTCTACACGGCCTTGGGCACCGATTCGGCTCAGTTCGCGACCGGGCTGCGCAGCGGAGAGGGTGTCCTGTATCTCGCCGAGCGGTCGACCGATCCCGAGGTGGGTAACCGCATCGGGGATCTGCTCGCGAAGATCTGCTTTAACTGATCCCGAGCGCTCCGGCACGCGCACACATTCAATGCACCCAGCTCAGTTGAGCTGGGTGATCTGATAATCGCCAGCCGCGTAACGGCGCCGGACCTCTTTCTTGTCGAACTTGCCGACCGAGGTCTTGGGCACGGCGTCGATCGCGGTCCATCGCTCCGGGAGCTGCCACCTGGCGATCCGGTCGGCCAGGAACGCGCACAGTTCGGCGAACGGGATCGGTTCGCCGCGCCACACCACGGCCGCGAGCGGGCGCTCCGACCAGCGCTCGTCCGGCACCCCGACCACCGTGGCCTCGGCGATCGCCGGGTGCGCCATCAGATGGTTCTCCAGCTCCACTGACGAGATCCACTCCCCGCCGGACTTGATGACGTCCTTCTCTCGGTCGGTCAGGTTAAGGAAGCCCTCGGGCGTGATGGTGCCGACATCGCCGGTGCGCAGCCAGCCGTCGCGGAACTTCGCGGGGTCGTCGTCCTGGTGGTAGGAGCCGGTGACCCATGGCCCGCGCACCTCGAGCTCGCCCACCGACTCGCCGTCGTGCGGGACGATCGCGCCGTCCGCCCCGATCAGCCTGGCCTCGACAAGCGACGGGAATCGGCCCTGGCTGCACCGGTAGCGATACCGCTGTTCGCCCTCGGCCGCGGCCGGCGGGTGCGCGACCGAGCCGAGCGGTGAGAGCTCTGTCATGCCCCATGCGTGGATGATCTGCACGCCGTGCCGCTGTTCGAAGGCCGTGATCAGCGATGGCGGGCAGGCGGAGCCGCCGACCACGGCGCGCTTCAACGTGGGCAGCTCGGCGCCGCTGCGATCCAGTTCGGCCAGTACGTCCGACCAGATGGTCGGGACCGCGCCGGCGAAGGTGACCCCGGCCTCGCGGATCATCGCGATCAGCGGCGCGGCCTGCAGGAACCTGCCGGGCATCACCATCGACGCGCCGGACAGGAAGCAGCCGTAGGGCAGGCCCCAGGCCATCGCGTGGAACATCGGCACGATCTCCAGCACCCGCTGCCCGTCATCGAGACTGAATCCGGTCGGCGAGCAGACCTCGAGAGAGTGCAGGTAGATCGAGCGATGACTGTAGACCACGCCTTTCGGATTGCCAGTGGTGCCGGACGTGTAGCACATGGCGGCGCCCTCGCGCTCGTCCTGCTCGGGCCAGTCGAAGGTGGTCGGCTGCCCGGCCAGCAGTTCCTCGTAGCCGATCACTGACTTACCGGCGCCGGTGAGCGCTGAGGTGTCCGTTTCCGCGTCGCCGACCACGACGATGTGCTCCACGGTCGGCAGCCGGTCGGCGAGCTTGGCGAGCAGCGGGACGAGGGTGTCATCGACGATCACGACGCGGTCGTCGGCGTGCTGGATGATGTACCCGATCTGTTCGGGGAACAGCCGGATGTTGATCGTATGAATCACGGCGCCCATGGATGGGACCGCGAGGTACGCCTCGACGTGCTCCTGTGTGTTCCACATGAACGTGCCGACGCGCTGGTCGCCGGTGATGCCAAGGCGTTCGCGCAGGCCATGGGCCAGTTGCGCGGCGCGTTGTGCGACCTCGGCGAAGGTGGCCGAACGGAAGCCGGAGCCCGTGTACGTCAGGACCTCGGAGCGTGCGTGCGCCATGGCGCCGTAACGCAGGATCGTCGAAATCGACAGCTGTACATCCTGCATCGTGGATCGCACCGCGACACCACCCTGTCTCACGGATTCGGGGTTATTGCACTACATCAGAAAACCGGTGCGCTGGAGCGTAAGGCCGAACGCGCCGCGCGGCTAGCCCGTACACGGGGCGATCATGGGGCGCAACACTCCGAAGTATCTCTTACCTCGAATTTACTTTCAGTATGTGCCTATTTGCGGGATTCTGCGAGGAACAGCACCTGAGTACGGCGACAACGTCGTACCCTGCAGGACTGTTGGAATCGGCACTTGTTCAGTACCTTCGGTGCATGTTCGGCGCGCTGCACTCCGAGCACCTTCCCAACCGCTGCGACGCCTAGGCGGATTCATGACGCTGTCCGTGAGCCATGTTCCGGGAGAGGCCCGATGAGTTTGCCTCCCTACGACCAGTCGGTCCGTGACTTCGAGCGGCAGTTCCAAGTGGTGCTGCCGGACTCGGTCGGACAGGCCGCCATTGGCTTCCGTGACGGCGTCTGGTACCGGCTCAATAGCGGCACTCCGCACCCCGTGCCCATCCGCTCGGCCATCATCCTGTGCCCGCATGCGGCTGGCTCGATCGTGCAGATCGTCTGCTGGTGGATGCGGGAAAACGCACGCACGCCTCGTGCCCTCGACCTGGCGACCGAGCTGGCGCTCACAGTAGGCGAGCTGGCTCGAAAGGCCATCGAGGACGACCCGCTGGGCATGTCCCTCACCACGCTGCCCCCGGCGCCCTCTCAGAGCTCGTCGACGCCTCTGGCGGCGTCGGCGCTCGGCACCACCGGCGGCCTCGGTTCTTCGTCTCCGCTCGGCCGGGGGCCGTATGACAGCGGTTCGTACGGCAGTGGTTCGTATGACACAGCCCCGTACCCGGCCGCGCCGGCGCCCGCACCTTCTCCGTATGAGCCCGCGTATGCAGCCGCGACAACCCTGATTCCGCAGATCACGCCGGATATGACGGCGCCCGGACGCTCTCTCGGCGGCGTGCCGCGGCCTTCGGGCCCGATGCCCGCTGGGCTCGCCGCGCTTCCGCCGTCCGCGCCCGGCCGTCCGGGCCCGGCGGGTCCGGGCTTCGGCGCCCCACGCGGCCAAGGTGGCCCGATGCCGGGCGGGCGACCGCCGATGGGCCCGCAGCCTGGGCAATCGGGCAGCTGGGACCGGCCTGGTGGCTACGAGCAGGGCCGGGGACGTCCGGCTGGCGGTCCGCCGCCGCGCCAGCCTGGTTACGAGAACCCCGATCCGCGTGACGACTTCTTCCGTGGAGCGCCGCCCGCGCAGCGCCGTCCGGAGCGCGATGAGTACAACGGTGGTCGGCCGCAGCAGGGGCGGCAGGGCGGTGGACGCCAGGATCCCGGGCGCGCTTGGTAGGCATGCGGTAGGGATTACGCACTAAGTCAGTACACACGAGCGGCGCGCATGCCTGTAGCGCGCCGCTCTGCTGTGCGGTGATGATCGCTTGTTCCGCTACCGCGTGCGCGCTACCGGGCCGTCCAGATAGTCCTTGTCGATGTTCAACGCGACACCTCCGTACGACTCCTTGTGCGCTCCGGCGAACTGCTTGATGCGCTGGTGCGGTGTCCACGCAGTGTTCGGTACCGCAGCATCCTGAACCGTTGACTTGTTGTCCCAGCGGGCGATCCACAGGGCATCGGGTCGCACGTGGCCAGGCATCCCTGCCGCGACGAGGTCGGTGATGCCCGAGCCCGCGGAGGAGTAGAAGCCAGCGAGGTAACCATGCGCGTGCATCCGTTGCGTCCACGTGCCTAGGTAGCTAAGGGCAGTGTTCGTGCACGCGACGTTCTTACGCGGGTAGCTCTCCAGGTCGAAGTAGATCGCGCTACCGCGGGCGAGGCCGAGGGCGGCAGCGCGGTTGGCGGCGTCGTCCGCGGCGTCGACGGCCTGCGCGGTCGCCGTCTTCGGATCGATCAGCTTGAGGTGCGGCTGACGGGCGCACGGCGCCTGGCGTCCGACGTAGACCGGCACGAGGCGCCAGCCCATGCGTGTGACCGAGCTGACCCAACTAGGAGTCAGGTTGCTCTGGCCGCAACCGCGGTTCACGCCGCCGATGTAGATCCCGAGCGCGTGAAGCCCGGAGGACTTGCGCCAGGCTGTCATCGCGCGCAGAGGGGGCGCCGTACAGGCATCGAAGCCGTCGCCGGTGAAGGTCCGCGATTGCGTGCGCTTGATGTACTGGAAGGTGGCGGAGGAGACGAACAGGTCGGGAACGAACGCGCTGCTCGTCAGCCCGGTGAAGTAGGCCAGCCCACTGAACTCGGGCAGGCCGGAGAGGTCGGGGATCATGGCCTCGTCGGCGGGAGGACCGGCCTGCGTGCGCGCTGTCGCGGCGTCGGTTAGGCGGTCTTCGGCGAATGCGGACGGCAGCGAGAGGCAGACGACCGCGCATACCGCCGCAGCCGCCGTGCACCAGCGGGCCTTTGTGGATCGCAGTGCCATGATCGACAACATATGCCGCAGTTGACGTACCGCCGCGCATACGTCGTGCGACCGCGTGTCGGAGCGTCGAGGCCGACGGTCGATACGGCAACTGTGCAGCTAAGCCCTGGTCTGGCTGGCTGATTAGGTACGCACGAGCACGGTACGCGCGCCGTGCCTGATGCCGTGCAGTGCGTGCAGCATGCCGCGGACCTGGAACAGCGGATCGGCGACGACCTTCGTCTCCCCCGGATCCGGCGTCACTTCCGCGACGCCGAGTTGCAGCGCACGGTGCGTGAAAGCGACGTGCTCCTGATCGTCGCCGCTGTGCACCTGAAGCACCGGGTCGTCGACGTGCGGACGGTGCTTCGCGGCCTCGTACATGCCCTCGCCGGTCTCGTGAAGTTCGAGCCAGAGCTCGTAGTCGTCGGTGCCGTGCGGGTTGTCGCTCGGCGGACCGACCATGACCACGGTGTCCAACTCATCCAGCTCAGGACGGATGCGCTCGAGCAGGTCGGCGAAGTCGGAGCCGACGAACAGCAGCTTCACCTGCTCCCGGCGCAAGATTCCGATGATCACATCATCGGCAAGCCGCCAGTTGAGGATCACCGCAGTGGTCCCGGTCAATGCGGCCGCGAACAGCGCCTCAAGGCAGGCCGGGTGGTTGTGCGACAGCACCGCGAAGCGCTCGCCCGGCCGCACCATCGACGCGCGCAGGCCGCAGGCCACGTGCCTGATGCGGGCGTCCAGCTCACGCCAGGACAGCCGGTGCTCGCCGCATTCGACCGCAGTGGCCCGCGGCGTATGGCCGAGCTGCCGCTTGACCAACTCGGTGATGAGTGCGGGTTCGTCGAGGAAGGAGCCAGGGCCGAGCGGCATGTGTGATCCCCCAGTACTGCTGATGCTGTGTCAATTGATGCTGCGTCAAAGCAGGATCGAGTATTGCGCGAGCGATATCAGAACAGAGCCGATAGACGGCGGATGTGATGCCAGGGACAGTAATGCCGCGAGTGCACGGTGGCTAGTGCCTGGGGGCTGGGCCGAGCCGTACTCAGCCGTACATCCGCTTCATGGTGTAGTCGATCATCTGCTCGATCGCCTGCGCGTCGAAGACGACCCGGTGCTCGCCTTCAAGGTCGAGCACGATGCCGTAACCGGTCGGCAGCAGGTCCAGCACCTCGGCGCCGGTCACCGTGAAGTACCGCGACTCCTCGCCCGAGTACCGGCGCAGCTCGACGAGAGAGGAGAACATCGGGATCACCGGCTGCGGGGTGTCGTGCAGCGCGAGGAACCCCGGCCGCTCGCCGCGTGGACAGTACACCTTGCAGGTTGTGAAGACGGCGTGGAAGTCCTCCGGGCTGATCGCGCCCGAAGCGAAGGCGCGGACCGCGTCCGCGAGCGACGGCTGAAGCACCTGGCCGCCGCCGGAATCGTCACCGTTATAGCCGTACACAACCCACGAGCGTAGCGGGCCACTAGGTGGCGCGGGCACCATCCAAGTCACCGTGCAAGCTTGCGGGAAGTTACCCATGAGTAGCATCATGAAGTTACCGCTTAGTTCTACTCGCAGGTAGCAGCCGAGGACGCAAAGGACCACCCGATGGGGCACTACAAGTCCAACCTTCGTGACATCGAGTTCAACCTCTTCGAGGTGTTCGACTCGGGTAACCATTACGGCTCCGCCGCGTACCCCGAGATCGATGTGGAGACCGCGCGCACGATCCTGGCCGAACTCGAACGTCTGGCCGTCACGGAGCTGGCCGAGTCCTTCACCGACGCGGACCGCAACCCGCCGGACTTCGACCCGACGACGCACTCGGCCACCCTGCCCGAGTCCTTCAAGCGCTCCTTCAAGGCGTACATGGACACCGAGTACTGGCGCCTCGGCCTGCCGGAGGAGATGGGCGGCACACTCTGCCCGCCCTCGCTGCGCTGGGCCACCGGCGAACTGGTGCTCGGGGCCAACCCGGCGGTGTGGATCTACGCGGCCGGCACCGACTTCGGCCGGGTGGTCTGGGAGCTCGGCACCGAGGAGCAGCGCAAGATCGCCAAGCTGATGGCGGACCGGCTGTGGGGCGCCACCATGGTGCTCACCGAGCCGGACGCCGGTTCGGACGTCGGAGCCGGGCGCACAAAGGCGATCAAGCAGGCGGACGGCTCCTGGCACATCGAGGGCGTCAAGCGCTTCATCACCAGCGGCGACCAGGACATCAGCGAGAACATCATCCACTTGGTGCTGGCCAGGCCGGAGGGTCACGGCCCGGGCACCAAGGGCCTGTCGCTGTTCATCGTGCCGAAGTACCTGTTCGACTGGGACAGCGGCGACCTGGGCGAGCGCAACGGCGCGTTCGTCACCAATGTCGAGCACAAGATGGGCCTGAAGGTCTCGACCACCTGCGAGGTCACCTTCGGCGCCGACCGCCCGGCCAAGGGCTGGCTGGTCGGCGAGGTGCACGACGGCATCGCCCAGATGTTCAACATCATCGAGATGGCGCGGATGATGGTCGGCACCAAGGCCATCGCCACCCTCTCGACCGGCTACCTCAACGCGCTGGAGTACGCCAAGACCCGCGTTCAGGGCCCTGACCTACCGGAGGCGACGAACAAGAACGCGCCGCGGGTCACCATCACCCACCACGCGGACGTGCGCCGGCTGCTGATGCAGCAGAAGGCTTACGCGGAGGGCATGCGGGCCCTGGTTTTCTACACCGCGAGCTGGCAGGACCGGGTGTACGCGGCCCGGCTCACCGGCGGCAAGGACGAACTCGGCGAGCGGATCAACGACTTCCTGCTGCCGATCGTGAAGGGCTACGGCTCGGAGAAGTCCTACGAGCAACTAGCCCAGTCGCTGCAGATCTTCGGCGGCTCCGGCTATCTGCAGGATTATCCGATCGAGCAGTACATCCGGGACGCGAAGATCGACACCCTGTACGAGGGCACCACCGCGATACAGGGCATGGACCTGTTCTTCCGCAAGATCGTCCGAGACCAGGGTCAGGCGCTCACCCACCTGAAGTCCGAGATCCAGGCGTTTTTGGACGCTGGCAGCGGCGGCGAACGGCTGGCGAAGGAGCGCGAGGCGCTGTCCGGCGCGCTCGCCGAGGTCGAGGCGATGGCGAACGTGATGTTCGGCCAGGCGGCCAAGGCGCTTGAGGACCCGCGGGAGATCCACGTGGTCGGCCAGTCCACCACCGACTTCCTCTTCGCGGTCGGCGACCTGGTGGTCGGCTGGCTACTGCTGAGGCAGGCCGCGGTCGCGCTGGCGAAGAGCGCCACGGCATCGGCCAAGGACGTGCCGTTCTACACTGGCAAGGTCGCCGCGGCGAGCTGGTTCGCCCGTAATATCCTGCCGCTGCTCGCCGCCCGGCGCGCAGTCGTGGAGGCCACTGACAACGCGCTGATGGACGTGCCCGAGGAGGCTTTCTAGCCGCCTCGCGACGGCGCCGGTCCGGTCAGTGCGTGATGAACGCCCGGTCGGATTGGTGATCGGGCTGTGCGGGCCGGGTCCCCGGAAGGGATGAGCACCTTCCGCGGGACCTGGTTCTCAGCGCGGTGGTAGTTCAACGCA
>Ga0134126_10012155_pt1 | contig 10870 bp, 11 predicted proteins | sample KB31752_FD_96881 | JGI IMG/M metagenome (GOLD analysis project Ga0134126, IMG submission 96881) | Terrestrial soil microbial communities with excess Nitrogen fertilizer from Kellogg Biological Station, Michigan, USA - KB3-175-2 | ecosystem: Environmental > Terrestrial > Soil > Unclassified ...
ACCGGACTGCTTCGTCTTTAAATTCCTCCGTGGACCGCCGTCGTGTCTTGGTGATCATTCTGTCCTCCGCTTTCATCATTCTCCTCCTTCTGGAGGTGTCTGTGAAATCAGGGGAAGGTCAATTACCCTGCGAATGGGAAGCTAGGAAAGGAGCACATCCATTGTAAAGCTCTGGTGTCGATACCTTTAGCTCATGAAAAACATCCAGACTTAATATATGGGGTCTTGAATGTAGATTCCGCCGCTGAAGATACGGCTCTCCTTGAATTCATCTCAAGGACACATGTCTTTGACGAGCGGCCGATGGATGATGACGAGACAAAGATGGAAAAAATTGGACTAAAGAAACTTAATTCCATTGTTTATAGGGGCTTACGTAATATAACCGACAATAACTGGTGATCGATTTTGTTCCTTGCGGAGCTCGTCTTTCTAGGATACAGTCCTTTTTGAGAGGAATTACATATGACCCAGCAAAATTAAGAACTATCCAGAGAATATGAAGAGAGACCAGCGACGCGGCCTAAATCGCGTTATCCCCCCCATTAGGAGAATCAAATGAAAACCCGAAACGCAATGACTCTGGTAGCGATCGGTGTCTCCATCATATGGGCAAGTTTTGTCGGCTGTAGCCGCCCGGTACCCGCAGAACCGGGTGTAAAAGGTGTAAAAACAGAGCGTGTGAATGCGGCATTGCCCGCCGGCGCGATTCCGATCACTATCAGCTACAGCGTGCCCAACGAGTTGAATGAGTCCGGCGGCGGCGCACCGAAGGCGACGATGCAGCAAGCCGCGGCGTTTGCCTGGCAGGAGTTTATCGCCCTGAATTGGCCCGCCGTTAATCAGACAGGCGGGGTTGTGAATAATGCGTTTGTCAGACAGCGCGATGTACCCGACCAAAACTGCAAATTCGGCGATCCGAATTGCAACGGCCCCTTAGTGTGGCAAACATTTCGTAGCAAGGTAGAAATCTTCCCCGGTGATGGTGATAAGAACCCACCCCCGGGCTATCCGCAGGTGGCGCAGGGCGATGATTCATACGGCTATGATAATCTGCCTACCTACAATTACAGTAGCCCTGTTCCGGCTTGCACACAACCTTCACCGTCAACTTCTCAGACGCCTGTCCCGTCATTTATTAATCTGGACGAGACCGATCAGATCACGCTTGATTCGATGTTTGCCGGTGTAGCGCCGACGCAAGTTGCCGGCAACAGTTCACCCCAGCTCATACGCTTCCTGGCTAAGGCTAATCGAGCTGAATATACCTACGTTGCTTCGCCGGGCACGACCGCTGCGTGGTGGCAAAGCCCGCCTGTTATCCCGGCGACTCAGGCCTATCTCAAGCAGAACCAGAAGAGTCCGCCAGCTGGTGGGCACGACTACGTGAGCCTGCCCTATGGCACCATCGAAATCAAAGCAGGCTGGCGGGTGCTCAACCCTGCGGAGATTGCCTCAAAGCGATTCAAGACGGCGACCGCGCGCTACTATGAAAACCTCAACAACAACCCTTGTTACAGCGAAAGCACTTTTGGCCTCGTCGCACTTCACATAATTCAGAAGACTCCATCTGCGCCCCATTTCATTTATGCGACATTTGAGCAGGCGGACAATATTATGACGGCGCCGACGGCCACTGCCGGTCCGACTCCGGTCGAAGACGTGGACGGCAACATCGTCAAGCTGCCGCTGTGTCGTGCTGACCAGACGGCGCCTTGTCCTACTACGCCCTCAGTGACATTACAGGACACGGCGACGGTGATGCCAAACCAACTGCCGCCGCAAATCAATCTTGTACCGGCTTCGGCGGCCTACTGCACCAATGGGGCAGGCACAACCCCCCTCGGTCAACTCTACTATCTGAACTCCGCTGGAAAAAAAGGCTTGCCAGGGGGAGGCTTCATTTGCGTCAACTATCGGGACAATCAAATTCCGCAGCCGATAATCGACGCAAACCAGACCGCACATGCGGCCATGAAGAGCTACAACCAGATGAACAGCATATCCGATTCACCATTCTTGTACTACAAGCTTGTCAATGTGCAGTATATGCCGATCGACAAACAGAATTTCGGCCCCTATACCGGCAGCGACCCCAACAGTTGCAATAATCCAGCCTGCTATCATCTTGCCAATATTGTTGTCGAGACGAATTACACGTTGCAGTTATTTAGCAGCAGTTTTCTCACGACCGGCAGCAAGAGCGAGTACGACTCTCAATTTCCAGGTGGCTCACCCGGCAACGCGATTCACAAAAACCTTTACTACGCTGGGGCGCACTACAACATGGGTGGCTGCATGGGCTGCCATGGTAGCCAGGGTCAGCAGCAGGGAGGCGACTTCAGTGTGATCCTGGCGAATGGATCAGTTTTTAGTCCGGAAACTCCGGCGCCCGTTACGCCGAGTGGGGCGGCACAGATCCCCAGAAATCGCCTGTTGAAGTACTAGACTCGGAATGGTACCTACTGCTAAACCAGGAATAATGTAGTCGATCATGCTTCACGGCGACTACTAACTCTTAATGATGTGATCACACTAATGATCATCCACACGAAAGGAGAAAACCATGGCAACTTTTAACAACTATGCTGATGTACAAGCCGGACTGGACGCGTTCGTCAGTCAGGCGGGTGTGAATATCGACGGCGCGCCCCACGGCGCGTTCTGGCAGAGCATGAGTTATACCGAATTCACCACCGGTGATATTCCTGGTGTTCCAGCAGGACCCTGGCCGGTCCTGGTCATTGGACACTCCGATCAGTCGAACATCATTCAGATTCTCGAGGGCATGGGTGCGGCGGCACAAAAGTTTGGCCGGATGCCTCGACCTCGTCCCCCTTACCCTGAGCAGTCAGTACTCATCACTGCGCTCGCCGCCTGGATTGATGCGGGATGCCCAAATGGTACTGCCGCGTCATAGATTGCACGAGGCCAAAGCACTTGCCGGAGCCTTCCTCCGGAATGGATTTGCCCCCGAGGGGGTTCGAGAAGAAGACGCTCTCTCATTCACCCACTCCAATTTGCATAGAGCCCGAAAACAAGAGCAAGGTGGCGGCACATGCGTATCGCGGCGGCGCTGGCTATTTGACGCCGCGCAAGGGATACGCGAATTGTTCGTCCGGGGCCGACGGGGGTGCGGATAGTCGTAGAGTTTCATGAGGGCCTTCGCGAGAGCACGAGAGACTTCCAGGGGTTCCAGCCGGCGGGAATCAGATGGAGCCATAGTTCATAGCGACTGCTGAACGACTGAACAGACCTTGACGAGAATATCGTCGGTCGAAATGAGGTGTCAAGACAGCGTACGCGGATCCGCTCGCTGAGTGCCGTCAAGTTTGTTATGCTGCACCCTCCAAATACACTTCGGAAAGACATTTTCATGATGGCTTGGCTACAACCCTGCTGCCTGCTCGTTACCGCGATCACCCTATGCGTTCCCTTGCACAGCTATGCAGAATCTTTGGACCACCTGACCGATCTAACCGGACGCGTACAGGCCATCGTGACATTGAAGAGCCGCGACAACTTCACTAGCGAGTATCTTTACGACGTGAGTGTCAGGAACCTCTCACCGGACGCAATCATCGGCGACTCACTGACCATCGTGCTGGACAAGATTGCCAACTTGGCCGGAGAGGACCGAGAGGGGCTCACGGGGGAATCTTTCTTAAAACGATTCGACGTACTGGATCAAGACGGCCAGACAGACGACGAGAAACCATATTTCCGTGTTCCGGCTGGAACTTCCCCGGATCTCGTACCGCAAACCGATAGTCTTCCCGCCGTGGTCCGAATCAGGAATCGGGATTATGTGGCGGTCTTCACTCCCTCGTTCAAAGTTTTTGGACAGAAGCGCCCCCCTCCAGAGACGAAGCGTGAGGAGTCTCCGTTCTCTCCTACATCTCCGGCGCTTGGACCGTCGGCAGCCGCCAATCGCAACGCGGTCGATAAGCTGATTCAACTGCTGATCAAAAAAGGCGTCTTGACTGAAGAAGAGTGGCATAAGGCGAATCAGCCGTGACGGATTCATGCATGGCGTGCCAAGGAACTTGGCCGAGGAAAGACCATTTCATCGCAGACCTCGAATTGTCGAAAGTCTATCTCCATGATGACCAATACTTCCCCGGCTGGACCATCGTGGTCTTCCAGCGCCATGCCACTGAGTTATTCCAGCTTGCCCCCACCGAACGCTTTCAGCTGATCGAGGAAGTCAATCGGGTAGCCAAGACTTTGGCCGACGTCTACCAAGCGAAGAAGATGAACTATGAACTCCTCGGAAACCAACTTCCTCATATCCATTGGCATGTAATCCCACGCCTCTCCGGTGATCCAGCTCCGATGGAACCAGTATGGCGGGTACCGCACAGTCCCCGTCTTCTGGCGGGAGCAGCGCTTCATGAGGCCATCGACCGTTTAGCATGCCCCCTTCACATGGCCCGGTGAATCAGGTCGTTCCGTCTTCCCGCAGATGATATAATCGAAGGCTATCGTGGCTCCCTGTCGAGGCGTGAAAGTTTGCCGATGCGTCCCGGATCGATACTGTTGCCCCTCACCGTCGCCGCGACTATTTACGCTTCGTCTCTCGCCCGCTCTCATTCATCGAATGAGCACAATCTCTCTGATGACGGCGGTTCACCACAGGCGTCCGAGTCAACTCCTGGGCTTGGGTTCAACGAACCAACCGACGCGGTGACGGAGATCGCATCGCTGCGTCGAACGGTCCGCCTCTTACCGAACGAGCCAGACTACCGGTTAAAACTAGCCGGAGCCCTTTCTCGTGTCGGTGATCTGGATGCCGCCGTTGAGGAATGCCGGGCGGCAATTAGATTGCTACCGGATGATGGGAACGCCCATCTGCAGCTCGGTCTCATGCTCATGGCGAAACAAGAATGGCGGGCCGCCGCTTCCGCTCTGGGAGAGGCCATCCGGCTGGATCCGAATCTGTCCCATGCCCATTACAGTTTGGGGAGCGTATACTATTCACTCGGCAATGTGACCGCCGCCGTTCAATCCTATCGACGGACGCTCGAACTGCACCCTCATTTCCCCGACGCACACTATCGACTCGCGCTGTTGCTGAGAGTTGCAGGACACACGCGAGAAGCCGTGCAACATCTAGAAACGGCGGCGTCCGGTGGGGTGCCTCAGGCCAGATTATTCCTCGGCAATGCCTACCAGACCGGGCAGGGCGTCGAGAAAAACCTCGGGTTGGCGATTTTTTGGTGGATGCAAGCGGCCGACCTCGGCCAGCAAACCGCCGCCGATTCGTTATCCAAGGTGAGACACCAAGCGCTTTCCTCCGAGTCGACGAAGCAACGGCGCATCGAATTGCAGAGCGCTTTGCAGATCTATCGCAACACCCTTTGGAACAACTTTCCCGATATCAGTCGCCCGACTCAACAGCAATCGCTGGGGAAGGTCCTGCTCGAGCAGAACCGCATAGAAGATGCGGTTCCAGTACTTTTGAAGGAATGCTTCGCGTTGAGTGAAGAGGCCCACGCAGCACTGGCCGTACTCTATGAAACCGGTTGGGAACAGTCTCTGAAGCCGTACGACAAGAACATTCTGACTTGTTTTGAATCAACCTCGGCCGACGACTTTGCCCCGGCAAAGAAAATCCTGACTCGGATCTATGCCAAGGGGCTCGGTGTTGATGTCGACATTCCGAAAGCAATGACTCTCCTCAAAGGCCTCCCGAAACAAGAAACACAATCCTTGCTCGAGGGGCTAGGGCTCCGCTAGTCGTATGCTGGACCGGCAGAAATCCTGGCGCCTGTTCATCGCGTCGCTTTCTCTGCAAGCGCTGGGCATCGGCTCACTGGCCACGCTGCTATCGGCGATGCTGTGGTCAGCCGCCCCCGCTACCTTGACGGCACTGGATTACACCGTCTACGACACCTGGCTTCGGCATCGCGCTACCACCCAGCTCAACCACTCGTTGGTTATCGTGGCTCGCGACGCGGCCAGTGAAGAACGATTCGGGAGGGGTCCTTGGGACCGAGGCATCCTCGCTCAGTTGATTGTGACAATCCATGAGGCCGGCGCCGCCGTCATCGGCGTTGACCATCGACTGAACTATGTGAGCCCTGCTCAACTGGGTGGAGCTGCGAGCGATGCGCTCTTCCTTGAAGCGCTTCGTACGGCCTCACCTGTTGTTCTGATTTACGATACTGATTCACTCCTTCAGTCCGACGCAGCGATCTATGGACATATCACAGTCGCGAGTGATCTCGATCACATATCCCGTCACATTCCGCCCGCTACCAGGATCGGAACTCAAACCGTTCCAGCTTTTGGTTCGGTCCTGTCCGACATCTTTCTCCGACGAACCGCCGCGCCCATACAGTTTCTTTCGGGCAATTCTGATGCCGACGTTCTGATCAACATAGTCGGCGACGGATCACCGGCTGCCCTTCAGCCGATCTCATTGTCATCAGTCTGGAACGCAGTCGAACGTCACGACGAACCACTGTTGGTCTCCTGGTTCAAAGACAAAGCCGTCGTGATCCGCTCAGGTCCTGGAAGCTCGGAGACATGGCTCTTACCCTCCAACATGACGGTCGACGGCATGACCGCCCACCTTCATTTCCTGAATGCCCTACTCAATCATGAACGGATCGACTCACTCAGCCGGTTCGGCCGTTCCGTCGTCACCATCGTGCTGGCCTCGCTGACTGCCTGGAGCCTCTTACGGTTTCGAGGGATAATGGGCCTCTTGCTTGCCGGTGCCGTCATTGTTTTGTATGGGGCACTCGTCATCGCGATGTTGAGCTTAGCATCTCTCATGATGCCGGTCGCCACTCCTCTCATAGCCTCACTGTTCGTTTTCATCGGCACCGTTGTTTGGGTGAATCTGACGGCGAGCCAGCGTCTGATCTTGCTTGAACGCGACATGATCCGCATTCAACAAGAGTCTGCTGCCGTGAGAGAGGCGCTCGTTCTGCATGAGGATCGAGCAGAAGCTCTTCAAGAAGATTTGGAAACAGCCAACGAAGCAATCGCTTTTTCGGCCGGCCAACAGGAAGAGTTGACCAGAACGACAACCTTACTGCGCCTCCAAATCATTGAAGCGCAGAGTCAGGAACAGGATGCTCGCCGATACCTTCAGGAACTGGAACGACAACTCGGTGATCTTCGAGCAGCAAGCACCATATCCAACACGATCGATGATGCGGAACTCAACCGCCTTCAAACCGAATCCCGCCAATTCGGCATCATCACCCAAGATCGCTCCTTGCTTCGGTTGTTTCACGACGTGAAAAAGAGCGCGAAGTCTCCGTTGACCGTCCTGCTTCTCGGGGAACCAGGCACAGGGAAAGAGCTCTTCGCCCACGCCATCCACCGACTCAGCCCACGATCGGGAGAGACATTCATCGCCGTCAACATGGCAGCCATTTCTCCCGAGCTATTTGAAAGTGAGCTCTTCGGCCATACAAAGGGCAGCTTCACCGGGGCGACGAGTGACCGTCGCGGCTATTTCGGTCTCGCCGACCACGGCACGATCTTTCTCGACGAGATCGGCGACCTTCGAATGGATCATCAGAGCAAACTCCTGCGGGTGCTTCAGGACAAATCATTCTATCGAGTGGGCGCCACCAGCCCGACGACGGTAGACGTTCGGATCGTGGCTGCGACCAATCGCAATCTGCAGAAAGGCGTGTCGGAAGGTTGGTTTCGCGAGGACTTGTACTTCCGGCTGAACGGAATGTTCTTCCATCTCCCGCCGCTGCGTGAGCGCACCGGCGATATTCCGCTTCTCGCCGACATTTTCCTGAACCAGCTTGCTGAGTCAATAGGGAAGCCGGTCTCGCGGCTGACGAATGAAGCGCTTCGTGCGTTGTCCGAGCATGAGTGGAGAGGGAACGTACGCGAGCTCCGCCACTGTTTGGAACAAGCCATCACGCTGAACGATGGAACCCTCTTAACCAGAGACTCGCTCAGACTTGGTGAAGAGCGTGGGCAATCGAGAAGACGTACCGGGCAGACGGTTCCCGAGCTAGCCGGTGATGCGGCGGTCCTGAACTGTCTGAGACGACATGGCTTCGACATGCAGTCCACGGCCAAAGCGCTCGGCTGGGATCGCAGCACGGTGACGCAGCGTTTGAAGGGACTCTGCTTTTATGGGCTGGTAGAAGCCAACGGCGATCGGGCCAAGGCTGCGCAGAACATTGCCGGAGATCCAACCCATCTACGAATCGCTGAATTGAAGCTCCGTGACTATTATGACCACTTGCGATCCGTGATCGAGCCCTTCGCGACCGCCGAGGAAGCCCTTGTCGATTGCAGGCGTCGTTTCAAAAACCTTCCGGAACGCCACTTTTCGTCGGTCGAGACGCTTGTGCAGCGACACTTCGAGCAGGATCGAGTGCCTGCGTCCTCTCAAAAAAGCCGTTAACTTTCGAGAGACAGGAACATGATGATCGCATCTTGATATGTGCCGTCGTCCTTGCGGACCGCGCAGGGGATCACGCCAAGTTGTCGAAAGCCGAGCTGTTCCCATAATCGGCGAGCGCCGAGATTTTCGGAAAAGACCAAATTAAAGATCACACTGCGGTAACCGAGCCGTTTGCCATAGTTCAACATGGTCTCGCCCAATAACCGGCCTAAACCCTTACTGCGCCATTTCGGTGCGACGATGAAGCCGGCATTCGCCACGTGCCCCGCTCGACCGGGCCAGTTCGGCTTGAGATAAAACGCATCGGCCATTTCCGTCGCCCGCTTCCGATCCGGCACATACGCCACCACCGTTCGCTTCCCATGAAACCAATAGTCCATGAACTCGTCATGATCGGGAACTCGATCGTGGGGATAGGAGTTCCCCTCTTCAACGATCACTCGATAGAAGGTCTTGAGCGGTTCAATATTTCGCTCATCGGCTAGAGACAGTTGAACTGTGAAACCGTCTTTAAGAGTGCACTGTATAGGGAACTGGAGACCCAATTGAGCATACCGAGACGAGTGGTCAGGCCCTTTTCTGAATTTGCAATGTTTTACGCAATCTAAGCAACAGAATGGTCCCTCACTAGAACCTATCTCAAAATAGTTGACGGCATGGCTTCCCACCCGTATAAGTCCGGGCATGCTGCGGTTGCGTGACGACCAATGGGAGCGGATTCGGGAGCATTTTCCCGAAGAGCACATTCCGGACAGCCGCCCCGGTCGCAAGCCGATCTCGACGCGGGCCGTGTTGGAAGCCGTGCTCTGGGTTCTGAACACCGGAGCCCAGTGGCACTTCCTGCCGCAGTGCTATCCCAACTACAAAACGGTGCATCGCCGGTTCCAGCAGTGGTGTCAACGTGAGGTCTTGCGCGACGTGCTGACCCAACTGGCCAACACGCTGCGCGACGAAGGCGCGCTCGATGAACGCGAGAGTTTCATCGATGCCACGTTTGCCGCGGCCAAGGGCGGCGGGGACGCGGTGGGCCTCACCAAACGCGGCAAGGGCGTGAAGATTCTCGCGATTGTGGATCGACATGGGTTACCGCTCTCCGTGAGTACGCATGCCGCGAACCATCATGAAGTCACCTTGGTCCAACTCAGTTTCGACTTTTACATGCTGGAGGCCAAGCCGGAACATCTGATTGGCGATCGGGCCTATGACAGTGATGGACTGGATGATGATCTCAGGCAAGATGGGGTGAACCTCATTGCTCCCCATCGGTCCACGCGCAAGCTGAAGACCCAGGATGGTCGCCACCTCCAGCGATACGAACGCCGCTGGCTCGTCGAGCGCTTCTTTGCCTGGTTGCAATGGAAGCGGCGGTTACTGATCCGCTGGGAATACTACGCCTCCAATTTTCTGGGCTTTGTCCAGCTCGCCTGCATCACCATGCTTCTCAATCAATTTTGAGATGGGTTCTAAGCACAATAAGTTATTACATTGCGACAACATTACATGCGATCAGGAGCGGACTGAGGCCAGACAAATCCAGACCGAGATTGCCGTCCTCTCAAGTAAATTGCGCGCTAAAGGATTTCGATGGGCCGTGGCGACGACGGCATTAATATACTTGACTCACTCTGGGTAAGTTTGGTACTGTCTGATCATTACGGAGGACATCATGAGCGAGCCCAAACTGCCGACCACCCTGCAAGAGGCTATCAAATACTTCGCTGATTCTCAACGCTGCTTGGATTTCGCCATTGCCATGCGTTGGCCTCAAGGCCCGACCTGTCCACGGTGTCACTCTCAAGAGTATCGCTTCATCAAGACTCGTTCGGTTTGGGTGTGTAAGCACTGCAAAAAGCAATATAGCGTGAAAGTCGGGACCATCTTTGAAGATAGCCCGATCAAGCTGGATAAGTGGCTGTGTGCCATGTGGATGATGGTCAATGCGAAGAATGGTATCAGTTCCTATGAGGTCCACCGCTCTTTAGGCGTCACTCAAAAGACTGCGTGGTTTATGCTGTATCGGATTCGGCTCGCCTTGCAGAATGGTTCGCTTGATCGAAAGTTGATGGGGGATGTCGAGGTAGACGAGACTTATATTGGCGGACAAGCCAGAAACATGCACAAAGACAAAGCAATAAAGATGAAGCAGGCTGAAGGATTCTTTAGAAAAGCTGTGGTAATCGGCATGCTAGAGCGGAAAGGAGAGGTTAGAACCGCTGTGTTGAATCGTGCTTCTACTAAGCTGATTGAAAAGGCCGTCAAAGAGAACGTGGTACCGGGAAGCAATCTCTACAGCGACCAGCTCAACTCTTATCTGCGGGTCGGGAAAGAGTACGCCCATAAGATTATTAACCCTGCGGTGACCTTCCCCCATTTGTTACACCACCGCCAACGAAGTTGACTTCTGTGCCACGCGAGCCCCGTCCTGATAGGTGTTGATGAACTCCTGGGGTGTCACATCCCCAATGGAGCTGTGCGTCC
>Ga0134126_10012156_pt1 | contig 10869 bp, 6 predicted proteins | sample KB31752_FD_96881 | JGI IMG/M metagenome (GOLD analysis project Ga0134126, IMG submission 96881) | Terrestrial soil microbial communities with excess Nitrogen fertilizer from Kellogg Biological Station, Michigan, USA - KB3-175-2 | ecosystem: Environmental > Terrestrial > Soil > Unclassified ...
CACCCATCGTCGTGGTTTCCTCACCCACCTCGCCGCCGGCGCTGCCGGCCTCACACTCCTCGGACACCCGATCCGCCTCAACGCCGCCCCCACGCCAGTCCACGACGACAAACCCGGCGACCCGGACGCCTGGTTCAACCAGGTCAAAGGCAAACACCGCCTGATCCTCGACGTGCCCCGCCCAAACGACCTGATGCCCTTTGCCTGGCCCAGGGTATTCCTGCTGACCAACATGGCAACCGGCACACCCGAAAAAGAGATTAACGTCGTCGTCGTCCTCCGCCACGAAGGCATCCCCTACGCCTTCGAAGACCGCATCTGGGCAAAATACAAATTCGGTGAGATGTTCAAGGCAATGGACCCAAAAACAAAGGCCCCGTCTACACGCAACCCTTTCTGGAAACCCGCGCCCGGAGATTATAATTTGCCCGGCTTCGGCAATGTCGAGATCGGCATCGATCAACTCCAGTCCAGCGGCGTCATGTTCTGCGTCTGCGATGCGGCAATGACAGTCTACAGCGCTGCGGTCGCCGGAGGCATGAACGCCGATCCCGCCGAAATAAAAAAGGATTGGCTGTCCGGCCTGCTACCCGGGATACAACCCGTCCCATCCGGCATCTGGGCCGTCGGGCGCGCTCAGGAACACGGTTGCAGTTATTGCTATGCCGGCTAATCCATGTTCGCTAGACTCCGCATAATCATTGTCGTTATAACGTTTTACTCCTGCCATCCGAAGCACGACAAGTTCACCGTTTGGCAGGCCCCGGATACATTGAAGATCCCGGCCACGGATGAAGGCAGGCTCATTCGCTATGGCCGGGATCTTATTGCCCACACTTCTCGCTATCTCGGCCCGAAAGGCGCCATCGCCAGGATCTCCAACGGGATGAATTGCCAGAACTGTCACCTCGAAGCCGGCACCAAACCCTGGGGTAATAACTATAGCGCCGTAACGTCCACCTACCCTAAATTCCGTGACCGCAGCGCATCGATGGAAAACATCTTCCGTCGCGTCAACGATTGCATCCAAAGAAGCCTGAATGGACAACCCCTCGACACGAATAGCCGCGAGATGAAGGCGATCACGGCATATATGACATGGCTGGGCCAGGAAGTACCCAGGGGTATAAAACCCACCGGAGCCGGCATCACCGATCTTCCCTTCCTCGACCGCCCGGCAGATTCAGGCAAGGGCAGGACGATCTATCTGCAACAATGCCAGCGATGTCACGGCCCTCAGGGCGAAGGCGTCAGCGATGCCGACAGTACCGGATATGTCTATCCTCCTCTATGGGGCGAACATAGCTATACTACCGCCGCCGGTCTCTACCGGATCAGCCGCCTCGCCGGCTATGCAAAAGACAATATGCCGTTCGGATGCTCATACCAGACCCGGCTCCTCACCGACGCGCAGGCATGGGACGTCGCCGCCTTCATCAACAGCCAGCCGCGCCCCGGGATCACATTCGACAAGGACTGGCCCAACATCTCCAAAAAACCATTCGACCATCCCTTTGGTCCCTATGCCGATAGCTTCACTTCCCGGCAACACAAATATGGTCCGTTTGGCCCCATGATCCGGCATCATTGATTTTCTATCACCAATTCCGCACACCGCCCCGCTTCCACCGCCGCGGCTTATATTTGATCAGTATATTTGAGGAGTAAAACCCCCATATGGTCTGGTACGAAAACGAGGTCCAACGACTCGAAAAGGAAAGAGAAGCGCTGACTTACGATCCTAAGCTGCTCTTTTTCGGCAGCTCTTCCATCCGGCTCTGGGAAAGTCTGAACGAAGACTTCGCCCCTTACCAGCCTGTCAACCTGGGCTTCGGCGGCTCGACCCTCGCCGCCTGCACCTGGTTCTTCCCCCGCCTGGTCGCTCCCTTCCATCCCGATTCCATCATCGTTTACGCCGGCGACAACGACCTCGGCGATGGACGTCACCCCGAAGAAGTATTCATCTTCTTCCAACAGCTGGTCAGCCGCACCCGACATCAATTCGGCGATATCCCGCTCGCATTCATCTCGATCAAACCCAGCATCACCCGCTGGGACATCGTCGATCGCATCCGGTATACCAATAAGATCATCAAGGAAGAGATTGCCCGGCAATCCGACCACCTGTACTACATCGATGTATATACCCGGATGATCGATAAGGCCGGTTACCCGAGAAGAGAATTCCTGGACCCGGATGGGCTCCACATCAACGATAAAGGCTATGCCCTGTGGAAAGAGATCGTTCTGCAATATCTATCCACCAGCAAACCATTAAATGAAACGAGAGTACCATAAATGGTATAGCCGACACCTCGGTCGGGAAATGGAACTGCTGATCTTCGGTCATGCCGGCGAACCCGTGATCTTCTTCCCCACGCGCACCGCTCGCTTTTATGACTACGAAGACTGGCAGGTCATCGATGCACTGCGCAAAAAGATCGACAATGGTTCCATACAGGTCTTCTGCCTCGACAGCGTCGACAAGGAAAGCTTCTATGCAAAAAATGTCCCCCCCTGCGAACGCATCGGCCGCCATTTGAAATACGAAAACTACGTCCTCACAGATGTGCTCGGACTCGTACAGCTCATAAACCCCCATCCCACAGTCGTCGCCGCCGGCTGCTCGCTCGGCGCCTACCATGCCGCCAACCTCGCCTTCAAATATCCCCACCTCTTTCATAAGGTCGTAGGCCTTAGCGGCCGTTACGACCTCACTACCTCCATGGAACACTTCGACGATCTCTTCGAAGGCTACCGCGATGAGAATGTCTATTACAATATGCCCGCACAATTCATCCCCAATCTCTCCGATCCCTGTCTCATCGCCCGACTCAAAACCCTCGAGATCGTCCTGGTGGTCGGAGAAAAGGACGTCTTCCTCGAAAACAACCGCATTCTCAGCAATGCTCTCTGGTCAAAAGGCATCTGGAACTCCCTCCACCTATGGGACGGCGAATCCCATAAGGCCCGCTACTGGCGCCATATGGTACAGCTGTATCTATAACTTTCTCACCTACACCGCCCCCGCAACCCCAACGGGCACACCAACACAAAAGCCAATACGATTCTTATCATAATAGTAAATTTTATACACCAACGGTCCATTAAATTAACGGATTCCATTGTACATTAGCCATCCCCAAAACGCACACTTATGCTAAGATACCTATTCCTCCTCACGGCAACCGCGGCTGCCCCAACCCTCGCCAAAGCACAGATCAACGCCGCTCTCTTCCGCTACCCCGACGTAACCGCAACCCATATCGTCTTTTCCTATGCCAATGATCTTTGGGTCGTCCCAAAGGAAGGCGGCAAAGCACAGCACCTCAGCTCCCCCGCCGGCGTCGAATCATGGCCCAAATTTTCGCCCGACGGCAACACCATCGCCTATACGGCCGATTATGACGGCAACCAATCCATCTATTCCATCTCTACGGAAGGGGGCATCCCCTCCCGCCTCACCTGGCAAGGCTCACCCGAAAGAGTGGTCGACTGGTATCCCGACGGCAAAAACCTCCTCTTCGCCTCCGGCCGCCAAAGCGGACGCGAACGATTCAATCAGTTCTGGGCGATCCCCTCCACCGGCGGAGCCCCTACCCGCCTTCCCCTGCCCTACGCAGAATATGGCACCCTCTCCCCCGACGGCAAAAGCCTGGCCTTTACCTATAAGTCACAGCTGGGCCGCAACTGGAAACGCTACCGCGGCGGTTGGCAAGGCCAGATCCATTTATTCAACCTCTCCAATTTTTCGGATCAGGATATCTCCAACACGGAGGCCGATGACGAACTGCCCATGTGGCACGACAACACGATCTTCTTCCTCTCAGACCGCGGAGAAGAAAAACGAATGAACCTCTGGCAGTACGATATCACGGCCCAAAAATTCACCCAGCTCACCCGTTTCTCCGACTACGATGTGCACTACCCATCACTCGGACCACAGGACATCGTCTTCGAACAGGGCGGCAAACTATACCTCTATTCTTTAACAGGCAAAACGTATAAACAAGTCCCCGTACAGGTCGTCACAGATGAAAATGCCTTGCGACCCGCTCTCGAGAATTCATCCAGGCTCATCTACAACAGCAATATCTCCCCCGATGGCAAACGCGCCCTTTTCGAAGCCCGTGGAGATATCTTCAGCGTCCCCGCAGAAAACGGTCCCGTCATCGATCTTACCCGGTCTTCAGCGGTGGCGGAAAGATTTCCGGCCTGGTCACCCGACGGCCGCCATATAGCCTTTTGGAGCGATCGCTCCGGCGAATACGAACTCACGCTCCGCGATGCAGGCAACGCCGGAACCGAAAGGAAGCTGACATCCTATGGTCCAGGCTTCCGTTACAACCTGTTCTGGTCCCCCGATAGTAAAAAGATCGCCTTCATCGACAAGGCCATGAAGATCTATGTCTATGATATTCCCACCGGTCAGACCAGTTTCGTCGACCAGGGTCTGCGCATGACAGAAGGCGCTCTCCAGGGTTTCTCCGCCAGCTGGTCTCCGGACAGTAAATACCTCACCTACGATCGCGATCTGCCCAACGCCCATCGCGCCGTTTTTATCTATGACTGTACCGAAAAAATGCTCCACCAGGCCACCGCCGGCTTCTATAGTTGCTCCAATCCCGTTTTCGACCTCACCGGCAAATACCTGTTCATTACGACCAACCAGTCCTTCCGCCCGCTGTACAGCGATCTCGACAATACCTTCATCTATCCCAATTCCACCCGTCTGGCAGCCATCGTCCTCGAAAGATCCACCCGTTCCCCACTCTATCCCAAGGACGATACGGTCGCCATCCAAAAGGAGCCGGCAGCCGTCGCCGAACATCCGACTCCGCCAAAGACCCCTCCGGCGACAACGCCTAAACCCGCCCCAGGCCCTGTCCACATCGATTTCGACGATCTCGAGACCCGCATGGTACTGCTGCCTGCCGAAGCCGGCAACTATGGCAACCTGTCCGCGGTCGAAGGAAAGCTCATTTATATGCAAGCCCCGAACACAGGCTCCGGCCAAAGAAACCAATCCCTCCATTTCTTCGATCTCGATAAAAGGACCACCAAAACCATCGTAGACGCCCTCGACGGGTATACCCTCGCGGCAGACAATAAACACCTCCTCGTCACAAACGGCGGCAGCTGGTATATCATAGGCGCCGACGAAGGTCAAAAGCTCGATAAGAAACTGCGTACCGGCGAAATGCAGCAATGGGTAACCCCACGCGAGGAATGGCGGCAGATCCTCGTCGATGCCTGGCGTCTCGAACGCGACTATTTCTACGATTCTCTGATGCATGGTGTCGACTGGCCCCTCGTCAGACAACGCTATCTCAAACTCGTCGACGACGCGTCCACCCGCGAAGAGGTCGATTTCCTCATCGGGGAGATGATCGGCGAGCTTAGCTCTTCCCACACTTACCACGGCGGAGGCGCGCTCGAAACTACCAAACAGGCTCAGGTGGGTTATCTCGGCGTCGATTGGATCGCCGCCGGTGACTACTATAAGATCGGCAAGATCATCCGTGGCGCAGCCTGGGACGCTGAAGCCCGCTCGCCGCTCGACCAGCCCGGCGTCAATATAAAGGAAGGAGACTATATCCTCGCGGTCAACGGGATCCCCCTGACGACCAAAACCGATCCCTATTCCGCCTTCGGCAGCCTCGCCGGCACATCCGTGGAGCTCACGTATAACAATACCCCTTCCCTCACCGGCGCCCACACCGCGATCGTCGAAACGATGCGTTCCGAAGCCCGTCTTCGCAACCTCGCATGGATAGAAGAAAAACGTCGCCACGTGGAGACCGTCACCAAAGGACAGGTAGGCTATATCTATGTCCGCAGTACAGGCGTCGACGGCCAGAATGAATTGATACGCCAGTTCACGGCCCAGCTCGATAAAAAAGCGCTCATCATCGACGAACGCTTCAATGACGGCGGTCAGATACCCGACCGCTTCATCGAGATCCTCAACCGCAAACCCCTGGCATGGTGGGCCACCCGCGATGGCGCCGCCTGGCCCTGGCCGCCGGCAGGAAATTTCGGTCCCAAGGTCATGCTGATCAATGGGTGGAGTGGCTCCGGAGGAGATGCCTTCCCCGACTATTTCCGTAAATCCGGCCTCGGACCCCTCATCGGAACCCGCACCTGGGGCGGCCTCATCGGGATCAGCGGCGTCCCCGGTCTCATCGACGGCGGCACGATCACCGTCCCGACCTTTCGTATGTACAACCCCGATGGCACCTGGTTCAAGGAAGGCCACGGCGTAGACCCGGATATCGATGTCCCCGAAAACCTCACCGAAGGCGCCCGCGGTATCGACAATCAGCTCGAAACAGCCATCACCCAAATTCTTCAGATAAAAGGCTTCACCCCTCCCAATCGCCCAACTCCCCAAATAAGATAGTCGAAACCCCGCGTCAGCGGGGTTTTTTCTCATTCACTACGCAACGATTTCACCGGATTCGCCAACGCGGCTCTCACCGCCTGGAAACTCACCGTCAATAGCGCAATTGCCACCGCCACCACACCGGCCAACGCAAATATCTGCCAACCGATCGTGATCCGATATTCAAAACCATTCAACCAAAGATGCATGGCCCACGCCGCCAAAGGAAAGGATATCGCCGCCGCGAGCGCCACCAACAGCAAAAAATCCCGCGACAACAACCCTATGATCCCACTCACCGATGCGCCCAGCACCTTACGTATACCGATCTCCCTCGTCCGCTGTTCCGCCGCATAGGCAGCCAGCCCGAACAAGCCGAGACACGCAATAAATATCGCAAGCAGCGAAAACGACAACGATATCCCTCCCTGCCGCTGCTCGGCGCGATAAATATTATTGAATTCCTCATCCATGAACGCATAACCGAAAGGCTTCGACGGAGCCATCTGTCGCCATAAACCCTCGACCTGTCCGATCAAATGATGCATATCCGAAGCCTGCACACGCAAGGCGACCCTCCCCCTGTTCTCCCGCAGATACAGGACCATCGGCGTGACCACCTCCCTCAACGAGTTGAAGTTGAAATCCTTCACCACTCCGATAATATGATACTCACTCACCTTTTTCGTCCGGATATCGTTCAGCTCATAAAGATTCGACCCCACCGGCTTACGACCCTGCATAAACTTTAACGTCGCCTCATTGACGATACAGGCATTCGAATCGGTCTTGAAATCTCGCGAAAAATTGCGCCCGTCCGCCATCTGCATTCCCAACACCGGTATATAGTCCTCATCCACCTGCCAGGTCTGCATCGAGATCGCCTTCTTTGGATCCAGGTCATGCGTCAGAAAGATCGCGTCATCATTACGCCAGTCACCCGTCGGCATAAAACCCGTCATGGTCACACCTTTTACCCCGGACAACTTGCCCAGCCGTTCCTTGAAGTCTTGAATATGATTGCCGAGAGCGTCCGTGCCATTCACGATCAGCACCTGGTCCCGGTTGAACCCGATACTCCTGTCATGAATGTAGCTCAGCTGCCGGTAGATGACCGCCGTCCCTACCAGCAAAAAGATAGAGATGCCAAACTGAAACACGACCAGCGAATTTCGCAGCCATCCCGTCTTGAAACCCGCGGCGACATTTCCCTTCAATACCAGGATGGGACGGAAAGCCGAAAGATAAAAAGCCGGATAACTGCCCGCAAGGATGCCCACCACGAGCACCAACCCGAGCATCGAGGGCGCCAGCCAACCACGCGAAAAAAGACCGATCACCATATGCTTATCCGACAATTGATTGAACACCGGCAATAACAGCCAGGCCAACCCCAACGCCAACAACATCGAGACGAACGCGAGCAGCACCGATTCCATCATGAACTGCGAGATCAGATTTCCCCGCAGCGAACCCAGCACTTTCCGGATACCCACTTCCTTCGCCCTGTTCGACGACCGCGCCGTAGACAAATTCATAAAATTCACACAGGCGATCAAAAGAATGAAGGCTGCAATCGCCGAAAAGATATATACATTCGTGATACTTCCATTCGCCCCAAGCTCTGCCGTCTTATTACTATGCAGATGAATGGCCGTCAATGGCGTCAGATAAAAACCTACCGAATTTCCGGCTTTGAAAAATTCATCCGCTGAAACATTGACCGCCGCCTTCAGCTCCGGTTCGATATACTTCGTGATCAGCTGTCCGAATTTGGCCTGCAGCTTCGCCGGGTCCGCGTCCTTTCGTATTACAATATACGTGTTGAAATTATTGCTCAACCACTGATCCATCTGTTTGGCCTCGTCCAGTTCGGTCATCGACAGGAAAAAATCATAGTGGAAATGCGATTGGTCGGGTATGTCGCGGATGACCCCGGTGACCTTATAAAGTACGGTATCGTTCATGGTCAGCGTCCGTCCCACCACATCCACGGCATCGAAATACTTCTTCGCCATTCTTTCGGTGATCACTACAGTATGGCTTTCCAGCAAAGCCGTATGCGGGTTGCCATACAACATCGGCAGGGTGAACACATCGAAAACTGTCGAGTCCGCATAGACCACCCCATCCTCATATATGTTCTGATTGCCTTTCTTGAAGAGCCTCCCCCCTTGCATCCGAAAACGGCACTCCTTCTCCACTTCAGGGTAATCACGCAAAAGCGCCGGCCCCGCCGGGGCCGGCGCCACCGCCAGGATAAAATGATTGCCCCCGAATTTGATGTCGCCATCTACCCGGTAGATACGATCCGCCTTTTCGTTATACCGATCATACCCCAGCTCATCCATCACAAAGATCAGGATGAGCAGACAGGTAGCCAGCCCGATCGCCAGACCGATAATATTGATCGCCGAAAACCCCTTGCTTTTCCAAAGGTTACGGATAGCCGTCTTGAAGTAGTTGCGTATCATGGTAGACGTATTTCCCCTTTGACGAACCCACCCCCGAAAAAGTTACACTAGCGCCCTGGCACCGGCACCACCGGCAAACTCTCATTCCCCTCCTCCGACACCGACTGCACGGCAAAAAAGTAATTGTCCTTAGAATACGGCAAATTCGCCTCCGTCCCCGCAAAAAACATCTTCTTCTCCCAAACCGCACTCGTAGTCTCCCGTATCAGTACAAAATAACCCTTAGGCTTCCCGTCAACCGGCGCCTTCCAGGACAATGAAGTCCCATTACCTAACCCCCGCACCTCTATTCGAACATCCTGCGGCATCCCCGGCGATTTAGCCAGGTTCCCTAAATTGGCCAGGTTCATTGCCGTATTCTTCCGTAAATATTCGAAGTCCATGAACTCCGCCAGATCCCCATAAACTACCCCCTTATCCGTCCGCACATCCTGATGCTGGTGATTGAAATTCTCATTCATTTCGGTGATCCGCACGGCCGTATACCCGTTCTGCTGGTAGGGGATCTGATCTCCACCCCGAAGGAACCTGTCCGGCCGATACACCATCACCACCTGCAGATTGTCCACATACCGCTCCCCGATCTCCTTCACATACCGCGCCAGCTGCCGCGACTTTCCGTCATTCTCCAACCCCATCGATCGGATCCTGCTGACCATTCTGCCGGTGTCTGCAAACGCCAGACCCTCACTGAAAACCCTTACACGCGTATTGTCGATGATATTGGTCTCATTGCTGTTATTGCTACCAATGATATCGTTGTTGAGCACGGCCTCGATATTCCATCCCGCCGCCTTCGCCTTTTTTGCCATATAACCGGACCCCAGCAGACCCTGCTCCTCACCGCTCACCGTCACGAAAACGATCGTCGCGGGAAAATGATGCTTGCTCATGACCCGGGCACACTCCAGGACCGCTGCACTCCCGCTGCCGTCATCATTGGCGCCCGGAGCATCGTTCGTACCATCCATGACATCCGTCCGCCGGCTGTCTAAATGCCCGCTGATAATAAAAATGCGGTTGTCGGAAGGATCCGTCCCCTTCAACGTTGCTACGGTATTACCCAGATTGATCGGCTCCTTCACCCTCCTGCCATCGGCCGCATAGGTCGTCGTGTCTACAAAAGCCGTAAGCCGGCCGCCCGAGGCGGCCGCAAACTGCTCGAACTTCATCAGTACCCAGTTCCGCGCCGCACCGATACCTCGTTTTTTGTCGGTTACTGAACTGACAGTGCTTCGGGTACCAAACGCTACCATACTTTTAATATACGATTGAAGGCTGTCGGCATTCACTTCCTTGACCATGGCGGCAATCTCCGGGTCACGGACGATCGTCGTTTGCGCAGGACAGGTGATCACGACGCCTGCCAGCAAAAGCATTAGAGTTGTCTTTTTCATAACCCAATTTTAATTTTTTTTCCCAACTACGCGAATTATTAGTATTTGCTAGACCTTTTTCTTAGTGGCCGGGTCCGGACTCCTTCGCCAAACTCATCTTAAATTGACCGGGACCAATTACTTCATCCTCAACCAAAACAATTATGAGAGTACTGCTGCTTGTGGCTGTGGCTGTTCTTTTTGCCTGTATTGAAGGACAAGCCCAGCAGACGATAACTGTCTCAGGAAAAGTTACCGACGAAAAAGGCGCCGCCATCGCAGGCGCCACCATCACTCAAAAAGGTACCCGCAATGCCACCACTTCTCACGATGATGGCTCCTGGACCCTCCAGGTACCCAACAAGGCAAAGCTGATCATCAGCTACGTGGGCTATGAACCCAGAGAAATCGAATCCCGAACCGGTCTGACCATCTCCCTGGCTCCCGACGTCAAGTCGCTTTCCGATGTCGTGGTTACGGGCGTGGGCGTGGCGACCAATCGGAAAAAGGTCCCCATCGATGTAGGGACCGTTTCTTCAAAAGACTTTGCCCCCAGCGTCACTACCAACGTCCAGCAGGCTCTGGACGGCCAGATCGCAGGCGCAAGCGTCCAGCAAAGCAGCGGTACGCCCGG
>Ga0134126_10012158_pt1 | contig 10868 bp, 12 predicted proteins | sample KB31752_FD_96881 | JGI IMG/M metagenome (GOLD analysis project Ga0134126, IMG submission 96881) | Terrestrial soil microbial communities with excess Nitrogen fertilizer from Kellogg Biological Station, Michigan, USA - KB3-175-2 | ecosystem: Environmental > Terrestrial > Soil > Unclassified ...
CGCAGGTGCCGGCGCCGCCTTCGTCACTACCTCTTTCTGGTGCTCGTTCATCGGCTCAATTTGCAACAAGGTCGCGCGATGCTCAACAGATGATTTACGCAGGATTGCCGCGCGGCCACCGCGAGGCGCGGGAAGAAGCGGGGTGTGAAGCTGGGTGTGAAGCTGGGTGTGAAGCGGGGAAATGGAAAAAGGGAGGCCGTTCGAACGGCCTCCCTTGTGCTTCGTCATCCCGGCGAAACAACGTCATCCCCGCGAAACAACGTCACCCCCGCGAAAGCGGGGGCGGGAATCCATCTGCTGGTCGTCATTCCCGCGAAAGCGGGAATCCACTTGCTGCCGACCTCTTCCTGCTATCATCGCATCCAGAGATCGATAACATGGATTCCCGCTTTCGCGGGAATGACGAATCGGACTCGCTTTCGCGGGAATGACGAGTCTCTGAACCCGCTTTCGCGGGAATGACGAATCGGACTCGCTTTCGCGGGAATGACGAATCGGGTGGGCTTTCGCGGGAATGACGAGTCCCCTCTACGACGACTTCCGGCTCGACTTCCGGCTCGACGACTTTCTGCCGGTGGACTTTCGGCCTGAAGATTTGCGACCCGTCGACTTCTTCCTGCTGCTGGTCCGCGCGGCCGATTTACGTGAGCTCGATTTGCGGGATGACGTCTTGGACGTGCGCTTGCGCGGCGTCTTCTCGCCTTTCTCTCTCGCCTCGTTGATTCCGATTGCGATTGCCTGCTTGCGGCTCGTCACCTTGCGTCCGCCGCGTGTCTTGAGCGTGCCGTGCTTGCGCCGGCGCATCGCGCTTCCAACGGTCGAGCTCGCCTTCTTGCTGTACTTCCTGCCGGATGACTTCCTGCTCGACTTGCGTGCTGATGTCTTGTGGCCCGAAGACTTGCGACCCGACGTGGATGCCTTGCGTGCTGCCATCTGAACCTCCCCGGAAAGGTTGATCTGTGACGCACCTGATGTTTTGCAAGAGCCGCGCCCGCTCTGCGCGTGTGTGCTGAACGTACCAGCGCGGAAATATCAGAGCAGACGCGAATCGAAGGTGTTCCAGAACAGCGTTGCTCCATCTGCCGTGCGTGCAAGCGCGAGTGCAACCACGAACGCCTTTGCGGAGTACGTGTCGTCGAGATTAATTCCGGTGCTGGCTGCGAGCGCGCGCGCGGCGGCCGTCGCCGCGGGGAGCGGTCTGCCGTACGCGCCACCGTACGCATCGCGCACGACACCGAGCAGGTGCGCGGGAACGCGCGCAACCCGTTCTCCGGTCATTCGTTCGATCAGCCGCGCGGTTCGCGCGATCAGCCGCCGCACGCGCAGTCTGTTCGCGACGATCGCAGGCGTCACCTGCACGCAGATCGTGGCTATGTCGAGTCCCGCAATCGCGAAACCCAGCGCCAGACCAGCGACAGTTCCACCACTGCCGAGCGGAACGACCACACGCGCTGGTGTCGGCAGCTCGCCGGCGCGGATCTGTTCCGCAAGCTCCAGCGCCGCGTTCACGTGCGCAAGAACGCCAAGTGGTGTCGATCCGCCGAGTGGAACGTAGCGACATTGTTGAGTGAGCCGCGCGATCTGCGCGGCGAGCAGAGCGCGCGTGGTGCCTGCATATACGCGTGATGAAACGCACTCGTCCGCGATCATGTCGGCGACGCGGTACGCCGAATGATTCATGTCGTGCCGCCATCGAATACCGATGACGCGAGCGCCGAGCCGGCGTGCGTGCATCGCGGTGGCCAGCACGTGTGTGGATCCTTCACCGCCGGTCGTGATTATGGTATCGCCACTGGCGACACCTGCGAGCAGAAACTCCAGCGCGCGCACCTTGTTCCCGCCGCAAACCGCCGCGTTGAGCCCGTCGGATTTGATCCATATCTCCGCGCCGTCCACCGTGACACGATCCACCGGCGACGGAAGCACGCAAAGTGAGACGCGCGGAATTGCGCGAAGAGCGGGGAAGCGCTCGTACAGTGGAAGCGGCGAACCACGGTGCTCTCCGCGCGCCTGCAACGTCTCGTCCGTCATTTCATCAGGTCACGGCATCGTCGCTTCATCCGGCCGCTTCATCCGAGTGCTTCATCCGAGTGCTTCATCCGGATGTGGTGGCGGCTCGGCGACGAATGGCAACGGCGTGGGATCGCCGATGATATCCTCGACGTACAGCATCTTCACGAGGATCATCACGAGCACCAGCAGTGGAACCGCGACGAACAATCCCATCACGCCGAACGCGAGTGCCATCCCAGCCTGGGTGAGCACCGTAAGAACGGGCGGCAGGTTCACCCCTTCCTTCATGAGGAGCGGGATCAGCAGATGACTTTCGAGGAAGTGGATGATGTAGAACGCCACCAGCACGGCTGCGGCCTTCTCGGGCGAATCCACGAAGCCCATCGCGATCGCAGGCACGGCACTGATGATAGGGCCCGCCATGGGAACGAACTGCAGCAACCCGGACAGAATCCCGAGTGGCAGGGCGGCGCGCACGTGTAGCGCGGTGAGCACCGCGGTCGCGACCACTCCCATCACCAGCATGGCGATGAGCTGAGTGACGAGCCAGCGCCGCAGTGCGAGGGTTATTGCCTCCAGCACCTGTTCGCCTCGCTGTCGCTTGCGGTGCGGAATGAGGGAGATGATGCCGCCCCGGTACAGCCTTGGATCGGCGCCGATGTAGACGGCCAGAAAAAAGATGATGACGATTCCGGCCGCGACCTCTACGGTCGAATGAAGCACGGGAAGGACATAGCCCGACGCCCCCGGGCTTCTGGCCAGGATCTGTTCCTTGAGCGCCTTGAGGTGAACCAGGGAATCCACGCCAAGTGACTCATTTGCCGCTATACTGTCGTGTTGTTGTGTCGGTATTGGCGCAACCTGTGCGGAGTCTGGCTCGCCGGTGAGCAGTGATCCCACCACACCCGCCTGGCGCTGGCCAAGCCACCGGTCCAGCTTGACGAACGCTTCCGGGAGGCGCTGCTTGAGCTCGCGGTACTGAGTCCGAACGGTCGGTCCGGTCCATGCGCCGAACCCTATCAGAAGGGCGACCGAGGCTGCAACAATGAGAGCCGCCCCCAGTCCCTGGCCGATGCCGAATTGCCGCAATCTCGCCGCACCGGCGGAGACCGCGATGCCGAGCAGCATGCCGATGTAGGCGACGAAGATGAGATTGTGGGCGCGGAAGATCACCCAGCCGCCGGCAGCCACGAGCAGGACGACAATTGCCACTCGCGCTACGTCGCGGGTACGCCAGCCGGCAGGATGCTGTGGGTGACGCGGGGATCGCTCTGAGGTCATGATAGATTGAGGTATGGCAGATCCGTACCAGCCAGTTTATCTGGACACCGCAGAAAAAGCCGGACTCTTCATCGACTCGGTCTCGGAGGTCCGCGAAATTGCTATCGACACCGAAGGGGCGAGCTTCCATCGCTACGTGGATCGGATATATCTGCTGCAGCTCTCCACGCAGCATCATAGTGCCATAATCGATCCGCTGCACACGGGCCCGTTGCCAAAGCTTGGGGCGCTGATGGAGAATCGGGACGTGGAGATCATTTTCCACGACGCTGATTACGACCTCCGGCTGCTGCGCCAGGATTACGGCTGGCATACGACCCACGTCTTTGACACCCGTATCGCGGCACAGTTGCTCGGGATTCCAGCGTTCGGGCTCGCGGCGCTTCTGGAGAAGTTCTTCGGCGTGAAGCTGGATAAGCAGCACCAGCGCGCGGACTGGTCCATGCGGCCTCTCACGCCGAGCATGCTCGACTATGCAGCGCAGGATACGCGCTATCTGCTGGATCTGCGGGACGAGCTGCGGACCGGCCTGGAATCGCTGGGTCGCATGTCATGGGCGGAGGAGGAGTTCGCGCGTCTGGAGACGATCCAGTTCGCGCCGGACGATCCGGCGACCAGCTTCATGCGTACCAAGGGGGCGCGCGACCTCAGGCGGCGCGAGCTGGCGGTGCTCCGGGAGCTGGTCGGCTGGCGCGACGAGCGCGCGGCTGCGCTCGACCGTGCGACGTTTCGGGTGATGGGCAACGAGGCGATGTTCGAGATCGCTCGCGTACATCCAACCACCCGCGACGAGCTTGCCGCGATCAAGGGTGTTCCGCGCGGTGTGGTCGAGCGGCACGCCCAGGATCTACTGGATGCGGTCCAGCGCGGGCTCGCGGTTCCCGAGGCCGATCTTCCGCGCTTCCCGCGGGCCGCACGCTGGGACCGCGACCCCGACTTCGATTCCAACGTCGCGAAGCTCAAATCGGCCAGAGATGCTGCAGCCGCGCGGCTCAAGCTCGATCCCGGCGTTCTGTGCGCCCGCGACCGTATGGAAGCCGTTGCCCGCCGAAAGCCGAAGACCGTGGAGGAGCTCGCGGAGATTCCGGAGCTCAGGCGCTGGCAGGCGGCGGTGCTGGGTACGGAGTTCGTGGCGGCGTTGCGGGGGTAGCGTCGGGGCGGGATCGACGATCGTGATCGATGACGACGACGTCGCGATCGATGACGACGACGTCGCGATGGATGACGACGACGTCGCGATCGATGACGACGACGTCGCGATTCCGACGCCCCCATGGATGACGACGCCCGTAGGGGCAGGCCCCCGTGCCTGCCCGCCGTACGACGACGATCCCGGACGCCACGATCCATATGACGTGATCGTCATAACGCGATCGTCGCGTCGTGTCCGATGGTAATTTTGACGCGTTTTCAGGATCGTTCATCACGTGGCACGCGGCATCAGGGGGGCAGGCACCCGTGCCGGCCCCTACAAAATCCACGTACCGATTCAAACCTTCCTTCACCCCGGTCCATCTTATTGCCAGGACCGATGCAGACAGCCATTGCCACCTCGCCTGAGACTATGAGTCCAACCATGAGTCCCACCGCCGCCGAGCCGGATGTACATCTCGCCGCGAGCGGGGACAGGCGCGCCTTTGAGCGGCTGTACCGGGACAACGTGAACCGTGTTTATGCGGTGTGCGTGCGGATGTGCGGTGACCGCACGCGCGCCGAGGAGCTGGTGCAGGATGCGTTCGTGCGAGCGTGGGAGCGGCTGCCGCAGTTTCGCGGCGAATCCGCATTCTCGACGTGGCTTCATCGCTTGACGGTGAATGTCGTGCTCGAGGCCCAGCGCACCGAGCGACGCGATCGCGCCCGATCCGAGAGCGATGACGTACTGGATGAGGCACCGCCAGTAATGCGGCGCGAGCATCATGCGGAGAAGATGGATCTGGCAGTTGCGATAGCGGCGTTGCCACCTGGTGCCCGCGCGGTTTTCGCACTGCACGACGTGGAAGGATACAAGCACGAGGAGATCGCGGAGATGCTCGACATCACTGCAGGTGGAAGCAAGGCCCAGCTGCATCGCGCTCGCCGACTTCTCAGGGAGGCACTGGCATGACGAACGATGAACCGCTCATGGATGACGAGCAGGCTGGAGACGCGGTGGCGAAGTATCTCGAGGAGAACCCGGAGCTGTTGCAGGGCATCGTGCCCGAGCACGATCTGTGGCCCGCAATCGAGAGCCGCATATCCGCGCGCATCATTCCGATGTCGGCGCGTCCCGCGCGAGCTGCGCGCAAGTCGTTCGGATGGGTGCCGATGCTGATAGCCGCTTCGGCGCTCGTCGCCGCCACGGCGGGAGTTACGTACGTACTGACCACGCGCTCCGTAGTCCCGAGCGGCGCGGTGGCGAGCAACGTCGCTCACACTCCTGCCGTTACGCCCGTGATCACGGATACGCAATCGGATGTCGTCGAGCACGGTGCGACTCCGGCAACGCAGTCTCGTGCTGGTGGCGTTGTGACCCGCGTCGCGAAGGATTCACCGGCGGTCACTCAGCGTAGTCGTCCTGCAACGCAACCCTCTGTGCAGCTTGCATCACACGATGGCAACAACGAAGGCGATGTGATGCGGCAGACATACGATTTCGAAATCACGAAACTGCGCGCTGCACTGGATGCGCGGCGCGGACAGTTGAACCCATCGACAGTTGCGGTGATCGAGCAGAACCTGGGTGTGATCGACGAAGCGATTCGTCAGTCCAGGGCAGCGCTGGCGAAGGATCCGAACAGCAGTCTCCTGAATGACCAGTTGGACCGCACGCTCGCCAAGAAGACAGGGTTGTTGCGCGCGGCTGCACTACTTCCGTCAGCGTGAAGACGCGCGAGAATATGAGGAATACGCACATGAAGATACGAATGCAGCGACTCGTTGTGCCTGCAATGATTGCAGCTCTCGCGATCGGCGCTGTCCCGTGCCTGGCACAGGTGCCCACACCGCCGTCGCCACCCGGACCGCCCAATCCACCCGCCAGTCCTCGTCCGCCGCGGGCACCGCGCGCGCCACGGGCGTGGCTGGGCGGTGACAGCGGTGTTGCGAGAATCGACACGGTGCTTCCGTTCTCGTCGAACGGTACCGTCGACCTCTCGCTGGTGGCGGGAACGATGAAGGTTTCCACCTGGGACAGGAATCAGGTGCGCGTGGTTGCAAGTACTACCGGAGCGCCATCGCTGCAGCTGGATGCGAGCAGCTCGCACCTCTCTCTCGAGCAGACGAGATCGGGCGGCCGGCACGGTCGCAACGACGATGTGGGGATCGCGACTTACGATGTCACGGTGCCGGCGGGCTCCAGGGCGTCGCTGTCGGCGGTATCGGGAAGCATCAACGCGGCCGGTCTGCGTGGCGCGGTCGACGTGAGCAACGTCAGTGGCTCGGTGGATCTGCGCGACCTCGGCTCGTCCCTCAATGTCGAAGGCGTATCCGGGCGCATCACCGTCGCGAACGTCGCCAGCGATGCGCACGTCGAGAACGTGAGCGGGCGCGTCTCGCTCTCCGGGGTCGGAGGGTCAGCCACCGCCGAGACGGTGAGCGGAGGCATCACTGTAGCCGGCGTGCGGGGCGACCGGGTCCATGTGACCACAGTGAGCGGCGACATCGAATTCGTGGGATCCGTAACGAGTTCCGGAAGGTATGAATTCGAGACACACTCGGGAGACGCGAACCTGAAGCTGGCGAGCAACACCCAGGCGACCGTCAGTGTCGAAACATTCAGCGGGTCCGTATCGAACGACTTCCCCGGAGCAGTACGGCGAAAGAACGGCGATCCGGACGACAACAGCACCAATTTCGACTTCATAATCAACCGTGGCGGTGGGCGAGTGCGAGTAGAAACGTTCAGCGGCAGCGTGCACATTTCACAGGGGAACCAATGATCAGGACTTCGAGATACGTCATGGCGGCCGCGTGCGCTGTCGCCCTCGGCGCCGTGCCGCTCATGGCGCAGCAGGACCTTGGACGCGACGGGACGTCGTGGAAGTGGGACGGCGCGCTGGCGAGCGGTGGATCGCTCAAGCTGTTCAACATCAACGGAGCTCTGCGCTTCACCGCAAGCCCCGACGGAAACGTGCACGTGCAGGCGGTCAAGCATGTGCATTCCGGCGGCGATCCGCGCACAGTTCACTATGCGGTAGTGCGCGAGGGCAACAACCTCACGATCTGCGCCATGTGGAACGACAACGCGACGTGTGACATCGACGGCATGAGCGGTAACCGGAACAACGACAACGACAACGACGGCAATCGCAGGCGCAACGTCACGGCGGAATTTTCCGTGCAGGTGCCCGCTGGCGTGCGCACGGCTGGCAACACGGTCAATGGTGACGTGTCCGTGGAGCGCGTCAGCTCCGACGTTCGTGCAAACACCGTCAACGGTGCCGTTCGCGTGACGCAGGTCACGGGTGATGTGGATGCTCACACGGTAAACGGTGATGTGAACGTCGATACGCGCGGCGGAACTGTATCCGGAGCGACCGTAAACGGCTCCGTCACCGCATCCATGGGAAGCTCCGGCACCGGTGACATGCGCTTCACTACCGTCAACGGGGGAATCGAAATCACGACGCCGTCGGTTTTCAATGCCGACGTCAGGTTGAGCACGCTGAACGGCTCGATCGACAGCAAGTTCCCGCTGGAGTTCGACAGGCGCCGGAGACATGCCGAGGGATCTATTGGAAGCGGTGGGCGGCAGCTGCGTGCGACTACCGTTAATGGATCGATAACGTTGCAGTGATCCTCCCGCGGGCTGGTCGGCGCGGACGGGCATCCCTGCCCGTCCGCGTTTTTGTTTTATGCGGCGTTCCTGATGCCGAGTCTGGCGCACGCCGAGTCTGACGCAGGCCGGGCCTCCAGCTGCCGCGTGCCGCGGATGGGCAACGTCATTCGGCTATCCCCGTCAAATGTGCTCCGGCCGGCAGGCGCGATTCCTGTTCGGCGCGCGTACCTTTAGCTCGGGTAGAAAACACGGGTCCGGCGCTGGCTGCGCACGTCGCGCGCATGGCGCCGTCCTGACAGAGGAGAAGCATGATGAGTGATGTGCGCCTCAGGCCGGCGCTGCCGGCCGACATTCCGACGATCCTGGACCTGATCCGCGAGCTTGCGGACTACGAGCGCGATCCCGCTGCCGCGGTTGCGACACCGGATCTCATGTACGACGCGCTGTTCGGACCAAAGGCTGTCGCGCACGTGATAATGGCGGAGGATGACGAGGCGACGCATGGGTTCGCGCTCTACTTCTTCAATTTCTCGACGTGGACCGGCAGGCGTGGTCTGTATCTGGAAGACTTTTTCGTGCGACCCGCTGCGCGCGCGCGCGGGATCGGGCTCGAGCTCTTCAGACGTCTGGCAAGAATCGCGCGTGAATCGGGATGTGGACGCATGGAACTGTCGGTGCTCAACTGGAACGTCAACGCTATCCGGTTCTACGAGAAGCAGGGCGGATTCGCGATGGACGACTGGACGCATTACCGGTTCGGCGTCGATACCATCGCAAAAATCGCATCGCAGGGTGACGACGCGGAGAGCAGATGAGCGAATCGGTGCAGCGCAATCCCCGTCTCGCGTTCGATGTGAGCGTTTCGGACCACGTCGCTCGCGTTGTATTGAAAGGGCCCGGCAAGGGCAATGCACTCGGTCCCGATTTCTGGCGCGAGGCGCCCGGTGTATTCGACGAGATCGATGCGGATCCGGACATCCGCGCCGTTGTGTTGAGCGGCGCCGGTGACAATTTCACATTTGGGCTCGATCTCTCGGCGATGACGTCCGAGCTTCGTTACGCGCTGGCAGCACCGGCCATGGCCGCCGAGCGCACACGCTTTCTGGATCAGCTCACAACGATGCAGCGCGCGATCATCTCGCTCATGTCGTGCAGAAAGCCAGTGGTAGCGAGCATTTCCGGATGGTGCGTCGGTGCGGGGGTCGATGTCGCCTGCGCGGCGGACGTACGCGTGTGCTCCAGCGAGGCGAGGTTCTCCGTGCGCGCGGTGCGCGTTGGGATCGTCGAGGACATGGGAGTGCTGCAACGCCTTCCCGCGATAATCGGCGAAGGAGCAGCGCGTGAGCTGTGCCTCACCGGTGAGGATTTCGACTCGGCGAAGGCCGCGGCGCTCGGACTCGTCAATCACGTCGATGATACACCGGAAGCCGCGCTGCAGCATGCGCTGGAGATCGCGACGCGAATCGCCGCCAATCCGCCGCTCACGGTTCAGGGCGTCAAGCGCGTGATGAACGAGCGGGCGCACGCCGGTGTACGCGACAGCCTGCATTATACTGCTCTCTGGAACGCGACGTTCATGCAATCGCGCGATTTTGCCGAAGCGATCAGCGCGTTCACGGAAAAACGCGAGCCGAAATTCGAGGGACGTTGAGATGACCACTTTCGTACCGCGCATGTTCGAGGGAAGGACCGCTCTCATTACAGGCGGCGGGTCGGGGATCGGCCAGCGCATCGCCGAGCGGCTCGCGGAGCAGGGTGCGAGCGTCGCGCTCGTGGGGCGCACTCAATCGAAACTCGATTCCGTAGCCGAAGGGATCGTCGCGGCTGGTGGAAAGGCCGCTGGCTTCGCGGCTGACGTTCGCGATTATGATGCACTTGCGCGCGCGACGGCGGCGGCGCGCGAGATGTTCGGAGCGCTCGGAATTGTCCTCTGCGGTGCCGCTGGAAACTTTCCGGCGTTCGCGAGCACAATGTCGGCCAACGCATTCAAATCGGTGATCGACATCGATCTGCTCGGCACGTTCAACACGTGCAGGGCGGCGTTCGAGCATCTCGAGCGGCCCGGTGCCTCGATCGTCACGATATCAGCGCCGCAGGCAATTCAGGCCATGGTGATGCAGTCGCACGTGTGCGCGGCCAAGGCCGGTGTCGACATGATCACCCGCACACTCGCGCTCGAGTGGGGCCCGATGGGTATTCGCGTGAACGGAGTGATACCGGGCGCCGTCGCCGATACGGAGGGAATGGACCGGCTGGCACCGCCCGGACCGGTGCGCGATGCGCTGGCCAAGCAGCTCCCGCTCCGCCGCGTCGCTACCAAGGACGACATCGCGGACACCGTGATATTTCTGTGCAGCGACGCAGCGAAATACGTCACTGGAGCCATAATTCCATGCGATGGAGGGATGACCACGGCAGGAATGGCGATCCAGACCCCACCGGCAGCGGGGAGACCGTCCTAGGCTGTTCGCACCGCCGGACAACGATTCCGGCATCGGACTTGAAGAGTCAGCTTTGACTCCAACCAGACTCAGATGCCAGAACAATCAGATTTCGACGACTCGATCAGGCGCGAAGAGGAGGCGTCGCTCCACGAGGAGCTGATCGGTCGACTCGGTCAGAAGGGCGTCCAGGCAGCCGACGGTGCGTCGGACGCGGAACTCGCCGATCTCCTCACGGCAATCGATGAATTCGAGACGGCGGTGGAAAGGGCAGGGGGCGACCTCATGGTCGATTCGCCGGACTCGTCAGAGCCTGAGCGGCCGGAGTTCGTCCTGCCGCATCCGCATGACGACGAATCCGTCGGGACCTACACCCG
>Ga0134126_10012162_pt1 | contig 10866 bp, 9 predicted proteins | sample KB31752_FD_96881 | JGI IMG/M metagenome (GOLD analysis project Ga0134126, IMG submission 96881) | Terrestrial soil microbial communities with excess Nitrogen fertilizer from Kellogg Biological Station, Michigan, USA - KB3-175-2 | ecosystem: Environmental > Terrestrial > Soil > Unclassified ...
AGCGCGGCGTGCTGCTGCTCAACGCGGTGCTGACGGTGGAAGAGGGCAAGGCCGGTGCGCACCAGGGGCGCGGGTGGGAAGGCTTCACCGACCACGTGGTGGACGTGTTGAACCGTGAGCGCGAGGGCCTGGTGTTCATGCTCTGGGGTGCCTACGCGCAGCAGAAGGGCAAGGTGATCGATACCGGCCGCCACCGTGTGCTGAAAGCCCCGCATCCCTCGCCGCTGTCGGCCCACCGCGGCTTCCTCGGCTGCCGTCATTTCTCGATGGCCAACGAGTACCTGCAGCGCCGCGGGCAGGCGCCGATCGACTGGTCGCTGCCGCCGCGGGCGACGCTGGCGCCATCGGGCTGAACGGGGAACAACGCTGCCCCCTGTTGAATGGGCGAAACCGCCACCTGTTCAGCTGCCTTTGACCCGGAATAGCCGGGCTTTCCGCGCTAGTGGGTTGAATTCCAAGGGATTGTGTATCCCGAAAAGCGCGCTCGCCACTGTCATCAAATCGCGTTACGGTAGGGTTCTGTTTGGGACCAGTGTTTCATCAGTGGAATGCTGGAACTTTTTCCTCCTTTAGCAGTCCAAATCCCAGACTGCTAAGATGGGTGCCTATGAGCCAGAACACCTCTACTGCCCTTGTGGCAAACAATCTGCCGATTCCCAGTGCGCTCGGTTCGCTGGACGCCTATATCGGTGCCGTGCACCAGATTCCGGTGCTGTCGGTCGATAACGAACAGGACCTGGCCCGTCGCTTCCGCGACGGCAACGATCTGGACGCTGCCCGTGAGCTGGTGCATTCGCACCTGCGCTTCGTGGTGCACGTGGCCCGCGGTTACAACGGCTACGGCCTTGCGCTGGGCGACCTGATCCAGGAAGGCAACATCGGCCTGATGAAGGCGGTCAAGCGCTTCGACCCCGACATGGGCGTGCGCCTGGTGTCCTTCGCCGTGCATTGGATCCGTGCCGAGATGCACGAGTTCATCCTGAAGAACTGGCGCATCGTGAAGGTCGCCACGACCAAGGCGCAGCGCAAGCTGTTCTTCAACCTGCGCAAGTCGAAGAAGCGCCTGGGCTGGATGAACGCGGCCGAAGTCAGTGCGGTGGCCAAGGACCTGAACGTGTCCGAGCGCGAGGTGCTGGAAATGGAATCGCGCCTGTCCGGCCGCGATATCGGTTTCGATGCCCCCACCGATGAAGATAACGACCACGCGCCGCCGTCGCCGGCTGCGTATCTGGTGGCCAATGACGAAGATCCGTCGATGGCCTACGAGCGCGAGGACAGCGAAGACAACCAGATGCAGCTGCTGCGCGAAGGCCTGGCGGAACTGGATGCGCGTTCGCGCGACATCATCCGCCGCCGTTGGCTGGATGCGGACAGCAAGGTGACGCTGCAGGAGCTGGCGGACGAGTACGGCGTATCGGCCGAGCGTATCCGCCAGGTTGAAGCGAACGCGCTGAAGAAGATGAAGGCGCTGTTCACCGCATAAGGCGGCGAAGCGTTTGAGTAATGGAAAGGCCCGGCATTGCCGGGCCTTTTTTTTCCTGCTGGATCCACGCATGGCGTGGATCTACTTCGCGATCCAGTAGATCCACGCCACGCGTGGATCAGCGCGGTCTCAGATTTCCCGCGCGATCGCGCGCCAGCCGATGTCGGTGCGGTGGAACTCGTTGGCCCAGGTCACCTTCGCCACGCCCGCGTACGCGTTCGCCTGCGCGTCGCGCACGCTGTCGCCCAGCGCCGCCACGCACAGCACGCGGCCACCGGCGCTGAGCACCTGGCCCTGCGTATCAAGCGTCGTTCCTGCATGGAACACCTTGGCCGTTGCCGGCACATCATCCAGGCCGGAGATCACCTCGCCGGTGATCGGCGATTCCGGATACGGCCTGGCGGCCAGCACCACGCCGAGCGACGGGCGCGGATCCCACTGCGCGTCCACCTGGTCCAGGCGGCCATCGATCGCCGCGTCCACCAGGTCGACCAGGTCCGACTGCAGGCGCAGCATCACCGGCTGGGTTTCCGGGTCGCCGAAACGCACGTTGAACTCGATCACCTTCGGCGCGCCGCTGGCATCGATCATCAGGCCGGCATAGAGGAAACCAGTGAACGGGATGCCGTCGGCGATCATGCCCTGCACGGTCGGGTTCACCACCTCGCGCATCACGCGGGCGTGCACGTCCGGGGTGACCACCGGGGCCGGCGAGTACGCACCCATGCCGCCGGTGTTCGGGCCGGTGTCGCCGTCGCCGACGCGCTTGTGATCCTGCGAGGTGGCCATCGGCAGTGCATGCACGCCATCGACCATCGAAATGAAGCTGGCTTCCTCGCCGTCGAGGAATTCCTCGATCACCACGCGTGCGCCGGCATCGCCGAAGGCGTTGCCCGAGAGCATGTCGCGCACTGCGTCTTCAGCCTCGGCCAGGGTCATGGCCACGATCACGCCCTTGCCGGCGGCCAGGCCGTCGGCCTTGACCACGATCGGCGCGCCCTTCTCGCGCAGGTAGGCCAGTGCCGGCTCGATATCGGTGTGCACCGAATAGAACGCGGTGGGGATGTTGTGGCGTGCCAGGAAATCCTTGGCGTAGGCCTTGCTGCCTTCCAGCTGCGCGGCCGCCGCCGTCGGCCCGAAGATGCGCAGGCCGGCCGCGCGGAAGCGGTCGACCACGCCGGCCACCAGCGGCACTTCCGGGCCGACCACGGTCAGCGCCACGCCTTCGGCCTGGGCCAGGGCGAGCAGGCCATCGATGTCGGTGACCTTCACCGCCACGTTGCGGCACTTGTCTTCGTTGGCGGTGCCGGCATTGCCGGGCGCCACGAGCACTTCAGTGACACGGGAGGACTGGGCCAGCTTCCATGCCAAGGCGTGTTCGCGGCCGCCAGAGCCGATGACAAGTACGTTCATCACGAGATTCCAGATTGCGTGGGAAGGGAAGTTCCAGGTCCCCGGCGGCGCGTGTGCGTCATTCGCAGCCTTCGCGTTGCAGCGATTCGGGGAAGGAGTAGGTCCAGGACTTCGGGTCCAGGGTGAAGCGATGTTCCTGCCTTACCGTTTTGCCACCGCAGCTGCTGCCGACCTCTTCGACCGTCAGCGGCCAGATGCGCGCGCTGGGGTCGCTGCTGTCGAAACGCAGCGCGAAGTCGAGGTTGAACACGCCGGTCCGGCACTCTTCGGCGAATTCTGCATCGTCGCAGTCATAGGCGGCGGCATTGTCGATATGGCTGCGCAGGCCGCCAGCGTCGATCAGTCCGTTCGGGCCCGGCAGCACGAGATTCTGCGAGATCAGCGAATAGCCCTGGCCGAACCAGCCGTGCTCGATACGGAAACCGTAGAAGTCGCTGCCGGCGCGGATGATGCTGACCGTGCCGGGCTGGCCCTGGCTGCCGAAGTTCTGCCCGGTGAGCTCGGCGGCGATGCTGAAACCATCGCCGCTGGGTCGCAACACGAAGAAGTCGATGGCGCCCGGATCCGGGTGGGCACCGTCGAGCGGCGAACCACACACGGCCAGCAGTTGCTGCCAGCTATCGCCGGTCACCACTGGCTGCTCGGCACAGACCTGCCAGTCGGTCGCGCGCACATCGCCGTCCTGGGTCCAGCTGCCGCGCCATTGGCCGGAAAGCTTGGCGTCCTTGCCGTAACGCTCGGTCAGGAACGCCTGCAGCCGCGCGGTGCGACTGACATGCGCTGCCGGTTCGCTGGCGGCGGGCTTTGCCGCATCTGCCTGCGGGGCAGATGCGGGCTCGGCGGCCGGCTTGCAGCCGGCCAGCAGGGTCGTGCCAGCGAAGGCGAGCACGGCAAGCGGTTTCAAAGAGACTGCAGACATCCGTGTCGCTCCAGTAATCAGTGGCGGAAGTGGCGAACGCCGGTGAACACCATGGCCAGGCCATGTTCGTCGGCGGCGGCGATGACTTCAGCATCGCGCATCGAACCGCCCGGCTGGATCACTGCCTTGATGCCGGCGGCGGCAGCGGCATCGATGCCATCGCGGAACGGGAAGAACGCATCGGAGGCCATCACCGACCCTTCGACCACCAGGTTCGCATCGGCCGCCTTGATGCCGGCGATGCGTGCCGAGTAGACGCGGCTCATCTGGCCGGCACCCACGCCGATGGTGCGGTTGTCCTTGGCGTAGACGATTGCGTTGGACTTCACGAACTTGGCGACCTTCCAGGCGAACAGCAGGTCGGTGAACTGCTTGTCGGTCGGTGCCAGCTTGCTGACCACCTTCAGTTCGTCGCGGGTCATGCCGCGGTTGTCCGACGACTGCAGCAGCAGGCCCGAGCCCACGCGCTTGTTGTCGAAGTTGTTCAGGCCGTCGCCGTGCGGGATGCGCAGCACGCGCACGTTGGCCTTCTTCTGCGCGTACTCCAGCGCGGCCGGTTCGTAGTCCGGCGCAATCAGGACTTCAACGAACTGGCGGTCCAGGATCACCTGCGCGGTGGCTGCATCGAGCGGCTTGTTGAAGGCGATGATGCCGCCGAAGGCGCTGGTCGGGTCGGTGGCGTAGGCCAGCTCGTAGGCATCGCCGTTGCCGGCGCCAACGGCCACGCCGCACGGGTTGGCATGCTTGACGATGACACAGGCCGGCGCGTCGAACTGGCGCACGCATTCCCAGGCTGCATCGGCATCGGCCAGGTTGTTGTAGCTCAGCTCCTTGCCCTGCAGCTGCTGGAAGGTGGCCAGCGTGCCCGGCACCGGATGCAGGTCGCGATAGAACGCGCCGCTCTGGTGCGGGTTTTCGCCGTAGCGAAGGTCCATCACCTTCACGAAGGTGGAATTCATCTGCGCCGGGTACTCGGCACGCACCGGCACGGCGGCGTCGGTGGCGGTGACCGCCGACAGGTAGTTGCTGATCGCCGCGTCGTACTGGGCAACGCGGTTGAATGCGGCCACCGAGAAGGCGAAACGGGTGCCGGCCGACAGCTGGCCGTCGTTGGCATCCAGCGAGGCCAGCAGTTCGGCGTACTGCGAAGGGTCGGTGGCCACCGCCACGCGGGCGAAGTTCTTGGCCGCCGAGCGCAGCATCGCCGGGCCGCCGATGTCGATGTTCTCCACCGCGTCGGCCAGGGTGCAGTCGGCCTTGGCAGTGACCGATTCGAACGGGTACAGGTTCAGCACCAGCAGGTCGATGGCGCCGATGCCGTGCTCGGCCATCACCGCGTCGTCCAGGCCGGAGCGGCCCAGCAGGCCGCCATGCACCATGGGATGCAGGGTCTTGACCCGGCCATCCATCATTTCCGGGAAGCCGGTGACCTCGGCTACGTCCTTCACGGCCAGGCCCGCATCGCGGATCGCCTTGGCGGTACCGCCGGTGGACAGCAGCTCCACGCCGCGTGCAGCCAGCGCGGTGGCCAGCTCGACCAGGCCGGTCTTGTCGGAAACGGAGAGGAGGGCCCGGCGGACGGGCAACAGATCAGCAGTCATGGGGACAGGGCAATCGGCAGCGGAGCGGGGCCGATATTGTAGGCGGTGGGGGCCGGTGGCGGGCGCTGGTGGGGGAAATTGGCCGGTGCAGACTCCCGTCCTGGTCCGCTCGACAGCACCTGCATGGGCCGGCATTGGGCGCAATTCGATACGTGGCGCTGTCGCAATCAGGTAGGCTGTGCCCGCACTGCCAAGGATTAGCGGGTTCAGATCGTGTCGATCTATGCATTGAAAGGACGTTTCCAGGACCTGCTGCGTCCGGCCGTACACGGCCTGTACCGCATGGGGATCACCGCCAACACGGTGACCGTGGCTGCGGCCGTGGTCTCGCTGCTGGTGGCCGCTGCGGTGTGGTGCTGCGCTCCCACCCAGCCGCTGCTGTATCTGGCCCTGCCGCTGTGGATGCTGCTGCGCATGGCCCTCAACGCCGTCGACGGCATGCTGGCCCGCGAATTCGGCCAGCAATCGCGGCTGGGCGCCTATCTGAACGAGTTGTGCGATGTGATCGCCGACGCGGCGCTGTACCTGAGCCTGCTCAGCGTACCGGGCGTGCGCCCCGAGGCACTGTGGCTGCTGGCCTGGGCCGCCGCGCTGAGCGAGTACGCCGGCGTGCTGGGCCTGATGGTCGGCGCCAGCCGCCGCTATGACGGCCCGATGGGCAAGAGCGACCGTGCGTTCGTGATCGGCGTGCTGGGCCTGCTGCTGGCGTTTGGCTGGGCAGGCGCAACCGTGGTCAGCGCGGTCGCCGCACTGGCCGCACTGCTGTGTGGGGTGACGGTGGTCCGTCGCGTACACCAGGGATTGAAGGAAGCCGCGGCGATATCGCAGCGGTAAGCACAACACGATTACACGCCCTATCCATACGGAGATTGCATGCGTCAGGCGCAGGAACGGGAATTCCACAGCTTCGACCAGGTACCGCTGTTCTACCGGTACTGGCCGAGCACCACGGCAACCACGCCGGCCAAGGCCATCGTGCTGCTGCATCGCGGCCATGAACACTCCGGCCGGGTCACCCATCTGGTCGACGAGCTGGACCTGCCCGACACCGCGTTCTTCGCGTGGGATGCGCGCGGCAATGGTCGCTCGCCCGGCACGCGCGGCGACGCACCGGGCTTCCCGGCGCTGGTGCGCGACCTGGACAGCTTCATCGCCCACATCAGTGCCGAGCATGGCATCGCGGTGGAGGACATCGTGGTGATCGCGCAGAGCGTGGGCGCGGTGGTTGCCGCCACCTGGGTGCATGACTATGCGCCGCGGCTGCGCGCGCTGGTGATGGCTTCGCCGGCATTCAAGGTGAAGCTGTACGTGCCGTTCGCACGCGCTGGACTGGCGCTGATGCAGAAACTGCGCGGCAACTTCTTCGTCAACAGCTACGTCAAGCCGCAGTGGCTGACCCACGACCCGGCACGGGTGGAAAGCTACCGCACCGATCCGCTGATCACCCGGCCGATCTCGGTGCGCGTGCTGCTGGGCCTGTACGAAGCGGCCGACCGCATCGTGGCCGACGCGCAGGCGATCAGCGTGCCGGTGCAGTTGCTGGTATCGGGCTCGGACTTCGTGGTGCATCGCGGCCCGCAGGACCGCTTCTACGAACGCCTGTCCAGCCCGATCAAGGAGCGCGTGCACCTGCCGGGCTTCTTCCACGACACCCTCGGCGAGCGTGACCGTGCACCGGCGCTGGCGCGTATCCGCAGCTTCATCCAGGCACGCTTTGCCGAACCGCTGCAGGAGCTGTCGCGGCGCGATGCGCATCGGCATGGCCCGACCTTCGAGGAATCGGAGATCCTGTCGTGGCCACCGGAGCGCAACAGCCTGGCCGACCTGCGTTGGCGCGTGGTGCGCGGTGGCCTGCGTTTCGGCGGCACGCTGTCGGAGGGCATCGCGCTGGGCCTGCAGACCGGTTTCGACTCGGGCAGCACGCTGGACTACATCTACCGTGATGAGGCGCGGGGCAAGGGCCCGCTGGGCCGGATGGTCGACCGCAACTATCTGGATGCGATCGGTTGGCGCGGCATCCGCGTGCGCGGCAAGCACCTGCAGGAACTGCTGCGCGATGCCGCCCAGCGACTGCGCGGGCAGGGCGCGCCGGTGCGCGTGCTGGACGTGGCGGCCGGCCATGGCCGTTACGTGCTGGAAGCACTCGGCCAGGGCGAACAGCGTGCCGACCGCATCGTGCTGCGCGATTTCAGCGATCTGAACGTAACGCAGGGCAAGGCCTTGATCGAGCGCCTCGGCGCGGCCGACATCGCCCGCTTCGAACAGGGCGATGCGTTCGATCCGGCGCAGCTGGCAGCAGTGGAACCGGCGCCGACGCTGGCGGTGGTGTCCGGCCTGTACGAACTGTTCCCGGACAACGATGCGGTGCTGCGTTCGCTGCAGGGCATCGCTGCGACGGTGCCGGTGGGCGGTTACCTGGCCTATACCGGGCAGCCGTGGCATCCGCAGCTGGAGTTCATCGCGCGTGCGTTGACCAGCCATCGTGGTGGCGCGGCGTGGGTGATGCGCCGCCGTACCCAGCACGAGATGGACGAACTGGTGCGCCTGGCCGGCTTCCAGAAGGTGGCCCAGCGCATCGATGACTTCGGCATCTTCACCGTATCGCTGGCACGACGGATCGCGTGATGGCAACGCTGGCGGCAACCGCATCATCCAGCGAGGCGCGCCCCTGGCGGCGCGCCCTGCTGTGGCTGGCCCTGCTCGGTCCGTTCTTCTTCGCCAGCTATGGCTTCGCCAACTGGATGGCCGGCCGTCATGCCCAGCTGCCGGTGATGGCATTTGCCTGGGAGGCGCGGATTCCGTTCGTGCCGTGGACGATCGTGCCGTACTGGTCGATCGACCTGTTCTATGCGATCTCGTTCTTCCTGTGCCGGCGCCGGCTGGAGTTGGACCGGCACGCGCTGCGCCTGCTCAGCGCGCAGGTGATCGCGGTGGCGTGCTTCCTGTTGTGGCCGTTGCGCTTCAGCTTCGAACGGCCGGAAATCGGCGGTGTGTTCGGCTGGTTGTTCGACGTGCTGCTGGGCTTCGACAAGCCATTCAACCAGGCGCCGTCGCTGCATATCGTGCTGCTGATCGTGCTGTGGGTGAAGTTCGCGCAGTACCTGCACGGGGTCTGGCGGCTGGTGCTGCATGTGTGGGCGCTGCTGATCGGCATTTCGGTGCTGACCACGTTCCAGCATCACTTCATCGACATTCCCACCGGGCTGCTGGCCGGCTGGTTGTGCGTGTGGCTGTGGCCAGAGCAGGGCACGCCGCCGTTGCGTGCCTGGCAGGCTGCAGGTGACCCGAAGCGTTGGCGGCTGGCCGCGTTGTATGTGTTGGGTGCCGGCCTGCTGCTGGTGCCGGTGGTGATGCTGCGCGGCACCGCATTGTGGCTGCTGTGGCCCGTGGTGTCGTTGCTGCTGGTGTCGCTGGCCTATGCCGGGCTGGGCACGGCGGTGTTCCAGAAGCGCGCCGATGGCCGGTTGACGATGGCCGCGCGCTGGCTGCTGGCACCGTACCTGGGTGCGGCGTGGATCAACTCGCGGTTGTGGACGCGCCGCGCGCCGCAGCCGGTGCCGGTCGTCGACGCTGTCTGGCTGGGGCGCCTGCCAGGTACCGCACTGCCGGCACCGCTGGTGGGCGTGGTCGACACCTGTGCGGAGCTGTCCTGCCGCGCGCCGGGAGCAGCGTACGCCAGCGTGCCGATGCTGGACCTGGTGGTGCCTTCAGCGGCGCAGCTGCGCGCCGCGGCAGATGCCATTGAACGCCTGCGCGGGCATGGCCCCGTCCTGGTCTGCTGTGCGCTGGGGTACTCACGTAGCGCGGCCAGCGTGGCGACCTGGTTGCTGCGCACCGGCCGTGCGCGCGATGTGGCCGACGCGGTGTCGATCGTGCGTGGCGCGCGGCCGTCGACCGTGCTGCACGACGTTCATCTACAGGTGATCGCGGCCGCTGCCGCGCAGGAGACCATTGCATGAGCGCCGTGCCCGATCTGCCGATGATGCATCTGCTGCTGCGGCAGGGGCGATTGCCTGCCGCGTTGTCGCTGGGCCTGCTGCTGGTGGCCCTGTTGTTGCTGGGCATCGAGCCTGGGCTGGCGATGTTCGCCGCTGGCCTGCTGCTGCTGAGCCTGGTTGCAGGTGTTGTGCAGGCGTACTACGCGGTGCGGGTGCAGTTGGACGCCAGCCTGCTGCGCCTGCTGCAGCAGGAGGGCCTGCAGGGTGAAGTCGCGGCACAACGCGTGGACCAGGCGCTGCACACCGCTGGCCTGCGCAGGCTGGACGCAGAGGCGCCGACGCGTGGCTGGGATGCTCGCTGGACCGGCATGCGGCGTCTGCTGATGCGCCAGTACGCCGCCACGCTGCTGCAGTTCGCTGCCCTGCTGCTGGCCGTGCTGTGGCCGCAGACCTGACCGGAGGTGCCGATGTTTGCTGAACTGATCGCCCGCGCCTGCAGCGCGGCCATCCATGTAGTGACCGGCGCACGCGCGCTGTGGGTTGGCTGCGCGCCGTCCAGCGAGCACCGCGTGTACTACGGCAACCATGCCAGTCATGGTGATTTCGTGCTGATCTGGTCGTCGATGCCGCCGGCGCTGCGGCGCCAGGTGCGGCCGGTCGCCGCCGCCGAGTACTGGCAGCGCGACGGTCTGCGTCGTTACCTGATCGACGCGGTATTCAATGGCGTACTGGTGGAGCGCGAGGCCGGCAACCGCCATCAGGATCCGCTGCAGGTGCTGCGTGACGCGGTGGACGAGGGCTGTTCGTTGATCCTGTTTCCGGAAGGCACGCGCAACATCGGTGATGAGCCGCTGCTGCCGTTCAAGAGCGGCATCTACCACCTGGCCCGGCAACGCCCGGAGCTGGAGTTCGTGCCGGTGTGGATCGACAACCTCAAGCGGGTGATGCCGAAAGGGCGTTTCCTGCCGCTGCCGTTGCTGTGCACGGCAACCTTCGGTACGCCGCTGCGGCTGCAGGCCGATGAGGACAAGGCGGCGTTCCTGGCACGCAGCCGGCAGGCGCTGCTGGCCCTTGCCCCGAACGGAGGCCATGCATGAGCTTCATGATCGATGTGTCCGGTGATCTTGCCGCACGCAGTGTGGGCCAGCAGACAGGGCTGCTGTTCGCGGGCGTAGGCGCGGTGCTGGTGCTGGCCACTCTGGTGTCCGAAACCCTGCGCTGGCGCCAGCGTGGACAGCCCAGCGCGGTGATCGCCAACCTGGTCTCGCGCATCCGCGCGTGGTGGGTGATGGCCATCGTGGTCGGGCTGGCGCTGTTCTTCGGGCGCGCCGGAGTGATCGTGCTGTTCGCCATCATCTCGCTGTTCGCACTGCGCGAATTCATCACCCTGGCGCCAACACGATCAGGTGACTACTACGCGTTGCTGGCCGCGTTCTACATCGTGCTGCCGTGGCAGTACTACCTGGTGTGGATCGACTGGTATGGCATGTACACGCTGTTGATCGCGGTGTA
>Ga0134126_10012163_pt1 | contig 10866 bp, 9 predicted proteins | sample KB31752_FD_96881 | JGI IMG/M metagenome (GOLD analysis project Ga0134126, IMG submission 96881) | Terrestrial soil microbial communities with excess Nitrogen fertilizer from Kellogg Biological Station, Michigan, USA - KB3-175-2 | ecosystem: Environmental > Terrestrial > Soil > Unclassified ...
CCTCTGGCGCTCGCTCCATCGGCGGTCGCTGGTTGCTGCCGGCAGCCGTCGCCGGATTCGCGGCCCGGGCCGCCGTGTTTACCCCGCCGAAGTCCGGCACCTTCCACGCCGCCGTAACGCTTGCCTTCGGCGGCATCACTTCTTCCTTCGGCCTCCGCCATTCGGCCTCAATCGTGTGGCAGCCCTCGCAGTAGACGCCCTGCTCGGCCAGTTCCGCCGGCGGCATGGGCGATTCCTCCGCGAACTTCTGCTCCGCATCCAGCTCCCGTTCGATCCGTGCGTCAATCTCCGCCTTTTTCGCCGCGTCCCAAAGCTTCTGTTCGGTCAGATATTTTTCGAAGCGCGCAATCGGATCGCGCGCCTTCCAATACTCCATCATTTCCTTCGGCACGTACTCGGCCGCGTCGTGCTGTGCGTGCCCCTTCATCCGCATCGTCTTCACTTCGATCAGCACCGGCCCGCGTCCCGCGCGGCATTCGTCCACCGCTTCTTTCGCCGCGTTGTACACCGCGATCGCGTCGTTGCCGTCCGCCACCATCCCGCGAATGCCATAGGCCAGCGCGCGGTCCGCCAGGTTCTTCACGGGAACCTGCCGCGATACGGGCGTGGAATACGCCCACTGATTATTTTCCAGGATCAGGACGAAAGGCGCGCGCTGCGTCGCCGCGAAATTCAGCCCTTCGTGAAATGCACCCGTCGAAGAGCCCCCATCGCCGATCCACGTCATGCTGACGATCTTCTGCCCCAGGTAACGCCCCGCCATCGCCACCCCGGTCATCACCGGGATCAAATCCCCGAGCATCGAAATCGGCGCCACGGTATGCCGCACCTTCAGGTCGCCGAAATGGCTCGTCCCATCCTTGCCCTGCGTCGGCGCCGTGTACTTCGCCATGTGCTGCGTGAAAATATCGCGCGGCTTGAACCCCTTCACCAGCAGCGCCCCGATATTTCGAATCATCGGCGCCAGCCAGTCGCGCGGCTCGAGCGCGTACGCCGTCGCCACAGACACGGCCTCCTGCCCCAGGCTCGAATAAAGCCCCCCGACAATCTTGTTCTGCCGGAAGAGACGCACCATGCGGTCTTCGAGCTGCCGGTTCAACTGCATGTAATAGTAGAGATCGAGATGCTGTTCGCGGCTCAGGGCCAAAGGTATTTCCCGCGCTTTCCTCGCAACGAAAACCGCCGCATCGGTCGAATTTCGCGGAATCGGCTCGCGCTACGCGCGATCGGCCGCAGCCATTGCAGGTGCGGCTTCAAAAAAGTCCGGCAGGAGTGCTGAGAGCGCTTCGCAATTTGCCGCCGTGGGCTCGGCATCAAACGCATCGGCGAAGTGCGCCACGATTCGCCCGCGCACTTCCTCGCTGTCCATCGTGCGGCCGGTCGCCCGCTCGAGCGACGTCGCCCGCATTCCCGCGAGCCCGCACGGCACAATCAAATCGAAATAGCGCAAATCGGTCGAAACGTTATACGCGAATCCGTGCGACGTCACCCACCGGCTCAGATGCACCCCAAGCGCGCCGATCTTTTCCATGCCGCCCGGCGTTTCCACCCACGCCCCGTGCATTCCCTCCGCACGCCTCGTCTTTACGCTGAAATCCGCGCTCGTTCGAATCATCGTTTCTTCCAATTGCTCCACGAACCAGCGCACATCCCGCCGATGCCGAGTCAGATCCAGAATCGGGTAGCCCACAATCTGGCCCGGACCATGATAAGTGATGTCTCCGCCGCGATTGGTCGGATAGAACTCCACGTTCAGCTGCCGCAGCACGCCCCCGGATGCCAGCAGGTGATCCTGACTGCCGTTCCGCCCCAGCGTGATCGTGTGCGGGTGCTCGCACAGCAGCAGCACATCCGGAATCTCCGCGCCCTTGCGCAATTCAACCAGCCGCCGCTGCAATTCGCAGGCCCGCTCATAGGGAATGATCCCCATTTCCGCGACCCAGCACGCATTTTCACGATTCGCCATGGATCGTCCCGCCGCTATCCGCGTCCTCGATTCTAATATACGGTACGGGGATTAGAAATTTCCTCAACTCATTAAGAATCAACAACTTGATTGTTTCTAATCTACGGTGAACGCCCACGTCAGAAGTTGATCGTCAGCCCCCGAACCGAGTTGAACGCATCGCCCAGCGCCTCCCACACGGTCGGATGCGCGTGAATCGTCGCCGCCATGTCGTCCAGCGTCGCTTCCAGCCCCAGCGCCGTCGTCGGCTCGGCAATGATTTCGGTAGCCAGTGGACCGATCGCGTGCACGCCCAGGATCTCGCCGTACTTCTCGTCTGCCACCACCTTGATGAATCCCTCGTGCTGCCCCAGGATCGTCGCTTTGCTGTTTCCGAGAAAGGGAAACTTGCCCGTCTTCACCCGATACCCCGCCTCCCGCGCCTGCTTCTCCGTCAACCCCACCGAGCCAATCTGCGGCTCACAATAGGTCGCGTTCGGGCATCGCTTCCGGTCAAACGGCTGCACGTCCTTCCCAGCCATCCTCCCAACCGCGATGATTCCCTCCATCGAAGCCGCATGCGCCAGTTGTGGCAGCCCCGCCACAATATCGCCAATGGCGTAGACCCGAGGCTCCGCCGTCTCCAGATACTCGTTGGTATGGACGAACCCCCGCTCCACCTTTATCTTGGTCTTCTCGATGCCGATATTCTCCGTCAACGGCCTGCGCCCTACCGCGATCAGCACCCTTTCCGCGCTAATCGTCTGCGACTGTCCGCTCTTGTCTTTATAGGTCACCTTCGCGCCCGCGGCATCCTTTTTCACCGATTCCACTTTAGCGCCGGTTTCGATCTTGATGCCCTTCTTTTTGAACGCTTTCTCCAGCTCCGGGGAAATCTCTTCGTCTTCGAGCGGCACGATCCGCGGCAGGGCCTCGAGAATGGTGACTTCAGCTCCGAAGCTGCGAAACACGGAAGCGAATTCTACGCCTACGGCCCCGGCGCCCACCACGACCAGCGACTTCGGTATGGTCTGCATGGTCAGGATTTCGCGGTTCGTGAGCACCGCCTTGCCGTCAATTTCGACGCCGGGCAAGGACCGCGCCTCGGACCCGGTGGCCAGCATGATGTAGTTCGTTTCTGTCTCGGTCGTTTTGCCGTCTTTTTCGACTGAGACGCGCCCCGGCCCCGCGATTCTTCCCCAGCCTGTGATGGAGTCCACCGTGTGCTTCTTGAAAAGCGCTGCAATTCCGCCGGCGTGCTTCTTCACGATTTTGTCTTTGCGCGCGAGCATCGCCGGCCAGTTGATCTTCACGTCTTTTGCCTCGAAGCCGAATTCCTCGGCGCGCTTAAAGTACTCGTAGATGTCGGCGTGGTGCAGGAAGACCTTTGTCGGTATGCAGCCAACGTGGAGGCACGTCCCGCCGAGAAAGGGATCCTTTTCAACGACCGCCGTCTTTAAGCCCCATTGAGCCGCCCGGATCGCGGCGACGTAGCCGCCGGGGCCGCTTCCGATGATCACCAAGTCGTATTTAGCCAAACAAATCCTCCCGCCGATCGGAATTCTGTTTCATTGTTCCGCGGCCGTACGAATGAGCATTCTTCCCGTGGGCACAAGCAAGAGATTTTAGCAGCGCGTTGTTGGGTCCGCAACCGACGGCTGGAATCGACGGCTGGAATCCTTTTTGAGCGGACCGGCATCTATCATCGGTCGAGCGCCGGGCCAGACCGTGTGCGCTCGGCCGTCTAAGCGCGAGCAGCATTTGACAGCGCAACCGCGCGTGGTAGAATTGTTGGATTTTAGCGGGGCAGCGAGCCTCGCAGGGAACCCCGAACATGGATAAGAAGCGTCTCGACTACTACAAGAAGAAGCTGGCGCAGCGCCGCGACGAGCTGCTGCGGGGCATTGCGCGTACCGAGCAGGAAGGCCGCGAGGCGGACGAAGATCCCACGGTGGACCTGGCCGATAAGGCTGCGAATTCCTACACCAAGGAATTTCTCTTCGGCCAGACGCACAACGACCGCTCTATGCTGCAACTCGTGGACGACGCGCTGGTCCGCATCCGGGAAAGCTCCTTTGGAGAATGCATCTCCTGCCATCAGGAGCTGCAACAGAAGCGTCTCGAGGCCGTACCCTGGACCCGATATTGCATCGAATGCCAGGAGAAGAAGGAACAGGGCTTACTCTAGCCGGAATGGCGCCCGCCGCCTTTGACGGATCTCCTGCCGTATTTGTTCTTTGATAGAATGGAGTTTTAGGTTAGCTTCTCGCGGTGTTTCGCCGCCTGAGCCCGCCCTCTTCCGTTCGCGCCGCTGTAGATGCCTTGGCTGCGGTCCTTTTCCCCGCGCCGTGCCGCATTTGCGGGGAGCCGCTTACCAACGCGAGCCGGATTCCAATTTGCGCGGCTTGCCTCAGCTTGTTCCAGCCGATTGGCGATCCCTTGTGCGATTGCTGCGGGCGTCCATTCGCATCCGCGGTGGCAGTCGAAGCGGCTGTGCCGCTGTGCCGCCTGTGCCGCGCGAAATTCTATTCTTTCGATCGCGCGCGCAGCTTCGCGCGTTATGACGACTTCCTTTCTGCGGCCGTCTTGCTGCTAAAGTACGAGCAAGTGACCCGATTGGGCGATTGGTTTGCGGCGCGGCTGGCGGAAACGCTGGCTCGAACCGCCGGAGCGCAATTCGATGCGGTTGTTGCCGTTCCGCTGCACGCAGATCGGGAGCGGGAGCGCGGTTATAACCAGGCGGAGCTTATCGCTAAGCCGCTCGCCAAGCGCCTGGGACGGCGATTCCTGCGTGGGGTGCTGATCCGGACGAAGCCGCGCCCAGCCCAGCTTGTTCTCTCTCGTGCGGAGCACTGGAAGTCGGTCCGTGGCGCCTACGCCATCCGAGAACGGGCGCAAGTTGACAATCTGCGTATTCTGCTGATAGATGATGTATTGACGACGGGCGCGACGCTGGATGCGTGCTCGCGCGCGCTGAAACGCGCTGGGGCCAAGGGAGTAATGGGCCTGACCGTCGGACGGGTAATTCCGGGCGACTCGCGGGCTATCGGGCAGCAATTTGGGCCACGATGAGTCAGATTTTGCAAACCGGCAGGCGGGAAGCCGCATCTAAGTACGAGAGAGTTTTGGGACGACTTTAAGGCGGACCCATGAGCAACCGTCTCAAGTCTGGTTTGCGGCCGCGGCCCACTGTAGGGCTGGGCGGGCCTGCGGTTCAGATGCCGGACGTCGTTGCGCGCCGGCCAGTCCACACACCGCCCGCGGCGTCGCGGCGGCCTTCGGTGATGCAGGCCCCGGTTCTCGTACTCAACGCTACTTTCGAGCCCATCAATGTGACGGCCGTGCGCCGCGCACTGGTGCTGATGCTGAAGGGCGTGGCGCAGGCCGAGGAAACCAATCACGCGGAGGTGCATTCCACCTCGAAGGCGATCCAGGTGCCATCGGTGATCCGGCTGCTGAGCTATCGGCACATTCCGCAGCAGAGCCGCGCGCTTTCGCGCAAGAATATCCTGCTGCGTGATCGCAATACCTGCCAATTCTGCGGCACGGCGTTTCCGGCTTCGGAGCTGACGCTGGATCACGTGATGCCGCGCTCCCGCGGCGGGCGTTCTTCCTGGGAAAATCTGGTGGCTTGCTGCTACACCTGCAATAATCGCAAGGGCGACCGCACGCCGGAAGAGGCTGGAATCAAGTTGCAACGGCGGCCGCGGCCTTTCACGCTGCATACGTCGCGACAATTGATGCGATTGATTGGCCACCGCGACGAAAAGTGGCGGAAGTATCTCTTCTACTAGGTTTTCCGCAACTCAAATCCCGTTCTAACGTACGGTAAACGGCCGCAAAGGGGTTGCGCCGCCCCGCCCGCCCCGCTCATAATCCCCACTTTCTGGCCGCCGCGCCGAGGAAACTGTGCGGTACCTCATTTTGAGCGACATTCACGGCAATCGAGGCGCATTGGACGCAGCCTTAACCGCTGCCGAAGGGGCCTGGGACAAGGCCGTTTGCCTGGGAGATATCGTCGGCTACGGCCCAGATCCGAACGAGACGACCGAATGCGTACGATCGTTGGGCGCTATCAGCATCCGCGGAAATCACGACCGCGCCGCCAGCGGCGTCACGGATGCCGAGGACTTCAATCCCATCGCCCGGCAGGCGGTGCTTTGGACGCGCAATCGCCTGCGCCCGGAAAATCTCGAATACCTCTCGACGCTGCCGCAGGGACCTGTTGAGCTAGATGGCTTCGCAATCGCGCACGGCGCCCCGCAAGACGAAGACGAGTACGTGTTCGCGCCGGAACAAGCCCGCCAGGTGCTGCGCGAGGCGCCCGCTGCGGTCACCTTTTGCGGGCACACCCACATTCAAGGCGGTTTCGCATTGCGCGAGGGGAAAATGCAAACCCTGCATTTCAGGCCGTCGGGCGGAAAGCCGTTTGCCGCGCTGCGCGTCGAGGACGGGACGGAATATCTGCTGAATCCGGGCTCGGTAGGCCAGCCCCGCGATGGCGACGCGCGCGCCGCGTTTGCGATTGCCGATTTGGCGCTCGGGAAAACGGTGGAGTTCTGGCGCGTGTCCTATGACGTCGCATCCGTGCAGGCGCGCATGAAAAGCGCGGGGCTTCCCGAGCCGCTGATTTCCCGCCTCGCCGCCGGTCGTTAGTGAAGACGCTGGAAAGGAATCGCTGCACTTAATGACCAGCAGTACATCCCTGAAAGACAGTTGGGCGGAACTCGCACGGGCCATCGAGGGCCTGGCGTCTACCGGACGGATGGACGTCCGCGAAAACGGAGAGTGGCTTGCCGATCTCTCGCCGGCGCGATGCGAGTTGCAACACAACGGCAAGAACATGCTCGTCCACCTCTGGTCCGAGCAGCGCAACCTCACGCGGCGAATCCTGGCGCTCGCCGAGCTTTCCGAAAATCGTATCGTGCTCGAAATCCAGCGATTCGGCCAAGCGAGACCCGGAAAACTCGAACTGCTACTCCCTGAATCGCAGCGGCCGCCCGCCCGCCTCGCGCGGGAGCAATTCCGCGCCGCCCTCCGCCGGATACTCGCCGAGCGATTCCCCGATGCCGAGATCGAGTCTTCCACCACGGCGCGCGATCTGGAGCACTCGTTCTCGGATGTCTACGTCCGCGGGCGAATGAGGGAAGGGGCGCGTGTGTGGGCATTCCTCGCGGCATCTGCGTCGGAAAGCGCCGCGGCAATCGAAGGGATGCTCACGTTCGGGCTGCTGTGGTTGGAGCACTTGCGCAACCGGGCTGCGGCGCGTCCGATCGAGGGCCTGCGGCCCTTTGTGCCCGAAGGTTCGTCGCACGGCTTGTTGCGGCGCCTGGCGGTGCTTTCGTCCCCTACCCGCACGGCAGTCTTCGAAATTTCCCCGGACGGCGGCGAAATTCACGCAGCCAGTCCCGACGGTGCCGGCAATTTCGAGAGCCGCGTGATCTCGCGCCGCGAAACGGATGCTGCGATAGCTGCCGCGAGCGACGCACTCGCAAAGGTCTGCATGCTTGTGCCCGAAGCGGGCAACGCAATTCAGCCGCGCGCCGTCTCGCCGCGCGAGGTGGAGTTCTGCTTTCGCGGCTTGCGCTTTGCCCGCTGGGTGCTGGGCAGGGGCCTGATTTTCGGCTTAGGCGAGAAAGAACAGCCATTGAGCGACGATTCCGAGCCTGCGTTCGAGCGACTGATCAGGAAATTGGAATTGCACCGGAGCCCGCTGGCGGAGGTGACCAGCCATCCTCTCTATCGCGGCTATCCCGAGCGCTGGCTGGAAACGCTGATCTGCGAAGACCCCACACGGCTGGATGCTCATCTCGATCCGCGATTCATCTATTCGCAGATTCCGGCCGTCGCCGGACACGATCAGCGGGTTCTCGATCTCCTCGCCGTCACGCTCCAAGGCCGCCTGGTGGTGATCGAGGTGAAAGCCTCGGAGAACATTCATCTGCCGATGCAAGCCCTCGATTACTGGCTGCGCGCGCGGAGCCATCATTTCGCGGGCGACTTCAAGCGCCTGGGCTATTTCCCGGGAATCGAACTCAGTCCGGATCCGCCGCTCGTGTGGCTGGTTGCCCCAGCGCTGCGATTTCATCCGAGTATTGAGATCGTCTTGAAATACCTTTCATCGGATGTTCGGGTGACGCGCATCGGAGTGAATGAGACCTGGCGGCGCGGAATAAAGGTCGTGTTTCGAAAATAAGGCCACTGCGACGGTGCGGGGATAAAAGGCGAAGGAAAAAGGAGGGAAGCGGCCCAGCTAAAAACCAGTACCGCCTCCCGGGGTGTGTCCTAGAAGTATTTAATAGATTTGACGCAGCACAACCGCAAAAGGTTGCTGATTTTTCCGCGCAGCGGAAATTTTTGTCGCGGCATACGAGATCTATCCCTCATTGGAATCGAAGGTTAGCGCACCAGCATGCAATCGCCGTAGCTATAGAAGCGATAGTTTGCGTCTACGGCATGGCGGTAGGCGGCGAGGACGCGTTCGCGGCCGGCGAAGGCGCAGACGAGCGCGAGCAGGGTGGATTTGGGCAGATGGAAATTGGTGAGGACCTGATCCACGACGCGGAACGGCTTGCCCGGGTAGAGGAAGATGGTCGCTTCACCTTTTCCGGCAGGCACGGGGGCGCGGCGAGCGGGGCCGCCGGCATGCGGCGCGGCAGCTTTATCGGCAGCGTCCTCGAGGGCACGGACTACCGTGGTACCGATAGCGAGCACCGGGCGACCGCCGGCCTTGGCGCTCTGAATGGCGTCGGCTGCCGCTTCGGATATTTCGTACGCCTCGGAATGAATCTTGTGAGCCTCCAATTCCGGCGTGCGCACAGGTTCGAATGTGCCCAAGCCGACCGCGAGCGTGATTTCCGCGATTTCGATGCCGCGGGCGCGCAATCGCTCGAGAATTTGCGGCGTGAAATGCAGGCCGGCTGTTGGCGCCGCAACCGCAGCGCCTTGCCGCGCGTAGACGGTCTGATACCGCTCGCGATCGAGCGGCTCATCGCCTCGCTTGATGTATGGCGGCAGGGGAACATGGCCGAGCTGCGCAACGGTTTCGGCAAAGCCGTCCGCCGAATGGAAGCGCAGGAGCCGCAGGCCGTATTCGCCGCGCGATTCAACGGTGGCCTCAAGCTGCCCTTCGCCGAAGACGATGCGCTCGCCGCTGCGAATCTTGCGGCCCGGCCTGACGAGCGCCTCCCACAGATTGTCCTCGCGCTGGCGAACGAGCAAGACCTCGATGGAAGCGGCCAGGAATTCGCTTCGCGCGGGATTATTCCGGCCGGGAGTTTCGGCGTGGAGGCCTTCGCGGCGGCCGAAAAGCCGCGCGGGCAGCACGCGGGCGTTATTCAGGACCATCAATTCATCGCCGCGAAGGATTTCCGGCAGTTCGCGAAAGCCGCGATCCTGCGAGGCGCCTGTTGCGCGATCGAGCAGGAGCAGGCGCGACGCATCTCGTTCCGCCGGAGGGTGCTGCGCGATTTGCGCGGGCGGTAAGTGGTAATCGAAGTCGCTGATATTCATATAGGCCGGCGGACGCCTGCGTTGCCGCGCTTCCCCTGAACGACGGCTCAGCGTATGTTAAAAGAACCAAAATTGAAACCGCATGGCGTGCGCCGCTCGCCCCGATTCACCGAACAGATTTGCCGCGTCAGGGGCAACGCCGCTGCGCAATCGCCATCGGTGAATTTCCGAAAGTGGGAAACTTGGCGGAAGAATCAGTAGTGATCAGTTCGCGGGGCGCCGAGCGGCTGCGCTCCGGGCACCTCTGGGTATATCAGAGCGACGTACGCAGCGCCAGCGCGTCGGCGGGGGCCGTGGTTCGGCTGACGGATGAGCGCGGGCGATTTCAGGGCCGCGCGTTCTATAGCGATAAGTCGCAGATCGCGGTGCGGCTGCTGACCCGGGATGATATTCCCGTGGACCGCGAATTTTTTGCCGCTCGGCTGCGGCGTGCGGCCGAATATCGAAAGCTGGTGGTGCAGGATACGGAGGCGTACCGCATGGTGTACAGCGAAGGCGACCTGCTGCCCTCGCTGATCGTGGACCGCTATGGCGATTATCTCGCTATTCAGACGCTGAGCCAGGGCGCCGACCGGCACAAAAATCTGTTCGTCGAAATTCTGCTCGAAATGTTTTCGCCGAAGGGCGTGATCGAGCGGAACGATCCTCGGGTGCGGCTGCTGGAGGGACTTGCGCAACGCTGCAGCGTGCTGCACGGGGAGGTTCCGGCGGAGGTGATCGCGCGGGAAAACGGCGTAGCGTTCGTCTATGACTTGCACAAGGGGCAGAAGACGGGATCGTTTCTGGACCAGCGGGAGAATCACCGGGCGGCGCGTCAGTACGCTTCCGGCGACGTGCTCGACTGCTTCAGCTACCACGGCGGGTTTGCGCTTTCGGTGGCGGGGCAATGCGCGCGGGTTGATGCCATCGAAATGTCGGCAGCGGCGATAGGAGCGGCGCGGCGAAACCAGGGGCTTAACTCGATTTCGAATGTGGAGTGGAGGGAAGCGAACGCGTTCGATGTGCTGAAGGAATACGATGAGGCCGGCCGGCGCTTCCGGATGGTCATTCTCGATCCGCCCACCTTTGCCAAGAATCGCGACAGCATCTCTGCCGCGCAACGCGGGTACAAGGAGATCAATCTGCGGGCGCTGAAGATCCTGGAGCCGGGAGGATTCCTGGTGACGTGCTCGTGTTCGCACCATATGAGCGAGGCCCTGTTCCTCCAGACGATTGCCGAAGCAGCGAACGATGCGCGGCGGAAGGTTGCCGTGTGCGAGCGGCGGACGCAGGCACAGGACCATCCTATTTTGCTGACCATGCCGGAGACGCACTATCTGAAGTGCCTGATTTTGCAGGCGTGGTGAGATATGGGCAGATGCGCCTCGACGAGCCGCGTCTCGTGGTTCGGTGCGCGTGGCGTTCCATCG
>Ga0134126_10012164_pt1 | contig 10866 bp, 11 predicted proteins | sample KB31752_FD_96881 | JGI IMG/M metagenome (GOLD analysis project Ga0134126, IMG submission 96881) | Terrestrial soil microbial communities with excess Nitrogen fertilizer from Kellogg Biological Station, Michigan, USA - KB3-175-2 | ecosystem: Environmental > Terrestrial > Soil > Unclassified ...
AAAAGCCGGCCGCCACGCGCACGGACGGCCGCCAGGAGTTCCACTGCTTTTTCGCAAAGTGCCGTGTCGAGTTGGGAGATTATTGCCGTCGTCTCACGCAGGTATTCCTCAGAATAACTCATGACAAAATGTCAGATGGTTTGCCGTGCAGCAGGGAATCTAGTTCTGCGAGACCTTCGCGCGAGCCGATTTCGTAGAAGCGTTGTTTCACTTCGTACGCGGCGATTTGTTTCTTCGACACCAGGTGCGAGTAAACGTCCGCCAGATCAAATGGAGTATCGTTGGAGTATGTTGCGAAGACTGCCGCATTCAGAACAGCGACGCCGTAATCGATGTGGCGCATTTCTGATGTGGACTGCTTCTTGTCATAGCGACGAATTTCCCCGGCCTCGAAACAGACGTTGCTGGTATCCCAGCGACCTTTGTTTTCGAGGATTGTCATTAGAGCGGGTTGCCCGCTCAGAACAAAAGCTTTCACAATCGCAGGGTAATCAACCGGCATATATGAGTCTCCATAAATTACGACAAAGCATTCGCTCAGCATCGGAAGCGCCCGTTTCAATGCGCCACCTGTGCCGAGGAGAGTCGGGCCATCAAAGGAGTAGGCAATTTTAACGCCTAGATTGTTTCCGTCGCCTAGTTTTGCATTGATCATTTCGCCGAGGTAGCCAACACAAAGCACCATTTTCCGAAGGCCATGAGAATGCAGTAGTCGCAGTTGATGTACAAGGAACGGTTCGCCTGCGACGCTTAAAAGTGCTTTCGGCGTTTTGTCAGTCACCGGCCTAAGGCGCGTGGCAAGTCCGCCGGCAAGTATGGCCACGGGCCAGTTGGCCAGATCAACCTCGTCCCCTGGCGCTTTCATTGAATTAGGATTTTGGTGCCTTCAGGTTCGAACCGAAAACGGATTTCCGTCAATCCTTTCTTGGCCATGATATGGCGCAGCCGAGTTTTATCTTCGGCGTAAAACATGAGAAAGCCGCCCCCGCCGGCGCCAATTAATTTCCCGCCCAGCGCGCCATTAGCCATGGCGCAATCATAAAAGTCATTGATGCGCTCGTTGCTCATGCTCGCCGACCGTTCCTTTTTGCGCTGCCAGTGAACATCCATTAGCCGCGCGAACTCCTTAAGATCGTTAGTTTCTAAGGCGCGCTGACTTTGCTGCCCCGTTTCTTTCACGAAGTGCAGATTTTCAAGCATCGCTTTGTCGGACTGTATGCTCTTCTCGTGCTGCTCCCGCAAAATCTTTGAGGCTGAACGCGAGTAGCCGGTAAAAAACAGCAATAAGTTGTCCTCCAAATTGAGGTAAGTCTCCTCGGAAATTTTCAGGGGGGACGCCTGGACCTCTCCGTTCGGGAGAAAGTGAAAACAAGTTATTCCACCATAAGCGGCAATGTATTGGTCTTGTTTGCCAATTGGTTCGCGCAGTTTTTCCAGTTCGATACAACAGGCCTGCTCGGCCAGCTCGGACGGATGAACAAGATTTTTGTGTAGTGCGTGCAAGGCCTTGAGCAGCGCCGTTGTGAAACTACCTGAGGATCCGAGGCCAGTGCCGGCGGGAATATCTGCCATGCTGGCAATTTCCAAGTTCCGTTCTTGTACACCGGCCAGTTTGAACGCTTCCCTTATGATCGGGTGCTCGATTTCATCAATCGTGGACACTTCTTCCAGGTGGGAATATTTCAGCAAAAAACCATCCACAAACCGGCGATGAACAGTGATGTAAACATATTTGTCGATCGCGGCGGCGATAAGAAAACCGCCATGCTTGCGATAATACGAGGGAAGGTCAGTCCCGCCGCCGCCGAGAGAGATTCGCAATGGAGAACGCGTGATAATCATTTCGGGGATCCCCAACATGAAAAAGTTCGACCGGCTTGTCCAGTCGACATCAAGCCCGCTGCGAATAGGCGAGACAGAAAATCGGCACCTTGCCGGACCCTCGCGGTGCTTGTTTTCGTCACTTAGTGCTGCAACGTTCTGCCCAGAAACTCATTCCAGGTCGCGCGCGTTTCTGCAGGTACATTCATGTCTGCTTCCACAAGCCAGGACACGGTCGTCAGCGAGTTTATCACTACCGAGACAGCAACCAGCCCGATAAGCAGATATCGCAACTGGAACGCAAACCGGCCACTACGCAAAAAGAACAGGAAAGCGAAAGTAAGAAAGGGATAAAATTCCGCAAGGTAGCGTTGGGCAAGGCCCATAAATGATAAAATGACAAGAATCTGCAGCAAAAAGATCCCGGCAATAGTGCGATCTACTCCATCGGAACCTCCAGGTCGAAGCAACATTGCCATGCCAATCACAGCCCCGAGCAGAATCCACGACGAGCACCACAACAGAGAGGAGTATGTTTCAGTGAAAGGCATAACATAAAGAGTCGGATGGTTATAGGGCTGACGGCCCGCCTTTAAGAATGGAGGCTTATGCTGGAATTCGGGGCTCCGTAAAACGAAATAGTCTGCGAAACTGTAAGGTACACGCTCAAGCCGAAACAGCCCATGCTTTAGCGCAAAGTCCCGCTGCTCTTGGTTGATAGAAAAACGCATAGGCATCCCGCTGAAATCACCAAATCGGGCGTACGCCAGGAATAGGTAAAAGAGGAACGCCGCTCCGAGCGGAAGAAAAAGCGCTGCGAGATTAGGGACTGGATTCCCGCGGAATAGGCGAAGCGCTAGAACGGTCGCAACCAGAAGAAACGGCGCACCGAAGGTCGCTCGGGATAGTAAAGCTGCGCCGGCACAAAAAGAGAAGGCCAGCAGCGAGCGAGTCAACGCAAATCCTTCCGTTTGTCGAGATCGCAGTGCAAAATAAAGAGCGGCCAGCGACCATGCGAGTCCCCAAATGATCGCTTCGTCATAGATGGAAAGATTTCCGAGAAGCAGAAGCAACGGCGAGCCGAGAGCGAATCCAACCAGGGAAGCATTCCCGAGCCAATTTTGCCAACGACTCGATAACTGAGACGCGCGTAAGGCCGTCCGAACGAGTCCAGCGAATGCGGCTAACGCGATCATTCCCGCGCAAAATCCAGAGATGCGTGACCAATTCCCTCGGCCGCCTTGATAGATATAATTTACTGGAATGCGCAGAAACGCTGGGAACGGTCCAAAGTACATGCGCGACTTACCGTCCACGATCATCATTTCATGCCTGATCGCATCACTATCGACTCCCACATCGCCTCGCAGAAAATGTTCGGCTTGTGAATCGTAGGCTTTGCTGAGCACCTCGTTGACGAAGACCTGGCGACCTCCGGTCATGGTGAACAGCCACAAAAGCACACCCAGTACCAAAGCGACCGGCAGTAGAGTTGGCGATTGAGTTTCTTCAGTCATCGGGGAGCAATAACTACGCCTGAATGCTTAAACCAAGACACCGCTTAGGCGAACAAGCGACGCGAACCACTCCACTAATCATGCTGCCTGAACTCGGCTTTTTTCGCGGCAGCGAACAAGTTCAAACCGAACTTGTGATATCGCAGTCCAATCTCACTTGGCCTGAAGCCAGCACGAACCAACATCGGCCAGAGATCGCGTTTCCCGTAGTACATTTTATGGTCGTCTATCTCGACTTTGGGGCTGAAGCCAAGGCGGAATGCGGATAACTCGAGGAATCGCTTGCCGATCCAAGTCGGTACGTTAACCAGAAGGAGTCCTGAAGGTTTTAGCAAACGCCACGCCGACTCGAGGACGAACTGCGGCTCGACCAGGTGCTCCAAGACTGAAATAAGCATCACTACGTCCAGGGTTTCGCTTTCCATTTTCGGAATGATCTGCTCGATCCTGCCCTGATAAAAAGTGAGTCTCTCCCGCTGGCGCAGCTCCGGAGCGATCTGGAAATCTACTCCGATGCCTCTTTTCAGTCGTGGCTCCAAAGCGAGCAACTGAGTGGCGCGGTAGCCACAGCCGAGTTCTAACACATCTAAATCGCTCCGACCCGGCAAATGCCGAAGAATTGCCCGCTGGGACAACCACACTCCCAGTCGGTCGGCCAGCGTCAATCCGTGCTGCCCATAACTCTCCTGCGCCCGCGGACTCACGGCCGAGATCTTGAAATAATGCGCCTTGCCATTTCCATTAGCAGCGTGAAGCAGAATGTCTGGAATCCAAGAATAACGAGCAGCAGACCCAGAATGGCTGGATGCGAGATAGCTTGCAGGTTCAGCCCCAGCTTCACGTAACGGTAAACAAGATGGCCAAGGAGCATCAGCCCGGCCAATATAAAGCCGGCCGACGCAACCATCCCACGATCATATGTCACGAATGTTCGCAGCCGCTCGACAAATCGAGGTCGTAATCCGTGCAGGACCCGGGCGAGCAGTCCAATCTGGATCGAGCTGTAACCCAGGGTCGCACAGGTCACCCCGAGAAGCATCCAATACAGACTAAACCCAATGGGTCCAATTCTCACCGGACCTGTCGAGAGACCTAGGGAAAGCAACAATCCAATTCCCATCAGAGCCAAGCCAGGCTTGAGCAGAAATGAATCCGCCGCGTAGATGAGCATCACCTTTAGGTTAACCCAACCCGCCATCCATGATGATTTCCAGCCGACGCGACGGTGGTGACTGACACGCCCCTCGCGGTCCTTGTAAAACTTAATGGGCACCTCGGCGCTGGCCAACTTTAATCGCGCGGCTTTCAATACCATCTCGCTTGCGTATTCCCAGCCTTCCGAGGTGATATTGATTCTATCCAATGCTTCGCGAGTCGCTCCCCGTATTCCACAATGAATGTCGGAATAGTTGCTGCGATAAATGCGGTTGAGAATCCAGTTGGTCAGAGGCGTTCCGAAGTAACGGTGCAATTTGGGCATGGCTCCCTTTTCGATACTGCCTCGGAAGCGGCTACCCATGACAAACTCCGCCCCTTTTCGAAATTCCTCGATGAACGGGGCGATCTCACGAAAGTCGTAGGTCAAGTCTGCGTCGCCCATTAACATCCACTTTCCGCGAATGTACGGAATCGCGTCGATGTAGGCGCGGCCCACCCCGCGCTTCGGGGTGCGCAGAACCTCGCCGCCATGTTCGAGAACAATCCTGGGTGTGTTATCGGTCGAACTGTCTACAATGAGGATTTGCCCGGTGACGCCGGCGCGTTTAAGGCCCTCCTTACACCACTCGATAAATTCGCCCACGGTTACTTCTTCATTCATAGCGGGGATAACGATGCTTAGTTCTACGTTTCCGAGCGTCGCGCCCTCCGGTTTAAGATGCTCAATGCCGTAACCCGAAGAGGCGCTCTCAGACTTCACGTTATTCAGCATTTAGTTTCTCCGTATTAGCGCTTGACGAGGTGGGCGCCTGCAGGCCATCGATGGTTGGTTTCACATCCTTCCATCGCGCTGCGCGAACGTCTAGGGCATTGCTTCCAGAATATGTAGATGGAAGTCTGTGTCTTCCTCGCCGATCAATCATGGTTTTCAGCAATGCCGCGAAAATCAATATTGTAAGGAGAGACATTGGCTGAAGGTATCGCACACTAACTTCCTTCGAGAGAATAGTGACGGTTCCTAAGAGAACACAGCTATGGAGAAAAAGCAGAAAAACAAACCCCTCATGCATGAAAAATATCAGAGCGACACAAACGAAGGGGGATAACAGAACAACGTAGTAATATGGCCGTGAACCCAAAAAGTGTCGCTGCGACAGCGTGGATGTTTTGTTTTCTCGTGCTGACGGCGGCTGCAAATGAAAGCGAGCGGCGATATTCCAGTTCTCCTTTTTTGGCCAATTGTTTCCTACTTTTCCTAACTCGATCTTAGCCTGTCTGCGGATGTGCTTGAAATTCCAGTAGTGTAAGAACGTCTTGGCGCCTAGCGTCACGATGTCCTGTGGGCGCCGCAATACCGCATTCAATGCTGTTTGCTTGGCCACCTGGTTCGAGACGGCTGTGTTCGACTCGATCTTCCTCCATCGGTCGACAAGGCCTCCAGGCGAATAAAGCTGACTGTCCCTTGACGATAGGTCGTTCAATCGAAACTCATTGCCCTTTGCAATCAACTCGGATAAACGGCCATCGGGAGAATCAGTCGGTTTAAGAACCGGCCCCCAAGTTGTCAGGATGCTAAAGCCACTATTATGCAGCAATCCCGGTTCTCGACCCGCGAGCCTACCATTGAGTTTGCGATAGCCTTGATGAAGGGCAAACATCAGCAGAATGCTGAATGCCAACTGCAGTCCTACCGACCTTAGTCCGGAAGTCTTCAAAAATATCGAGGAATGCTGCCAAAACGCTGTGCGAATTTCTGGGAGAAAAGCTATGAGCGGTAACAAGAGGGTACTCATCTGAACGACGAGTAGATAACTCATCCTGAAGCTTATCAGGACCACCGACAATATCTGGACAACCGCCAGTTGCCAAAGTCGCTTCTGCTTGAGATATGAAAAGGAAAAAAGCAACACGAAAGCATAGACGAAAAGGCTAACGGTCTCCGTCATAACGTAGCGGTGCCAGACTAATTCCAATGGATCCAGCAAACAAAGAACTCCAAAGAAATAGGACAAGCCAGAAGCGAGCCCAAAAATCCACCGGCAGATAAGTGCAACTAAAATTGCCGTGATGGCGCCGAGAAAAGCCTGAAGAATCAGTAATGAAGTCAGACTTCCGGTCCATAGCGATGACCAGCGAATTAGGTACCCGTATAAAAATGAGCGGTCGGGGGGAATCCACCCGGATACTGCCGTGAACAGATAGCTTTCTGAGTCTCCGATGAATAGTCGTGGTAAGGGTTCGAGTGCGAGAAGAAGAAAGCTCAACGTCACGATTAGAAAGCAAAATAACCACCAATGTGGGTCGACGAGGAAACGGGTATCGTCGACAGGCTTCCCGGCGGCCGTTACTTTAAACATCGTGTAGAGGCTGACGCGTCAGAGTCTCAAACGTCTCTGGATCGTTATTCGATAAGGGTTTCATTCGAGATATCAGAATGCCCATTCACCATGAGCAAAAAGCACGGCAAACAACGCGAAAAGCAAAAGCGACCAGACCGTGAGGACGCCGGCCCAAAAGCGGTTCTTTCCAAGCAGGGCGAAGAGGATGAAAATCGGGAACATCGTTAGTGTGTAACGTGGTATACTGCGGAAAAAGCTAACACTCGCAGAAAGAATCCAGCAACCAGTCATCCACGTCGCATAAACTGGACGCAGCGCTAACCAACTAATGATTGTACATACGAAACCCAGCGCTACGAAAAACAACTCCTGCGCCCCCACCATCTCTGCTTCGCCGGGACTGGGGTAATGAGCCCACATCGCCTGTCGGATTCCCGCCAACGGCAAGGCGAGTGACTGTTCGAAGGACAACTTTCGTGTTTGCAGGAAGGCGAATGGATCTCCGCTCACGCTCCGATTAATTAGCAAGTATACTGCAAAGCCGATAGGCACGATCGCAATCCAAAGCCATTGCCAATTCCAAGAAGGGCCGACAGGAAAAGAGCTGACGGCACTGGGGTGTGGCTGGCCAAGATCGACTGGTTGCGTCGCCGAGAGACGGCTTCCAGGGCCGTGCCGACAAGATCGACGTCTCACCCGCCATTGCTGGCCCGCTTCCACGGCAAGGGCTGGCACGAGGACGGCGCCCGGCGCACGGGTCATCCAACAAAACGCGCCAAAAACTCCCGCCAACCACCATCGCTCCATGCGTGCTGCCAGGATAGAAGCCAAGGCCAAGGCCAGAAAAAGGCCTTCGCCATATCCAACGTGAAGAAAATATGCCGTCGGGAAAATGAGAAAGAACCATACGCTGCGCATTGCGACGCTTGCCCGATAATCCAGCTGAACGAGTCTGCGGAGCAGCATCGCTGCGACAATGCCAGCGATGCCAGAGACGATAAGCCCAGCCGCAAGATAACTCTTACTAAAGTAGGCAACCAGGCGGAGCAACCAAGGAAACAAAGGGTAAAATGCTGTAGAGCCGTCGGTTCCGCTGTATCCAAATTCTGCAATCTTCTGGTAATACCCGAAATCCCATTGATCCCATATTTCGAACCACTGATGCGGACTCGTTACATACTTATCCCATAACACTGCGTAGCTCATCGCGCCGAAATAGAACAGGAGTAGCTTGATAGCCATTACCCAACCGACCACGATCCAATCCTCTCTTGACAGAAAAGAGACGATCCGTCTGACGCTCCTCATCGGTTTCTGGCATTATAACCTATGACAACAACTACTTCCGGATGCGCGAGCATCTGCAGCAGTGGATTCTGATCGCCCTATCTCTTAAAATCCAGGGCGCCTTTTTTGACCGCGTAAGCGTAACCCACCATCAGGATCGCGATGAAGCTTAGCATGCTCCAAAAAATAACGCTGCTTTGCCTGATAGCGTCGCGGTACACGACTGCCCACGGATACATGAACACGATCTCGATGTCGAATAGGATAAAAAGCATCGCCACCACGTAAAACTTCACGCTGAAGCGCGGCTGGCGTCCCCCTTGGGGAATCATGCCACATTCGTATGGCGTATCTTTGGCAGGGGTACGTTTTCCACTCTTGCCTACCAACACACTGACAATCAACGCGGAACCAGCAAAGAGGGCGGCTACGATGATTTGCAGGAGAACTGGCAAATATTCGCCTAGCATCCGGAATTCCCTGGAACCAGCAGCGCTCGGCTACTTTACACCAGCAAGATGGCCATTCTGCTGTGCGATCGCGCTGGCCAAAGCCGAAGGCAATCCCTTGTATTTCTTGCCATTCTTCTTGACCGCGCCGCGAGCTACGAGATTCTGCAGTTTTTCATAAGCTCGTAAGCGCAGCATTTCCTCGCCACCGCTGGCTGCGTTCCGGGCCCGAAGATTCTCGTGCACAATGTCGAATAACTGCTTAAATTCGAACGACGAGCGCCGTGAGAGGACAGCGACCAGCTCCTCAGTTACCAGATCAGGAACGCGACGGGAGAATGCATTTTTCTTTAGAATAGCCATAAGGTGAGAAACATAGCACGTTTTCGCCTAACTGCAGCACTTTTCTTTATTCCCGCCGAAGAGCAAACTCCAAGGAGTGCCGAAATGGCGCAGTTCCTTCAGTCCAGTTTCTCATCTACGGCGTGGGCGAGGGGTTACTCACCGCCGGCTGGGGCGTCGCGCTGGATGAAGGCACCAGACGGCCAAGGCCTGTGGCGCCTTGTTGTCGCGCCGTAGCGACGCTGCTGACGATGGCGAGCCCAATCGCAGCCTGGTCCAACGTAATCGGCCCGAGGGACTCTGCGACATAGCCCTCACGCTCATATCTTTGCGAAGAGACAATCGGGCTCAGGTGTTTCGTAATCACCTCCGGGGATGGGAGCTTACCTAGGTCAACGGAACGAGCTATTGCCGGCACGAAGGCCGCCGCCATTAGCAACATCGGACGAAGCGAAGCATCAAGACGCGAATACAGCAGCGCAGTATCAACGTATGAGAAAAAATTCGTTGGCGCAGGCAGCAGTCGCTCGGCCGCCTTGTACGTTTGCGAATTGCCAAGCTCCGATGAGCTACTCGTGCTGCGTTTCACCGCTTCTTCTACTGACACGGGATTCAAACCAGCGATAATAATCCGGCCAGACAACGCGATGGTTGGAGTGATTGCGACAAGTGTGGCGACCGACTGTTTGGAGAAATAACGGACGCCGTCTTTTTCCGTTTGGGTCCAGATTGCCCCTTCATCTGCGCTTGTGAACGCTTCGATGATCTTGCCGGCCTTGGCCACGTCCAGCACTGGCAGAGTGAGAAGTAGCGACGGCCAATGGGCACTGGATGGCCAGTCCGCCAGCGCTCCCAGCTCAAGGCCAAACGCAGCTTTCCAATCATCGGCTGCGATCCCGCTGGTGGCCAAATCCTGAAAGACTTTCTGCACGACGCCGCCCAGAGTAGCGGCCTGGTTTAGTGTTTCCATCTTGTCCCCGAGATTGAGCAGCATCGCCAGATAGAAAAATGTCTCCTTTGTTCCAAGCGTCAGCGAGGAGCGGTTGAGGGTACCATCAGTCTCCAGCTTTGGCATTCCGAGAAAAAGTACGTCCCGTAACTTTCCGTTCTCAAATCGCGAGGAACCTGCAATACACCGCATTTTTTCAAGCATGGTGGTCTCGCCGGGAGTGGGGCTTGATTGAACTGCAGCACGCAACGCGGCAAGGCGCTCCGAAAATGCTTTGGGTTGGAGATAGAAAAATGCTGCGTAGTTCGATGGCCTGTGCGAGGTGGCTGTCCGGTACGCTTCGTCCTTATCAAGCGTTTCCCCTGATTCTTTCGCCCGATGGTCGACGCGATCGAGTAGCGCCTTTAATTCCGTCACGTTTGTCGCCACGAAGAACCATGGGCGATCATACGTTGTTACCAGAGTAAAAGGAGTCGCCTTGACCACATCGATGTCGTGGCCCTGATACTGAAGTTTCTCACTCTTGGTACCTGGACGTTGTTCCAAAAGCGTTGCGCGCCATTTTCCGATGACCCGCTCAGCGTCTTCCTGGGTCCCGCGAAATCGAAAACCGCCCACAACGCTTGGAGCGCTATCGCTAATGGACGTGAGGGCGAAGAAGGCGTTCGTCGGGTCCAGCTGTTCGATCTCCTGCAGCGTAGCAAGAGCCTTCGAGGTTGGCACGTTGTCCAGGGGCTTGCGCAGAAAATCCTGCACCGCCGGCTCGTTGTACAGCCGATAAATATCCGACTGACGCCACTCTTGGCGTGTCCGATTAAAGTCCGGCATTTGCGCCAGAAAAATTGTGTCTCGGGGGAGAAGTTCGGCCACAGGAGCGCTGGAAATCTTTTGGGAAAACTGCCAGTAGTACCAACCAGCGTATGCGGCAATGGCGGCCGCAATGATCAGCAACAGAATTCGTCTCATAAACGGCCTCTCAAGCGCGGATGCTCCGATACTCGATG
>Ga0134126_10012167_pt1 | contig 10865 bp, 8 predicted proteins | sample KB31752_FD_96881 | JGI IMG/M metagenome (GOLD analysis project Ga0134126, IMG submission 96881) | Terrestrial soil microbial communities with excess Nitrogen fertilizer from Kellogg Biological Station, Michigan, USA - KB3-175-2 | ecosystem: Environmental > Terrestrial > Soil > Unclassified ...
ATCGAGTTGCTCGCGCGTGGTGCCGAACAGGAAATAGCTCTGGTCGCGATCTTCCTCGCGCGCCCGATAAAGCCCGCGGCCGCCGGCGGCCAAGGCGCGCGAGGCGACGTAATGACCGGTGGCAAGAATTTCGGCGCCCAGTTCGCGCGCGGTGATCAGCAGATCGTGAAACTTGATCGACATGTTGCACTCGACGCAGGGGACCGGCGTTTCGCCCGCGATATAGCTTTCGGCAAAACGGTCGATCACCGCTTCCTTGAAGCGGCTCTCATAGTCGAGCACGTAATGCGGAATGCCGATGCGTTCGGCCACGCCGCGGGCGTCGTAGATGTCTTGCCCGGCGCAACACGCGCCTTTTCTATGGGTAGCGGCGCCGTGGTCGTAGAGCTGCAGCGTGACACCGACCACGTCATAGCCCTCGGCCTTGAGCAGCGCTGCGGTCACCGAGGAATCGACGCCGCCGGACATGGCGACGACGACACGGGTGTCTTGTGGGCGGCGGTCGAGATCGAGGCTATTTGGCATGACGCTTCTTACTACAGGTGGCGATGTCTGGCGCGCAATTCGAGAGGTCTTCGGCAGGCAAATATTGCCGCCCAGCCAGCAGCCGCTGCCGCAGCGGCCGCCGTCGCCGGCATGGTATCTGCCGCTAAACCATTGATTGAAAGTATGTTTTATAGATCCTCAGGCTGGCCCGACGATTGCAGACCAAAAGGCGGATATCCGGAGAACCGCCGTGCCCTCAGTTGCGTTCGAAGCCACGACCCCCGCTTTTGCGCCTTCGTTACCGAACCCTGCCCGACCACCGCAGAGTTCCGAAGGCGCGCAAAACTCGCCGTTCGAAAGCCTACTGGACGACGGCGCCCAAGCCGCCCCCGAACCGCCTCCGCAGTCCCAATCACAGCCTCAGTCGCAGCCGGCAGCCACCGACACGAGCACCAACACCACGCAAACAGACTCGCACCAGACCAAGGGCCAAGCCACGGACGGCGACGCAACGCCGACTGCCAATACCGACACCAAGGCTATCAACGGCGGCACCGCAATCAGAACCGCCGACGCCGGGAATTCGATTGCGCCGGACGCGACGACCACCGGCTGCAAAACCGTCAACACCGGCAAAGCGAAGGCCGACGCCAAAATCTGCGAAAAGACCTCAGCCGGCGATGACGCCAAGCCCGCCGGCGACGGTAAGACAACTGCCAGCCCGACTCCGGCCGATCCCACCGCGGTTCTGGCGGTCAACCCCGTTCCGACGACCGCACCCGCCGCAGCAGTCGCTGCCGCAGTCACCGTTGCAGCCCCCTCAGACGCAACTTCACAAACCGTTTCCGCCGCGGTTCTACAAGCGGCGCCCACCGTCGCCGGTCATCAGGCGATTGCCGCCGCGTTCACGCCCAAGATCAAACAGGCCAACCTCGTCGTGCAAGCCGATGCCGGCAATCCCGCCGACGATTCCAAATCGTCGACTAAAATGGCGCTGACACTACAAGCCAACGGCAAGCTGCAACCGGCAACCGCCGAGGTCGAAAAGCAAAACGCCTCCCAGCCCCATGACGAGGGTTCGACTAACAGCCATCACGCCACGACTGCGGACACGCAGCCCGCGATCGCCGCCGATGCCCCGGTCGCGGCATCAAAAGTAGCTGCCGACGCCGGGCAGCAGCAGTCCGCGCTGACCGTCGCGCCGCAAGATGCCGCACAAAACGCCGCGACTCCGCCCGCTCCGGCCGGCCCGCCGCCGCTGTCGGCACAGGCATTGGCCGTTCCGCTGACCGGCGTCGCCGTCGAAATCGTCGGCCGGGCGCTCGACGGCAAGAACCATTTTGAGATCAGGCTCGATCCGCCCGAACTCGGCCGCATCGAGGTCCGCCTCGATGTCGACCGTGACGGCAATACCACCACGCGCCTGATAGCCGACCGCTCCGATACGCTAAATCTTTTGCGCAGCGATTCTTCCGGACTCGAACGCGCCTTGCAGGATGCGGGATTGAAAACCGCCGACAACAGCCTGCAATTCTCGCTGCGTGACCAGAGCATGGGGCGCGATCAAAACAATAACCCGATGCCCGGCGCCGCGCAGATCGTGGTCAAGGACGATGCGCTTGCGGCGCCAGAGTTGAACCCTCGCAATTACCCCCGCCTCGCCGGTCTTGGCGGCGGCGTCGACATCCGAGTCTGAGGAACGGCCCATGACCACGATCACGCCCCCCGTCAACTCAACAACCACTCCCGCCGCCGCGACGGTGCCCCCGGTGGACAACACCGAAATCGCCAGCAATTTCACGACGTTTCTCCAGCTGCTGACGACACAGCTGAAGAATCAGGATCCGCTCAGTCCGATGGACACCAATCAATTTACCCAACAACTGGTTGAGTTCGCCGGCGTCGAGCAGCAGATGAAGACTAACGATACGTTGAGCACACTGGTGTCGTTGCAGCAGAGTGCGCAAACGACGCAAGCGCTTTCGCTCGTCGGCGCGACCGTGGTGGTCAACGGCACCACCGCGCAATTGGCCAACAGCCAAGCGACCTGGGCGCTCAGCGCCACGCAGCCCGCGACGGCCACGATCACGATCACGGCGCCTTCCGGCCAGACCGCCTTTACCGGTAATGTTTCGGTCAATTCCGGCAGCCAGGCATTCACCTGGAATGGCGTCGGCAATGACGGCACGACGACGTGGCCGGCCGGCAATTACACCCTCACCGCCACCGCGGTTTCGGCCAGCGGCCAGTCAACCCCGATCACCACCCAGGTGGAGGGACGGGTCAATTCGGTCGATCTGACGCAGACGCCGCCGGTTCTGTCGGTCGGCGGGCAGAATTATACGATCAACCAGATTCAGCAGATCATCGCGCCAGGCGCGTAGCGACGACGCCCGATGGGCGCTTACGAAGCTTGTGCGCCCGCCTTTCGTCCGTGCCCATTGTTCATAACGACATCGATCGCATGTTCGAGCGCGGACAGCTCGAACGGCTTGCGCAGGATGTCGAAGCGGCCATCGACCGCCTGCGCCGCATCGCTGAAACCGCTGGTCAGCAATACCGGAATTTCAGGAAACCGCTCCTGGCAGATCTGCGCCAGGCCGAGGCCGTTGATCGCGCCCGGCATGACGATATCCGAAAACAACAGATCGACTCCGATGCCCTGTTGCAGATGGCGTAGCGCCTCGGCGGCATTTTCGGCATGCACCACGCGGTAGCCGAGCTGTTCGAGCAGCGAGGCTGTCACCTGGGCGACGTCGCGGCTGTCCTCCACCACCAGCACGGTACCGTGCGCCGGGCCGTTTGCGCCCAAGGTCCCCTCGCCGGCGCCCGCCGCCGCGTTGGTGCGCGGCAGGTAGATCGTCACCACGGTGCCATGGCCGGGCTCGCTATTCACCGTCACCGCACCGCCCGACTGATTGGCGAAGCCGTGCACCTGCGACAGGCCGAGCCCGGTACCTTTGCCGACCGGCTTGGTGGTGTAGAACGGCTCGAACACGCGGGCGAGAACGTCCGGCGGCATGCCGCTGCCGGTATCGATGATCGCGAGCGCGACGAATTCGCCCTCCAATGCGCCCGCCGCCGATCCGGGCTTGAGCAGCACGTTGCGCGCCGCCAGCGTGATGGTGCCACCGTCCGGCATGGCGTCGCGCGCATTGACTGCCATATTGACCAGCGCAAGTTCGAGTTCGCCGAGATCGACCTCGACCGGCCAGATCTTGTCCTCGATGTCGCAGATCAATTCGATATTGCCGCGCAGCGAGGGGGCCAGCATATCGCGGACCGAATCGATGCGCTGGCGTAGGTCAACCACGACCGGCATCAATTGCTGGCGGCGGGAAAAAGCCAACAACTGCCGCGTCAGTTTTTCGCCGCGATTGGCGGCGGCGCGGATCGCTTCTATCGCCTGCTTATCCTTCGCATCGCTCAGCTTGCGCTGCAGGATTTGCGCGTAACCGGAAACGATCATCAGCAAATTGTTGAAGTCGTGGGCGATGCCGCCGGTGAGCTGGCCGAGCGCTTCCATCTTCTGCGCCTGCGCGAGCTGCTCGCGGGTCTGCTCAAGCGCGAGCTGCGCCTCGTGCCGGTCGGTGATGTCGCGCGTGAGCTTGGCGAAGCCGATAAGCTCGCCGGCGTCGTTGCGAATGGCATCCAATACCACGCTGGCATAAAAACGGCCGCCGTCCTTGCGTACCAGCCAGGTTTCGGTCTCGAACTGGTCTTCACGCGCGGCGGTGATGAGCGCTTCGCCCGCCATGTCGGCGGCGCGAGCCTCCTCGGGGAAAAAGACGCGGAAGTGCCGGCCAACAATCTCGTCGGCGCTATAGCCGTTGAGACGCTGAGCGCCATCATTCCAGCTTCGCACGCGGCCCTGCACGTCGAGCAGGTAGATCGCATAATCGCGCGCGCCCCAGAGCAGCAGCCTATAACTCTGTTCGGACTCATATAGCGCCTGTTCCGCCTGCTTGCGTTCGGTGACATCGAGGCAAACGCCGAGCATGCGGATCGCGGTACCGCTTTCGTCGCGGATGACCTCGCCGACGCTGTGCAATTGACGGATGCTGCCGTCCGGCCGGGTGACGCGCGCCTCGTAGTTGAAACCGCGGCCCGATTTGATCGCTGCGCCGATGCTGGCATAGACCCGCGTGCGGTCGTCGGGATGGGTGAAACCGACGAACTCCTGCAGCGTGTTTTTGAGTTCGTCCGGACGCAGACCGTAGATTTCGAGCAACTGTTCGGACCATGACAGCGTATTGCGCACCACGTCCCAGGACCAGCTTCCGAGATTGGCGAGACGCTGCGCCTCCATGAGATGGATATTGGCGTCGGCGAGCGCGGCGCTGCGATCCTTGACGCGGCGGTCGAGCTCGACATGGGTGCGCCGCAGTCTGTCCTCGTTCATTCGGCGCGCCGTCAGATCGGCGCTGAGTGCCAGGCTCGGCACCGAAACGCTGGCCATGAAAGTGAGCAGCAGTAGGAACGATTCGTTGAGCCCCATGGCGCCGAACGGTCCGGCGTTTTCGATGTTCCCCCAGATCGCGAAACCGATCAGGATAAGCGCAACCGTCGCGGTGTCGCGCGGACCGCGCCGCAGCGCCGCCCATAGCAGTGGTACGATCGCCAAAAAGCCGAGCGGGCTGGTATATTCGGAGCGCGGCACCAGCGGACTGAAGGCTACCAAACCCACGACAATGGTGAATGCCAGCACCGCTGTCATCGCGCGTATTTCATGGCGATCGAATGAGCGCCACGTGGATTGCAGCCACAACACGATCACCGGCGTCACCACCAACGCGCCGGCGGCGTCGCCCAGCCACCAGGTGACCCAGATTGGGGTGAATTTGGTCCAATCCGCGAAGCCCGCCACGCTCAGTGTCGTCACGCCGATGGTGGCGCTGAGCAAAGCTGCCGGCCCGGCCGAAACGAGCGCGAATTTCGCCACCCGCCACGGGCCCGCGAAGGTCGTGCGGCCGCCTGACCAGCGTTCGATCAGATAGCCGCCGACGATGCCTTCCAGCGCATTGCCGAGCGCGATGGCGGCAGAAGTTTCCAGCGTCCCCGCCGTGGTGAAATTGGCGGCGAAGGCACCGATGAAGATCGCCGGCCAGACTCGCAAGCCGCCTAACAGCACCGCCGCCAGCGCCAAGCCGGTTGGTGCCCAAATCGGGCTGGCGCTCGGATTGACGGAAGCGAGCCGCAATCCAAGCTTGGCCAGCACGAAATAGGCCGCCGCCACGATCAGCAGGGTACCCAGGTAGCGAATGTGTCCGCGCCACCCAGAAACGGACTCCCTCGCAGGGAACTCAGTCAAACGCACCCCCCTAATTGCCCGTCTGGCCGCCATATTGGCCGAGGATGAGCATCAAGCTAGCCCATTCGGAGACCACACGCCGGCCTCACCTGTAACCAAAAGGTTAGCAGAAACAGGGCAAACTTTTCCCGTTCTGCGCCCCATGCTTAGGCAAATTTTAAGTCGCGGACTGTAGCTTTCAGCCGGTAACTGTCAGTCGTGTCGAGTCCGTTGTGAGTATATCAATGACCGAGCCCAACCGCCCGAGGGTTAAATACGTCATCGGGCCCGATGGCAGTCCCCTTACAATCGCGGATCTGCCGCCGCCGTCCACCAAACGTTGGGTTATCCGCCGCAAGGCCGAGGTGGTTGCCGCAGTGCGCGGCGGCCTGTTGTCGCTGGAAGAGGCCTGTGCGCGTTACACGCTGACGGTCGAGGAATTCCTGTCCTGGCAGTATTCAATCGACCAGCACGGCCTCGCCGGATTGCGCACCACCCGCATTCAGCAATACCGCCAGTAGTTCCATCGCCACTTAAATACGTCCTAACGCCGGCGAATATCGCCGGCGGTTTCGTTTGTGCGTGCATTTAAAAAGAATCACGTTGCTGCTCCGTGGATTGCGTTGATCTTCTATTTGCTCGAATTAACCGGACGCTAACCATAAACTGGGCAAATCTTGCCGGGTACGCGCTCTGCGCGCCTCAAAAGGTTGGGACGGAACCCGGTGCAAGCCTTCTTCCAATTCGTGAAGTCACTCGGTGCCGCGCGTATGGCGGCCATGGCGGCCGTGACGCTGGCGCTCATTGGCTTCTTCTCATTCCTGATGATCCGGATGACGACGCCGCAGATGGTGCCGTTATTCACCGATCTGAGCGTCGAGGATTCGGCCTCGGTCATCAAAGATCTCGAGCGGCAGGGCATCGTCTACCAACTCAAGAACGACGGTGCGATCGTGATGGTGGCCAAGGACAATGTCGCGCGGCTACGCATGAAGCTCGCCGAAAGTGGCCTGCCCAAGGGCGGTGGCGTCGGTTACGAGATATTCGATAAATCTGACGCGCTCGGCTCGACCGCCTTCGTCCAGAACATCAATCATCTGCGTGCGCTCGAAGGCGAGCTATCCCGCACCATCCGCAGCCTCGACCGCGTGCAGGCGGCGCGCGTGCATCTGGTACTGCCCGACCGGCCGCTGTTCTCGCGTGAGAAGATCGAGCCATCGGCGTCGATTGTGCTCAAGGTGCGCGGCACGCTGGAGCCGCAACAAGTCCGCGCCATCCGCCATCTCGTGGCAACCGCGGTCAATGGGTTAAAGCCCGAGCGCGTTTCCGTGATCGACGAAACCGGCCAGCTGCTTGCCGACGGCGCCGAACCGAACAATCCGCTCGAGGCCGCCGGCGCCGACGAGCGCAAAGGGGCTTTTGAAAAGCGCCTGCGCGATCAGGTCGAGGCGATTGTTACCTCGGTGGTCGGGCCGGGCCGTGCACGGGTCGAGATAACGGCCGATTTCGACGTCAACCGCATCACCCAGACCTCCGACAAATTCGATCCCGACGGCCGCGTGGTGCGCTCAAGTCAGACCCGCGAGGAAAGCTCCGCCAGCGGCGGCGACGCCAAAAGTGGACCGGTTTCGGTCGGCAACGAATTGCCCGGCGCGGGCAAGCAGCAGGAGCCGAGCGGCAACACCGGTGATCAAAACCATAAGACCGAGGAAATCGTCAATTACGAGATCTCGCGCACCACCAAGACCGAAGTGACCGAAGCCGGCCGGGTCAACCGCATTTCCGCGGCGGTTCTGGTCGACGGCAATTACGCCAAGAATGACAAGGGTGAGATTGCCTATCAGCCGCGATCGAAAGAGGAAATCGACCGTATCGCGGCGCTGGTTCGCTCGGCCATCGGCTTCGACGCCAAGCGCGGCGATCAGGTCGAAGTGGTCAACCTGCGCTTCGCCGAAACGCCGCCGATGCCGATCAACGAGCCGACCGGCTGGATGAGCTACCTGCAATTCACCAAAGACGACATCATGCGCTTCGCCGAGCAGGGCGTGATGGCGATCCTCGGCCTGGTCGTTTTATGGTTCGTGGTACGTCCGCTGGTGCGCCGGATCGTGACGCCCGACGGCGACATGATTGCTGGCGCGGCGGCTGGCGGCCCGGCGCTCGCAAGGGCTGCCGGCACGGCCGGCGTCGCCGGCGCAATCGGCGGCTCTGTCGTTGCCGCGACCCAAGGGCAAGGCGGCTCCATAACCAATTCCGGCGGCGCGAATATCTCGATTGTCGGCACCGGCGAATCGGTCGCCATTTCCAACCGCACCTCCGAGATGATCGACGTCGCCAAGGTGCAAGGACAAGTTCACGCCCAATCGGTGCAGAAAGTCGGCGAACTCGCCGAAGCAAATCCGCCCGAGGCGGTCTCTATTATCCGCAGCTGGCTCCACGAGGAAGCGGCCTAAGCCATGCCCTCTCGCGCGCAAGAAAAGTCCGAGGCTCAGGCCCGCGCTGACATCACCGGGTTGATGGCCGATCTGGCTAGCCGCCCGCAAGTCAACAAGGGACGCCGCAAGCTCAAGGGCCCGGAAAAGGCGGCCGTGCTGATGATAGCGCTCGGCGAGCAATATGGCGGCAAGATATTCAGCCTGCTCGACGACGACGAGCTGCGCGAAATTTCCACTGTGATGTCTTCGCTTGGAGCCGTCGAATCCGAATCGGTCGAGGAACTGCTGCTGGAATTCGTGTCCCGCATGTCGGCCTCGGGCGCCTTGCTCGGCAGCTACGACGTCGCCGAGCGTCTGCTCAAGCAATATCTTCCGCAGGAACGTGTCGGCGGCATCATGGATGACATCCGCGGACCCGCCGGCCGCAACATGTGGGAAAAGCTCGCCCACGTGCATGAAGACGTGCTCGCGAACTACCTCAAGAACGAATATCCGCAAACCGTGGCGGTGGTGCTGTCCAAGCTGCGCTCGGAAAACGCCGCGCGCGTGCTGGCGATCCTGCCCGAAGATTTCGCCCTCGATGTCGTCAGTCGCATGCTGAAGATGGAAGCGATCCAGAAGGAAGTAATCGAGGGCGTCGAGGAGACGCTGCGCACGGAATTCATGTCCAGCCTGTCGCAGACCCGTCGCCGTGACGCCCACGAGGCAATGGCGGAAATCTTCAATAATTTCGATCGCGCGACCGAAACGCGCTTCATCACCGCGTTGGAAGAAGATAACAGCGACGCCGCCGAACGCATCAAGGCGCTGATGTTCACCTTCGACGACTTGGTCAAGCTCGACTCCGGCTCGGCGCAGACGCTGTTGCGCAAATTCGAAAAGGACAAACTGGCGCTCGCGCTCAAGGGCGCCTCCGAAGCCGTGCGCCAATTCTTCTTCAGCAACATGTCGACGCGCGGTGCCAAGATGCTGGTGGACGACATGCAGGCGCTCGGACCGGTGCGGCTGCGCGACGTCGATGAGGCGCAGACACTTTTGGTCAATATCGCCAAGGAAATGGCGGACAAGGGCGAAATCCTGATCACCAAGAGCCGCGGCGATGACGAGTTGATCTACTAGCGCATTAGTGCGAGCCGGTTCCGAAAAAACCGTACGCACACGGGAAAGCTGAATGAAAGCGACCGCCAAATATCTATTCGATGAGGATTTCTCCTCCGGCGAGAAGCCGACCATCACGCTGGTCGAGGCCGAGCGCCGGCGCGAGGACGCCGAATCGCAGGCCTATCGCAAGGGCTTTGCCGCCGGCGAGATGCAGGCGCAGAACGACGCCACCCAGCATACCGCTGCCGCCCTCGGGCTGATCGCCGACGCGATGACGCGGCTCGAACAGGCGCTCGGCGGCATTGCGGCGCGGCTGGAAACCGAAGCAGTGGAAGTGGCGGTCGCGGTCGCGGGGAAACTTGCGCCCGAATTGATCGCGCGCGAACCATTCGCCGAGATCTCCGCGCTAGTCACGGAATCCTTCAACCATCTGGTGAAAGCGCCGCACGTGGCCGTGCATATCGGCGCCGATATCTACGAGACTGCCAAGATCAAGCTCGAGGAGATCGCCCGCGCGGGCGGTTTCGAAGGCCGGCTGATCGTGCTGAGTGAAGCGACCATGGCGCCCGGCGACTGCCGGATCGAATGGGCCGATGGCGGCGTCGCCCGCGACCGCGCCGCCACCCTTGCCGTCATCGATGACGTGGTCGGCCGCTATGTGGCGGCCCGCAGCAGCACCATCAATTAGGAATACTGGAGACCCATGCAATGAGTGACACCGATAGCAAAGTCCCACTCCCCGAGCTGGAAGCCGGCAGCCAGATGCAGACCGTCGAGGACGCCGGCGCTCTGGCACCGAGCGACAGCGAACCGGTCAACCGCGGCGCCGCCGACCTGGAGGCGCTGTTCGACGTACCGGTGCAGGTGTCGGCCGTGCTCGGCCGCGCCCGCATGCCGGTCGGCGACCTGCTCAAGCTCGGGCCCGGCGCTGTGCTCGAGCTCGACCGCAAGGTGGGTGAAGCCATCGACATCTACGTCAATAATCGCCTGGTCGCGCGCGGCGAAGTAGTGCTGGTCGAAGACAAATTGGGCGTGACCATGACCGAAATCATCAAGGCCGACCAGAACTAGCGCATGATCGAAGATCGCGCGCGCGAACGTCAAAGGATAATGCCATGCGACTCCTGATCGTCGGCACACTCGGAGGCCAACTCACCATTGCGAGCAAGATCGCGATGGACAAAGGCGCCAGCGTCACCCATGCCGAAAGCAACGAGCAGGCGCTTGCCGTGCTGCGCTCCGGCCGCGGCGCCGACCTGCTGATGATCGATGTCAGCCTCGACATCCGCGATCTGGTGAACCGGCTCGACGTCGAACGCATCCACGTGCCGATCGTGGCTTGCGGCGTCACCAATGATGCACGCGCCGCCGTCAGGGCCATCCATGCCGGCGCCAAGGAATACATCCCCCTGCCGCCCGATCCCGACCTGATCGCAGCGGTGCTCGCCGCCGTTACCGACGACCGGCGCGAGATGATCTATCGCGACGATGCGACGGCAAAAGTGGTCAAGCTCGCTCAGCAGATCGCGGGCTCCGACGCCTCGGTGCTGATC
>Ga0134126_10012169_pt1 | contig 10865 bp, 7 predicted proteins | sample KB31752_FD_96881 | JGI IMG/M metagenome (GOLD analysis project Ga0134126, IMG submission 96881) | Terrestrial soil microbial communities with excess Nitrogen fertilizer from Kellogg Biological Station, Michigan, USA - KB3-175-2 | ecosystem: Environmental > Terrestrial > Soil > Unclassified ...
CATCGCACTAAGTTGCGCATTCGTCTCTCAGCTCCGCGCTGCACAGGACTTGAAAACCTTCCACGCAAGCGAAAGCTATCTGGCGGACGGCCAGACGCTCTCCGTCACTGAAAAACTTGGGCAAGCCGTCATTCAGATCGACCCCACCGCAACGCAGAACACGACCCCAACGGCATTCATCGCACCGAACGGCAAGGAGTTTGCCTTGGAGGTCGATCTGACTCCGTCGCGAGGACTTTACACCATGCAGACTGGCGGAACCATTACGGAGTCGGCCAACGCGGCGGCAATCGACTCGCTAAACACGGACTCGCGGGTGATGTACGCCTGTCCCGTGTTCGCCAAATCGAGGCAAAGCTCGTTTATGGCGCAGTCTGCACCCGAAAGAACCGGTTCGCGAGATTTGTGTAAGGCGTGAACCACTCAGTTTCCGGAAATCGTCCCGTCAGATTTGTGATGAGTGTCAACGGTGCTGCAACGTTTGTTCCGGCCAACACTTCGAAATTCTTGCTCGTCACGGCAGGCCAGCTCAATCGCGCCAGTTTTTCGTTCCACAACGAGAGATCGAGGTTGAACGGCGCGTCCACCGCGTCCGGGTCCGTTCCCATCAATTGTTCGCGCGCGTTGTTGTAACCATCGCCGTCCGGGTCGTCGTTCGGCCCGTACGCGAGTGTGCCCAGACGCGCCATTTCCCAGTTGTCATCGAGTCCATCGGCGTCGGTGTCGGTGATGGCCACGCCGTCAATGAGCAGTTCAACGCTCAGGACGTTCCCGGCGTTGAGCGACGCCTCGTCTCCAATGGAAACGGTCCAGGTGCCCGCGCTGCTCTCGCCGAAATGAAGCGTCGAATAGTAGGTCCAGTCGGTCGGGCCCGGACTGTCGTCGGTGTTGACCTGCTGCAGCACGCTGCGCGTTCCCCGCGGCGAGAGCAGTGTGATGCGCAGGTCACCGCGCCTCGGATGGTCTGATTGCACGCGCAAGCGCACATGCTCGCAAACCAGGGTGTCTGTGACACTGAGCGAATACACGGCCGGCGTCAGTTGGAGTTGCGCCTGGACCGCGCTGTTCGTTTGCAAACAGCTGCGCAGCGCCTCGCCATCGTTCTGGCTGATAAACACGCCGGGAATCGGCGCGAAGTCCGTGTCCATCAGAATGCGCTCGGTGCCGTTGAGGTTGTCGTAGACGACGGCGAAGGCCGCGCCGGCGTCGGACGCGAACTGCAGCTTCTGGGAGAAGTCATTTCCACCGCGCTGGATCAAGGCCGCTTTGCCTGTCAGGTTGGACGTGATTGCCGAGCCGGCAGCGCCGACGTCCACCAACGGCAGGCTTGCGGTAACGGTGTCGGGATGCAAACCGCTGCCCGGTGAAGCGTGGATGGATGTCAGTGCCGCCGGAACGTTGGGTCCGGTGATCAACACACGCAACGCATCATCGGGAATCGCCTGAACGTTCGTCGCCGCGTATGACACCGCTGTCGCCGCCGGTCGGTTCGTCCAGTTCATTGCAAGGCGCACCGCCTGACCGGCGTCGGGCACACCGAAACCGACATTGTGACTGACGCGGAACCCGGCGCCATTCGTTCGCACGTCCGGATCGGCCAGATCGAAATGCCGCGCCGAGAGAATCAGGATCTGTTGCGCGTCGCGCCACGACAGATTGGGATTCGCCGAAAGCAACAAGGCGACCAGACCGCTGATCTGGGGCGCTGCGAACGACGTACCGACCACGTTGGTCGAAAAAACGTAGTCGGGGTCCGCGAAATCATCACCCAAGCCAAACGGGTTCCATCCGGCCGAGCCCTGCCGGTCCGTGCTGAAGACGGCCGCGTCACCGTCGCCGCCCGGCGCCGCGACCAACAGGCACGCGCCGGGATTGCTGTAGCTCGCCGCGCGTCCGTCCCTGCGGACCGAAGCGACACAAATGACGCGCGGATCGTTCGCGTACCCGTCGTCGTTCGCGTTGATGATGTTGTCGCGGCCGTTGCCGGCGGAACGCACCATGACAACACCGCGTCCACCGCGTCCGAAAGCGATGGCGTTGGAAATGCCGATACTTTCCATGGCGGTGGGAGGAAACTGCGTTGGATCGGTCTCCCCTTTCCCCCAACTGTGGTTTTCCACGCTGACGACGTTCGATCGGTATTGGAACATGTCCATCATTTGCTCGTCGCTGGCGGTGACGCTGTTGCCCAGAAAAATCTTCCAACTGGCGAGTTGCGCCTGCGGCGCCACGCCACTCAGGCCGCGGTGGTTGTCTCCCTCGGCGAGCGCCAGACCCGCGACGACCGTGGAGTGATTGTCATCGGGATCCGTTGGCATGGCATTGGTGCTCCCGCTCATCCCGTCGAAATAAAAATGCAGATCATTGCTGGCGCGCGCAATGAGATCAGGGTGTGTCAGCTCGACGCCGTCATCCGCCACGGCGACGATGCTCCCTGCGCCACGGGTGACGGGCCATGCGGCGCGCACGTTGAGATCGAGCCCAAGCGAAGTTCCGTTCGCGCCGCGGTTCTCAAGATTCCATTGATCGTTGAAGTATGTGTCGTTGGGCCAGATGGAATACGGGCCATGTTTCCGGATTTGTTGACGTCTCCGAACCGGACTGCTGATCAACACTTCCGGCCGCGCGGCCAGCCGATTCGCCTCGGTCATCGCCGCGAACGCGTCGGTGGCCTGAAGAACATAAAGGTTCGCCGCCAGAGTGCGCGAGACGTTCAATGGGCTGCCTCTTAAAACGCCGCGAATTTCCGTGCCGGGTTTCAATTGCAGCGTGACCCGGCTGCCGAATTCCACTGCGTAGCGCGGGCCGTTTTCCGGCAAAGCGGTCACCCACTGGGCTCCCACTCCCCGCGCGACGGCCGACGATGGAGTCTCGACAACGTGGTATGATACCGGCCTGGGTTCGAGGAATTGAAATCGAGCGGCGGCAGGAGCCGGTTGCGCCAGAGAGAACGCGGTGAAAACGCCAAAGCCGGCGAGACAAATCAAAGCGCGCGACATCTGGCAATCCATGTTATTCGCGCATGAGCGGGAAGCGAGTCTTAACTGCGTGACCGTCCACGCGAAGGACCGGTTCATGGGGCGCGCTCCCAAAAGTGATTGAGGACGGCATGTCCGCCGGCAATGGCGCTCCCGGCGATGGCGCCGGTCACGTACCTTTTGGCACGCCCCACGGCACGCGTCAAATCGCAGCCCAGCGCCAGATAACCGGCTATCGCCGCCGAATAAGCACAGCCGGTTCCGTGGGTGGAAACGCCTTTGACGAACGGCGCCGCCAGCAACAACTCGGTCTTGCCATCGTAAAATATGTCAACCGCCTCCTTTCCCCCGCGCAGATGGCCGCCTTTTACCAGGGCGGCACAACCGAAGCGTGATTTGATCTGCCGCGCGGCGCGGCGCATGTCTTCCACCGACCTGATCGGTCTGCCAACCAGCACAGCCGTCTCGTGCAGATTTGGCGCCACGAGCCTGGCGATCGGAAGCAGTTGTGATTGGACAACCCTCAATGCCGCGGCGCTGATTAATCCCGCCCCGCTCGTCGCCACGAGGACCGGGTCAACGATGAGCGGTGGCGATTTGCGCAGTTTGAAAAAATCCGCCACCACTCGAACGATGACGGGGGAGAACAGCATGCCGGTCTTGACGGCGGCCGGCGGCAATTCCTCAAAGACCGCTTCGATTTGCCACCGCACGACCGCCGGATCGCACGTCTGGATGTCCCGCACTCGCTTCGGATTTTGCGCGGTGACGCAAGTGATCGCGCTCGTGCCATGAACGCCGAGGGCGGCGAAAGTCTTCAAGTCCGCCTGAATGCCCGCGCCACCGCCGCTGTCAGAGCCGGCGATGGTCAGGGCGACTGGCAGGGTCTTCCTCATCTGCGATCAGCAAACACCGGGAAAGTGGGGCTATGGCCTCCGCACGGAAGCATGCGCCTGCAGCCATTTCAGGTCGCGGTTCCCCGTCTCGAAGTTCAAATGAGTGGTGATCCACTCCACGGTCTGCGCATCGCGGACGGTTTTCGGCTCGGACCAGCGATGGCTTTCAATGTGGCCGTCGGCGAACGTCACCACGCCGCTTTGAGAGTGCTGCGCGGAGGGCAGATGGTAATAAACGATGCTGTCCTCCACCACCACGAAGGCGGAATGGCAGATGTAACCCGGAGCGACGTCGAGGAACGTGAAGATTTCGGACGGCGCGGCGCCCGCGATGTCCGTCTGTTTCGTGAACGACAGGTAATTCGTGTCATTGTTGTAGATCGCGCCGGCCTCCCAGTTCATGTACGAATTCAACGCATAGCTGCGGACCTTTGGATATTTCGTGTCACCCAGCAACACCGTGCTGCGGTCCGAAGGGCATTTGTACACGGCCGCCGTCTTGAGGTAAGCGGCAAACTGGGCATGCTTTGAATCCAGAAGCAAATCCAGATTGGTGAAGAAAGGCGGGTCCCAATGACCGTCGCCGACCACCCATAATTTCACGTCGCTGTCGGGACTGGCGTATCCGTTGCCGGGAAGATGCTCCTGATTGTCTCCCGAGTACATCTGCAAAGTGACCGCCAGCTGGCGTTGATTGTTCATGCACTGGATCTTTCGCGCCCTTTCCTTGGCCGAGGACAGCGCGGGCAAGAGCAGACCCGCAAGGATCACGATGACGGCGATGACGACGAGCAGTTCGATCAAAGTGAACGCCGGTCGCGTGTCGCGCGATTTTCCTCCGGCCATCCACTCCCGCCGGCCTCCGCTGAGCGTGCTTCGCATCACCGCTTGAACCGGGAGCAAGAATAACACCAGTCGCCGCGAAAGGAAGTGCGCGTTTCGGGGCACATGTCCCAATGACTTTCAACTTTGAACTTTTGAGCGGGAGATTCATATTCGCGGCATGGACAAAGACCGCGTGGCGGAGATCCTCGCCGAGATAGGGACGCTGCTTGAACTCAAGGGTGAGAACCCGTTCAAGACCCGCGCCTACGAGAATGCCGCGCGCACGCTCGAAAGCCTGTCCGAGCCGATCGAAAAGCTCATCGCCGAAAACCGGCTCGGTGAAATCAAGGGCATCGGCGAAGCGTTGCAAAAAAAAATCACCGAACTGGTCACGACCGGAAAGCTGGCTTACTACGACGAATTGAAGGCCTCGGTCCCACCCGGCTTGGTGGAGATGCTGCAGATTCCCGGCCTGGGCCCAAAGAAAATCAAGGCGTTGAATGAGAAACTCGGCGTCAAAACCATCGAGCAACTCGAAATGGTCTGCAAGGCGGGCAAGGTTGCCGCGCTGGACGGCTTCGGCGAAAAGACCCAGAGCAAGATCCTCGAAGGCATCCAGTTCAAACGCACCTACGCCTCGCGGCATCTGCTCAATGATGCGCTCGAGGTCGCGGAGCCGATTCTTGAAAGCCTGCGCGGGCATCCTGATGTGATCCGTTGCAGCACCGCCGGCAGTGTGCGGCGGTTCAAGGAAATCATCGGCGACGTGGATTTTCTCGTCTCGTCGAAGCACCCGGCGAAGGTCATTGAACACTTCACTGGTCAACCTGGCGTCGTGACCGTCAGCGCCAAGGGAGGCACCAAAGCAAGCGTGATATTGGAAGGCGGCATCCAGGCCGACCTGCGAGTGGTGAGCGACGCCGAGTTTCCCTTTGCGCTTGCCTACTTCACCGGGAGCAAGGAGCACAACATCGTCATGCGCCAGCGCGCCATCGAACGCGATCTGCGCCTCAATGAGTACGGCCTCTTCAAATCAAAAGAAGAGACCCGCGATCCGAAACTGCTCGTTCCATGCAAAACGGAGGAGGAGATTTTTCAAAAGCTGGATCTCCCTTACATCCCGCCGGAACTGCGCGAGGACAAGGGTGAATTTGCGGCGGCGGAGAATGACGACCTGCCGAAACTCATCGAGTGGACGGACCTCAAGGGGTCGCTGCACAATCACTCGGACTGGAGCGACGGTCGAAACCCGCTCGAGGATGTTGCGGCGCACGCCCATGAGTTGGGCTGCGACTACTGGGCCATCACCGATCATTCCAAATCGTCCTACATCGCGAACGGTCTGGACGAAAAACGGCTCTTCGAACAGTTGAAAGCCGTCCGCAAGATCAACCAGGGATTCGCGGATGAAGGAAGTGATTTCCGTTTGTTGACGGGGAGCGAGGTGGACGTTCTCGCCGACGGACGCCTCGATTTCCACGACGACCTGTTGCACGAGCTGGACGTGGTCGTCGCGAGTGTTCATCAGGGGTTCACCTACAGCGAAGCGGAGATGACCAGACGGATCATTCGGGCGGCACAGAACCCGTATGTTCACATGCTCGGTCATCTCACGGGCCGGCTGCTGTTGGAGCGCGAGCCTTACAAAGTCAATCAACAAGCGGTCATTGACGCGTGCGCCGAAACACGCACATGGATCGAGTTGAACGCGAACCCCTACCGCTTCGACCTCGACTGGCGGCTGTGGCCGTACGCCAAATCGAAGGGCGTCAAATGCGTCATCAACTGCGACGCGCACCGCAACGAGCACGCCGGCTTCCTCCGCCTCGGCGCCGGCATCGCACGCAAAGGCTGGCTGACGAAGGCCGATGTGATCAACACGCTGCCTTTGAAAACATTGATGAAGGAATTAAGAAGAAAGCGTGGACGCCTGGCAAAAGGACCCTGAGCGCGCTATTCCCAGAACCGGAACTCGCGGAAGCCGACGTAACCCAACCGCGCCTCGATGCCGAGCGCGTCGGAGATGCTAAACACCACGTTCCAGAACAGGCCATTGGCGGCTGGCACGTACCACAGGACCAGGAACAGGCCCCAAAGGAACATCTGGGATTGCGCCAGCAACCGCTGTGTTGTTTCTTCCGGCAGCCACGGCGAAATCGCGCGGAACCCGTCAAGCGGCGGCAACGGGAGAAGGCACAACAACACCGAGCTGATTTCGAGCTGGATCAGGAACGCCAGCGAATAAGCGGCAACATTGTCGCGGGACTGTTCGATCCAACCGAACCCGAACGGCAGCCAAAGAGTGCCGATCAGCAAAATGTTCATCATCGGACCGGCCAGCGAGACTCCGGTCCTCCATTGGCGGGACCGCAACAAATGATCGTTGATGTAAACAGCGCCGCCCGGGAGGCCGATACCCCCCATCATCATGAAGATCACCGGCATCAGCAGGCTGTAAACGGGGTGGGTGTACTTGAGCGGATTGAGCGTGAGATAGCCCTTCTCCTTCACGCTCGTGTCGCCGCCGTAATACGCCACGATGGCATGACCGAACTCGTGGAGACACACCGAGAACACCCAAAGAATCGTGACGATGAAAAAACAGGCCATGCTATTTTGCGGTGACCACAACGTAATTCCGTTTGCCTTTGCGCAAGAGCAGGTACTTGCCGAAAACAAAATGAACTTCTTCGATGCGGAAACCAGGATTTATTACGTGATCAATGCGAAGAACTCCTGAGTGATTGCTTCCTAAGTAGATACTCTTGCCTTCTATGTCCCGCCTCGCCTGTCCCCTGCTGGTACAAAGTCCGGCCAATAACAAGAGCTCGATCAGCAAGATGCCGCCCGGGGTCTGAAGTTTGGATTTATCCATGGTTACAGACCGATTGTGTGTCGCCAAAAACTCATAATCCGCTTCGGTGTAATCCTGAAAAAGTTTTCCGAACAGAATTCCGCTCACGCTTTCTGCGATCACCCGTGGCAATACCGGGTGATCACCGGTCAGGGACTTCACTGGTGGATGAACCAAGTCGGTGACAGCTTGCGCCAAGGCTTTGTGCGCTGCACGCGCCTCGGGTTTCCGTTTATGCTGCGATTCAAGCGGCTCAATTTCCTCGCGCGACAGGAAGGTGAAATACTTTAGATAGCGAATGACATCGCGATCGTCAGTGCGAATCCAGAACTGGTAAAATTCGTCCTCCCGAGTGCGCTTTGGGTCGAGCCAGACCGCGCCTGCTTCAGTCTTGCCGAACTTGGTGCCGTCGGCGTTGGTGATCAGCGGCAGCGTCAGGCCATAGACCTGTTTGCCCAGTTTCTTGCGGCAAAGATCAATACCCGCGGTGATGTTGCCCCATTGATCACTGCCGCCGATCTGGAGTTCGCAGTTGCAGTCGCGGGCCAGCACATAAAAATCGAAAGCCTGCAGCAGCATGTAACTGAACTCGGTATAACTGATGCCCGTTTCACGGTCCTCCATGCGCGCGCGCACGCTTTCCTTCTGGATCATCTGGTTTACGGAGAAATGCTTTCCAGTGTCGCGCAGGAAGTCGAGGTAACCGATGTTGGCCGTCCACGAGGCGTTATCCACGAGCCGCGCGGGATTGGTCTTCGTGTTGAAGTCGAGGAGCCTGGCGAGCTGCGTTTTCAAGCTGGCGATGTTGCGCTCCAAAATTTCCTTCGTGAGAAGCTGCCGTTCCTGTGTCTTGCCACTGGGGTCGCCGATGCTGCCGGTCGCGCCGCCGGCGACGGCGATCGGGTGATGGCCTGCCATTTGGAATCGCCGCAACGCGAGCAGAGGGACGAGATTGCCGACGTGCAGGCTGTCGGCGGATGGGTCGAAGCCGCAGTAAAGTGTGATCGCGGAACCGAGTTTTTTGTCCAATTCGACCCGGTCGGTGCAATCAGCGACCAGCCCACGCCACTCCAGTTCTTCCAGAATGTTCATCGGTCCGGGGAGTTATCGCGACTGATCGGGCCGTTCACAAGGGGAAATTCTCTGGCCCGGCGGTCTTGCCCGCCGCTGGCAACGACGAAGACCTCGCGGACATTCGATCCGCACGTCGGGGGACAAAAGTCCGCGCGGAAAAAGGCGGGCCGGAGACGGCCCGCCTTTCGTTTGCACCACCAGATTCTGACTTCCGCTCAGTCCGGTTTGTCCTGTTTCGCTTCGTCGGCGGCGTCGAAGGCGTGTTGCAAAGCCACGAGATCTTCGCCGGGTTTGAGCGAATCGAGCACGGCCTGCTCCGCCTTTAGTTGTTCGGCGGAGTAATTGGCGGCCTTGATGGAAAGACCGATGCGGCGATCACCCTTGTCGATCTTGATGACGCGCGCGGTGACTTCCTGGCCGACTTTGAGCACGTTTTTGATCTTGTCCACGCGCTCCTCGCTGACCTGCGAGATGTGCACGAGGCCATCGATGTCATGTTGAAGTCCGACAAACGCGCCGAAGCTGGCCAGCTTGGAAACCTTGCCGGTGACGAGGTCGCCGACCTTGTAATACTTGTCGATGTTCGTCCACGGATCCTCGGAAAGCTGTTTGACGCCGACCGAGATGCGCTGATTGCCTTTGTCGATTTCCAGCACGACGGCCTCGACTTCGTCGCCCTTTTTAAGGACCTCGCTGGGATGATTGATCTTGCGCGTCCACGAAATGTCGGAGACGTGGATCATGCCGTCCAGCCCCTCTTCCAGCTCGATGAATGCGCCGTAACTGGTGAGGTTGCGAATCTTGCCCTTGACCCGGGTGCCGGGGGGGTATTTATCGAGCGCCTTATCCCACGGATTGGTTTCAAGCTGGCGAATGCCGAGGGAGATCTTCTGTTCCTCGCGGTTGATACCCAGCACAACAGCCTCGACGTCCTGGCCCTGCTTGAGCACGTCGGAAGGTTTGGCAATGCGCTTGGTCCAGGACAACTCGGTGACGTGGACAAGGCCTTCGACGCCGGGTTCCAGTTCCACAAAGGCGCCGTACGGCACGAGGTTGACGACCTTGCCTTTGACGCGGGCGGAGACGGGATATTTTTGTTCGATGGTATCCCAGGGATTCGCGAGCTTTTGCTTCAAGCCAAGGCTGACGCGTTCCTTCTCCCGATTGATGTCGAGCACCACGACGTCGATTTCCTGGCCGACCTTGAGAATCTCGGACGGATGACCGATGCGCCCCCAGCTCATGTCGGTGATGTGGAGCAAACCGTCGAGGCCGTTGAGGTCAATGAACGCGCCGAAATCAGTCAGGTTCTTCACCGTGCCCTTGCGAATGTCGCCGGGCGTCATTTCAGCCAGCAGCTTCTGGCGACGTTCGTTGCGCTCCTGTTCGATCAATTCCCGTCGCGAGAGGACGATGTTCTGGCGATCCTGGTTGATTTTTACGACCTTGAAATCGTAGGTGTTGGCGACGTACTGCTGCAAATTCTTCGGCGGGATGATGTCGATTTGTGACGCGGGGAGGAAGGCTTCGACACCGATGTTGACGAGCAGTCCGCCCTTGACCACCGCCTTGACTTTGCCGGCGATGGTTCCGCCTTCGTTGCAAATCGTGAGGATTTTGTCCCAGTTTTTTTTGAACTCCGCCTTTTCCTTGGAAAGGACGACCATGCCGTCCTTGTCTTCGAGTTTTTCGATCAGCACGTCAATTTCGTCGCCAACTTTAACCGTCTTGATGTCTTCAAATTCGCTGCCGAGAACGGAGCCTTCGCTCTTGTAACCGATGTCGACGAGGACTTCCTTGGGACGGACTTCGATGATGATGCCTTTGACGATCTCGCCTGCGGCAAAGCGTTTGTCGCTCTGCTTCAGGGCTTCTTCCATGGTGAGCATAATGTGTTATTCCGCGTTCATAACCGGGGGCCTGGTCGATGCGAATGCACCCAACGAAGCTCCATTGCCCAACGGACCAGACGTTGCGGTGGCAACGGAGGTTGAAGGTCAGGTTGCAGGTTGACTTTCGTTTCTCAGCCCTAATGAACATCCGCACACGCGGCGTTCAGGCAAGCGGGAAGATAGGCACCGCCCGACGGGATGCAAGGACTATTTTTGCCGGATGGACTGGCCTTCCGAACACCATCCCGGATGCACCCCGGCAAGCGGAATTCCCCTGCTGCCGACGGCAAATTGCCCTTTTTTTTCGCCCCGGGTAACAACCAGCGCCCGTGTGGAAGTACGGATC
>Ga0134126_10012170_pt1 | contig 10865 bp, 12 predicted proteins | sample KB31752_FD_96881 | JGI IMG/M metagenome (GOLD analysis project Ga0134126, IMG submission 96881) | Terrestrial soil microbial communities with excess Nitrogen fertilizer from Kellogg Biological Station, Michigan, USA - KB3-175-2 | ecosystem: Environmental > Terrestrial > Soil > Unclassified ...
GCCGAGAATAATCGGCAAGCCATCCTTGCCGCCGCCGATAATCACGATTTTTGAATTCCGGGACTGGGCAAGCGCAAGCGTCGCCTCGATACCACGCCAGCGTAGATAGGAATCCGAAATCCCCTCGCTCACAGTCCGCTGGAAGGCCGCGATGCCGTTTGCCTCGATCTGTTTGCGGGTTGACTCCTGCGCTTCGCGCTCAACACGGTACTTGTACTCCTGGATTTCATAGTACTGCTGAGTCTGGCGATTGATCGCCGCGACAATTTCCGCCGGCAATTCGATGCCGAGAACAAGGGCATCCAGAAGCTGGATCGAGTTTTGCAGGAAGTCATTGTAGTGTTTCGGGTCTGGCTGCTCCATGGCTTCAGGCTGAACCAGACTATTGAGATGCGTGCTCAGGCTCTTTTGCGCTTCCGCCCGGATCCTTCCCTGAATTCCTTCGCGTGACGTGTAGACCTCCTGAGCCGTGTATTGGGCGATAACCTCGCGCGCCCGACTTCCAATCTCAGGCTCCACGACTGAACTCAGATACTGTGGACCAATAAATTTGTGAAGCACGGCAACATAGTTGTGCAGCAATTGAAACCGCACATTGATCTGCGCGGTCACGTTCACGCCGTCCTTGCTGATGGCGTTGTAGGTCTGGGTCGAGGATTGTAGACGCAAGGTATAGATGTACAGCTTGTCCCACGGCCAAATGACGTGAAGGCCTTCGTCCCTCAATTCACGGGGATCCAGAATCGTGCCGCGGCCGACAAAGCACCAGCAATAGAGGTCGTATCCGTTAAATCGCTTCCACAGAACTCCGACACTTCCGCTCGGGACCGTAATCACGACGTAGGGAAACAGGATGGTGGCCAATAGCAGCCCCACCAGCAACGTGATGGACAGGCTCGGCAAATGGCGTCCGACAAAACGCCGCCAGGTCCGCGGCCTGGGCGGCAATCCATCGAGAGACTCTGGATACTTCGCCATTACGCCTTCCCCATCGAACGCTACCGCCGTGTCTTCTTTATTGTACGCTGCTCGACAATTCGTCCTTCGTCCATACGAATCCTTCGTGCCGTCAAATTCAGCTCGTCGAGATAGCGGTCATCGTGTGTAATCACGACGACGGTCGCACCGGCCTTCATCAGGTCCGGCAGCAGTTCGTCATAGAATTTACGCCGGAATTCCGGATCCTGTTCGGCCGTCCACTCGTCAAGCAGGAGGATTGGACGCTTCTCAAGCAGGCTGACGATAAGCGCGAGCCGCCTGCGCTGGCCGCCAGAAAGTTCGAGCGTACGAAACTCCCCGTCAGTCAAGCTCGTCTTTTCGTCCAGTCGGAAAAGCCTGAGCAGACGATTGACCTCACCTGACTCCGCATCCGGCACCCCATAGAGCCGCCGGAACAAATGATAGTCGAAGAAAATCGCCGACATCAACGCGCGATACTCGTCGCGATTGGAGTCATCTATGTGCTTGCCATCGAGGATGATTTCGCCGGAATCAGGCGGGTAAAGGCCGGAAAGGACCCGCAAAAACGTCGATTTGCCGGAACCGTTGCCGCCCGTAATGAAAACGAGCTCGCCGGGCCGCAAGGTGAAATCGATGGGACCGATCTTGAAGGCAGCCTCTGAAAATCTGTCGACGTAGCGGAAACCGACCTTGCGTATCTCGATCTTGTCGAAGCGCTTCACTACCGGGATCTCGCGCGGTCGCGATGAAACGGTCGCCCGCAGCGCATTTTCGAGTTGCACTATGCGATCTGCCGATGCGTTTGCATTCAGCAAGACCGGTATCGATTGCACCAGGCCGAAACACGCTCCCACAATGAACATCAGGGCCGTTGTGGTCTTTGTCAGAGCCGCACCACCCAGCGAAGCGCTGAATTGGGGAGCCACAAACACGACGGCACCCAGCAATACGTACATTGATATCTGCGACGTCACGATCATCTTGAAGGTTTCGGCCTGGGTTTTTATTTTGATATTGGCGGCCGTTCGCGACACATCGACCGCATCGTCGAATAAATCGGCGCTACGTGCCCGGTTAAGTCTCACTTCCTTGAATCCATCCAGGAAGTCAGTGAGCCGGTCGAACAGCCGGCGTTCCCATGCCGCAGCCCTCTGTTTCTCGCTGACCAGGCGGCGATTCTTCTGATGGAAAATGACTGCCGCTATCGAGACGATAACGATGGTGGTGAGGATCGCCGCAACAGACAAAAATGCAACGTAAATTGCCACGAAAACGATCAGAACCGCGCCCTGCACGGTAAAGGCGAGCATGTTGCTCGCTTGCGTAAGCACCGCCGTATCGCTCGTGATCGCAGCGACAATCCGCGCGCGGCCGACATCTTCGATCGACAACAACTCCGAATGCCTTATCTGGTCCATAAGGCGAATGCGAATTTTATGGATGATCGCTTCAATCTCGGCAGTCGTCGTGATGGTGACGTAGGATTGGGTCTTGATGAATAAAAAAAGTGCAATCAGAAAGAGCGAAGAAGCCCACAAAGTGGGGCCGCTTTGCAAACCGGAATTGATGGCACCAAGAATCGCCGCGGTGCTAACGCCTCCGAGTCCAGACATGAACAGGAGCTTCGGCAGCGAGCCGTGCATTTCGCGGCGAACGAGTTGAAGGAAGGACATATGTCTTCCGTTTACACGTCTACAAAATGCCGGTGCCGGCCCAGCAAGTTACGGCCCTGCCGAATCCGACAAACCACTTCCGTCAATTCCGGCGAGGCCATTCGGCACGGCGTGATGGGCCGGTCAGAAGCAGGACAGGCAACACTACAAATGGAGTGGTGAGAAGCGCCAGAAGAAAAGTGCCGAAAAAACCCATCCGGCGATCGATGCCGCAAAGTCCTGTCAGGGCGCAGAATACTATGTAGACGAAGGCTTCGAGCATGGGGCTCGGTCTCGCCGGTCAACGGCTTTATCGCCGCGGTGGATGGATCAACTCCCAATCGCACGCCGTTCGCGGGCGTGATTTACGGATTGGTTGTCGCTCCGGCCTCCTGAGAAGACTTGGCACCGCGGTTTTTGCGCGAATCCCACATGTCCCTTTGGCGCTTGATGAACTCACGATAGTCCGGAGGATTGAAATCGAGAAGGGTCCCGCCGGTGGCAAAGTGCTGGATGAACGCCTTGCCGATGGCATAGGTGGCACCGGCCGAAAGTGCAGGCATCACAAACCCGCCTGCGATCGTCCCGATAACCGGCACAGCTTTCAATACACTCGCCGCCCCGATTCCGCTGGTCGCCGGAATCATCGACCCAGCCAAACTCGCTATCAGAGCCTTGCCGCGATTTTCCGAAAACTCGACATCGTAGATTTGCGAAAGGCGACGCACCATCTGGATCTGCAGTCCGCCGACCGCAAAGACGTCGACAACCGGCACCGGGATAAGTCCGGCAACGCCGGACCACAAAGCAAACCGGTCAACCAATTTTGAAGCCATTTCCTCGCGGGTTTCCGGCGTATCGGCCGCAATGGCTTCGCCTGTATCTGAGCTCGCTGACGATTTATGCGCCATGGCGGATCCCTTTCTAATGTTTGAGCGCGACCAGCACTTTGTACGATAAGTGCTTGTTTTTCGGCCCAAAACCCCTCGTGGCGCAAAAAGCGTATCATGCGGAATATTCGATGCCAAGCGGCTGCGATTCCGCGTCCGCTCGGGCAGGTTAGCATTGTGCCTCGGCCACACGACTCCGAACGCCCACCGAATGGGGCCGCCTTGCCATGTCGGACCCGATCCCATAGCGTGACGGCTGAATTGCTCAGAGGTCAGTGATGGGATCGATCAGGACTGGCCAAGCCGATGACAAGAGCACCTGGGAGCCGCCGACCGTAGTGAAGGTGGCGATCGGCGCGGAAACCAAAACAGCATCTCACAGCGAAACCAGCGCAGGGCTTGCCGAGCCAGGGCCGCCGTCCGTGCCGGCAACGAAACTTGGTTTTGCATTCGAGATGGCTTTTCCAATGTCTTCCCGTAGCGAACAATAAAATTAGCGCTGCCTGATCGGACAGAGGTAAGCTGGCTTCCCCGCGGAGCAGTGGAGTCCGGCCGCTTGACCCTCACAATCGAAAGCGTTGTTGTACGGGACAACAAATTGGCCGCGGCCGACGTCGACGGCCGTGCGGTTGTCTTGAGCGTGAGTGCCGGTTCGTATTTCGACTTCAACCAGGTCGCAACCGAAATCTGGAAGATGCTCGCCGAACCCTGCCGCGTCAGCGAAATTTTTCAGCGTCTTTCGCGCCAACATCACGTAGATCCGGAAACAGTGAGCCGCGACGTCACTCCCTTTCTGCAAACGCTGGTAGACGAACGGTTGGTGCGAACGCTCGCTCCGGACGAAGCTCGATGAAGTTGAAAACGATTCGGCGCGGGTATCAACGGGAAGCCTTTGTCACGATCGTCCTGGCGCAGATTGTCGTGCGCTTTGTCCCGTCCGCTCGCATCTTCTCGTGGGTCAATCGACCGCCTCGTCGCATCAATCGTTTCGCGGGCGACCAAATTGGCTGGGTGTTGTGGGCCGTGGAGAGCGTCGGCGCGAAGCCTTGGTTGAACGCTCTTTGTTTGCCCCGCGCGCTGGCAATACACGCCATGTTGCGTAGGCGTGGCATAGCAAGCCGGCTCTGCCTTGGCGTTGCCCGAGAAGGGCAAGCGCTGATCGCGCATGCATGGGTCGAGATCGGCGAGAACAAGGCCATTTCGGATCCTCAAATTGGCCGCTTCACGCGTCTCGCCGAGTTCGGCGGAGCGTGTTGATCGTATAGGTGGATTTCCATGAGCGGAATCGCCGGATTGGTGCGCCTCGACGGCCAAACCGTGATGCGGCGCGAGCTTGAGCGCGCTGCAAATACGCTCAAGCAATATGGACCTGATCGCGTCGATATCGTTGCGAAGGAGAACTTCGGCCTCGTCCATGCGCTCATGCGGATGACACCTGAGGACCGCTTCGATCACCAGCCACATCAAGGCGCCAGCGGCTCAATTATCACGGCCGACCTTCGACTGGACAATCGCGATGAACTGCTCGGACGGATTGGTGTTTCAGGTCGAGGGGTTACGGAATGGCCGGACTCGCGCCTTCTCCTCACGGGTTGGGAAAAATTCGGCGATGATATTTGGCCAATGCTCCGCGGTCCGTTCGCTGCCGCAATCTGGGACTCGCGCCGCCGCTCTTTGACACTCGCGCGCGATCATCTCGGACTGAACGTGGTGATGTGGCACAAGGCAGCGAATTTTTTTGCCTTCGCGAGCATGCCGAATGGCCTTTTCGCACTGGACGATGTGCCACGTGAATTGTGCGAAGAGAAGCTCGCTGACTTCCTGGTACTCAATCACGCCGACCATGTAACGACGATGTACCGGAATGTGTTTCGGGTTCCTCCGGCACATTCCATTCGGGTCGCGCCGGACGGATCGGTCAATCTGCACCGTTACTGGTCGCCCGCCGAAGTAAAACCGGTCAGACTTTCTTCGGATGCGGCGTATGCCGATGGGTTGCGCGGTTGCCTCGATCTGGCCGTGCGCCGGCAAATGCGCAGTATCCACCCGGTCGGCTGCCTCCTGAGTGGCGGGCTCGACTCGTCATCGGTCTCCGTCCTCGCCGCCCGCGCTCACGCCGAAAGGAACCAGCGCCTTATCGCCTTCACCGGTGTCCCCCGCTCCGGCTTCGACGGCGCCGTGCCTGATGGCTGTTATGCCGATGAAACCCCGTACGTCGATGCTATCCAAAGGCAGGCTGGCAATATCGACGTCGAATATGTTCGCAATGATGACTGCGACGACTTCGCTCAGCTTGAGCGGTTCTTTATCGCCCTGGATGGACCGGTGCGTAACCCGACCAACTTCGGTTGGATGACGTCGGCGCTGCATTGCGCGCGTAGGCGGGGGCGGCGGGTTCTCCTCAGCGGTCTCTATGGAAACTACACCATAAGCTGGAATGGCTGGTCGCAGGCCGCTGGCCACCTCCTGCATGGCCGGCTTCTGTCGGCGTACAGGCAGTGGCGGCTTTACTACCAGAGCACGCCCTACTCGCCTTGGGTCGCATTCCGGAAGCTGCTGATCGAGCCACTCATCCCCGTACCGCTGGGCAATTGGGCGGATCGCCGCCGCCGCCCGCACCGGGTCGCCCCCTGGCAGGATCACGCGCCAATTCGCCTCGATTTTGCGACTGCAATGGCGGTCGGACCCCGGGCGCGAGAGGTTGGGCATGATTTTCTCTATCGCATGCGGCCGGACGAACGGGTCAGGGGACTGGCCCAAATCGATTACGTTGGCGACTGGCACGCAGCGGAAAAGGCGGTGACCGGCGTCGAGGTACGCGATCCGACCGCAGATATTGACGTGGTTTCCTACTGCTTCGGCGTGCCGCCTGAACAATATCTCGCCGAAGGCACTGATCGCTCGCTGATCCGTCGTGCCATGTGGGGTTTGCTGCCGGAAAAAGTCCTCACCAACCGTCTGACCGGATTGCAAGGGGCGGATTGGCACGAAAAACTCGAAAGTCGGCGCGACGAACTCGAACGCCAGATTGCGGAGCTCTCTCAATCTTCTCTGGCGCGGAGGATCGTCGACCTGGGCCGGCTCGAAAGAGCAATCAAGAATTGGCCGAGCGGCGGATGGCACAGAGCCGAAGTCTTCAGGGAGTACAACCTTGCATTAACGCGTGGCCTGGCAGGCGGCCGGTTTCTCCGCTGGATTGAATCGACAAACTGACAGAACTCATAGGCCGTGGTCGGGGATGGCTCCTGATGCCACGAGGCGATGCCAGAAAAATAAAATAACGAGCGAGCCCACAGTCGCCCCAATGAGTCCAGCGCCCTGACCCGGCCGATACAATCCCGTAACGTCGCCCACCATACTTGCGAGAAATGCGCCCGCTATACCCAATATCGTCGTGACGACAAAACCCTTCGGCGTATTCGGACCCGGCATGAGTAGCCGCGCGACAATGCCCGCAACAAAACCTATGACGACGATCCAGAGAAGAACACCCATTGTGGCCACCCCTTCTTCAAATCAGACGCGGGCGCGAGCTACGCGCCCAGAATAAACACACCCTTTCAAGAAACATAGTGGATAGAAGACGGCTAACGTTCCGGGCCCGAGAGGCTAAGGTCACGTTCGGCCCGGAAGACATTGCTGTACAGGTTTGCAATCCATTGCCGTCCGCTCGTTGTTACGTTGAGATATCGGATGGCGGTCTGAATGTGCGGAGAAACGGTCTTCCAGTAGAATTGCGGATACAGCTCAGTGAGATCGGCGGGCGATTCATAACCGAGCTGCCTGTTGAGGCCGACTTCCTCAAATTCATAGTATAGAGCGTTTGCCTTCCGCAGATACTGCGGATCGCCAAGTTGGCCGATGAGATCGGCAGCGCGTACGAGCGAGCCCTCTTCATCGTCGTCATCCGGTTCAACGGTGGAGGCCGGGAACCGCGTAAACTCGATGGCACGGGCGACCCTGTCGGCGTCCAGATACTCGTGGCCGGACATACGATCCATCACGAACAGCTTCGATCGGTCGACATGATAATGCAAAAGCGCCGCGTCGGATGAGCCACGCGGAACGTCGACTTTGCTCCCGCGCGCATCGATGACATATCCGTCGGTCCCATCCCCTCTGAGAATGCCCCGCACATAGCCAATGTCATGCAAAAGGCACGCGACGAGGAGGTGCGCATAGTCGCTTGGTGTCGTGTGTGTGAGGAGCGCCCGACCCTTTATGATGTCATATCCAACCAGCGTAACGAGCATCGTGTGCTCGACATTGTGGTAGAGGGCGTCGCTATTTCCAATGCATTCGAGAGAAAGACGGGCAACCGATGGAATGAGTTCGGTCAGATGCGCCTCAGTCGACCGAAATCTGCGGCTCAAGTGGGCGGAAAGATATGACCCCAGCGCCTCTGATGCCAACTCGGGAACCGTAATCATGAGAGCCCCTCCTCATGCGGTGAATCTGAAACTTTCGCTGCGGCAAGTATACCGTCCCTCAAAATACCCTTTCAAAGAGAGGCGAACACGTCACCCTTCCCGCCAGTGTAGTCCCCATGTCGTAGGGATCGAAAGAGGGCTTTGGCATCGCGGGCGATGCTGCTCGCGTTTGAAAATCGGATATTGGCACCCGTCACAGACGGCAAAGAGGCTGCGCGCGTACCCCCGCGACGGCGTCAACGCCTGGAGCGTTTCAGATCTTTTTCGTCTTCGTCATAACGCACGGGAGCGACGGGCGGCCGGGCCGGCAGAGCGAGCGTCGCCGTCCTGTCGCCTTTCTCCAACACAATCTCGCGACTGCGGACCTCACGGAGAATCCAGCCTTTGTGTGCCTCTCCCATCTTCAGCCTGAGCACCGTATTGGCCGAGCGATCGAGAAAAATGCCGAAGCTTTCGCCATCCCCGGCAATGGTGCCAACAAGCGAGAGCTGCGGGCGCTCGGGTTCCAGCGGCCTTGGCGGCTGCGGCGGCATATCAGGCGTGGTGGCGACGGCTGATGCAGGCGCCCGGCGCGACGCCGAAAAAATCGGCCGTTCGCGCGTAGCTGTCAGTTCCTTAAGCGGGATCGCCCAGAGCGGATTGCCGCTCGGAATTTCACTCGCAGCAGGCTGCTGACGATCGTCATTGATGCGAATCGGCCCCAGGCCGGAATCGATCCCGGTTGGCTCTACGGGCTCGGTCGATACCGCTGCCAGTCCGACCACGGTGCTCGATACGAAGAAGGCTGCGGTCAGGGCCCTGAGCGTGAAATGCGAAGTCATTTTGTACCTTGCCATTGGCCGGATACCGACAGGAGGATGCGCATGCGGCCTTCCTGATTGGCCGAAGAAGCGACCGGCGCCTGTGCGACGAGTTGATCGACGAAAAGAAACGGAAATCCGGCCTCAAGATCGTACAGCAGCTTCTGCAGCGACGGCTGATCCAGCTCGCAACTGGTGATCACGCCGATATACCCCGCTTTCGACTGAACGCCCTTTAATTCCACCTGCGACGACAGGATGTTCCCGCCGACCTTCGTCACCGCATCGGTAACGCGCTGCAGCAGCGACGCCCCGGCGACAGTGACTGTCGGCCCTTCGAGCAAAAGCGAGCCTGCTACAACAGTGGCAGCACCGGTAACGCGGGACGGTGACTTCCGCCCATCCAGCTGGTCGAGGATTTCGCCGGCCGCCGCAAGGTCAGCACGCCGATCGAGAATATCCGCGATCGCGTTCCATGTACCTGCAAACAACAGCAGCATGAAAACCACATATGCAACCACCGCACCCGCGGGAAAGCGGGCGATTACGCGCTGGATCGCGTTCGGCTCGGTCGTCATCGCAGTGCAAATACCGGCTTGATGCGAGCTTCGATGTGAAACCGCTCACCCGGATCGCCAGGCGAGCGCGTCGTCGGCGCAAAAAAAGTTGCACTCGTAAAGTGCGGAGATTGCTCAATCAAGCGAATGAGCGATGGGGCATCATGCGTGATCCCGATCACCTGCAATTTGTCACCTTCGACCCGGAGCTCGGTGGCATAGGTGTGATCTGGCACAATTTGCGACAACGCTTCGAGCACAACCACGCTTGACGGGGTCTCCTGCTTTCGTCGCTCGAGCGCAAGCTGGGCCGACGGGGCGCCCGATCCATCACGGCGAAATACAGCGCGGCGTTCTGCTACTCGGCGCAAGATATCGTTTTTTTGCGTCTCCAGTCCGGACGCAACGAGCTGATCTGCCGCGACCGCTATTCCCATCGACACCGCGGCCAGCAACAGCGCCGCCACCAACGCGCGCCGGATTTTACCGACGTCGAGCGCGCCGGCACCACTCTGCTCCATGATTTCAATCAAACCAGCGTCCGGCAGAGTCACCTGTGGGGCGGTCGAAACGACAACCGATTTCACCCCAAGAGCCGTAAGCGCCTGAACATAAGGTGAGACGAGCGCACGCGCCGTCGCCACCACCGTCAAGGTTATGCGGTCCTTGGCGATCTCGGTCGGCCGCGACCAGCCGAAAGCCGCGTCGCCCGCACTCCATGGCGTCAGACGGTCGATTTGCGAGCGAACGATCCCCTCGAGGAATTCTTCGGCTCGCTTCGGCAAATCGAGTGGCCGCAACAAAAACCGGTCCGACCGCAAGATCAGGTCCGCGCGGCTGCCACGCAGCGCACTTGCGATGTGTTTTGGAACCGGCCCGACAAAGGTCCCGTCTGCGATGTACAGATACTCGGCGGCGGGACCGTCGTTCCTGACGCCCGGCGCGAGATCAACCTTGAACCTATCGCCTTCTTCTTCAGTGAGCCGCACGCGTCGGAATGCTCTGACAGACCCGACCGTGTTGCCGATCGTGAGGGCCACACAATCCATCCAATCCCTGAATATCGCGGCGATATTGCGCAGATTCACGGTCGTCCTTCCGCAATGTTGCGCGGCGCGGATTGTGTTGCCGGTCGCACATCCGCATCGCTTTGCCAGGACAACACGCGATAAGGCTCATCGTGGCCGTCGACGAGAATAACCGCCGCAGAGGTGATCGTGCGGCCGCTATCGAACGCCATCCGGACGGTTACTCGCATCGCCTTGCTGCCTTCGGTCGTTGCGCCAACTTGCGATGTCATGGATGATTGGTCAGCGATCAACTCTCGATCGTTGAGGGCCGCGTTGAGCTTTTCAGGCGTCATTCCCGGAAGCGCCGCAATCACTTCCGGCGCAGCGTCGTGAATATTGATGTCCGGCCGTCCACTATAAACAGTAACAAAAGGTATGGCGCGCTCGGCCAGAACAGGCGGCAAGCCCAGCACAAGCTCAAGTTCGCCAACGTGAACGAACGGGGAGCCGCGCGGTCCGTAACTCAGACCGGCGGCCCTATAAAACGACTCTTCCCTGTCCAGCGA
>Ga0134126_10012171_pt1 | contig 10865 bp, 8 predicted proteins | sample KB31752_FD_96881 | JGI IMG/M metagenome (GOLD analysis project Ga0134126, IMG submission 96881) | Terrestrial soil microbial communities with excess Nitrogen fertilizer from Kellogg Biological Station, Michigan, USA - KB3-175-2 | ecosystem: Environmental > Terrestrial > Soil > Unclassified ...
CTGGCTACGCGGACACCAGGCCCAATAGTTGTTGTAATAAACCCAGCGGCCGTAGTGATACGGAGCCCAACCCCACGGCTCCTGGCCCACCCAGATCCAACCATAAGGTGGAATCCAGGCCCAATACCCATAACGATATGGAGCCCAATTGTCGTAACCGTTGATTGCGCTGGGGTGCGGATGCCAGATCCAGCCATAGTCTTTGGTGTAAGCCCAGTCGCCGAAGGCATCCAGGTCTTCGCCACCCCAAACATAACCATCGTAATACTGAGTGTCGTAACGCAGTCGCTCCGCCAGGTAACGCTCGCGTTCCTGCACCCAGTAGTCCCAGGGATCAGCAGCGTCGGAAGAGTTCGAGGCGACAAATTGCCAATCACCCGCGTCGTCGCCTTCGACGACAAGCTCGGCGGTGCGCCCATCGCGCAGCTCAAATCCGGAGGTCTCCGAATAGATGCGTGCCCGGCCGCCGTCGCGCGCGCTCAGACGCACACGCCCATCGCGCGACACATCGACCCGGTAAAGTCCTTTTTTCTCGGCGGCAAGGGTGGTCTTCGGCGCGTCAATTTCAAAGTACTCATGATCGCGATCAAACTTTGCCAGCCGTAACGAAGCCGTGCCTTCGCTAACGCTGAACGCGACGCCTTCATCTCGCAGCGTGGCTATTCTCAAAACTGATCCGGGGCCAAGCCGCACGAAGTTACGCGCATCGATCTGGATCTCAACGCGCGAGTCGCGATCGGTTGAAATGGCATCGCCTTCAACCAGCGGCGTGTTCAGCCGGGCGCGCTCCCACTCAGTGCTGCCGTTGCGTTTGAGACTAACCTGGCCGCTGATCAAGCTGATGCGCACTACCCGCGCGGTGACGTCGTACTCATCGCCTTCATCCGCGTCATCGGCAGCACGCGCAATTATTGTGGTGCTTAAAAGTGTCACTAAGAGAAGAAGAATCGTGGAAGAGACAGCTCGGCCAGGATTCCATATCGAACGCCGGGTAGAACGCATGGCTACGCTCCTTTGTTATTCAATTGTTTTTCGTTACCGTCAGACGCGCGCTGATGACTCAGGAGAGCTTCAGGAGTGCGCGTTGGCGAAGCGCTAAGCGTCCCGAGCTGTGCGAAGACAGACAATCGCGGTCTGTCGCTTTGCAGGAAAGGCTTTCGGAGTCTGTCACTGCTTCGAGGAGACTTAGCTTGCTGGCCACGGCAAGAGCAAGGCGCATGCCCACAGGTATCTATTTTGGAAAGGGTTGGGCCATGGTATGGATTAACCTGGGCTCAAAATAGTTCTCAATGAGGCTTGAGGTTTCTCAAGGCGCGGTGGCAGAAGTATTAGACGGCTGATGCGCTGCGCACTCTCGACGGAAGCGAACGCGTCAAGCTCCAGATGAGCCGAATGTTTATGGATGCGAGACGTCAAAAAAAGACCAGAGCTCCAAAGGAGCAAAATGTTCTTAGTCAAGATTCGTCTCGGCAGGATTTCGTTCCTTCGGAACGAAGAAAAAACTTCTGGCGGCTCCAACTATAAACATCTCGTCCCTCCGGGACTCACCGCTTACCAGTTTCTTTCGTTAATTGACACAAGACCTGAATCCGGCCGAATAACTTTGCCCGAGAACGTGCAGGATTGGCACTATATGGTGCGCACAGGTTCGCGATTAGTATTCGTGTTGAATCCGAATCCGCGAGTATCCGCGTTAATCCGCGGCTAATGTTCCGGTCAAATGCCACGCAATGTCGAACAACAACCCCCAGTTTGATGTAATCGTGATCGGTGCCGGTATCAACGGCGCCGGCATCGCGCGCGACGCCGCGATGCGCGGACTAAAGGTGCTCCTGCTCGACAAGGGGGACATTGGCGGCGGGACGTCCAGTTGGTCGACGCGTCTGATCCATGGCGGCTTGCGTTACCTCGAGCACGGCGAGTTCCGGCTGGTGCGCGAGTCGCTCCGCGAAAGATCGTGCCTTTTGAATATTTGCCCGCACCTCGTGCGGCCCCTTCCGCTGCTGGTGCCCGTGTATGAAAAAGCACGGCGGGGTTGGTGGACAATTCGTGCTGGCATGATTGCCTACGATGTCCTTTCGTTTAATAAATCCCTGTCCGATAAATCCTTGCCTGGACATCGCATGCTCTCCACCGCTGAGACTTTGCAACAAGCCCCGGCGCTCAATCGTGACGGCTTGCGCGGCGCCGCATTTTACTTTGACGCGCAGGTTGAATTTGCCGAGCGACTAGTGCTTGAGAATGTGCTGTCTGCTGTCGCGCACGGCGCAACAGTGCTGACGTACACGCGCGTAGAAAAACTAATTATCGAAAACGGCGCAGTGCGCGGGGTTGAGTTCACTCGTAGCTCTTCGGATGTCGCGCGACAGACAGCTCATGCAGCCATCGTGATTAACGCTGCCGGGCCATGGATCGATCAAGTGCTTACTGAGAGCAATGCCGGCGGCCCACGACTAATCGGCGGCACCAAGGGAAGCCATCTTGTCGTAGCTCCATTTCCCGGCGCTCCGGCAACGGCAATCTATGTCGAAGCTGAAACTGACGGCCGGCCTTTCTTCATCATTCCCTGGAACGGCAAATATCTGATAGGCACCACAGACATCCGCTACGAAGGTGACCTTGATGACATCCAGATCTCGGACGACGAGATCGACTACTTGCTGCGCGAAACCAATCGCGTTATCCCGATAGCGAGGCTCACTAGAGAACAAATCCTTTATACCTACTCTGGCGTGCGGCCTTTGGCGTTCACCGGTGACAAAGACGCTCAAGCCATCACCCGACGACATTTCATCCGCGCCCATCCCAACCTGCGAGGTTTGTTCTCTATCGTTGGCGGCAAGCTGACGACCTATCGCAGTCTCGCGGAGCAAACCGTCGACCTTGTTCTGCAGCAGCTGCCTTCTCACTCCGACTTTTTGAAATGCGCCACTAGTTGCGATCCGCTCCCCGGCGCTGCCACCGCCGACTTCGAAAGCTTCGGCACAAACTTCAAACAACATTCAAGTCTTCCTGACGCAACTAACGATCGCTTATTACGAATTTATGGTACGCGCGTTTCTTTGCTTCTCGACTTAATCGCTGAAGATCCATCACTCGCTAAAGTATTTGACTCTGAAACCGGCGCACTCTCAGCAGAAGTCGTTTTCGCATTTGCACACGAGTTTGCAACAACCCTCGCCGACTGCTTGTTGCGCCGCACGATGGTTGGTTTGAATTCGTCGCGTGGATTGGCGGCAGTTGAGGCTGCGGGAGCAATTGTACGGAAATATCTCGGCTGGACTGAGCCGCGTTTGGACCTGGAGATTGTCGCTTACCGCCAGGAAGTACTCAGTTTTGACGGTCGTAAGGCCTGACTCATTTCAAACTAGACCCTCAATTTAGTGCTGTTTCATCTGAACTGGTACCCATTTGGTAGTGGGTCAGTTTGAAAGGTTTACTCCGGTTCTCGAACTTTGCCGAAGCGTAGACGAATCGCTAAGACGAAATCAGAACTGGGAGCGCGGCGACCAGCCCTACACTCAAGAGCCAAACATCTAAAGAAAAGTGCGGTTTCAAATGAAGACTATCAACGTTGAGTCTTTGGCTGGTCGCTGCGCTCCCAGTTCTGATTTTGTCTCTAATCGTTGGCTGGCAATCCAAACTGACGCACCACCACTCATTTTCATATCTGGACTTCTTTCTTGCATCACTGTTAAAGTAGATACAGCTCGCCGTTCCCCAATTCGGCGGGCGATTACGTTAATAAAGCTCGGGTTTTGTACCGCGCCGCAGTTCCCCCGGACACTCGGTCGCCTCAATCCTGATTCATTGAAATCCACAAAGCGAACAGGCATTTTAAGTCAGTCGCTTAATCAACCGACGCTGCCTGAGAAGAGCCTCGCAGCGAGAGTTTTTGGAGTATTCGCATGCCTTCCCCCGTTAGAAAAATCATTTCCAACTCCCCCAAAATCACCCTAATCCTGGCTACCGTCGGCGCCGCAGCGCTGCTCATCGTGACCGCCGTCGTCGTCTACCAAAGCCGCGTGCCTCGTGTAACCAGAATCAACTATTCTGAGCTTTACCAGATTGCTGAGACCGGTTCAGCCGCTGCGCTCACCATTGAGACCGACACGCTCATAGTTCGAAGTAAGCAGGGCGTGTCGCTTCAGGCTACGGTCACGAGTGATGCAATCAGGCAGGGACTGGTTGAACAGTTTCGTAAAAACAATGTTCCGATTGAGTTTCGACCAGTCGAAGCCAGTTGGACGGCGACGGCGCTGACCTGGGGTGTGCCGCTGACGCTTGTTCTGCTGTTTGGACTGATTGGCTGGCGCGTGCATGCAAACATGGGCGGAGGCGTTGGTAGTTTCAAGCTAAAGGATCACGGTGGAAAACAGAACGTTTCATTTGCCGACGTTGCCGGCGTAGACGAAGCCACCCTGGAATTAAGTGAGACTATAGATTTCCTGCGCGACCCGGCGCGCTTTGGCCGGCTTGGTGGTCGGGTCCCAAGAGGTATTTTGCTGTATGGCCCACCGGGGACAGGCAAGACGCTCCTGGCCCGTGCCGTCGCCGGTGAAGCAGGCGTGCCTTTTCTGCTGGCTTCAGGTTCAAGTTTTCAGGAAAAATTTGCGGGCGTGGGAGCAGCACGTGTTCGCCGGCTCTTCGCCCAGGGCAAGAAGCTTTCGCCTTGCATTATTTTCATTGATGAGATTGACGCGTTGGGGCGACAGCGCGGCCGTGGTAACGACTCGGCAAGCGCCGATCAGGATCAAACGCTCAATCAGTTGCTGATTGAAATGGACGGGTTTGATCAAAGCTCAGCTGTCGTAGTCATCGGATCTACAAATCGTCCCGACGTGCTAGATCGCGCGCTGACGCGACCTGGCCGTTTCGATCGGGAGATCGCGGTCAACCTTCCTGACGTAAGAGGGCGCGATGCAATACTCAGAGTGCATGCTCGCAGAATGGAACTCGACTCCGAGCTCGATCTCAACTGGGTAGCTCGTGGCACACCGGGATTCTCGGGAGCGGACCTCGCAAATCTTTTGAACGAAGCCGCGATTTCGGCCACCCGCGACAATTCAGAGTCTGTGGGCCGCCCACATATTGAATACGCTCGCGATCGAATCCTGATGGGAGCGGAACGTCACGGTTTCATGATCCACGAAGACGAGCGTTATGCAACGGCAGTCCACGAGGCCGGCCACGTTGCCGTGGGATTGGCTGTAAAGAACGGCGATCCGATTCACAAGGTATCCATTCTTCCGCGCGGACGCGCGCTGGGCGTAACCCAATCCCTGCCGGAGCGCGATCGCCTGATGAAGAAACGCGAATATCTCGAGGATCAAATCGCAATACTGTTGGGAGGACGTGCGGCAGAACAGGTTCTGCTCGCAACCATGACCGCCGGCGCGTCAAACGACATTCAACGAGCAGTTGAAATCGCGCGCAGCATGGTCAGTGAGTTTGGCATGAGTCCTCTGGGTCCAATCTATCTCGGCGATCCGCGGTCGGAGCCGCTCAGCCAGAGCCTGCTCGATCGAGTTGAGGAAGCCGTCAACAACATCATCAACGCCCAACTCGCCCGCGCCTGCGAAGTGGTGACCGGCGAGAAGGAAGCGATTGCGCGTTTGGTGGAATTGCTACTGGAACACGACACTGTGGAAGCCGACGGTATTGAGCAGTGCTTTGCAGGACAGGATTCGAGCAAACTTGATCCGACGTCTTTAACGCCCCAGGCATCGGCGCCAATGCCGCAACCGGTTATGGTCTAGATGGACCGAGCTAAGCAGTCGTGAAGTAAGGCCGGTTGAAGTCTGCTCGCTGGATAGCATCAACGATAGCGAATGCCCGCTTGCGGACCAGGCTTCATTCGAGTAAGCCACTGGTAAATCCACAGCTCCGGCATTGCCGCTTTCTTCCGCCCAGATGGATCCCGAAACTTGCTCACACCTGAGCAGGTAGTGCTCGATGCCCGTAATTACACTGCGCCAGTAGCCACCATAGAGGGTTTTGTAAACCACTCCGCCCACTTCTACATACACGCTGGCGCCGTGAATGATTTTGTAATTTACTTTGCCCAGCAGCTCCAGGCACTTGGTCTGCTCTCGCGCATCCGGACGAAACTTTATTTCGTCGTCAGCGGACCGCTCACCTCGCCATGATTCGGGTTCGTATTGACCTAACTGCTGCCAAGGCTTTTTGTGGTTCATGTCACCGGCCCTCGACCGCGCCGACTTATGAGCTTGTTGAGAGTCCGCCGCACATCCTGTCGGACAACTCTGAGTTGTTATGGGTTCCGCAGCGATATCATAGTACCAGTATCAACCTTGTCAATTTAAAACTTGCAAGGTAGTTACTAAGAACAAAAAACCGAAAATCCGTACTTATTCAACTTGCTGCGGCGACCTCTATTGACACCGTGGCTTCAGCCCGCGTGGCCACACCGCTCTATACTTGCCGCCTGGGGCGTTGCCCCGGGCTATTTCATTTCGCGCCTTTGGCGCTTCCAAACGATTGGCTTGTTTTACGCTCTTTGACGGTCTAGGATTCGTCCCATGTCACGCACAGTCACTCGTCGCGAGTTTGTCAGCTCCGCATTAGCCGGCGCTGTTGTCGCCGCCGCATCGCCAACCGGACTTTCTCGAAAGCAAACAAGTCGACCCAACATCCTGTTCATCCTCGCCGACGATCTTGGCTACGGCGATTTGAGTTGTTACGGTCGTCCTGACTATCAAACTCCACAGCTGGATCGCCTTGCCACGCAGGGTGTTCGTTTTGTAAACGCCTATTCCGCCTCGTCCGTTTGCACCCCCACTCGCTGCGCATTGATCACCGGACGCTACCCGGCGCGAACTCGCGTGGGACTCGAAGAGCCTTTGACGGAAAAAGGCGACCTGGGTGAGAGAGCGAAGACGCTGGGGCTGCCTGCTGAGTATCCAACGATCGCGTCCTTATTAAAACAAAGCGGGTATCAAACTGCGCTCGTCGGCAAATGGCATCTCGGTTATTTACCGGCTTTCGGACCGGTGCAGAGTGGCTTTGACGAGTTCTTCGGAATCATGAGTGGGGCCGCAGACTTTTTTACGCACAAGGACATGCGCGGTGATGGCGATCTTTATGAGGGAAAAGTTTCGGTCGAACGCATCGGCTATATGACGGAGCTCTTAACGCAGCGTGCAGTTGAATATATTTCGGGGCGGCGGCAAGCGGCAAGCCCGTTTTATCTAAGCTTGCATTACACAGCACCACACTGGCCCTGGGAAGGGCCACGTGATCTCGAAGTAAGCCGCACCCTGGGACGAGAGTACGCTGGATTCACCGCCGGTGGTTCGTTGAAAACGTACGCCTCGATGATGAAGAGTTTAGACGATGGCATTGGAGAAGTTTTGCGAGCGCTGGATCGAGGCGGTATGTCTCGCAACACGCTGGTCATTTTCACAAGCGACAATGGTGGCGAGCGCTTTTCCTATAACTGGCCTTTTCGTGGTCAGAAGTTTTCGCTGTGGGAGGGCGGCATAAGAGTGCCCGCTATCGTGCGCTGGCCCGGTGTCGTCCCGGTGAATGTGGTAACACGACAGGCAGCTATCACGATGGACTGGAAAGCCACGATGCTGGCGCTTGGCAAGGCTAAGGCTGATCCGGCCTATCCACTTGATGGAACTGATCTGTTGCCGGTGATTCGTGGAACTCAACCTGTATACGAACGCAGCTTTTTCTGGCGTACCTCTGAAATGAGCGCCGCGCTGAACGGGCCCTGGAAATATGTCAGCGACGGCACCCAGGAATATCTGTTCAACCTATCGGTTGACGAACGCGAACAGAGAAACTTTCGCGAACAGAACCCGAGCATGTTCACTCGACTCCGCGATGAGTTTAAGAAGTGGGACTCGACCGTGCTCCCGCGTCCACCCGCGAGACGCCGGGCTGCGCGTGAACAGTAAGAGTTTCGTGGTGAAATGAGGTCGTACCACCACGTGGTACTGACCTCATTACACTCCGGTGAATGGCATTACCTCAAAGGAGAAACTACTTGGCCCGTGAAAACAATTCGTGATAAAAGCGGCGCGATGAAGTCTGCGAAACTTTAGTTCGAGGTGGCCATGGAGAACGTGCAAGCAACCCCGGCGATCATTCGCCGGCGACGGGAGCGATGGTTCTACATCGGTATGTCTATCGCGCTTGTGATCACGGTTTTTGCCGGGTTCGCACCCACCTATTATCTCCGGCCATATTTCACCACGGCGCCATTAATGCCGCTGCTGCACCTGCACGGCTTCGTCTTCACGTCCTGGCTCGTGCTGTTCGTCACGCAAACCACCCTTGTCGCCGCACACCGCACCGATATTCATCGTCGTTTGGGAGTCGCCGGTGGCGCGATTGCAGTCCTGATGGTCCTGCTTGGTGTTACTACCGCCCTGATCAGAGCCAATCAGGGAGCCACTCCGCTGCCAAGCGTGTCTCCGCTTTCCTTCCTGGTGGTTCCGCTGGGCGACATGTTGGTGTTTGCCATCCTGGTGGGTGCGGGCTTCTATTACCGCCGCCGACCGGACGTGCATAAGAGGCTAATGCTTCTCGCCACCGTTTCAATTCTGGCGGCGGCGATCGCCCGGCTGCCGTTCGCAATCATGCAGGCAGGTCCGCCGGCGTTCTTCGGGTTGACTGACGTATTTGTGATTGCCTGTGTTTTCTACGATCTGATTACGCTACGGCGCATCCATCGCGCGACTGCGCTCGCCGGCTTATTGATTGTCGCGTCACAACCGCTGCGACTGATGCTGGGAGGGACGCACGCATGGATCACCTTTGCAGGCTGGCTGGTGAATTTAGTCACTTAGCCCCGGGCGAAAAACTTAGCCGCGGATTTCGCGGCAGAACGCAGATCTGAAATCAAGAACGACTAACGGTTTGAATCTCAACTCATACGATCCGCGGACATCCGCATGGCTCTGCTGTTGGTTTCCTTTTCATCATGAACAAGCATGAAATCGATCGTCGCAGTTTTTTACGTGCCGGTTTGATGACCGGCGCTTTAGTCATGGCTGCGCCGGCCCTGCGCTCCCGCGCTTTTACGGTCGAAGCAGCAAGCTTCTCTTCTCAACCCGCACTCAATGCCACCCTCGCCACAGTTCTCGAGCAGCGGCGCCTGGCGCCGGTGAGAGTTTCCAGAGACCGTCTGATTCGCTCGGTTGTTGGCCTGCGGCCGTTTCGCTCAGAAGGCTTTGTAGTTGAGGCCGAAAAGCTTGGCGAGAAACTATTGGTTCACAATTACGGACATGGCGGCGCCGGCGTGACGCTGTCGTGGGGCACTGCGTCGCAAGCCGTCGATCTCGCGCGCGACTTTATACAAAACAAGTTCCAACGTTCTGCCCGCAAGAGCTCGCGAAATCGTCATCCCGGTTTCGCTGTGCTGGGTTGCGGTGTAAGCGGACTCTCGACCGCCCGTCTGCTGCAGCAACGCTTTCCGGATGGCACTGGAAATGTCACCATCTACGCGAAAAACTTACCCCCTGATACGACTTCAAACGTCGCCGGCGCCTGGTGGTATCCGGCATCCGCTTTCGACAAGGAAAATGTGACGGCGAGATTTACCGAGCAATTTCTATTGGCCTGCCGGATTTCGCATCGCGCATTTCAGACGCTGGTGGGCCCGGAGTATGGCGTCCGTTGGGTCGAGACTTACGAGCTGATCAGGCACGAAGAGTCGTTGCAGGACGAGCTGCTGGGTGGCGCGCAACTATATCCGCAAACTGAAATTCATCGCGGCGCCGAGAGTTATTTTGGGTTCCCCTACACCAGACAATTCAACTCGATGCTGATTGAGCCGCACACCTACCTGCGCGCTTTGATGCGCGATTTTTATATCGCCGGTGGCAAAGTGGTGGTTAAGGAGTTTCAGACTCGCGAAGAGGTGGCGCGTCTGCGCGAGAACGTGATCTTCAACTGCACCGGTCTGGGAGCCCGAGCGTTGTTCAATGACGAGAAACTGAGTCCGGTGCGCGGCCAGCTTGAAGTCTTGCTGCCGCAGGCTGAGGTTGATTACTGTTACCTCGCCGGTGGGTCTTATATGTTTCCACGCCGCGACGGAATAATTCTTGGCGGTACCTGGGGCCATGACGACTGGAACCTGGAACCCGACCCGAAAACAACCAGCGCGATCCTCGAAGCCCATGCTGAAATAATGAAAGGCGCGACGCGTTGAGAGATGCGATCTAGGAGACGCCGGGTCAGTAGCCCGACAGTAATGGAGGGCTCTCGTTGGTTACAAACTTCTACCGAAGGATCGTCCAGGTGACGACAGTCACTGCCTCCATCACCGAGCCCTCCATAAACTGTCGGGCTACTGCCCCACCTATTGCCGGAAGATGAGGCAGGTAGTGGTGCCGTGGGCGTAGAGTTTGCCGTTAACGTCGAGAATTTTTCCTTCAGCTGTGGCGGTGCGGCCGCCGACGTAAATCGTGTTCGCTTCACATCGCACCTCGCCTGTTTCCACTGACATTGCCTTGATGTAGTTGACCTTGATTTCCAGCGTGGTATAGCCCGCGCCGGCGGGCAGCGTCGAGTGAATCGCGCAGCCCATGGCGGAGTCGAGCAAGGTCGCTGCCACTCCGCCATGAACGACGCCGATGGGGTTGTAGTGATACTCAGCCGGCGTGACCAGAAAAACAGCGCGGCCCTCAATGATCTCCGCAATGCGGAAGTCCATCAGCAAACCGATCGGCGGTGGCGGCAGTTCGCCCGCAATGATCTTATTCAGGTATTCAAGTCCCGATAAGCCGGCGCCGGCCTTTGCGAGAGCCAGGGGATCGTCCCAGGTGATCGTGCGAGTGCGTGTAGTCATCAGCAGTGATCAGGTGTCAGTGGTCAGTGGTCAGAAAAGA
>Ga0134126_10012172_pt1 | contig 10864 bp, 11 predicted proteins | sample KB31752_FD_96881 | JGI IMG/M metagenome (GOLD analysis project Ga0134126, IMG submission 96881) | Terrestrial soil microbial communities with excess Nitrogen fertilizer from Kellogg Biological Station, Michigan, USA - KB3-175-2 | ecosystem: Environmental > Terrestrial > Soil > Unclassified ...
CCCCGGCTGCAGGGAAGTGCGCGACGTACCGCTGGATGTACATCTGTGACTTTTCCCGCTCGGTGGGGGCGGGCAGGGCCACGACCCGGAACACGCGCGGGCTCACACGCTCGGTGATCCGCTTGATCGTGCCCCCCTTCCCGGCGGTGTCCCGGCCCTCGAACACCACGCAGATCTTGGCGCCCGAGGCCTTCACCCACTCCTGCAGGGCGACCAGCTCCCCGTGCAGGATCCGCATCTGGCGCTCATACTCCTTGCGCTTCATCTTCGGCGGCGGCCCGGCTTCGGCCTCCGGCCGCGCTCCAGCCGACGGGGCCGGGGCGTCCGCGCGATCCTGCTCCTGCTTGTCCTTCTTCTTAGCCATGCCGGCCACCTCCGATAGATCCGGTGACGTGACTGCGAGGTCCCCGGGATGTCACGGGCGATCCCTGCTGACCCTGCCAGCTCGGCCAGTTCACCCGCCAGATCCTGCCGGTCGCCGGCTCCGCGCCGGTCGGGTCGATAGCGCTGAACCTCGCCCGCGGCGATATCTGCATGACGGTCTTCACCCCCACGGTCGCCTTCGCCAGCGGCGCCCTCCGGAAACCTGCCCGCGATCGTCACCACGATCCTTGCTACAAGCTGATGGCCACCGTCCACAAGATGAAGGATGAACCGGGAACAGAGATAGTCCGCTGCTCCGGTCAAGGGCACGCCGGGCACGAGCCCAAGCAGGGGCAGCCGGATCAGCGCCCGGCGGGTGGCGTTGGCGCTATCCGCCGTCGTAGTGCTGCTGGTCTTGATCCTGGAAACAGCCAGCGCCTGGACCTCAGCTGCTTCGGCGCTGCCGGCACCAGCCACTGGTGCTGCGCCCCTGCTGGCGCCGTACTCGAGAATGCTGCTCGTCGTGGTCGCAGGTTCGGGGCTCATGGCGCAGCGGCGGACCACATCCCGTCGAAATGGCAAGATCTGGCCCCATGCGCGATGCCCCGCACTCATGATGGTGTCTGCAGGCAGCATCCGTCCAGGCGGGCCTGCGGGGCGGGAGGCCGAGCGGCCAGGCCGTCCGGTCATCCGCCACAGGTCGGGTGACCAGCTCAGTGAGCATCCGTGTCGCCGGCGGCGCAGGCTCGGGTGGCGTGCCGTGACACGGCGGAAGGATCATCATGCGGCGTTCTGCGAAAAGGCTTTTTCGGGTAGTGGCGGTTCTTGCCGCGGGATTGCTCGCGGCGGGGTGCGGAAGCAGCATCACCAGCTCGATCGGCAGCCTGCCGAGCCGGACCGCGACCGTCTCCGGCAGGCCCAGCGTCACAGCGCAGCCGCCGACGCACAGCGTGACCACGGCTGCGCCGGCCGCCGGTTCGGCGGCGCCCGGCGCCTCCTCCGGCACCAGCCTGACTTGGCTGTGGGTCCTGCTCGGCGTCGTTGTCCTGGCCGGCCTAATCGCGTTGATCGCCCGCTCAGGCCGCCGCCGCTCGGCGGCCGCGGCCGGCTGGCGATCCCGGCTCATCGACGCGTACGCCAAGGGCTCGGCCCTGCATGACGCGATGAGCGTCGCCGAAGCGCCCGGCGGGCTGGCTTCCGCTGATGCGGCTGCCCGGTGGGCCGACATCCAGCGGCGCGCCGATGATCTGGCGCAGACGCTGTACGCCCTGCGCGAGGCGGTCCCGCCCGACTCCGCCGACCGGGCCAGGATCGATGACACGCTCGCCTCGCTGCAGGCGGCCCGCTCCGCGATGGACGCCGAGCGGGCTCCCGGCGGCGCCGGCTATGAGCAGGCCGGTGTCGTCCGCAGCCGCCTGGCCTCCTTCGAATCCTCCCTCCGGGCCCTCGGAACCTCTAGCCGGGAATGACCAGAGTCTGCCGCCTGAAGTCCCATGACCTGGGCGAATATGAAGGATCGTAGAGCTAGGCCTGGCGGAAGTTCGGCTGGGGGATGTCAGCGCGGATAAGGCTCGCCACGCCGAGCCGACGAGCAGGCCCCGGATGCGCTACCTACTGCTAGCTGCCGGATCCCCGCTACCTCGGTGCAGGGCTTCCTGCAGTTCCTGCCCGGCGTCCTTTGACAGCGAGGTCTTGAGCACGGTGCCGCCGAACCTGCTCATCGCCTCCACTCCCGTGTCCAGGGTAATCTTCTCCAACATCAGCAACAGCGCGCAGGTTCCGGGCTTGACCAGGTCTCGCACCTAGTCCTGGAAGGCGCTGCCGAGGCCCGTCGTGGTGAGCTTGCCCATGACAGCGCCCAGCCCTGCTCCCAGCATCGAGGCGGTCATGGCGTTGCCCCAGTCGGCCGGGTCGATCGGCGGGTTCGGGTGAGCGATCGCGGCGATCGAGTCGTTCCGCAGCGTGGTGCCGTCGCGCTGGAGTGCGGCGGTGTCGCCGCTGGTCTCGTCGGCAGTGACCGTGCTGGTGTCGCGGGTCAGGGTGAGCACGTCGTGCTGCCCGGTCGCGTTGTACCAGGCGAGGAACTTCTGCTGCGGGGTCTGCGCCGGCGTGGTCGCGGACGGGCGCGGCGTAGCCTTGGGAGCGGCTGCGTTGGGGTGGTTGGTCGCGCTGACCACGGCGATCAGGGCGATGAGCGCGGCCAGGATGCCGCCGGTGACCTGCGCCCGGCGGCGGCGCCACGGCGGCTTGCGCGCGTCCGGGCCGGCTGGCGGCGCCGGGGAAGCGTGCGCGCAGGTCCTCGGTCTGGGACATAGTGGTTGATCCTTCAGTCAGTCGTTACGGTCCGGTGCGACAATCGGCTCGGCATCCGAAGGCCCCCGGCCAACAATTGCCGGCCGGGGGCCTTCCTCGGAGGCCACCATGTCCAGTGACACCAGCGCGTGATCGGTTGCCCGGATTTATCGCGCCGCCCCGGGTTGCTGGCGCTCCCTCCCGCTCACGCGGCACGGGAAGCCCTCCCTGGATGCCCCGCCGCCGAGCAGGCGCAGGTCCAGGAGCCGTCAGGATTGGCCACGCTGGCCGGGACGAAGCCCGGCCAGGTGCCCTTGCACCGGCCGTGGACGTCGTGGCAGACGCCCTCCGGGTGGCCATGGCCGCCCTCGCAGAAGCCGCACGAGGTCCGGTCGCCGGTCCTCACCGACCGGGTGTCGCGTGCCGTGGCAGCCATAATGGTCTTGGTTCCCTTCCGGCGGGCGTGCCCGGCCAGGGGCGCGCCCGCCTGGTGATTACGAGATGAAGCTGTGGCCCGAGACGCTCAGCCCGCTGAGGTCAGGCGCGGGGCCGGTGTTCTGCGCGTAGGTGAAGTTGCCGGTTCGCCGCCAGGCTCGATCTCATAGCCCGGGGCGCGGCCCATGTCGGTGAATCCACGCGCCACAGTCACCTCAGTCCGCAACGGCACCCGGCGACCACGCCTCGCATAGGACCACGGCAAAGATGAGCGTGATCAGGGATGATCAAGAATGCGGCGGCCTGATCCGAAGTACGGCATGACTGATCATCTTCCGCAATCCGCTCCCTATTCGCTGGCGCTACATGGAGCCGGGCACCTGCCGGGCTCTTCGCGTCTAGGGCGCCCTGCCTGCCGCTCCCGCAGGCGCTCCCGGGTCTTCCGGATGTCCTCGCGGTCACGCTGGTCACTCGCCCAATCCGGGCTCCTCCGCAGGGAAGGTCACCTTGGCCAGCTATGGGACGGGATCATCAGCGCCGAACCCGAGCCACCGTGCGGGCGGCTGTGGGACCCCAGCGGCTTGCGGCGGGAACTGAGGGACTTTGCGGCTTTGCCTTGAGCCGCCCGCGCATGGGTGGCTACCTTGGATGCGCGGGCTTGGTGTGAGCGAGCTTGTCCTAGCACGAGCGGGCTTGGTATGAGCGAGCTTGCCTGACCAGATGACGTCACGGTCGGGTCCCCCCCGGATTCCTCCACAGGGCCGCGGCCAGGTGACCTGTGTCCCGCTGGAGGAACCATGGCCCCACATGCCTCAGTTGCGACGATGTCCTTGGGATCGGGACCTGAGCAGCGTCCGGTCAGTCCTCGCCTGGCGCTGCCGGCCGGCGGCTGGCTCGCGCACCATGACGCCGGCCCGGCCTGGCAACCACGTCCCCTGGCGGCACGCGATGCCGCGCGCGGCCGGCTGCTGGCCCTTGGTGCCGGGCTGCTCGCCGCAGGCGCGCTGGTGGTCACCGCGCGGAGCCGTGCGCGGTCCCACGCCGGGCAGCTAGCCGGCCGCTACGCCCTGGCGCTGGAGCAGCTCGGCTGTGAGGAGCTTGACGTGCGGATCGGCGGCATCCGCGCACTGGAGCGCGTCGCCCGCGATTCGCCCGGGCACCACCCCGCTGTGATGGGGATGCTCGCGGACTTCATCCGGGAGCGCTCAGGGCCGCCCCGACCGCCACCCGGTCCCGGCCGCCAGGCCCCGGAGCCATCGCAGCGGCCCGACGTGCAGGCAGCCATCACCGCGCTCGGGCGCCGGCGCACCGAGCGCGACCTGCGGCCCGTTGACCTGGCTGGCGCGGACCTCACCGGCGCCGACCTCACCGGCGCGGTACTCGCCGGCGCGGTCCTGGCCCGGGCGGATCTGCTCGCCGCCAGGCTCGTGCGCGCGGACCTTTCCGGCGCCGACCTCGGCGGCGCCAGGCTTACCGGCGCGAGTCTGGCTGGCGCGGACCTCACCGGCGCCGACCTCGCCGATGCCGATCTGGTCGGCGCGGACCTCGCCCGTGCGGAGTTCGCCGGCGCGGAGCTCACCGGCGCCCTGTGGCCACCAGGTGAGCCAGTCCTGGCGGGCTGGGAACGGCACACGGGTTCTGGCCAGCTGATAGCGGCAGGCACCGGCGCTGACCGGGCAGCGGCACGCCAGCCGCACCGCTGAGCGTGCCCCCGAGGCCCCGGATATCAGCGGCAAAAGCCGGCCGGCCGGATCGCCGCCTGTTCGGTACCTGACCACGCACCGGGCGCTGAGAGCCGGGTCGTGCGGTTACCCCGGCAGCGCCAGCCTGCCCGGTGGGGAGCGGAATACCTAGGTAAAGGGACAGATGAGCTTTTAGGTGGCTAACTGGCTACTTAACACCGGGCATTCGGCACCGGCGGTTGTGGTGTTCTCCGGCTGACACTCGGCAGCCTGTGGGCAGACTGTGAGTAAACCCGTGGATAACCTATGTGAAATGCGGATAACTGCCTGCTTTCTGTGGAGTCTTCCGTGGATAGCGGAACAACAGGAAATGGCTGGCCGCAGGGCCTTGCGCGGTGCTTGCGGCGGTAGTAATAATGCTTTCACCGCTGGAAACGGGCACCACCCGGGGGCGACGCCGGGAACGCGGGAGGAGCCGGGAGACCGGCCCCTCGCGCGGGTACCTGGCCCCGGCGGGCGGCGCGCGGCGCGCGGCGAAGACCAGGCAACTGGCCAGTCGGCGCGGCGGGGCCGGGCGCGGCCCCTCCATCTCATACATGGAGGGGCCGTGCCTGATTCAGCCCGTCGGGAACGTCTTGCCGGGGCCGGCACCCCGGCAACCGCGGGGATGCCGGCCGCGATGATCGGGGGCCCGGCCGGGCACGGACGAGGTTCCCGGGCGGCCGCGCCGGGCCGCAGGCGGTAAGCGCGAGAGCCGCCGGGCCGGCAACAGGCCCGTGCAGGACCGCCGGAGTGCGAGCCCGCATGACTGGGTGCCGCGCCGTGGCGAGCAGGGACGGCTCCGGGGGCCAGCGGCCCGGCACCGGCCGTTGCCGGGGCGGTGATCAGCTGCTGAGCGCGGTCGCCGGTGGGGACCCGCGCCTCCCGCTCCGGCACGTGGTCGTGCTGGCACAGGCCGGGGGGCCAGCGCCGGCGGCGGCTGAGCCCGGGCAGCGTGAGCGTATCGAGGACGCGCCGCCGGCAAGATCACGATGAGCGTGACATCAGGTAGGCGCCTGGGGACGCGGGCCACCTGCCCGCAGGGTATGCGGCGAGCATCCGGTGCCCGCCGTCGTGGGCGATGGCCCAGGCCAGATCGGCGTCCTGCGGGCCGGCCGCCTCGCGCGAGCACCGGCACGCTGACGCGCTGCCTGACAGCCCGGCAGGAGAACGTGTTACGGGCTGTGCTGTGCATAACCATGTGGATCACTTGTGTAAAACGGCGCCAGGCCTGTGCGCACATTGGGGAAATGCTGGGGATCGTGTTACCGGGCCGCGCCGGTAACAGGGCGTTCAGCTGGGAAAGCGCGATCCACGCCCTGTGGACGGAGAAAAAAGCGAAACTGTCCACACGCCACGCCGCAATAGCGCATAAATGAGCCGAACGTTTACCGCAAATATATCCAGCCGTGATCCGGGGCCGGAACCGTCGATCAATGAAACCCACAAACGGTGACTCCGGGGCGCTTTGACAAGGGGAGGGCAAGCCGCGATAGCGGCACGCGCGCACCGGGACAAACCAGGCGCTCGCTGATGGCAGGCCGCGATCCCCGTGCCTGCCGATGACAGCCCGGCATGACATCGACGCCCCGCTGGCACCACCCGGACCCGGCACACCCGGCACATCCGGGACGCGCAGCCGCCGCCCGGTCCGTCATCCCAGTGCACGCGCCTGTCCCCGGGGCAGGTCACCCGCCGCGGCACGACGCACACCACTTGCCACAACGGGAGGCCCGACATGAAGATCAAGATCCGGCCGGACGACACCAGCCGGCTCCGGGAGAACGGCTGGTTCCAGACGGACGGCTGGCTCGCCGAGCTCCGGGACGACGGCCGCGCCGACCCGCCCGGCGATGCCCACGCCGGACCGGACGGCGTCAGCGGCCCCTGGCCGGAAGCCCTCGCCGCGGCTGATGCCCTCGCCGAGGCCCGCGCCCGCGCTCAGGCTGCCGCTCGCGCTCACGTAGATGCCCGCGCTCAGGCAGATGCCCGAGCCGAGGCCCGCGCCCGCGCTCAGGCAGATGCCCGCGCCCAGGCCGAAGCCGCCGGCCGCGCTGAGGCCGCTGCCCGCGCCGAGCTGACCGGCCGGGCGGTGATCGGCGATGAGCTGCGGATGCCGGTCATGTGGTGCGAGATGGGCTCGTGCATCTCCTGGCACGCCGATCCCGCCGCGCTCGGCGAGGCCGACACCCGAGCCCGCGCGATCGGCGCCGGCTGGCGCATCGACGCCCTCGGCCGGCTGGCCTGCCCCCGGTGCCAGCAGACCGACCCGGGCTTCTGGGCCGCCGGCCCGGTCGTGCCGTGGGACCGGTATACCGCCGTCGCCCGGGCCGCCCGGGCCGCCGGGCGCGGCGACGGTACCGCCGGCTGGGGAAGCAGCGGTGACCCCGGCCGCGTGGCCGGCGGCTATCCCCGCGTCGGGCCGCCGGAGCCGGGATGGCGCCAGTGAGCACCTCCGTTCCCGCGGCGGTGGTCTTGAAGGCGGTCCGGGGCTGGCGCCTGTTTCCGTGTCGCACCGAGATTGACCGGCCGGTGATGGCGGCGCACCGGCCGCTGCCGACGGGCAGCACCGGCAGCGGCTGGCTGATGCTGGCCGCGGAGATGGCCGGCCTGGCGGGCGGCAGTTGGCGGTCACCGCCGGATCCCGCGCTGACGGGCTGGGCCGGCCCGCCGCGGGTCGCCACGCGCGCGCTCAGCGCACAGGCCGGATCGGTCCGTGCCGCGCGGTACTTCACCCTGGCCACCTTGCGCCGGTGGGGCACGGCACACAGCAGCCAGGACATCGCGATCGTGGTGTCGGAGATGGTGACCAACGCGCTGCGGCACGGCCTGCCTGGATCCGGCGATGTGGGTTCCCGGCGGCCGGTCCGGCTCGGCCTGCTGCAGCAGGGGCCCTGGGTGCTGTGCGCGGTCGCCGACCCGGGCAACGCGGTTCCGGTGCCGCGAACCCCCGGTCCGCTGGCCGAGGCCGGTCGCGGGCTGCAGATGATCTGCGCGTTCAGCGACCTGTGGGGCTATACCGCGCCAAGCGACGCGGGAAAGGTCGTGTGGGCCATGTTCACCTCACGGGACGCACGGCCTTCCCCGACCCGGCACCCGGGCAGGGTAGGCCGCGACCCGGTGCCGGGAACAGCACGCTGACGACCGGGACATGACCGCCAGGGTGGTCCGTGCGCCCAGAGCTGGCCTGGCGGGTGCGGCTCCGCGATGCTCATCCCAGCCTGGATCCGATGCCATCGCCGGAAGGGCACCGGTCGGCGCCACAGTGCCGGTGTCCTCGTCACAGCCATGCCGCGCTTTCGGTGCCGCCGGCGCCGCCACCGCGGCGACGCCGCGGAGCCGGGCGGTAACCCGTCATCCACAGGTCACGTGTGGATAACTATCTGCCGCCGGTCCGGACGCGATCGTTTCCGGATCTTCTCGCCACCCAGCCTGCCAACGGCGTCTGTCCTGGTAACCGGGGGTGGGGCCGTCAGGGTCTCCCCGGGGCACGTCCCCTGGCACGATCCGGGCGCATATGCACAGTTCATCGACGAGTCTTGTGCAGAGCCCCCTAAACTCGTGATCTCGCCGGGGCTGGCGTGATAGGAGCGTGCTCTCATGCCGGCCCCGGCTGCCCGGCGGCCCGGGTGAGCGGGGAGGGACAGCCGTGGTGGTTAACCTGATGCTGATCGGCCTGGCGATCGCGCTCGACCCGCTGCCCAGTACGCAGCGGCCTGCTGGTCGCCGCCCATCCGGGCGCGGCGCTCGTTCTCCCGCAGGGAGGCGTGCAGCACCGAGATGGACTTGGAGAACGAGATCGTCACGTCGTAGTAGGCGGCGGGCTGCCGGGTGGCCTGGGCGGCTTCGCGTTCGAGTTCGATGAGCCGTTCGGCGGTGGCGTGCGGCTCGGCGGCCGTCAGCCGGGCCAGGTGGTCGGCGAACGTCGGGTAGCGGCCGCGGGGACGGCCGAGCCTGGCGCCGGTGCGCGGGTCGGTCTGCCGGTAGATCGCGTCGTAAGATTTGCGTTCGACGGTCTGGCCGGGGGCGAGGCCGAGAGCCTGGGCACCGGGTCCCCACCAGCGGCCGGGTGGTTCTCCGGCCTGGGCGGCGTCAATGAAGTACCCGCCGATGGTGCGGTCGGCGATGTGGTCTTGGGTTTTCCAGATGTAGCCGAGGTCGTAGCCCTTGGCGATAGTCACGACTACGGCCAATACGGCGGCCTCCCATGTCGCGGTGATGATGCGGCCGCGGGGTTGCCCATGATCATTTTGGTGAATGCAACGGTCTGCGTCATGGGAACCATGGTGAGCAATTAGCGGTTCATGATCATTTACAGCGAGCGGGGGAGGAGGGTGCCGAACGGCGGGAAAGGGACTATGAGCAGCGGATAAGAAAACCTGAACTTCGACACGAAAGTGCTGTTTCGTGACCGGGATAGCGTCTTGGCCGGGGTGCTCAGGGGTGCGGGGGTGCGGGAACTAGCATCCGTTCGGCTTCACCTAGACCCAAATGCCAGGGAAAGGTGGCGGCTAGGTCGCCGCCGGTACGGGGCGGGTTAGGCTGGATGCCGCCGGAGCCGAGGAGGATCGTCACGCCTTCGGCGCGCAGGGACTCGACGCTGCGGCGGAACGGGGCCCGATCGGCCAGGGCGGTGTTGACGAAGGGTAGTACGACGGTCGGGACGCCGACGCCGGTGGTCTCGGCGAGGACGCCGAGGGCGTAGGTGTCGCTGCTGCCCTGGGCCCACTTGTTGATGGTGTTGTAGGTGGCCGGGGCGACGAGGATGGCGTCAGGGATGAGCGACCTGGGCGTACCGGGCTTGGCGTACTGGCTGCGGACCGGGCTGCCGGCCTGGCCGGCGACGGCGGCCGCGTCGAAGAAGTCGAGCGCGGCCGGGGTGGCGATGACCTGGACCGTCCAGCCGCAGTCCTGGGCCAGCTTGATGCAGATACCGATCGCGGCCGCCGGGCCGGCGCCGCAGGCCACGATCGTCAGGACGTGGCGGCCGGGTGTCACCTGGTGGCGCCGATCCTGGTGGCGAACTGCTCGGCGTCCCGGCGGATGCTCGCCGGGGCCAGGGTGGCCAGGTCGCGGGCCAGGGTGCCGACGGATGGCCGGGCGGCGACCTCCTGCGGTGCGGTGTCTTCGGCGGCGCGGAGCGCGGCGTGGGCTTGCTCGTACTTGCCCCATTGGAAGGCCCGGGCCACATCGATGAGCAGCGAGGCCTTCCGTTCGGTGACGGTGACCGCGCGCAGGTCGATCTTGCGGGCCAGGTCGATGGCGGTACCGGCGTCGCCAAGGGTGACGGCCACGTTGACCTGGTGCATCCGCGTGTCGACCGGGCCGTGCCGCGCAGGTTCGCGTCAGAGCCGAGGCGGCGGGCGGTGCCGGCTGCCTCGGCGAGCATCTCGTGCGCGGTGGCGCGTTCGTCGTGCTGGGCCGCGTCGAGGGCGCCGCGCAGCAGTAGCGAGCCGTATACGGACAGCGACTCCGGTGTCGTGGTCCCGGTCTCGCGGTCCAGTCGTACCGCGTGTTTCTGGGCGGTGGTGACGGCGGCGGTCAGGTGACCCGAGCTCGTAAGGGTGTGGGTGACGATCCGGGCGCTCGTGCCGACCGTCAGGGGGTCCTGGCTGGCCAGCGCGGCGGTCATGCTCCGATCGGTGGCGACGTGGGCCAGGCCCGGGTCGCCGGCCTTGAGCAGGAACGCGGCCGCGACATGGTAAGCGTCGGCGGAGAGCGCGCAGGCGCGGAGCCTGTCATCACCGGTAAGGCGGTGACAGGCGGTACCGAGCTGGCTGAGCGGGTGGGGGAGGCGGCTGACGAGTTCGTCGTACCGGCAGGCTTGATAGTCCTTGCGGGCCCGGGCGACGCTGAGGGCCAGGCCGGTGAGGTCGGGTGGCGCCGCGGGCGATTCGGGGGCGGTGCCGGTGAGCATCAGGACAAGCGGCTCGATGCTGGTCGCCGTGTCCCGGTACAACGTTACGGTCCGTGCCGATAGGCCATCGAGGCCAATGGCCAGCCAGTCTTCGAGCGCATCTTCGACGGTGTAGCGCCGCCGCGGCCGCAGCCCG
>Ga0134126_10012173_pt1 | contig 10864 bp, 4 predicted proteins | sample KB31752_FD_96881 | JGI IMG/M metagenome (GOLD analysis project Ga0134126, IMG submission 96881) | Terrestrial soil microbial communities with excess Nitrogen fertilizer from Kellogg Biological Station, Michigan, USA - KB3-175-2 | ecosystem: Environmental > Terrestrial > Soil > Unclassified ...
ACTCAGTTGATGGAGCTCGTTCTCAACATCGATCGCATTGCGTCGACGACTGGATTGGCGAGACTCACCGTCCCCAGTGGCGATTGGATCGATGCGCACCGGACGACACCGCCTCCGCGTGTGTTCCCTCGCGCGTTGGTATTCGGAGTCGACGCGAAATCCGGCATGCGCAAGGCCGCCAGTTTTGATCCGTTGACAATCAGATATGTTGCGGTGCAAGGCGCGTCCAGCACCTGCAGCGTGAAGCCACCCCAGTCCAGTCAGGTGTTGATCCACGAATCGCTAGGACCGGGCAACGCAACAGGGCCATGGGAACCGCAGGCAAGCCTGCGAGCCACAGTGCGCCAGAAGGACGGACCGTACACGCAGAGAACCTCGTTTGATCTTCAGGATTCGGGAGCGTTCATCTCACAGGCGGACGGAGCGGCGGCTCCTGCGGGTGCATGGACGGTGAACGCAGGTACATTGGTGGCGCCGGCAGCTGGACCGGGACGACAGTACGCGTCGTTTGGTGACCTGACCTGGAACCATTTTTCCGTGACGGCGAAGTTCGATCCCCAGAGCGCGCCCGCGGGAATCGCCGTCGGTGTTGCCGGCGGGACGCCGGTTCCGCAGGCGATTCTTGCGACAGTGGAACCTGATGGTTCGGGTCAGGCGTTAGTGCTCCGGTCTCTCATCGCAGGCGTCGAAACAGAGTTAGGTCGAGTCGCCCTCACAGTCACGGCTCCCGTTTCACTGAACGTCTATGCGTTCGACGATACCGTCCGCGCTGTCGTTGGGGAAGCAACTGTCGAGGCGCCGAGATGGTCGGTTCGTGAGGGACGCGTTGCGCTGGTGGCGAGCGGGCCGGCAATTTTCTCCGCCCTCAGTGTGGACGCCCTGGATCTGTATCGTTTCGATCTTTCAACCAGCCGCTACAGCTCTTTCACCAGCCACATTCAATCCTGGAAGGGGAAGCTGGTCGAGCTGGCGGAAGGGGGAGCCGGAGCAACGTCCGCCTCACTCGCCAATCTGTTCGCCTCGGATGCGACAGCTGTTGCAGCGGCGATGACGGTTGCCGCCGATCCTCAAGCGCGACAAGCTTTATTCACGACGTGGGTGACAGGGTTGGCTCTTCCCCTCAGACAACAGCCCGATGGATTGTGTGTGAGCCGATGGACCGGGGCTGGGGGCACGCTCGCCCTGCTTATCGAAAGCCCGGAGCCGCTTCCGTTTTCGCGCGATGTCTCTGCAACGCTGGTGCAGCATCTTCCGCCACCGCAGTGGACTCCGATTGGCAATCCGCAGGCACAGGCTGCGTTGTTGAAATTGCACTTCAGCGGAACGCAGGTGACTGTACCTCTCGCGTTCGCGATCTTCGCTGCCGGCGATCTCATCGTTCGAGTTGCACAGTCTCCTGCCGGCGCAACACTGATGGTCTATAGCGCTCCGCATCGTACGCTGCTCATCGTCACTCCGGGGCACCTGCAGCAAACGATCCACCCAGGCACACTGGTGCCGCCGGCACTCAAGCCGCTGCTTGCATTTCCAAACGGCACGATCGCCCTCGTGCGCAACCAGATGTTAATCGCAGCCGTGAATCCCGGCATCGCCACGGGGCCGGTCGACCAGAACATTCCGCTTACGGTTTTCAGCAACGGGCCTGAGACGGCGGCCCTTCTCATTCCTTCCTCTGGAGCGGGAAGTCTTTCGCCGCTTGCCGGCGGGAAGTTCACTCTGACGTTTTCGATAAATCGTCAGCGCTGGCGGGACCCGAGCGCTTCAAACCCGGAATCCCAATATTCCCAAAACCAATCCGTTGATCTCAACTGGTGACCGTCGCCGCGCGCTTTGAAAAGCAGCGGAGCAGACTGGAATTGTATGCGGACTCTTTCGAGTCGCGCTTGGAGGTTAGATCCAACGTTCCTGTGCGCTGAACGTCGCACACGAGGCCCTGTACCGAGAAGCGGTTTGTGAGCCGTAATCACTGGCTTGTTGGTGAAGGGCACGAGGAACCTGGCATAAGCCAGGCACCTCTGCACCCTCCACCACAAGGACGCTAAAAGAAGAATCGGCCGGAGAGTTGCAACCTGCGTGAGGGTTGCGTACCCGTAATCTGGCCGAAGCTTGTGCTGTTGCCGAAGGTCGCCAGCGTCGAATCTGTCTTCGTAGTTACGGAGAGCGACGAATTCGGCTGCGTGAAGTTCGCGTGGTTGATGACATTGAACGCGTCCAAACGGATCTGGAAATTCGTCTCGCGCCAGACTGGGAAGTCCTTCGAGACGGAAGCGTCAAAGGCTACCTCGCCGGGAGCCCGGTTGGAGTCACGCGGGACGTTGCCAAATCCAGTGGATACGATGCGAGTGCGCACGCCGTTGATTGTCGTGTACACAGGCCCGGAAGGCGTGAGCGCAAAGTTGGGATCTGTGACGGGCGTATCCCAGTACTGCAGAGCCGCTCCGTTAACCGTCGGGTGGGCCAGCTTCAGATGGCGCGGGTCACCATTCGGGCGCTGCTGCGAGACGTTGGAGATCTCGTTGCTTTGTGTGATGTTGACCGGGAGTCCGGTGTGGCCGATGAACACAGGCGAAATGTGCCAGTTGCGCAGCCACCAGGGTCCACCGGTTGTGTAGGTCATCGCAATGTCCACGGCGTGGGTCATGTCGATGTTGCTTACGGTGAAATCCTTCGAACGGTAGTCGCCGGTTGCCGTGTACTGCGCGTTTGCAGTGCCGTACGGAGCGGAGAAGTTGTAAACGGTCGAACCGTCATCCATGCTCTTGGCGTAGGTGTAGTTGGAGAGCAGGGCGAGCCGCTTGCTGAAGTCCCGGCGTACGGTGACCTGCAACGCGTTGTAGTTTGAGTTGCCCACATGATCCACGCCGGTCCAACTTGCCAACTTGGGAAAGGGCTTCGCATCCTGCGTGGCCTTGGTGTTGTTGGCAAGCGTGACGGCATCGACGCTGGACAACGGAACGATGTTGTAGGGGACGTTGTAGGGAAGGTGGACGGCATGATTGCCGACGTAGTTCACCTCGAGCGTGAGCGCGAGCGGAAGCATGCGCTGGAAGCCGAGATTCCACTGCTCGACGACCGGCATTTTGGGCATGTAGTTGAACTCAACACCCGAGATCGAGTACGGGGAAGAGTCTGTGGCGTTCACGTAGAGCGGAGACTGACGCGGGTCGCCACCAGTAACTGGAGGCGAAAGCGGAAAACCCTGCGACAGCGAGAAGGGTTGCGCGATCGCGGTTCCCAGGTTTGTGTACGAGATGTTGTTGTCGTAGCCCGGGAAGGCGATCTGGCCTCCCAGGTTCTGGAAGATGGTTCCAAAGAACGTCCCGAACGCCCCGCGGACTACCGTCTTTTGATCAACGCTATAGGCGAAGCCGATACGTGGAGAGATATCGTTCTTCGGTGTCTTGATGTCGAGCGACGCGCTCGCATTCTGGCCCGCAACCAACATCTCTCCAGTCGCTGTATCGAAGCGGCTGTAAATATTATTTGCGATCTTCAGCGGCGACTCATACTCCCAGCGCAAGCCGAGGTTCAACGTCAACGTCGGCGTTACCTTGTAGTCGTCCTGGGCGAAGACACCGAAGTTCCAGTTGCGGCGGCCAGTGGGAGGCATCGGCTGCTCGTAGCTTCCTGTCTTGATCTTGCCGAGCAGGAAATCAGCGAGGCCGGTGGTGGCGTTGCCGGAGTTTCCATGATTGGTGATGGAGCCGTCGAAGCTGAGCGTACCTTCAGGGCTTGACGCAGGGTTATAGGAGTTGAACTGATTCTTACGCAGCGAGGCGCCGAATTTGAAGGTGTGCGGTCCCCACGTCTTGGTGATGCTGCCGAAGGGCGTGTAGGTATTGGTGATGTTGATCTGGTTGGTATTGGTGTCCGATCCGATGTTGCTTACGCCGGGCGAGGTGAGCTGCGGCATCTGATCCAGCGGCAGGGAGGCGATACCAAGCGTGGTGCCCGCGCTCAAGCCGGTGCCTGGAGGGTTGCGAAAGACAGCATTGCGGAAGAAGCCCATGTTCAGGTCCATGACCAGTGTGGGCGTCCAAGTGCGCGTGTACTCCACTGAGGGCAGCCATGCATTCGAGCACGAGCAGTCCCACGTGGTGTTAAACAGAGCGTTCGTGAAGCTCAGCGTCTGTCCTTGAGCATTCTGGTTGTAGTTGACTGCGTTGGGGGACGTGCTGTTGTAGCGGTAGATGTTAAAGCTCAGTCGATCCTTCGGAGTGATCTGTTCATCCAGACGCGCCTCGAGGCGGAGCGTATTGGCGGTGTTGTTCTGCTGCGTAGTCCAGTTTCCGGTGTAGCGGTTGTTGGCCTGGTCATAGCTGCCGGTGGTGTTGGGCAGGGGCAAAAGGGAAAGGATTTTGAGTGCGGCCGGATCGATGGGGCCGATTATCTGGGTGCCGTTTGGAGTTGTGTCGCCAAAGGGGAGGGTCTTGGTCCCTCCGGGTTGGTAGACAACTACCGGGGCGGCCTTTCCTTGAGCATTCGTGGCATTCAAAGCGGCAGAAAGATCTCCCTTGCGCTGAGCTGCAGTCGGTACGGTGTCTGTGAAGGAGCCGGTGACCGGAGAGATCGTGTAGTCATAGTTAATGAAGAAGAAGGTCTTGTCGTGGCCGTTATAGAGGTGAGGGATCCAAAGCGGACCGCCTAGTGAGCCGCCCATCTGGAAATAGCGGTCCTTCGGGCGCGGGGTTGGCAGTCCCGTTGTGCTGTTGATCTTCAGCTTGTTGAAGTAGGTGTTTGCGTCAAAAGCCTCATTGCGCATGAGGAAGTAGACGTTGCCATGGAAGGTATTCGTGCCTGAGTTGGTGTTGGCCGAGAGGATTGCGCCGGCGGTGCGGCCATACTCGGCGGGAGCGTTCGTTGACAGCAGGCGGAAAGAGTCAATGCCATCCGGCGAAGGCAACGCCAGCGAAGTGCCAGTGGAGGCGATGATGATCGACACGCCATTTAGTAGCATGTCCGAATTCAACGTGCGGCTGCCGTTGATCGAGAGCTGCGACGTGTTCGGGCTATCCGCCGCGCCACCATGCGCAACGCCGGGGATAAATGCGAGCAAATTCTCCGGCGCGCGGTTGAGGAGTGGAAGATTCTGCACGGCAGCTGGTGTGATCAGTGTGGAAATTTCAGAGGTCGACCGGGACAGCGCCTCGCCCTGGCTCGTCACTGTAACGACGTCACTGACGGTTCCTAACTGCATGGACACGTTGATCGAGGTAACCTGCGCGACTGTGGCCTGCAGGTTGTCGATCATCGATTCTCTGAACCCGGGGGCGTCCACGACCACCCTGTAAGTGCCGGGAATCACCTGCGGCGCCACAAACGAACCCGCCGAATCCGAAGTGCCGCTGAAAACGACAACGCCGGTGTTCTTGTTGGTGATGACAATCTTGGCGCCGGAGATATAGGCTCCCGCCGGATCCAGAACCTGCCCGCGGACTGTCGCGTTCGTGTTCTGCGCAAACACTGCAGGAGTGGCAACAATTTGAGACATAACAACGAAGCTGGCCATCGCCAGGCTGCCGGCGGTCAGCGGGGTGCGAAGAAGACGAGCCGCCCGTTGCCACATCCTGATGGTGAATTGAGATTTGATCACCGAAGTTCCTCCAAAACGCGCCCAAAGGGTCCGGGACGCCAGTTGACTTGGGACAGGTAGTTCTAGCCGGGTTCCAGTAACTCCCGGGCATTCAATGCTTATGGATGAAGACAATCGCTTGTCTTATATTCAAGCGTCCACAATGAGAACGCACGGGCATCTAATTTGTCAACATTAATCCGTAGATTGGACAAAATGGTAAAACGATAGTCTCTGCTGTCGTCGCAGTTGAAGCGATTTATGACCTTCTCTGAAAACCAGGTCAGTTGATGGGATGGATTTGGCTGGAAAGTTCCCGGGCTCGTTGGGCGACGCCCGGTGAGGCAGAGCCTGAAGCGCGGTCCAGCCATGGAACTGCGCTCTCTATGTCGCCGGATTCGATCAGTGTCTCCGCAAGATCGAACTGCGCCGGACCAAAGTTCGGGTCGCTCTTCAGCGCGGCTTCGAATTCCACGCGTGCCTGCGCACGCTGTCGTCTCATCAGGGCACGTTGCCCCATCAGGTCAAGCCCGCGGGGCGAAGCTGGGTCGATTTTCAGCGCGGCACGAATTTGCTGCTCGGCATCCGCCCCATGGTCTGCCTGCAGCAGGGCGATCGCATAATCCAGGTGAGCATCCGCATCATGCGGCGAGAGCTCGATGGATCGCTGTAACTGGAATGCTGCTTCGACCAGGGAACCCTTCGCCGTGAGCAGCCGGCCTAGATTGGCGCGAGCTTCGGCGTCGTAAGGATTCACCGCCAGCGCTTTTCGAAAGCTGCTCTCGGCGCCGGTTGTATCGCTGGATTGCGCAAGCATCGATCCTAGATTGTTCAACGCCTCAGCGTAGTCCGGCTTGAGCACCAGTGCCTTCCGCAGGTCGGCTACGGCGCTTGTGAGGTCTCCACTGCGCCTCTCGATTTGCGCGCGTTCGTACAACAGCAGCTCATTTTGTGGGTCACGTGTTATCGCGTTCCCGAGAACCTGCAGCGCTTCTGCCATCTGTCCTCTGCTGCCCAGCGCCACGCCCAGACGGCGCGCAGCACGTGATGATTGCGGATCAAGGCTCAGGGCCTGGCGGTAAGACTCAATTGCGGCCTTGAGATCGCCCTGTTGATGCTGTGCGTCGCCGAGCTCAATGTAGAAGTTTGGCGCCGTGGGCTTCCGCTCGGCAAGAAGTTTTGCCAGCTCAGGTGTACCCTGCGCCACGCTGCTCTTATCAATGACCTGCGCAACGGCGTCGTAAAGCGCGTCGTAGGTGTGTGGTATTTCACGATCGAGCAAGTAGCGCCGAACTGGCCCTTCGTAGCGAGTGGTCGCCTCGCCACGCGGAGCGAGCGCTTCGTTAGATGCCGGAGCATGGCGTTGGATGAGGTGATCGGTCATCACCGCGTGCACAACATCATCCGTGCGCCGCTGCGTCATGTGGCATGTAACGCACTGATTGGAACTGGTGTGCTTATGTTCGGCAACCAGCTCGGAAATTGCATTCGCGTGGCAGCCAAGACAGATGTTCGCATAATACTGCGCGCTGGCTGGGCCTTTGTGCAGATCATGCGGGTCATGGCATGTCTCGCACGTAAGTGCACCCTTACTTTGCAAATAACACTGCGATTGACGCAGTCGGAAGGCGCTGCTATCGATCTCGAAGTTATCGGAGCGCCCATGCGCGAGGTCGCGCGTGAAGTATGCGTTGAATTCACCTAGCGGATGGTTCGGATCATAGCCAAAGGGTTGCTGGTCGTAGTGGCGTACGCGGTCGGGAAGCAGCGTGCTCGTGGTCTCCAGGTGACACTGCTCGCAAACCTGCATCTGACGCTCGTTGCTGAGATGAGAGGGATTGAGAATGGTTGCACGAATCTCCTCCAGCGAAGCCTTGGCTTCCGCAGCTTTGACGTGCGCTGCGCCGGGACCGTGGCAACGTTGGCAATCGATACCCATCGGCAACGTATCGTACACAGGTTTCGCGGAGAGATCGCGATGCGCCGTTGGTGGAATCTGCGGATACGCGTTGTGGCAGAACATGCACTCGTAGGCAATTACGCGGCGCGTCATTGGGGCAGCATTGTCGAAGCCGGGATTCATGGCGAACTCGCCGCCCCTCTCCGCGTACCATGCCATCGGCAGTTCGATGAGCGTGCCGTCCTGTTCTCGGTGAAGATAGGTGCGCACATGGTTGCCGGAGCCCATCACGTAGTCGATCGAGAGCTCCTCGACATTGTCGTCACGGCCATCAAAGCCCTTCTGCCACCGTCGTGAGGTCCGCGCTCGGGCACCGTAAAATCCTCAGCGCGCGCTTGACGTTCCGAACACACTTAGGTCCCACTCGTTTCTCCACTGAATTGTGAAGGTATTGTCAGGCCCTAGGTTGATTGGTAGCCAAACATAACGCCCGTCAATCGCATTTTTCGGACGCCAGCGGTCCGCGATAAAAATGAACGCGTTTGGTCGGCCGACCACGGGTAGGACATAAGTGCTCTGCGAGCCAAAGGTGAGATCAGCACCCTCGCCTCGGCAGGGGTTTCCAAGTTCGTGCCATGGGCCGGTGATGGCATCAGCCACCGCAGCAAACGCGGGATTTGGATCCCATCCAGTTGTGTGCGACCCAATGTAGAAATACTTGCCATTCCATTTGAAGATCGCCTCCCCTTCAAGGGCTTTGTGCGCGAGGATGCGCGTAAAGTGACCGGTCGTGTCCAGGAAGTCATCGGTCAGTTGGGAGACGTGTTGTGTCTGGTTATTCTCTGATGTTGTGATCAGATACGCTTTGCCGTCTTCATCCTGATATAGAGTCATGTCTCGGGACATCTCACCGTCTGGGCGGAAGTCGCGCAGGAACGTGTAGGGACCGGTCGGAGACTTGCTCGTCGCAACCCCAGCTCTTGCGGCCCTGTATCCCTGTCCCCTCAATTCGAGATGGAACCACATCACAAAAGTCTTCGTCTTTGCGTTATAGAGGACCTTCGGCCGCTCGATGATCGAGCCCTTTACGATGTCGCTCGCGGGATCGTCGCTGACGTGGAGCGCAATACCTTCATTCTTCCAGTGATATAGATCCCGCGATGAATATACGGACACACCGACATTTGCCGCATTGCCGCCCGGTCCGGCTGTTTTGAACTCGCCAAACCAGTAATAGATGTCATCGTGGAAGAGAAAGCCGCCGCCGTGCGCATTGATTGGTACACCATCTGTGTCCAGCCAAAGTTCGCCCGGCCGAAATGGAGGAGCGGATACGACCATCTCCGGTGCTACTGATATTGTTTGCGCATGCAACATATTGCTTGGCAGGAAAAAAGCGACAGCCGACACCAGGGCGCAACCTGCTACGGACTTCATTAGACACCTCGCAAGCAGTGCAAGTGGGAGCTCACTGCGTATCGCGTGTACTCTTAGTTTTTCCAAAGACGGGTTCGATCATGCTGACTAGCCTCTCGCCTGGCGTGGCCTGCAGTTCAAATAAAGTAATTTTGTTCTCTCCACGTTGAAGCCAGCAGCCGGGTGCGTAGATTGAGAGTTCGGGACCGATAGACCAGAAGCGGCCCAAGTTATGCTGACCCAGCCAGAGTTGTCCCTTCTTCAGGCCGCGCGTGTCCAGATACGTGTCCGCTGGAACACTCACTTGCATGGTGGTTCGGAAAAAGCAAGGTCCGCTGCAGGGTTCGTCTTCGAAACGGAGCTTCGACAGATCACTCATAGGTAGCGAGTAAATCTCCCAACTCCCTGGAGTTTTGCCATCCAGGGACACGATACCAGTGAGCCCCTTCCGCTCCGTCAGGATTGCCCTTGAGTAGTTCACTCGACCCGTGTTCTCTACGAGAATGTCCAACGTCGCGGCACGCGTTGCCCGAGGAATCTCGATAGAGGTTTGCCCTAAGCGGCGGTCGACGGTCCCGACGAGCTCTTGGTCAACGAAAATCTGCGCGTAGTCATGAAGTCCGCTCAACTGCAGAGTTCCGCCTTCTCCCTCATCAATACCCGCGCGGTACAGAACGTATCCGTAGCTTTGATCCAGATCTTCAAAAGTGAGTAGGTTCTTGGACGCGATCGGAGTTGGCAGATTGCGCCAAAGGGAAGCGGACTGCATCTGCCCGCGAATTGGGAAGGCCTTGCGCGGTATCGCTGCGGGTATCGGCGGAACGGACGCATGCGTACGATCGAGGATCGCCTTACGAAAGAGGCCAAATTTGTAGCGTGGAGTTCCTGTCTCATCCAAGGGCGCATCGTAGTCGTAGCTGGTCGTATCTGGGTGATAGTCGTTGCCCGTATGCGAGTCCGCACCATTCATCCAACCGAACGTCGTCCCCCCGTGAAACATGTAGAGATTGACTGAGTAGCCCTGATCGAGCATCCAGCGGAATTCGGCAGCTTCCTTCTCTCCATCGGTTGCATGGTGATCTTCACCCCATTTATCAAACCATCCCGCCCAGTACTCACCACTCATTCGTGGGCCGTCAGGACGCAACTGTTCAAGTCGGGCGAAACTTCTTTTCGCGTCTCCAGTGCCGAAGTTAACCACCGTTGGAAGCTCGGGCAAAGAGCCGTTCGCAATTCCTTGTGGCGGGTTTGCGGTGTAGAGAAGCGTGTCACCAATGCCAGCGTCGATCAACTCGCGCTTGACGTTCTCGAGATAGGTCCGATCCTGCCCGTAAGATCCATACTCGTTTTCGACCTGAACTGCGATAATCGGGCCGCCATTCTTCAGCAGAAGTGGTCGGATCTCCTGTCCGAGCCGTGTGAACCACGCCTGCACCGCCTTGTTGTAGGCGGAATCATCCGAGCGTAGGACGAGGTTTCGGTCTTTCAGAAGCCATGACGGATAACCGCCAAGTTCCCACTCGGCGCAAACATATGGGCCGGGGCGCAGGATGACATTCAGACCTTCTTTTTGTGCCTCCCTAATGAACTCCGCGATGTCGTTTTGACCAGAAAAATCAAACTCCCCTGGTTTCGGTTCGTGCAAATTCCAGAACACGTATGTCGTTATCGTGTTGAGGCCCATTGCACGTGCCTTCCGAAGGCGATCGCGCCAATAGGGGCGGGGAACCCGAGGGTAATGCATTTCACCGGAGATGATCTGGTAGGGCTTACCGTCCATCAGAAAGCGTGAGCCACTGACGCCGAATGTGTGTCGACCCGTACGTAAGGAGCTGCGACCGGCCTCACACAAGCGCTCGGCGCCCAGGAGCAGAGGCAAAAGCATCAGAAGAGAAACCTTTGCAGTGAAGCGATGACGGCCAATCATTGCGGTGCGTCCTTCGAATTGGTTAATGCTATCGTTGGGCAAAATTGTA
>Ga0134126_10012175_pt1 | contig 10864 bp, 7 predicted proteins | sample KB31752_FD_96881 | JGI IMG/M metagenome (GOLD analysis project Ga0134126, IMG submission 96881) | Terrestrial soil microbial communities with excess Nitrogen fertilizer from Kellogg Biological Station, Michigan, USA - KB3-175-2 | ecosystem: Environmental > Terrestrial > Soil > Unclassified ...
CCGTCTCGCTCGGTCTCGACGAGGTTGGTGCCATCCGCCGACATATAGCGCTTGGCGCTGTCGACATTCGGCATCTCGACCGGCATGTTGCCTGGCCCAGCCGCTGCGACAGCGGTCGCCGGCTTGCGGCGGCCGATGCCCAATACCCCGACTGCCGACCGCCCGAGCCAGGCGAAGAACCCGCCGACCGTCCGCAACTGGTGCCAGATCACGGTCGGCGCGGTGATCATCACCGGCACCATGATCAGTGTCAGCGCTGTCGACACGAAGAGGCCCGAAACCAGGGCGGCGCTCAAATGGACGAACCACGACCCGGCGAGCCCGCCCACCGTCACGTCGCGACGGATGAAGTCGAATTCGACGTTGAGCGCCATCGGGATCACCCCGAGCGCCGTCACCGTTGCGGTGAGCAGCACCGGACGCACACGCTGGGCGGCCGTGATCAGCATCGCCTTCACCGGCTCGACATGATCGTCCCGTCGGTAGTGGTTGTAGGTGTCGATCAACACGATGCCGTTCTTGACCACGATGCCGGCGAGCGCCACCACCCCGAGGCCCGTCATGATGGCCGAGAACGTCATCCCGGTGATCTCGAGCCCGAGGAACACCCCGGCCAGCGACATGATCACCGTCGAGAGCGTCACCAGCACCTGGTAGAAGCTGTTGTACTCGAGCAGCAGCACCAGGAAGATGATGAACATTGCGGCGCCGAACGCCTTGACGATGAAGGCGTTGGTGTCCCCGATCTGTTCGGCGGCCCCGGCGTAGACGATCTTCACGTCGGATGGCCAGGTCTGCGTCGCCTGCCACGCCTGCAGCTTCTTGATCTTCTCGTCGGCCTTGGCGCCGTTGGCCAGGTTTGCCCCGACGTTCATCACGTACACCTGATTGCGGCGGGTGATGCTCGCCACTTTCGGCACCGCGGTGCGCTTGATGAAGTTCGACACCGGCACCAAGCCTTGCGCCGTGGCGATCCGCAGCCCGTCGAGCGAAGAAAAGCTGCGCTCGCTGGCGGGCAGGCGAGCCCGGATGTCGAGTTCGTCGGTGGCGTTGTCCGGCCGGTAGGTGCCGAGCTTCACGCCATCGGTGACGAGCTGCACATAGGGGCTGAGCTCGCGCACGCCGATGCCATACTTGGCCGCTTCCGCGCGGTCGATGGTGACCTGCCAGTCGATGCCGGGCGAGGGCCGCCCGTCCTCGACATCGATGGCGTCGCCCATCTGGTTGTCGATGTAGTTGCGCAGCTTGGCGACGGCCGGGGCCAGATCGTCGTAATTGGTCGATTCGACGCGCAAATTGATCGCCTTGCCGGCCGGAGGACCGTTCTCCTGGGCGGCAATCTGCACGTCCATGCCCGGGATATCCTTCACCCGGTCGCGGATGTCCTGAAAGATCTTGGCGGCCGGCACACGGTCGCTCCACGGCATGAGCTGCAGCTGGAACTGGCCGATCGTATTCGGCGGCGTAGCGGCGCCGAACGTGTCACCATTGCCCCCGGCAAACGTCATGATCTCGTCCTGGATGCCATGCACCTGCAGGATCTGGTCTTCGACCTTTACCAGCAGGTCGCGCACCTGAACCGGCGAATAGTTGCCGATGGCGATGACGTTGACCGTGCCGAATTCCGGCTCTGAAGCGGGGAAGGCCTCCGAACCGGTGGGATGGGTGATGTAGAAGGCAAAGATCGCGATGACGATGCCGAACCCTACCGCCAGCGTCGGCACGGGCCAATGCAGCAGATGGGCGAGGAATCGTACGTAGTGCCCGGAGAAGCCGCGGACCTTCTGCAGGTCGAACTTGTCCGGATACATCACGACGTCGGCGGCTTCCTTCTCCTTCTCGTCGACGTGGGCCCGCGCAATGATGCCGCCGATGACCGGCATGAAGATCAGCGCCGAGAGCAGGGAGGCGCACATCACCACGATGACGATGATCGGCAGGTAGCTCATGAACTTGCCGATGATGCCCGGCCAGAACAGCAGCGGCACAAAGGCACCGAGCGTGGTGAAGGTCGCCGACACCACCGGCACGAACATCTTCTTGGCCGCCATGATGAAGGCTTCCCGCTTGGGGACGCCTTCGGCGAGCTTTCGTTCGGCGTATTCGACCACCACAATGGGATCGTCGACGAGCACCCCCACGGCCAGCACCAGGCCGAACATGATCATCATGTTGACCGTCATGCCGAGCATCTGCACGACGAGGAAGGCGATCATGAAGGAAATGGGGATCGACGTGCCGATCATCAGGGCAGGGCGGATGCCGAGGGTCGCGACGCAGGTGATGAGCACCAGCGCCACGGCGGTGAGCACCGCGGCCTCGAGCGACTGGTAGAGGCTCTTGGTGGAGTCCGCCTGGTCGGTCAGGAAGCTGTGGTCGATGCCCTGCGGCCATGCCTTGGTGAAATTGGTGGTCGCCTCGCGGACCTGGTCGGAAACCGTGATGACGTTGGTGCCGAGCTTCTTGATCACGCCGAGCGTGATCGCCGGCTGCCCGTTGACGTGGGCATAGCTGGTCGCATCGGAAAAGGTGCGCGTCACCGTACCGATGTCGCCAAAAGTCACCGTGGTGTTGCCGTCAGTCTTGATCGGCAGCGAATAGACGTCCGCCGGCTTGGTGATGACGCCCGGCACCTGCACGTTGAACGAGCCATGCCCGGTGTCGATGGTGCCGCCGGGGACGACGATGTTGTTCTTGGCGAGCGCGTCGAGCAACTGGCCGGCCGTCAGCCCGTAGGCATCGAGCTTGGCCGAGTCGATGGTCACCGCCATGATCTCGTCCCGGGTGCCCGAGATCGATACCGACTGCACGTTCGGCAGGGCTTCGAGTTCGGTCTGCAGGTCCTTGGCGTGCTGCACCAGGGTGCGCTCGGGCACGTCGCCATAGACCGCGACGTTGATCGAGGGGATGTTCGACAGCGAGATCGGCGTGATGGTCGTCGCCGTCGCATCGGCCGGCAGCACCGAGGCGATGCCGTCGAGCTTGGCGCGGATGTCGGATTCGGCCTTGTTCTTGTCGGCGGTGGCGGTGAACTCGACCATCACGGCCGAATAGCCCAGCGTCGAGGTCGAGCTGACATTGTCGAGATTATCGAGGTCCTTCAGGCGATCCTCGATCGGCTTGCTGATCAGCCGCTCGACGTCGCGCGGCGACACCCCCGTGTCGCTGGTGGCGACGTAGAAATACGGGATGTCGATCGCCGGAAAGCTTTCCTTCGGCAGCGTCGCATAGGCCGACACGCCCGCGATGAGCAGCAGGACCATGACGGTCAGCACCGCTCGGGGCATGCGCAGAATGCGTTCGATAAAGGCAATCATGATTGTGCCCCGTTATTGGCGGCCGCAGTCTTGGCGGCGCCGTCCCCCGTATCTTCGACGGCCTTTACCGTCTCGCCCGCCTTCACGAATTCCTGGCCCACGGTGATCACCGCGAGCTTGGCCGGCAGGCCGATGACATACATGCCTTCCCGGGCGTCCTTGATGATGGTGACCGGATAGAACACCACCTTGGAATCGACCACTGCCCGAATCCCCATCGTGCCGTTATCGTCGAGCGTCAGCGAGGATTGCGGCACCAGCAGCGCCGGCGCCGTGCCGACATTGACCGTTGCCGTGGCGCTCAGGCCGGATTGTACGGCATTGCCCGGATTCGGGAGCTCGATCTCGACCGGAAAGGTTCGCGTGGCGTTGTCGGCAACCGGCGAGATGAACGTCACCTTGCCCTTGAGGGTCTCACCGGTGACGGTCTTCACCGATGCCTCGAGGCCGAGTTTGGCGTAACCGATCTTGGCTTCCGGCACCGAGCCGGTGAAGATGATCGGGTCCATCTGCACAATGGTTGCGCAGGTAGCCCCACCCGGCAAGGCGGGGCTCAGGATGGCGCCCACATTGGCTATCGGATCATCCACGACACCCGCGGCCTTGGCGTAGATCTTGGTGCGGCCGAGCTCGGCATTGGCGTTGTCGAGACCAGCCTGAGCGGCCGACACGCCAGCCTTGGCAGCAACCAGCGCCACGCTCAGGGGGCGCTCGGAATTCGGCGTCGCCAGCCCCTTGCTGCGCAACTGGGCATTGGTGTCGTAGTCGGCCTGCGCCTGGGCAACGCCGGCCTCGGCTTGTGCCAAGGCAGCCTGCGCCTGGGCGACCGCTGCCTGCCGCGTTTCCGGCGACAGGGTGCACAGCAGGTCGCCCACCTTGACGCTCTGCCCCTTGGTCACGTCGACGCTGGCGACGGTGCCCGAGGTTTCGGCGGAGGCCGTAACCGTGGCCTTGGCCTTGGTCTGGCCGTGCACATCCACCTCGATCGGCATCGGCTGCGCAACGAACGTCTTGACCTGCACCGAACGGATCGGGGCGCTGGCGCCCTGGGTCTTGGCCTCGCGCTGTGCGATGGTCAGCGCCGGATCGACCGTGGTGCCGCTGGCGTGCCCATCGGCATCCTCATGTGCCTCGAGCCCGGACTTCTCCGCGGCCGCGGTCAGGGCGCCGCCCTTTGGCTCGATAAGTGAGATGATCGGCTTTTCGCCGAGGCCTGGACCCTGGCCACCCCGGATCAGGGTGCCGGTCCCCAGCCAGACTGCAACGATGATCACGATGATCAGCGCGGCGCCGTAGGAAAACAAAGCGCGCATTTTAGCCCCTTATTCTGCAGCATTCGCGGCGGCAGCATCAGGCCGCGCCAGCGCAACAAGCTCGCCCATGTGGGCCGCGATATAATCTCGTGCCGCACCGATACAAGTGCGGCCGAAGCTGATCACCCATGCATCTGCCGGGTGGGGATGCTCTTCGTAGAGCTGAGCCATCTCGGCCAGCTCTTCATCAAGTTTTGCCAATCTTTCCTTGAGCCGCGTCTCGACGAGCGAGGCGGGCAACTCCGGCGCAAAGCGGGCGAACAGCAGGAACTCACTGCGGTACTCGTCATCGCCAAGCGTTTCGAACAGCGATGCGATAAAGGCATGTCGGCCGGCCGGCGTGATCGCATAGATCTTCTTGGCGGGCTTGCCATCCTGCTGCTCCACATGGCTGGTGACGAGATTTTCCGCCTCGAGCTTGGCCAGCGCCGGATAGATCGAACCAAAGCTCGCGTCGACGAAGTAGGAATAGTCCCCCTCCACCGAGAGCTTTCGGATTTCATACCCGGTCGCCACATTCTCATAGAGAATGGCAAGGCAGATCGTTCTGACGTTCATGGAGTGCTATCCGTTCGGTATATGCCGAACCGGCATATGCCGGCCCTATATATGCCGATTACGAATATTGCAAGATGGTTGTCGCGGTATCATTGCCTAGCTTAATGCCAACTTATGGCAGCAGTCGCAATTTTCGCGCCACGGACCAACGGCCCCCGAACTCTAGGCTGCATGAGTATGCAGCAACCGGCGCATTTCGGCCGCAGCGGTTTGCGCGAGTTCGAGGCTGGCGGCCGCCGCGAATAGCGGGTTGAGGAATTGGCGATCGGCGTGGCCGTAGCGCATTGGCGTGCCATCGAGATTGAGCACGGCACCGCCGGCCGCTTCGAGCACCGCCTGGCCGGCCGCGGTGTCCCACTCGCAGGTTGGAGTGAAGCGTGGGTATAGCTGTGCATCGCCTTGCGCCAGGAGGCAGAATTTGAGGCTCGAGCCGACCGTGATGTCTTCCGCCACGTGAAGGGTTTGGCACAGCTCGGCGAGCGCCGCATGCCCGTGCGAGCGGCTGGCAACGATCCGCACCGGACTTGTCAGTGACACGTGGATCGACTGCACATCGCTGGCCGCGCCTTCGACCAGATGGCCGCAAAAGGCCCCCGCCGGGCCACCGTAATAGAGGGCGCCCGTGGCCGGGGCCAGCACCACGCCCATCACCGCCCGCCCGGCCTCGACCAGTGCAATGTTGACGGTGAATTCGCCGTTGCGCTTCAGGAATTCCTTGGTGCCGTCGAGCGGATCGACGACGAAGAAGCGGTTACCCAGCGCCGGGATGCGGCCCGCCGCAACGCTTTCCTCCGCCAGCACCGGAATGTCGGTTGTTCCCAGGCGCTGCAGGATTTCGACCTCGGCGCGCTGGTCGGCCTCGGTGACCGGCGACCCGTCCGCCTTGTGCGTCGCCATGATCGGGCGAGAATAGACATCCATGATGGGCTCGGCCGCCGCGATGGCGGCATCGAGCATGAGGTCTAGGAGAGGGTGCGGCAAGAGCAAGGTCCTGATTACGGCCGCCGGGGTTTACGCGGGCCGCCGCGCTTAGGCAACCATCTGGTGCTGCGAGCGATCGCCTGACCGTCACCCCCAGTAGGGCTCGCCGGCCCAGCGGTGCCCCTTGAGCCAGTCCTCGTCCAGTTCGACGCCCAATCCTGGCTTGGTGGAAACCTTCATTCGCCCATTGGCAATTTCGAGTGGGTTGGTGGCGGCCCATTGCAGGCTGGTGGCCCGCCGCGTGCACTCGATACGCGGGCAGTTGAAGATCGCGGCCCCCAATTGCTGGCTCGCCAGGTTGAGCAGCAGGCCGCTGACATTGTGGAGGGTGACCGGCACCCGATACAGCGCCGCGAGGTCGGCGAGCCGCTTGGTGCCGGTGATGCCGCCCGAATTGACGATATCGGGCTGCAGGCAGTCGACCGCCTGTGCCTGGAGGAAGGGCAGGGCCTGTTCCGCCAGCTCCAGGTTTTCCCCGGTCATGATCGGCAGGCGGGTGCTGCGGCGCAGCGCCATCCAGTTCTCGGCAAAGCCCGGCTGCAGCGGGTCTTCGTAATAGAGCGGCCGGATGGTCTCGACGGCTTCCGCCACGGCGATGGCACTCGGCACGTCGAGTTCGCAGTGGCAATGCACGATGATGTCGATGTCCTCGCCGAGATGCTCCCGTGCCAGCTCGTAGGACCGGCGGACCTTGCGGATATCGCCCGGGCTGAGGCTCGAAACGTATTCCTGCATGTTGAGGCCGAGCGCCGAATGGACATCCACCTTGAAGGCCGAAAACCCGTGTGGGTCCGCCTTGAGCTCGGCTGCACGCTCGCGCCAGGCGCCGGCGTCGGTGAAGTCGCCCTGCGGGCAGTGCGAATAGAGCAGCAGATCGTCGCGAAACGGGCCGCCGAGCAGCGTTGCCACCGATTTGCCGAGAAGTTTTCCGGCAAGGTCCCAGAGCGCCATGTCGATGCCGGACAGCACCTGCATGTGCGGCCGCCGCTGCGGGAAGGCATAGAACATGTTGTGGTGGTGGACGCCGATGGCAAGCGGGTCCTTGCCGACCAGTTTGAGGTGCGGCAGGCGGCCCCCGCCGGCCGCGTGGACGTCGATGATGGCCCGGACGAGATCGCCGTCATTGTCTCCGCATTCGCCATAGCCGGAAATGCCGGCATCGGTATCGACCCGGATCAGGCAGAAGCCGTCCTCGAGCCGCATCGCCTCGATGCCGGTGATCACCACCGCACCGCGGTCAGTAGCCGCCGTGGCCTCGAAATGCGACAGGCTGGTCATTGCGTGCTCCTCCTCAATTGCGGGGTCCGCGTCCGCGGCTTGCGCAAGGCATCACCGGCATCGGGCGCCACCCCGACGGTATCGATGACCGCCACGAGTGCAATGAGCCCGATGACGACAAAGGCGAGATGGAACTGCGTCAGCGACAGCGCGCCGGTCCCTGCCGGAAAGGCCAGCGCCGCTGCCCGCAACGCCAATGCCGCGACCGCGATCCCGAGGGCCATACCGAGCGGCTGCGCGATGTTGGAGAGCGTGTTGGCGCCGTTCATCCGCTCCGGCGGCACCTCGGCGAAGGCAATCGTTGCGAGAGTGGTGAATTGCATCGAGCGCGTCAGGCCGGAAACGAACAGCAGCCCCACGATGACCGGTACCGGCGTTTCCGGCGTGATCAGCGCGCAGGCAAGGATAACGATACCGTTGAGCAACCCGTTGACCAACAGCACCCGGCGGAAGCCAAAGCGGTTCAGGGTGCCGGTGGTGAAGATTTTCATCACGATGTTGCCGGCAAACACCGACAGCACCAGCAGCCCCGAAACGAAAGCATCGAGTCCGAAGCCGATCTGGAACAGCAGCGGCAGCAGGAACGGCACGGCGCCGATCGAGGCGCGGAACAACGTGCCGCCCCAGATGGTCAGGGAGAAGCTCTTGAGGCGCAACGCCCACAGGTCGACCAGCGGGTGCGGCTCGCGCCGCGCCTGCCAGACCGCCAGTGCGCCGAATATCACTCCCCCGAGCAGCAGCCCGCCCGTCTCGAGCCACGGTGGATCGCTGCGGCTCAGGAACTCGATGCCGAGCATGAACGAAAAGCAGGCAATGCCGGTGAACAGGAAACCGAGCCAGTCGAATGGCTTTTCGTCGCGCTCGCTCTGCGGCACCAGCCGCAGCGCAAACCACAGCGCCACGATGCCGAGCGGCACGTTGAGATAGAAGATCCAGTGCCACGAGAAGTAGGTGGTGATGAAGCCACCGAGGGGCGGTCCCAGCACCGGCGCGGCAAGCCCCGGCCAGACGATGATCGCGATAGCGCTGATCAGGTCTTCCTTGCGGGCCGAACGCAGCACGACGAGCCGCCCAACCGGCACCATCATCGCGCCACCGAGGCCTTGCAGCACTCGGGCGAAGGTGAAGAAGGCGAGGTTCTGGCTGAACCCGCACAGCACCGAGGAGACGGTGAACACCACGATGGCCGAGGCGAATATCGTCCGCGCGCCGAACCGGTCGGCAAGCCAGCCGCTCGCCGGAATGAGAACCGCCAGCGCCAGGATATAGGCGGAAACGCCGATGCTGAGATCGACCGGATGCACGCCGAACGACTTGGCCATCGCCGGAATGGCGGTGACGATCACCGTGCCGTCGAGGTTCTCCATGAAGAAGGCGCCCGCAACAAGCAGCGAGATCGCGGAGGCGCGCGGAAACGGCATGGCGCTCAAGGGGTTGGTCGGTCGAAATGTCGCAGGCCATTCTGCCACGATCGGCCCAGACTGCACAGGTTGAAAACGCCCGCTTCCGGTACCGGGGCCTGCGCCCTCGATGCCGCAATGCCTCGGAAAGGCTCAGCCATGCGTCTCCTCGTTGTTGTCCTCGCCCTGCTGCTGTCGACTTTCAGCGCGGCGGCGGCATTTCGCATCCCGGTGATTGTCTCGCCGGCGCTGCTCGCGCCAATCCGGATTTTCCCGGCCAAGGTCGTGGCCTCGGGCGGCCATGTCATCCTGTGGGTGGCAACCGCCCTGAACCCCGACTGCTCGAGCAACGGGCCGGTGACGTTCAAGGTCGTCAAATCTCCGACCCACGGCAAGATGAGCATCCGGTCGGCACGCGTGTTCCCCAGTTATCCGCCGAACAATCTGCGGAGTGTCTGCAACACGCGCCGGGTTGCCGGCCAGCAGGTCAACTATGTGTCGCGCAACGGGTTTACGGGCGTCGATCTCGTCGAGTTCGAAATCTTCTATCCGGCGGGCCAGGGAACCATCACCCGCATTCCCATCATCGTCCGGTAGGCGTTCAGCCCTCGATTCCGGCGACCGCCAGCACCTCGCGCATCCGTGCTGCCGCCAGATCCGGATCGCGCAGCACGCGGGCGGCGTCGGCCAGCCGGAACAGTTCGCCGAGATGCTGGATGGAACGGGCGCTCTGCTGACCGCCCAGCATGTGGAAATGCTGCTGGAAGCCATTGAGGTAGGCGAGGAACACCACGCCGGTCTTGTAGTACCGGGTGGGCGCCCTGAAGATATGGCGCGACAACGGCACGGTGGGTAAGAACAGGGCATCATAGCCATGCCGGTCCCCCGCCGCGAGGCGGGCCAGCGCAACGGCCGCCACCGGCGCGATGGCATCGAAAATGCCGAGCAGCGCGTGGGAGAAGCCCTGCGCATCACCCGCGATCAGCTCAGGATAGTTGAAGTCGTCGCCGGTATACATCTTCACCGCCGGATCGAGCCGCCGGCGCATGATGACTTCCTTGTCCTTGTCGAGGAGGGATATCTTCACGCCGTCGATCCTGCCCGTATGGCTGTTGATCACGTCGACGGCGACGTCCATCGCCGCCATGTGGTCGCCGACGCCCCAATAGCCGCGGAGCGCCGGGTCGAACATCTCGCCCAGCCAGTGGATGATCACCGGCTGGCGGACCTGGCCGAGGATCCGGTCGTAGACCCGGGCATAATCGTCAGGCGACCGCGCCGTCGTCGCCAAGGCACGGCTGGCCATCAGGATGACCCGGCCGCCCAGGCCCTCGACGAAGCCCACCTGCTCCTCATAGGCGCGGATCACCGCGTCGATGGTAACGTCCGGCCCGGGGGCGAGTTGGTCGGTCCCGGCCCCGTGCGCGACCAGCGCGCCGGCATGGGAGTTGGCCGCCGACTGGGAGCGGCGGATCAGGTCCTGCGCGCCAGCCCAGTCGAGGCCCATGCCCCGCTGCGCCGTATCCATCGCCTCGGCCACGCCGAGTCCTAGGCCCCACAGATGCTCGCGGAACGCCAGCGTCCGCTCCCAATCGATGACCAGCGCCTCCCACGGATCGACATCCGCCAGCGGGTCGACCACCACATGAGCGGCAGCATAGGCGATGCGGTTGAGCGGGGCGTCGGCGAACGGCGGCTCCAGCGGGACGTTCCGCACCGTGTATTCGGCAAGGCCATTGGCCGTCGGCAAGGTCAGCGTCGTCATGCGGCTTCCGATGAAATAACTGTTTGGTTACTTATTGGCGGCCCGCGGTGCGGCTGTCAAGGCGCGCCGGAAAGGAAGTGCCCCTTTAAGGTCGCAGGAATGCCAGCACCATGTCGACGATATGCTCGCCCCAGGCGGCGACTTCCTTGTCGGAGATCAGGTCGCGGCGGAAGATGGTCGACAGCGTCCAGCGGTTGGACAGGTAGAACGCCCCCAGCGAGGCGATGCTGATATAGAGCGATATGGGATCGA